>Ga0070727_10005143_pt1 | contig 10826 bp, 11 predicted proteins | sample tdAd472_FD_66722 | JGI IMG/M metagenome (GOLD analysis project Ga0070727, IMG submission 66722) | Marine sediment microbial communities from the Atlantic coast under amendment with organic carbon and nitrate - tdAd47.2 | ecosystem: Environmental > Aquatic > Marine > Coastal > Sediment | place... | reverse complement strand
ATCATCACGCCGAACAAGAAAGCGTTCAGCGGCTCCCACGAGAGCTACCGGGCGCTGCAAGCCGCCGCCGATGAGGGCAGTGCCCACTATTTTTACGAGACGACCGTTGGCGCGGCGCTGCCGGTCATCACGACGTTGTGCGACCTGATCCATACCGGTGACGAGGTCCAATCCGTGAACGGCATCCTGTCAGGTACGCTCGCGTATCTCTTCAATGTTTACGATGGGTCGCGGCCGTTTTCCGCAATTGTCCGCGAGGCGCAGGAGAACGGTTATACCGAACCCGATCCACGCGATGACCTGTCGGGGATGGATGTTGCCCGCAAGCTGACGATACTCGCGCGCGAAATGGGTGAGCGCATCGAGATCGGCGACTTCCCGGTGCAGAGTCTTGTGCCCGACGCCTTGCGCGAATGCAGCATCGAGGAATTCCTCGACCGGCTGCCCGAATACGATGACGAAATGCACTCGATGTACAGCAAGGCTGTCGCTGAAGGCAAGCGGCTACGCTACGTGGCGGGATTCGACGCGCGGGGCAAAGCGGCGGTCGGGCTCGAGGCTATGGACCTGGATCACCCGTTTTGCGGCATCAACCTGACCGACAACATCGTGCAATTCAAGTCGGAGCGATATTCGGCCAATCCACTGGTGGTTCAGGGCCCCGGCGCCGGACCCGAGGTGACGGCGGCCGGTGTCTTTGCTGATCTCCTGCGACTTGCGAACTACCTGAGTACCGGTGAAGGGTATGTCTGATTCAGTTACTGCTTTCGCGCCCGCATCCATCGGCAACGTTGCCGTCGGCTTCGACATGCTCGGACTCGCTCTGGCCGACGTCGGCGACAGGGTCATAGCACGCCGCACGCGGGAGGCGGGCATCACTATCGGCGAAGTTCGCGGGCTCGACGGTGAGATCCATCCTTACCTGTCCGCCGATCCGGCGCAAAACACGGCGTCGATTGCAGCCCGGGCCCTGTGGGACGCACACGGCGATTCTGGTGGCGTGCGGCTGGACGTACACAAAGGCGTACCGTTGCAGTCCGGCATGGGGAGTTCGGCCGCATCAGCCGTCGCGGCGGTAGTTGCGGTAAACGCGTTGCTGGAGAAGCCGCTCGAGCAGGAAAAATTGCTGCCCTATGCGCTCGAAGGTGAAAAATTCGCAAGCCGCGGGCTGCACGCCGACAACGTTGCGCCGAGCCTGCTGGGTGGCCTGATTCTCTGTCCGTCGGTCCTGCTGCCCGAGGTAATCCGCCTCCCGGTGCCGCCCGGCGTTAGCGCAGTGCTCGTTCACCCCGAGCTGCAAATCAATACCGCACATGCACGACGTGGTCTGGCGAAAGGCTATTCGATGCAGCAGTGGTTACAGCAACAGGGCTATCTTGCTGCTTTCGTCGCAGCGTGTGCGGCAGGTGACATTGCGCTGATCAGCCGCAGCTTGCGCGACGTCATCATCGAACCGCAGCGCGCTGCCTCGGTGAAGTGTTTCGACGCGGTGAAGGAAGCGGCCGGCCACGCCGGCGCATTGGGATGCAGCATTTCCGGCAGCGGTCCCAGCATGTTTGCACTTTGCGAAGAGCGCAAGGCGCGAAATATCGCGAGCGCAATGGAGCAGGCCTGTCGCGCGCTCGGCATCGATTGTCAGTCCTGGGTGAGTGCGATGAACGCCGACGGCGCTCGCCTGGAGGGCTGACCATGCGCTATCGCAGTACCCGGGGCGAGGGTCCGGCGACTCTTGATCAGGTTCTGGTCAGGGGTATCGCCGGCGACGGCGGGCTGTACCTTCCGGAGGCACTGCCGACCTTCAGTGCCGACGATTTCAAGGTGGCAGAGACCATACGCCAGGTGGCTGCGGTCCTGCTCGAGCCTTTCTTCGCCGAATCTTCATTGCGTTCCGACCTCGATACCATCCTTGCCGAAACGTTCAGCTTCCCGATTCCGACGACTTCGTTACCGACCGCAGCAGGCAATGCGTCGTTGCTCGAGCTCTACCACGGGCCGACCGCGGCATTCAAAGACGTCGGTGCGGGTTTCCTTGCCGCCTGCCTGACTCGCCTCGAGGGCGACGTGACGTCGCCGCTGACGATACTCGTCGCGACGTCTGGTGACACGGGCGGTGCCGTCGCCGCGGCATTCAACGAACGGCCCGGGATGCGCGTCGTCGTGTTGTTTCCCGAGGGCCGCGTGTCGGAGCGGCAAGCCCGGCAGCTGACCTGCTGGGGCGACAACGTGCTCTCGCTGTGTGTGAGAGGCGCGTTTGACGACTGCCAGGCACTGGTCAAGAACGCAATGTCCGACGCCGATCTCGGCAGCCGCTACCGGTTCAGCTCGGCCAACAGCATCAACATCGGGCGACTGCTGCCGCAAAGTACCTACTACGCGGATGCCAGCCTGCGGCACTTTAATGCCACCGGCAGAAAGCCCGGATTCGTCGTACCAACCGGCAATCTCGGAAATGGGCTGGCCTGTATCATGGCGCGCGAAATGGGACTGCCGATCGGCCCGATCGTACTGGCGACGAATGCGAATCGAACTATCAGTGACTACTTCGAAACCCTGCAGTGGTTACCGCGGCCGAGCCTGCAGACACTTGCATCCGCCATGGACGTCGGCGACCCAAGCAATATGGAGAGACTCCGTCATCTCGTCGGCGAGGCGGACGTTTTGCGCGAGAATCTCGGCGTGCTTGCGGTAACGGACGACCTGATCGAGGCGGAGATCCGCAGAGGCTACGACGAATTTGGCTTCGCTACCTGCCCGCACACCGCTACGGCCACACACTCCTGGCGCCAACTCGATGAAGATTTGCGCCTCGGCCACGACTGGATACTCGTCGCGACCGCTCACCCCGCGAAATTCGAGACGATTGTCGAGCCGCTCATAGCCGAGACACTGGCCTTGCCACGGGAGCTTGAAGAGATCTTGTCGCGGCCGAGCCGCTCGGTCGCGATCGACGCGGACCCCGGGGCGCTGGCGAGCGCCATGAACGAATACTTTCTTTCCTGAATGCTTGACGATGCCGCTCACAGTCGCCATTAATAGCCACGGCTATAGCCACTTCGTCCGGACCTGAATTCAACATATGACCCAATTTCTCGAGTCTGACAATGCAACGTGGTTGCTGGCCGCCATCGTTCTGCTGCTCGCCGCATGGCTGGTGTACCGGCGATACGCAAGTCGTGATCACCTGCGCCAGGTACTCGATGAGATCGGCTTCGATCGCATTGATGGCCTCATCGTCCCCGACAGTGACGGCGGTGAAATCCAGATCGATTACCTGCTGCTAACTTCGCATGGCCTGCTGATTCTGCATATCAAGGATGCGCAGGGTGTTGTCTTTGGCAGCGACAAGATGCAGGACTGGACCGTGATCAGCGAGAATCGTCGCTACACATTCTCCAACCCGCAGCCGGCCCTGTACGATCGCGTCGCTGCGGTCAGGCACATCGTGCGACAGGTTCCGGTCGAGGGCCGCGTGCTGTTTCTTGACGGCGCAGAGTTCACCAAGGGAACTCCGTCGATGGTCTGTGGACTCGATGAACTGCTCGCCGAATTCGGCGAAAAGGACAAGGCCGCGGCACTACGCAAGATCGAGGCTTTCAAACCGCACTGGGAACTGATCCGGAAGAATTCGCTGGGCGGCAGCTGAGGACGATAGGCGACATACGATGACGAGTATCGAGATTCGACAAGCGACGGACGCCGACGCCGAGACGTTGGCCGCGACCGGTCGGCGACTGTTCACGGCCGCGTACGGGAACATTTCAGGTGCGGATGACCTGGCCGCGCATGTCGATGACTACTTCAGCGCGAGCGCGGTGGAGAGCGAACTCGGGCACGAGAACACACAATATTACCTCGCCATGGACGGCGACGTCATCGCCGGTTTCATCAAGCTTCGACACAGTTCGATCCCGAGCCAGATTCCCCTGTCGAATGGCGTCGAGGTGCAGCAGCTCTACGTAGCGCCCGATCAGCAGCGCAAGGGTATCGGTCGTTTGTTGACGGATCGTGCCGTGTCGATTGTGGGCGAAGAAGGCGCGGACGGATTGTGGCTCAGCGTGTGGCAAGAGGCGGACTGGGCAATCAATTTCTACAGAGCCTACGGCTACCGAACGGTCGGCACGACCGATTTCTGGCTCGGCAAGTCTCACTTCACGGATTTTCTGATGTGTCTTCCCACTCCGGGCGAAACCGCAGAATAGACAACGGCAGGAGATGCGCATGTCGAAGCATAAGGTTTTTAGCTATCCGGGAGAGGAAGCGACAGTCTCCTGGCAGGGCCAGCTGTGTATTCATGTCGCCGAATGCGGCCGCGCCAAAGGGGATTTGTTTGTCGGCGGGCGCGACCCGTGGTGTCAGCCCGATGTTGCCAGTGTCGAGCATGTCAAAGACGTCGTCCTGCGGTGTCCGACCGGCGCCCTGACCGTTGATTTCGAAAGCGGAGAGGGCGCGGAGGAAGCCGCGGCAGTGAATACCGTGCAGGTGGCCTACAACGGACCGCTGTTCGTGCGAGGCAAGCTGGCGATCGAGGACGCGCCCGCGAATGCGCCGGGGCTGCGGTTTCGCGCGGCGCTATGTCGCTGCGGCAAATCCGGAAACAGGCCCTTCTGCGACAATTCCCACGAGGCGGATGGGTTCTCCGACTATGGGGCGGTCGGCGAATCAGGGGCGGACGAACCTGAGCACGGTGGCGAATTGACGATACGCCCGGTCAAGGACGGACCTTTGATGCTGATCGGCAACGTCACGATCAGGAGCAGCGGCGGTCGCGAAGCCTGGAACGGCAGCAGGGTAGCGTTGTGCCGTTGTGGTGAGTCGAAGAACAAGCCGTTTTGCGATGGATCTCACAAGCAGGCAGGCTTCACGAGCGACTAAGTGAGGCCGAAGAATTGCTGCGCATTTTGCGTGGTAATCGCCGCAACGTGTTCTTCCGACTGCCCTCTGGCTTCGGCTACGCTGCGTAGAACTTCCACAAGATGCATCGGTTCATTGCGGCGCGTTTTCGGTCTGGGCTGAATCGTTCGTGGCAACAGGTACGGTGCATCGGTCTCTATCATCAGGCGATCGTCAGGAACGGCTGAAACGATTTCCTGCAGATGGGCGCCGCGGCGCTCGTCGCAGATCCATCCCGTTACACCGATGTAGAGACCCATGGCCAGGTACTCGCGCAATGATTCGTGCTCGCCCGTAAAACAGTGAGCCACGGCACCGGATAGCTTTGGCAGCATCGGTTCGAGCATCTCAACAAAGTCGTCGTGCGCGTCACGATTGTGCAGGAAGACCGGCAAACCGGTATCCGCCGCGATTTCGAGTTGTGACTGAAATGCGGAGAGCTGCGCATCGCGTGGCGAGAAGTTGCGAAAATAGTCGAGCCCGCATTCTCCGATTGCAACGACTTTGCCGTCGTCCGCCAGGTCACGAATCTGGGCCGTGCTGCTCGCGTCGTAATCGGACGCGTGGTGAGGGTGGACGCCGGCCGTGGCGTACAGGACGCCCGGATGCGCCGCGGCGAGGATGACAGCGTCACGGTTACTTTGTGCGCTGCTGCCTGTCACGATCATGCGCGTCACGCCGACCGCTGCAGCGCGCTGCAGTACGTCGTCGCGATCGTCGTCGAAACTGTCGTGAGCGAGATTCGCGCCAATATCGATCAGGGGATTCGTCATCGGTCCAGGGCCTGGCAAGTGTTAACAGGCCCTAGTTCGGGGCCCAGCGGAAGAATCGTGCGCCTAGGGCGAGGAACACGACGCTCAACAGCGTCAGCGTTATCAGGCTCGGCGCAATGTCCGAAATTGTAGCGCCGTCGAGCATCACTGCGCGCGCCGAATTCAGCACATGTGTCAGAGGAAACATGCCGGCCAGTTTCTGCACCGCCGGCCCGGCGCCTTCGAGTGAAAACCACACGCCGGATAACATCATCATCGGCCAGCTGATCATGTTCAGCAGGCCGCCGGCCAGTTCCTCGGACGTGACGCGTGCCGCGATCAGCAATCCGAGTGACACCATCGAGACGCTGCCAACCAGAGCGACCAACAGCAAGGTCAGGTAACTGCCCTCCATTCGCGTATCCAGGATCAGGTGTGTACCGGAATAGAGGAAGACGGTAACAATCGTCACGAGCGCCAGTCGTGAGCAGACCTGGGCGATGATGAATTCGACCGGGCGTAAAGGTGTTGCCCGCAGGCGCTTCAGGAAGCCGTTCTTGCGGTAACGGACGACGACATAGCCGACGCCGAACAGGCAGCTGAACATCATGTTCATGCCGAGAATGCCGGGCAGGACCCAGTCGACGTAGCGAATTGCATCGCCCGTAATCTGCGCTTTCTGCATCCGTCCGTCGGCGGAGGTATCGGACTGCAGCAGCAGCCGTTCCGCGAAATAGCCCCTGGGTGAGTCTGGATTGACCCAATACCGGCCGCCTTCCTCGAACGTCACGAGCAGGTCGAACCGGTGCCGCTCCACCTTGCGGTAGGCGGACTGCGGGTCATCGATGGCGACGAAGTTGATGAACCGGGACTCCAGGAACGGGTGCTGCGACTCATCGATGTCGATAGTAGCCTGCAATACTCCGACCGTGAACTGGTCCCGGCCATCGCCGCCGAAGGCGAGCGCGAGCGCGGCGACGAAGATGATGGGCATCACGATATTCCAGGCGAGCGTGCCGCGATCGCGCAAGAACTCACGATTGCGGGCAGCGAAGATTGCGTATATGCGTTTCAGCATAGCCGTCAGGAACGCAGTGAGTGGCCGGTCAGGTCCAGGAACAGGTCTTCGAGGTTCGCCTGGCGGATCTTGATGCGGTTGAGGTTGTCTATGCGCCCCGACAGTAGTTCGAGGCTCTGTGATAAATCCTGCGACACGATCTCGACAATGCCGAGACTCTTGTAAACCACATGGTCGATCCCGTCCAGATCGTGGGCGACGTCCTCGAGCGGCAGTTCGATGATGAGCCCGGAGTAACGGCTCCTGAGCAGTTGCTCGGGTGCGCCGCCGGCGATGATTTTCCCTTGGTCCATGATGGCGATTTCATCACACAAAATGTGCGCTTCATCCATGTAATGCGTCGTCAGGATTATCGTCGTGCCGCGCCCCTGGATCTTCTGGATCAAAGTCCAGAAGTTGCGGCGCGCCTGCGGGTCCAGCCCGGTTGTCGGTTCGTCGAGAAATACGAGCCGTGGTCGATTAACGAGCGCGACAGCGAGAAACAGTCGCTGCCGCTGGCCGCCGGACAGCTTGCGGTTATCGCGGTCGAGCAGGTCGCCCAGGTAGCAATCCTCGATGATGTCCGCGAGGTCGCCGCGGCGGTCGTAGAGGTCGCGGAACATCTCGAGCGTTTCGCGCACGGTCAGGTAATCTTGCAGCGCCGTACTTTGAAACTGGATGCCGGCTTCCTCGCGAAATTTCCGGCCCGCCGGCTCGCCGAAATACAGAACCTCGCCGGATGTCGCCGGCGTGACACCCTCGATGATCTCGACGGTGGTCGTCTTGCCAGCACCGTTCGGGCCGAGCAGGCCGAAGCAACTACCCTCGGCAACGGTGAAACTGACGTCATCGACGGCAAGCACGCCTGGGTAGCGTTTGACGAGGTTCCTGGCTTCGAGGGCGGTCTGCATGCGATTAGGCAAAGGCGGCTAGACTAGCGGAAGGTCGTCGCCACAGCCAGCCTGCGAACGCAGCGCCAGTGCAACCAATGTGCTCCGGGAGGCATCAAACCGGTACATCACAACCACGGGACGCAGGAATCATGACTAAAGTACTCAGCAAAAGCGCTGCCCTGGCAGGCCTCATTGCGCTGTTTCTGGCGTTGCCAGCTCACGGCAGCGTCAACAAGAGCATCAAGATTGGGGCGGGTGAGACGTCGGACGGAGAATCCTCGGTCAACGGCAGCATTACCATTGGTGAGGGTGCCACGGTCACGGGCGATGTCACGACCGTCAACGGCACGATTCGTATCGAGGAAGGCGCGACCATTGGCGATGCCGAGACCGTCAACGGCGGGCTGCGCGTTGCAGACAATGTCAGGAGCGAGAACCTGAGCACGGTCAACGGCTCGATCCGGGTCGCGGGGCAGGTGAGCGTTGCGGGTGAAATCAGCGCCGTCAATGGTCGCATCGTCGTAGGCGGCGGAAGCAAGATCGATAACGACGTTGGTAACGTCAACGGCGAAATCGAACTCAGTGGCAGCGAGGTTGGCGGCGACCTCTCGACCGTCAACGGCGATATCGAACTGGCCGACGGGGCCGTCATCAAGGGTGATCTGATCGTCGAAAAACCCGGCGGCTGGAACAATAGCAAGCGCGATCCGCGCATCGTCATCGGTCCCGGTTCTCGCGTCGAAGGCAAGATTCGTCTCGAGCGCGAGGTCGAGCTGTTTATCAGCGAATCCGCCGAGGTCGGTGGCGTTGAGGGCGTGATGAGCATGGACGACGCCGTCCGCTTTAGCGGCAAACGGCCCTGACCGTAGCCCCGGTACCCAGTAGGCCCGGTACCCAGTAGGCCCGATACCCAGTAATATCGGGCTGTGCAGAGCGCAGCCAGACAACTGAAGCTGTTTTCCGAAAGCGAAGAGCCCGGCGCTGTGCCGGGCTTTTCTGTACGTGAAAGCAGACGGGCCAGGCGTCTGTCCATCAAGGTCTATCCGCACGGGCGGGTGGAGGTCGTGGTGCCGAAACGTACTCGCGCCAGGGATGTGCGGGCTTTTGTCGATGAAAATCGCGACTGGATTCAAAAGACCCGGGCAGCCTATGCAGCGCAACATTCGTTCGAACCGTTCGCATTGCCGTTCAGGGTCAGTCTCCCGGCGACCGGTCGGAGTTTTCGCATTACGTACCGGCTACAGAAAGACGCGACGACGGTGCGTTTCCGGCGCCACGGGGACCTGCTGGTTCTGAGTGGCAAGACAGCGGACGAAATGCTCTGCGTCGCCGCGCTCAAGCGCTGGCTCGCAGGGCTTGCCAAAGCAGAGTTCGAGCCTCGTTTGCGTTCCCTGTCCAGCCTGACGGGAAATGCTTTCAAACGCCTGCAGGTGCGTGGGCAGAAGACTTGCTGGGGCAGCCACTCGTCGACCGGCACGATCAGCATCAATTATTGCCTGTTATTCCTGGAGCCGGCCCTCGTGCGCTACCTGATGATCCATGAACTTTGCCACGGGCGTCACATGAATCATTCCCGGCGTTTCTGGCGGGCCGTTGGCCGGTACGAACCGGATTACCGGCACCTCGATCGCGCTCTGGGTGAGGCCTGGCCGAAGATTCCGGCCTGGGTAGGTATCTATTAATCAATAAGTTAGGTTATTAAATTAATCTAAAATATCATTAGATGCGCAACGCGATGATTCGCGTGAAAGTCCGGGCAATCGAGCCGGTTGAGCCACCGGCCGTATTGGCACCGAACGATCAGCCCTGATCGAGCAACTCACGCAGATTGATCACTGCGGCATTGGCGCGTGCGAGGTAGTTGGCCATCACAAGCGAGTGATTGGCCGTGAGGCCGTATCCGCCGCCGTTGAGGACCATCGGGAACCGCATCGGGTCCAGGCTCGCTTCCAGTTCCCGGACGATCTGTCGCACACTGGCTTCGGCATTCTTGTCCGCCAGTACCTGGGAAAAATCGAATTCGGCTGCGCGGAAGAAATGCAACAGCGCCCACGCCGTGCCGCGTGCCTCGAAGAAGACGTCGTCAAGTTCCAGCCACGGCGTGCGAACATTGACGGTGTCTGGTTGCGTCTGCGCGGCTTCGGCGGACGGGTCGCCCGCGAGTTCTTCGTTGATGACATTGGTTGCGACACTGTTGCCCAGCCGGCGCGACATGCTGCCCAGACGTTTTTCGACTTCCGCGAGCCATTCCCTGAGATTGTCGGCACGTGCGTAGAACTGTGCGTCGGGTTGCGCCGCCCCGGTCAGGCGGCCCTGATAACTGTACATCGCCTCGATGCCCTCGCGATACCGCCGCTCAGTCGGCGGAAAGAACCAGGAGTTGCTCTCCGAGAAGAACTTCTCTACGGCCAGCACCAGGTCGGGGTCCTCCTGCGATTGCGACTGGCTGCGGCTGTAATCGTTGCGAATGACGCGGGATAGGTCGCGCACCTGTGTGAGTACGCCTTTTTCCCAGTTCGGCATGTTGTCGAGCCAAAGCCCGGGCGGCATCCTGTCGTTCGTCAGATAGCCACCACGCTTGTCGAGCAGAGTTTCTGCGACGCGGATCAAAGTGTTGGCGCTGGAATAGCCGACCACGTGACGGCCTTCGTCGACAAATTCGTTGACCCAGAACATCTTCGGCATCGGCGACCAGAACATGCCGAGCACGATCAGGAACAGCAGGAGCGCCGCAACGACGGATGCGGAGATCTTCATCCAGCGCGGCTTCGACAGCACACTGGCAGCGGATTTTTCTTTCACGGCGTTCCCGGCTAATTAATTTCAGTGGGCCAGCGATTCTAACAGCTTCGGCAGAATGACCCCTGAGTTGCCGCGCAATGCGGCCGTGAAAACCTCGGACTGCTCCGTCGAATTGGGGTTCACTTCGATCGTGATGGCGCCGGCCTCCTGTGCGATCGCGCCGAGCCCAGCGGCCGGGTAGACGAGCGAAGACGTTCCAACGGAGAGGAACACGTCGCAATCCGCGGCAGCGGCAAATGAGGCATTGAGCGCTGCTTCGGGGATGGTTTCGCCGAACCATACGACGCCGGGTCGGGCCGGAGCACCGCAAGCCGGGCATGTCGGCACGGCAGTGTCGTCGTCGCACTCGACAAGGCGGTCATAGTTACAACGGGCAAAACAGCGATTCGAGAAGATATTGCCGTGAAATTCGATGACATCGCGGCTGCCGGC
>Ga0070727_10005137_pt1 | contig 10829 bp, 9 predicted proteins | sample tdAd472_FD_66722 | JGI IMG/M metagenome (GOLD analysis project Ga0070727, IMG submission 66722) | Marine sediment microbial communities from the Atlantic coast under amendment with organic carbon and nitrate - tdAd47.2 | ecosystem: Environmental > Aquatic > Marine > Coastal > Sediment | place... | reverse complement strand
AAAGCACGAAAGATGGATGTGAAAACCGCAATGACCAATTCCTTTGGATTCGGCGGTACAAACGCAACACTGATTCTTAGAAAGTATCTGAATTGATATCAGCCAAAGAGTGAATGTCATTAATTGGCTGGGTGTTGCCGTTAAGACTTGATATATCATTAAAAAATATTGTATAGAACCTATCAAATTTGGAATACTTAAAATAATAAATTCTTTATGAAAAGGACTATGAAAAAATTATAACAAAAAAGTAACCGTTTATGGATTTTGCAGCAAGGATTACGGGAACTGGATCAGCCTTCCCTAAAAAACGAGTCACCAACAACAGTATCGTTCAAAAACTTTCAAAATTAGGAATTACAACCAGCGATGAATGGATACGCGAGAGAACCGGAATTTGCGAGCGCCGGATTTCAGATGTTGAAAATCCTGAGGAACATAACTCTTCCCTTGGTTTTTCAGCAGCACAGAAAGCCCTGGAGATGGCGGGAAAGTCGCCTAAAGATGTCGATCAGATTATTTATGCCACCTGCTCACCCGACACGCCACTTCCATCCACCGCCTGCTGGCTTCAGCATAAGATAGGCGCCGATCAAGCTTGGGCCATGGATATTAATGCAGCCTGTTCGGGATTTATATATGGACTGTCGACGGCTGAAAAGTTCATTCAGACCGGACAGGTCAAAACAGCATTGGTTGTGGGCGGCGAAGTTCTGAACCCTATTCTCAACTGGGAGGACCGTAATTCCTGTATTTTATTTGGAGACGGTGCCGGTGCGGCCGTTGTTGAACAGGTCTCTTCAGATTCCAACCGTCGAATTATTTACAGCCATCTATGCTCAGATGGGAATCTATGGGATCTTCTTCATGTTCCTGCCGGCGGCTCGAATATGGAGGTAACTCCTGAAAGATACGTTCAGAAACTTCATAAATTAAAGATGAAAGGTAAAGAAATTTTCAGGGTTGCTGTAAAAACAATGGCCGATTTTGCCCTTATTACCTTGAAGAATAATCAGATGACCACTGACGATCTCGATTGGTTTATTCCACACCAGGCCAACCTTCGAATTATAGAAGCAGTGGCCAAACGTCTCAAATTTCCCATGGGAAAAGTTCTTGTGAACGTTGATCGTTACGGCAATACATCAGCTGCAACGATTCCCACAATGTTAGACGAAGCCAATAGAGACGGGCGAATTAAAAGCGGACAGACGGTTCTGTTGAATGCCTTTGGCGCAGGACTGACTTACGGCTCTATCCTTGTTCGCTGGTAAAGAAAAGTATATTCATTTATAATTATCACTTTTTTATAGCCTTTAACTATTTGAAACGCTCAATTTATGACTTAATAAAAACGTTATTCATATGACAAATACTATTCACAGTTTCCATATACCTGTTATGGGTACCGGATTTTCCGTGGACACCCCTATCCGCATTGCCCCTTTCGGAATTTCATCCGTTATATCGATAGTTGATGACTTGCTTTTCGAAAAAATCCGCAAATATTACGCTGAAAAGTATGGCCTTCCTTACCACAAGATAGCAAAAGATGATGAAGACGGCCGGGCAAAACGCATTTCAGCTTACCTTAATGTCGTCCATGAGATTGTTCAAAAAAAGATGGAAGAAATAAAACAGCAGCCTTTTTTTGAAAACAACAACAAACAAAAATATTTTGAGCTGTTGCCTGAAGACTCGATGCTGAAACAAAAATATAACAAATTGCTCAAAATGAAAGCCTGCGACGAAAGAAATGACCTTGAAAAAGATCTAACACTCAATATGAAACCCGGCTCTATCGATGTCAATATCATGGTCAATGTGGATCGGATTCGTTTTAATAAAAACGGCGATCCCCTTGGTAAAGAATTTACCGATGCCAAAGCAGGGCTTCGAGGCTATGCCAACAGTTGTCTTCATTCTTCAATTGTATTTTCAGCAGGCTTTAATCGAAGCTTGTATAGTTATATAAGTAAATTCCGTGACTTTTACAGAGACAAAATGGGGCGGATCAAGAAACGGATTATTCTAAAAGTGAGTGATTTCAGGTCTGCTTTAATTCAGGGTAAATTTTTGGCCAAAAAAGGACTTGAGGTCTATGAGTTTCGCATCGAATCCGGTTTGAACTGCGGTGGCCATTCCTTTGCCTCCAATGGTATTTTGCTTCCAAAACTTCTTAAAGAATTTAAGGAAAAAAGAAAAAGTCTGGTTGCGGAATTTAAACCGCTCATACAAAAGTACTATAAAAAAATGGGGTGGGAATATCCTGAATCGGCGATGAATATTCATCCGTTTATCACGGTACAAGGCGGCATCGGCAACCATGGCGAAGTATGCAGACTCAGAAAAGATTTTAGTATGGATTTAACAGGATGGGCCAGTCCTTTTCTGCTGGTTCCCGAAGTTACATGCGTGGATGATCCCACACGTGAGCTTTTGCGACAAGCCCGGGCGGAAAACCTTTATCTGAGTGACGTTTCTCCCTTAAACATCCCTTTTAACAATGTATACGGAACAGGATCAGAATTATGGACCCAAAAGAAGGTGATGGAAGGCCGGCCCGGCTCACCGTGCCCAAAAAAAATCCTGGTATCCAACACCGAATTTACCGAAAAACCGATCTGTTTGGCATCACGACAATATCAAGCGGCAAAACTAAAAGAAATTGAAAATATGGAAATTTCAACGGATGAAAAGGAAAGACTTCAAGAAAAAGTTGTGGTAAAAAACTGTATCTGCGATCATTTAGGAAACGGAGCGCTCATTGCCCTGGGAATCGCCGATGAACAAAATGCACCCCAGTCAATATGTCCCGGACCCAATATTGAATGGTTCAACAAATTTTATACGCTTAAAGAGATGGTAGACCATATTTATGGAAGAGGGTCATCTTTGGTTTCATCAAAACGTCCCCATATGTTTGCCAAAGAAATTGAAATGTACATGGATGATTTTGAAAAGAAGGTATCGAGTTCCCCTCACACAAAAAAAGAAATCATAACAATGCTTGAATATAAAAAAAATCTTGAAAAAGGGCTGGACTTTTGTCTTGAAATCGCGAAGAAGCCCCCTTATCCCGGAGAAAATTTAAAATCTATCTCAGTCTGTGTGAAAAAACAAAGAAGTCGTTTAAACCGCCTTAATTCTCGATTTGAAGAAAGTATTCGTTTGGCTTCTTGAAATTAGTCAGTTTCGAACAATCTGAATTGAAAAGGACAAATGACGACAGATCACTTCTGGCATCTTCTCAAAACCGAATTCTTTTATCAAAGCTCCCAAAAACGTCGTTTTTTTGTGGAGAGATTTCGCAGTTGGGCGACGCTGATCTATTATACACAGCTTTTTAATGTCATTCTGGCAGAAAGTCTGACCGCGCGAAAAATGCCTTATGAAGGAAAAACATGGGCAAAAGGATCGCTTGGTGTCCTTAAAACCGTAGAATCAGCAGGTGGAAAGTTTCATATATCCGGATTAAAAGCCCTTAGCGGCCATAAGGGGCCGGTTGTTTATGTCGCAAACCACATGAGCCTTCTCGACACACTGGTTCTACCTTGTATACTGCTTGCATTCAGCAAAGTCACGTTTGTGGTTAAGGAAGGACTTCTTAAGTATCCGGTTCTCGGTACCATTATAAGGGCCATCCATCCCATTGCCGTCACACGGGAAAATCCCAGGCAAGACTTAAAGACAGTGTTAAACCAAGGTTTGACTCTCATCTCCGGTGGCTGTTCCATTTTCATATTCCCTCAGGCCACCAGAAGCGCCATATTCGATGAGGCGACGTTTAATTCATTGGGTGCTAAGTTAGCACAACGGGCCAATGTTCCGGTGGTACCGGTTGCATTAAAGACCGATTTTCAGGGAAATGGAAAAATCATCAAAGATATGGGTCCTGTCGATCCCAGCAAGAAACTCTATATTAAATTCGGGGAACCGATGTTTGTAGAAGGAAAGGGGCAGGTCATACATGAGAAAATCATTGCATTCATTTCAAAAAACCTTAACGCATGGGGTGCCCAGGTTCATCCGAATATGCCGTAGACCTAAATTGAGCGATTGTCGAGTTTGCCGGTCGCAAGATCCCGTACCGGCGGGGAGATGCAAGGCATGAGACATGCAGCCGTGGTCTGCTACTGCAAATGTCTCATAACGTAGCAGATTCGGTAAACTCGACAAGCCCGAAGGGTTTCAAATGGTGACAATTTTTTGCTTAAATAAATCCACCTATTAGATGAAACCCATTAGCGACTTTAGCGATGTACATTTATTAATAACTATTACTTTTTTATAACCCTGTCACTATTTGAAACGCTCAGTTTAGGATAGATATAATCGTGTCATGCATCGGTGTCCGGCACCTCCGGCATGGGGACTTTAAAAAACTGGACGCCCTCTTCTTTTAATGTCTTTTCTTCTTCTTTGGTACTGACACCTTTGATACTTCTTGCCTTTGTAACACCATAATGCATCTTCAAGGCTTCTTTGGCAAAATCAGCTCCGACATCATCAAAATTTTTCTCGACAAAATCGACAATCTTTTTACCAATGTTTTCAAGGTCTGCCTGCTGATCAGAAAATTCTTTTAAAGGATTAGATGATTTTATGGCAAAGGTCGAAGGAACCCTGGCAATTGAAGTGGCGTTACAAACCGGACAAGCGATGAGCGCCTTTTTTTTCTGCGCTTCATAAGCCTTTCTGTCTTCAAACCAACCTTCGAAAGAATGGCCGTTGACGCATTGCAAATCGTAAGCAATCATAAAATTCTATCTATCCCCTCTTGGCTTTGCTAATTTTTTTATTTTAAATATGGACTTCTTGTAAAATCCTTAATCTTGGTTGCTTATAAATTTGTATGATGGTATCATATTTTCTTTAATTTTAAAAGTCATTCTTGATTCACATTACCATGAACAGGCATTTTGAATAACTGATAAAAATGATGTTATGACACTAAATAAAACAGACTTTCTAATTATCGGGAGCGGCATCGCCGGTCTTACCTTTGCCCTCAAGGTGGCAGAGTTCGGTGACGTGGCTTTGGTCACCAAAAAAGGGATCATGGACAGCAACACCTCCCATGCCCAGGGCGGGATTGCCTCGGTCTTTGGCAAGCTGGATTCATTTGATCTTCACATTCAGGATACACTTGCCTCTGGGGACGGCCTCTGCAACCGTGACGTTGTGGAAATGGTGGTTAAAAACGGTCCCGACAGGATTCGTGAATTGATCGACCTGGGGGTACATTTCAATCTCAGGAAAGACCGATCGTCATTCCCTGAATCATCCGGAATTGAACCTGATTTGGACTTGGGACGTGAAGGCGGTCATTCTCAAAAGCGGATTGTCCATGCCCATGACATGACCGGAAAGGAAGTCGAAAGCGTCCTGGTCGAGCATGTAAAAAATAACCGTCGAATCCACCTGTTTGAAAACCATATAGCCATTGATCTCATTACCATTTCAACCCGCATGAAAAGGGGCATGATCACCACGACCCATGAAGACTACTGCTGCGGCGCATATGTTCTGGATCAGCAGACCAACCAGGTCAAAACTTTCTGTGCCAAGGTCACGTTGCTTGCCACCGGCGGCGCCGGAAAGGTTTATCTTTATACCAGCAATCCGGATATCGCCTCGGGTGACGGGATTGCCATGGCTTACCGTGCCGGGGCTACAGTAGCCAACCTCGAATTTGTCCAGTTTCATCCAACATGTCTGTATCACCCTGAAGCCAAAAACTTTTTGATTTCAGAGGCCTTAAGGGGAGAAGGCGCAATACTGCTTGATGCTTCCGGCAATCCTTTTATGGAAAAATATGACGCTCAAAAGGATCTCGCATGCCGTGATGTGGTTGCCCGGGCAATAGATGCAGAACTCAAAAAAAGCGGAACAGATTTCGTATTTCTTGACATTTCTCATAAAAATTCCGATTTCATCAAGGAACGTTTCCCCAATTTATATGAAAAGTGCCTCACATTCGGTTTTGATATGACAAAGGAATCGCTCCCGGTTGTTCCGGCGGCCCATTATATGTGCGGGGGCATTGCAACCGATATGCACGGTAAAACGGATTTGCATCGACTCTACGCCATTGGCGAAACAGCCTGTACCGGATTGCACGGAGCCAACAGACTTGCAAGCAACTCTTTGATCGAAGCGCTGGTTTATTCCCATATGGCTGCCCGGCAGGTTGTCAAGGATATCGAGACGCTGGATTTTAGCCTTACCCCGGACCCTCCGGCATGGGATGAAGTCGGAACCACAGACAGTGATGAAGTCATTATGGTTTCTCAAAACTGGGATGAGATCCGGCGATTTATGTGGAACTATGTTGGAATCGTTCGATCGAACAAGCGACTGGAAAGGGCAAAACGACGCATTGAAATCATCCAGCAAGAAATCCTGGAATATTACTGGGACTTCAGAGTCTCGGCAGATCTTATTGAACTTCGGAATATCGCGATAGTGGCGGAACTGATTATCAAGTGCGCAAGACATCGAAAAGAAAGCCGGGGACTTCACTACAACATTGAATTCCCGTACCGGGACGATAAACGATGGCAAAAAGATACGATTCTCCGGCGATCATTTCTGGGATAGCTTGTATGACATTTATACCTACCCGCCCCTCCCTTTATTCATTATTACTCAAGTTTCGAATCCTTTAATCCTGCTGAAGCCTTATCTGATTTTAGTCTTAAATTTTCATTGACAACCGGTGTTTCTGTATTAGATTAGTGGCATTCCTATGCTTATTTATTGATACTGTTCAAGAAACGTCCCGTCAATTACCAGGTAAATAAATGACAACCAAAAGAGACTACTACGAAGTTTTAGGCGTAGACCATAATGCCAATGAGAGTGACCTAAAAGCCAATTATCGAAAATTGGCCCTGAAATACCACCCTGATCGAAATCCCGGCGATAAAGAAGCTGAAGAAAAGTTCAAAGAGGCTTCCGAGGCTTATGAGGTCCTTCGGGATTCCCAAAAGCGAAATATCTATGACCAGTTTGGCCACCAAGGACTTGAAGGATCTGGTTTTTCAGGATTCAGCGGTTTTGACGACATTTTTTCTAGTTTTGGCGGAATTTTTGAAGAATTTTTTGGATTCAGCAGTGGACAGCGTTCAAGAAGCAGAACCCAAAGGGGTGCTGATCTTCGCTACGATCTGACGCTCAGTTTTATGGAAGCCGCTTTTGGGACGGAAACAGAGATTAATTTAGAAAAGATGGAGATCTGCTCGTCCTGCGAGGGGACGAAATGCGAATCGGGCACCCATCCCGATACCTGCTGGCAATGCAACGGCACAGGTCAGGTTTCCAGGAATCAGGGATTTTTTACTGTAAGAACGACATGTTATCAATGTAACGGTAACGGCCAAACCATACCACATCCTTGTAAGAGCTGCAGGGGTACCGGCCAGATCAGGGTCAGTAAAAAGGTGGCTGTAAAAATTCCGGCTGGCGTTGACTCCGGATCCAGGCTCAGGCTGACCGGAGAAGGCGAGGCAGGTACATACGGGGGTCCTTCCGGGGATCTTTATGTATTTATATATGTTGAGCCCCACGATTTTTTTGAGCGTGACAATACAGACGTCATCTGTCAGGTGAACATTTCCTTTGTACAGGCTGCCCTTGGGGATACCATAGCGGTACCCACCTTAAACGGCAATAACCAGCTTAAAATTCCAAAAGGCACCCAGCCCGGTGATCTTTTCCGTTTTCGCGGTGAGGGAATCCCTTCTCTTAGAAGCGGCAAACGGGGAGATGAAATCATTCAGATCTTAATAAAAACACCCACCAATCTGAATAAAAAACAGGTAGCACTCCTCAAAGATTTTGCCAAAATTGAACGAAACAAGATCCCGAATAAATTAAAAGATATCCTTAAAAGCGGTTTTGACAAAGCATCCAACTAAAGGGGATTGAGGCGTAATGTATGAATTAAAAGTAGTGACCCATTTTGCGGCCGCCCATCAGCTTAAAATGGTTGCCAAAAAATGTGAAAACCTTCACGGACACAACTGGAAAATCGAAATCTGTGTGGCCGGAAAAGATCTCAATAAGGCCGGGGTATTGATTGACTTTGGAGAATTAAAGCAGCATGTCTCTGTCATTATGGCAAAGCTGGATCACAAATTTTTAAATGAACTCGACGACTTCAACGATAATTACCCGCCGTCTTCGGAGAATATCGCCCACTATATTGCAAAAACCCTTCAATCCATGATCGACAGTCTCGATATTAAAGTGAGGCGGGTAACCGCCTGGGAGTCTGAAAACGCCTGCGCGACCTATATTATTCCCTGAACAATCCACGCTCAGAAGGCCACTTTTTCCCTCATTATGATCCCCTTCCGTCTATGTAATGACGATCCTAACGGACTAAATTGATCAACCTGTTTCTAAAAACCCAAGATGGTTAATTTGATGCCTGTTTAACATAGATTTTTTGAATCATTAGAGACTTCGGATCAATATTGGTCAGGCCGTATTCATTGACCCAACGCATGGCTTCCAAATATTCCTGAACCGAAATTCTTCGATCGATCTCCGGGTATTCAAGAGCCTTATATTCCGGATAATATTGATGCATGATGTTCACGTAGGTTGATTTTGGGAGATTTTCAGCCACCCATCGAACGAACTTCTCTGTACCCGCTTCGTTGTTTGGCATAACCAAATGCCGGATCATCAAGCCACGGGTAGCTATTCCATGATTGTTGATCCGGTGTTTTCCAACCTGAGCATGCATTTCTAAAACCGCTTCTTGAGCCCTTTCGGGATAGTCTGATGCTACGGACAGATACTTTACCGCTTTTGTTGCATCCATGTATTTCATATCCGGCAAATAAATATCCACAATGCCGTCTAAAATCTTCAGAATCTCAACTCGCTCATACCCACTGGTGTTGTACACCAGGGGGAGACGAAGCCCTTTCCGATAAGCAATCCTTGTGGCATTGAGGATGTTTGGCATAACATGGGTTGGTGTTACCAGGTTGATGTTGTGGCATCCGATCTTCTGGAGGTGGAGCATCAAATCTGCGAGATCCTCGTCTTGAACCTGTCTCCCATTTCCTTTAATAGAAATTGGCCAGTTCTGGCAAAAAACACAACGGAGATTACAGTTGGAAAAAAAGATGGTACCGGATCCATTTTTTCCAACAAGCGACATTTCTTCTCCAAAATGCGGTTGTGCCGTATAGACCTTGAGTTTGGCCGGTGCAAGGCAAAATCCTTGTTCGCCACTCTGGCGGTTGACACCGCACAAACGGGGACAAAGTTCACATTCTTCGAAAATTGAATATGCCTGTTCGACTCTTTTGGCAAGCTCCCCCTTTTTTTCAAGTTTTGCATAGGAAGGATACCATTTCTCTTTCGTGATATTTTGAGCAAAAAGGGGCCTGTTATCAAAAAGCAGGGAAGCGCCCAAAATGAGCGATTTTTTTATGAAATTTCGCCGTGTAGATTCCATTGGAAAAATCCATAATAAGGAGGATCGGAAACGGTGAAAGATTTAACTCATATTATATTTACAATGGTTTGCAAATAGGTGTCAATGTAAGATGTTCTCGTTTTTGAAAAGGTGGATTTTGGCGATCGAATGTGGCGCAGACACCTACTTTAGAGATGTTTAAGGATTATTTTTCATTCAAAATCTCAGGTTTTTAAAGAAGCAATTCATGGTGCCCCTATGACGCCGTTTTTTGATACTGCGCCATCAGCTCATCTTTGGTAATAATGGCAGAAACGTCTTTGACATGTTGGCGAATATTCTCCAGTCCACCCTCCTGGCGGTCAACCAGGATGACCGCTTTGACAACATTCAGCCCCTCCGAACCGGCCCGGTCGATGGCCTTGATGGTGGACCCACCAGTGGTTGCAACATCGTCAATGATGATCACCCGCTGTCCAGGCTTCATATCTCCTTCGACCCATCGGATAATGCCATGGTCTTTTTGGGTTTTGCGGATGGAAAATGCATTGATGGGACTGCCATTAAGTTCTGAAACAAATGCAACAGCCATGGCCATGGGATCTGCACCGAACGTAAGTCCGCCGATTCCGTCGGGCTTTAAATCCTTTATGTTCTCAAATACCAGATGGCCCACCAGAAACATGCCCCTCGGGCTCAATGTGGTAGGTTTGCAGTTCACATAAAATTGGCTCATTCTGCCTGAAACAAGTTTAAAACTTGGCTCTTTTGTGTACTTGAACGATTTTTTACAAATGATTTCAATAAGTTCCTGTTTCATACCCATTCTTCTCCATTGTCATTTGATTAAAATTTTACAATCATCTGAAATTAATAACTCCTGGTTTATACATCTTCCATTGGCCCATCATTCTCCCGCTATATAGCGGGATGAGCAAAGCGAACTAACTTGATTTACATGGTTCTGTCTCTGCATTTATCATCGGGTCAACCGGTGCTCCCCGCAAAAAATATATAACCCGGTGTGATCGGCCAGGCAGGCCAGGGTCATGTTTAATTCCGTTGCCAGTTCCACAGCCAGTGAAGTTGGACGTGAAAACGCCAGTATCACTTGAATTCGTGCCTGTGCGGCCTTTTGAACCAGTTCGTAACTGATGCGCGAAGAAAGCGTCAACAAAACGGCCTCATCGAGCCCGCGATCCAAAAAGAGCTTTCCAACGGCTTTGTCCAGGGCATTGTGTCGGCCCACATCCTCTGCCACGGATAACAGCTTAAAATCAGACGAATATAGAGCGGCAGCGTGGGACGCACGGGTTTTGTCTCTCAGGGGCTGGTGTTGGGGAAGGTTTTCAAGACATTCAAGTGCCAAACCGGCATTCATCCGGGT
>Ga0070727_10005134_pt1 | contig 10832 bp, 7 predicted proteins | sample tdAd472_FD_66722 | JGI IMG/M metagenome (GOLD analysis project Ga0070727, IMG submission 66722) | Marine sediment microbial communities from the Atlantic coast under amendment with organic carbon and nitrate - tdAd47.2 | ecosystem: Environmental > Aquatic > Marine > Coastal > Sediment | place... | reverse complement strand
CCATACTCCATCTTGGTGAAGATCGTTACCAGCAAAGGATAAAATCCGAAGATGAGTAAGCCTAAGCCTAAGAGCACGGAGGCGGCATAACCCAGCAAGGCGATGAAGAGATCGGCACTCGGCGACTCCACAATTAGGGCCGCCAGGAGGGCAAAGACCCCATAGGGGGCGCTCAGCATAATGAGGTCAATGAGTTTTAGTATGACTTCGTTTAGACCATCAAAAAAGGCTTTGACGGGTTGGGCTTTCTCCTTGGGAATCAAAATTAAGCCAATGCCAAAAAAGATAATGAAAAAGATCACCTGGAGCATATTACCATTATCGGTAGCAGCGCCAATGATGTTATCAGGAACAATATCTACCAAGGCTTGTAGTGGACCTGCTTCTTTTTGCGCTTCTGCTTGCGATATTCTCTTGGCGGCGTCCCCGGCAAAAGTTTCCATGAGTTCGATTCGTCGTTCCTCTTTAATGAGTTTACCCGGTTTGACGATATTGACGATCAGGAGACCCAAACTGACGGCTACCACCGTAGTCATGATGTAGATGCCAATGGTTCGTCCTCCCATTTTGGATAATTTGGAAATATCCTGTAGGTCGGAAATACCCTTGATCAAAGATGCCACGATAAGCGGAATGGCAATCAATTTCAAAGAATTAATAAAGATGGTACCGAAGGGCTTGATCCAGTCGACCACAAACTTTGTCCATCCCAATTGGGCGGCAATGGCGCCAAACATTAAGCCAAGGGCCATGCCTAGCAGAATCTGCCAGTGGAGTGCTAATTTCTTCATGTATGTAATAGGGTTTTGCTGTTGGCCTCCAAAATAGCCAAAATCCGCTAAACTTCAAGAAAGCGATGGTTTACTATCCAACATTTATGTCTTGCTGAATTCGCCCCAATAGCATTCTTCCCATGTGTGATACACCTTATGAGTAAACATTTGATCCAGTGTAATATAAAATAAACTTACTCAGTCGTAATTTTCTTTCTAATGTTGATTGTAAAAAATGAGTAAAAAAGTACTTGAGTCCTTTCATTCCTGTAAAAATGAAGGAATATTTGCGGTCTCAAATGATATAACTATGCCTGAAAGTGAAGTAACAACGAATGTAGCTATCAAGAATGATTTGATTTTGAAGGTCGCCAGGGGAGAGGAGGTACATCGTCCACCGGTTTGGTTGATGCGACAAGCGGGGCGCATATTGCCACAGTATCGAGCACTTCGGGCAAAATTAAGTGGTTTCAAAGAATTGGTAGAGACACCAGCCTTAGCGGCTGAAGTGACGATTCAACCGATTGATGAGCTGGGCGTCGACGCAGCGATTATATTTTCTGATATATTGGTGATCCCCGAGGCGATGGGCTTGACCTATGAGATGATAGAAAAAAAAGGCCCCTTTTTTCCGAAGACGATTCAAGGAAAAGAGGATGTAGATCGGCTACTAAGCGGTGAAGATGCTGCGGGGGAATTAAGCTATGTTTATGATGCGCTGCAGATTACCAAAAAAGAATTGAATGGCCGGGTTCCATTGATTGGTTTCGCTGGAGCACCCTGGACGATCTTGTCCTATATGTTAGAAGGGCAGGGGAGTAAGACCTTCTCCAAAGCCCGAAAGTTGCTCTATACGCAACCTGTTGTAGCTCACGCCTTGCTACAAAAAATTACAGATACTACCATCGCCTATCTCAAACAAAAGATAGCAGCGGGCGCAGATATGATTCAAGTCTTTGATTCCTGGGCTGGCATTCTGCCCACTCAACAATATGCCACTTTTGCGATTCCTTACATCAAGCAGATATGCGATGCCATCCAGGAAGTTCCGCTTACTGTATTTGCTAAGGACGCCTGGTTTGCACTAGAGGACTTAGGCCAGTTGGATTGTAATACCATCGGTTTGGATTGGCATATTGATCCGCAAGCTGCTCGTCAAATAGTGGGGACTGATAAAGCCCTACAAGGGAATCTAGATCCTTGTTTGCTTTATGCGCCTACTTCCGCCATTGAAAAAGAAAGTTTGGCCATGTTGAAATCTTTTGGTCGACAACATATCGTCAACCTCGGGCACGGGGTATACCCAGATACGCCACTGGACGGCGTAAAGTGTTTTGTGAATACAGTACAATCTTACACTTATTCGGACGCTTCATCCTGATACCTTATTGATAAGGAACAAAAGAAAATCGCGGGGGAATTACTAGAATATAGTCTTGATTTTTAATTTTGAGGCCGGAAATAATCGTTTTTCCGCAGTTGTTTTAGTTTTTTCACTTGAAAAGGCTTGTAAACCAGGAAAATACAAATTAAACATGGGTTGGTTCAAACGCTTGAAAGACGGTATTCAAACCGCTACCCGGAATAAGAAAGAGGCACCTGAGGGGTTGTGGTATAAGTGTAAACGTTGTAAAGAGACGTCTACGGTTAAAGAATTAAAGGAGAATTTTTTAAAATGTCCTCATTGTAATTATCACATCAGAATAGGCTCACATGATTATTTTGATTTAATTTTCGATGGCAATTTTGAAGAACTATTCGATGACCTTCGCTCACGGGATTTTCTCGACTTCACAGATCTTCAACCCTATAATAAGCGGTTGGTGGATGCGCAGCGGAAGACAGATTTGACGGAGGCTATCACAGTAGCGAAAGGAAAAGTCAACCGCAGAAAGCTGATTATCGCCGCAATGGATTTCAAATTCATTGGTGGGTCGATGGGCTCGGTAATGGGGCAAAGAATAGCCCTGGCTATTGATCATGCCATGGAGACCAAAACTCCATTGATGATCATTTCCAAGACGGGAGGGGCAAGAATGATGGAATCAGCTTTTTCACTGATGCAAATGGCAAAAACTTCTGTTAAGTTGTCTCAACTGGCAAAAGCCAAAATACCTTATATTTCCTTTCTCACCGATCCTACGACTGGTGGTGTAACCGCTAGTTTTGCTATGCTGGGAGATATAAATTTTGCAGAACCAGAAGCTTTGATTGGATTTGCGGGCCCTCGAGTGATCAAAGAAACGATCAAAAAAGACCTGCCAGAGGGTTTTCAAACCTCTGAATTCCTATTAGAGCATGGTTTTCTAGATTTTATCATCGATCGAAAAGATCTAAAGGAACGAGTTTCTGATCTTTTGGCGCTTTTTGGTAGTAGAGACTAGTTTATAACCCGTAAAAAAATCATTTATGAGATTGCTGATTGCTTTAGGTATCATATTGACTTTTAGTTTGACTGCCTGTGGCTCTGCCAATGAAAAAGAAGCGGAAGGTGTTGAGGTGGCCAAAGGACAAGTGGATGGCAGCGATGTAGAAGCCAAGCTGAAAGAATTGGGGATTACTTTGCCTACAGTACCACCTCCGGTTGCGAATTATGTAAACGCGGTTCGGACTGGAAACCTTGTATTTATGGCGGGGAAAGGACCCAATCGCCCTGAAGGAGGTTATATCACTGGGAAGGTGGGGCAAGACCTTACGGTTGAGGAAGGTTACGAGGCGGCTAAATTAGCAGCCATTATTCAATTGGCTTCCCTTAAGGCAGAAATTGGAGATTTGAACAAAGTCAAACGTATCGTAAAAGTTTTGGGAATGGTGAATGCTACACCCGACTTTACGGACCATCCAGAAGTGATCAATGGTTTTTCAGATTTGATGGTGGCCGTTTTTGGTGACAAAGGAAAACATGCAAGAGCTGCAGTGGGTATGGGGTCTCTCCCACGAAATATTGCAGTCGAGATTGAAATGATTGTAGAAGTAGAATAAAGCAGGCCGCTGTTCGAGTCTGAAGGACTTGATTTTAGGTGGTGGAATGGTACTTGCTTGACATATGTGTAAAATGTTAAATTCTAAAAAAAATCAATTGATTTTAACATTTACCGATTTTCATTTGCTACTTTACGGCCGAGTAATAACATTGTATATTCAACCTGACTACCAATTACAGTAATAGATGAATCCCAGTACGTGCGCTCTTTTATTTGTAGATATGCAAAATGATTTTTTGCATCCGATGGGGGCTTATGGCCGCGCTAAACTTTCTCTACTAAATAGTCGGGCCCGAATCGAGCAAATGAGTAAGGTTTCCAATGTCTTCAAGAAGGTAGGAAGCCGGATTATTAGTACGAATTATACCTTAATAGCAGATAAGGATAATGTGCCTATCATTCCTAGTACCTTTAGTGCTAAGCATCCCTTTTTAAACAGAGGTGATTTCCAAGATGGTCGCTGGGGGCATCAATTGGTAGACGAATTAGGCCCTGCTGATTTCGTCGTAAACAAGATTGAACATTCCGCTTTTTCTTCGACTCACCTAGAATGGTTGCTTCAGCAGCTAGAAATAGAAACCTTAGTGATTGGAGGTGTGTTGGCCGAAAATGGTGGACTCGTATCCACCTTGCTCGAAGCCAATGAAAAAGGCTATGAGGTTTTGCTGCTAATGGATGGTTGTATGGCCCTCTCAGAAGAACTCTATTCCGATACCCTCAAAGAGCTAGAAAGTGTTTGTAAAATTGTAACTTGCAAAGAATTGGTGAACCTGATGAACGCCTAGATTCTATTACCAGGTATTTTTGAAATTCGGCCGATGGCTGCGGGATTTGATGCTTGGTAATCAAATGCAAATTATGCTTGGATATGACAACACTTGTCCGTTCTTTATTTCCTCTATGCTTTCTGATTCTGAGTTTTGATGGCCTACTGGCCCAAGAAACTGTTCGTATTCCCGTGGTGCTCGATCCACGTATTGCTACCATCGCTGAATCTACCTCAGCAGAAAGACTCGAAAAATATATTCGAAAATTAGCAGACTTTGGTACGAGAAATACTTTCTCTGACACATTGAGCGAGACCCGAGGTATTGGTGCTGCACGCCGCTGGATCAAACAAGAATTTGATCAAATCTCCAAGGATTGTGGGGATTGCTTAGAGGTGTTCTATCAACGTACTTTAGTCCCCGCTGAGGGTAACCGGCGTATCCCTAAGGATACTTGGATTGTCAATGTAATTGCCATCCAAAGAGGTAGCCTTTATCCTAATCGGTACGTCATGATGTCGGGAGATATTGACTCTCGCGCTTCAGATGCATCTGACGGGGAGATAGATGCTCCGGGAGCCAATGACAATGCCACTGGAATGGCCGGCGCATTGGAGGCGGCGCGAGTTTTAACAAAGTATAAATTCCCTACCAGTGTGGTTTATGTAGGTCTTTCTGGAGAGGAGCAAGGGCTTTTTGGTGGGAAACACTTGGCGGCATTGGCCAAGGAGCAGGACTGGGATATTATTGGAGTTTTGAATAATGACATGATTGGTAATATCGAAGGGATTGATGGCGTAATTGATAATACCTCCTTTCGCGTTTTTTCTGAACCTACACCTGCCAATGCTGATGACCGCCAACGAATTTGGCAACGTTTTTATGGAGGAGAAGTAGATGGTCCCTCGCGCCAGTTGGCCCGTTATGTGGAACGCATGACCAGCACTTATATGACCAACCTGAAAGCGACAATGATCTATCGTTTGGATCGATTTGGCAGAGGAGGGCATCACCGTCCATTCAATGATGAAGGCTTTCCGGGGGTGCGTATCATGGAAAAACATGAAAACTATGTACGCCAGCACCAAGATATTCGAGTAGAAGATGGTATCGCTTATGGAGATGTGATTGAAGGCGTTAATTTTCCTTATGCTGCCAAGCTCACGGCAGTCAATGCCATTGTCATGGCCGGTTTGGCTTGGGCTCCACCCGCTCCCAAGAATGTGATGATTGGTGGAGCTGTAAGAGCTTCCACTAGATTAAAATGGGATGCGGTAGAGGATCCGAACTTACAAGCCTATAAGATATATTGGAGAGAAACTACCGCCCCTCAGTGGCAATACTTCAAGTACGTTGATAAATCGGAACTAGAAACAACACTAAAGAATATCATTATCGATAATTACCTCTTTGGCATTGCTGCTGTAGGTAAAGATGGCAATGAAAGTGTTGTTGTTTATCCGACCACTTTAATTCCAAGAAGATAGTTATGGATTTAGCGATTAAAGATCAGTTATTCCTTGTTGGTGGCGCAACAAGTGGCTTAGGCTTGGGAGTAGCAGAAGCCATTTTAGCAGAAGGGGCTAAGCTTATAGCGATTGCTCGAACGCAAAAGAAATTGGATGCGCTGGCCCTTGCTTACCCAGGGCAAGTCGAAACCCTAGCCTTAGATGTAACAGCGGAAGGGGCCGTTCAAAAATTAAAAGATAAATTAGGGGATCGCACCCTGGACGGGATGGTAGTGAATGCAGGAGGCCCGCCGGCGATGCCCGCCAAAGATACTTCACTGCAAGATTGGGATAATGCCTACCATGGAGTATTGCGCTGGAAGATAGATTTGATACTAACATTTTTACCTCAGCTGATTGACCGCTCCTATGGTCGAGTATTGTTCATCGAAAGCATGTCGGTCAAACAACCCGTCGAAAACCTGGTACTAAGCAATAGTATGCGTTTGGCAGTGGTGGGTTTTGTCAAGACTTTATCCAGCGAGATCGCTAGCCATGGGATTACGATCAACATTTTAGCACCCGGTTTTCATGATACGCCCCGCATCGGTGCACTACGTAAGAAGAATGCCGACCTAAAAGGTGTTAGTGAAGAGGAGGTGCAAAAGGAGTTTGTATCGCAGATCAAAGTCGGTTTTATGGGCGATCCGGCCGACTTTGGTGCACTGGGAGCTTGGCTATTGTCCCCGCAATCTCGTTATTTGACCGGACAAACGATTAGTGTAGACGGAGGCGTAATAAAAGGAACCATGGGATGATGAAAGTGATCAAGTACAAACAGCAAAAGATGTTCGTTTCTTTTTAGAGCAATCTTGGGAATAGTCACTATTTCATTGGTGCTACCGTGATACTACCTCATTGTGATCTACCCAAAAAAGGGACTGAAGAATAATTTTATGGGTTCGGAGGATTGCAGATTGACTCAATTTACTATTTTTGTGGGCTATGAGATTGAAGACGCTTGAAATTAAAGGCTTCAAGAGTTTTGCCAACGAGACAGTGGTAAACTTTAATGAAGATGTGATCGGAATTGTGGGTCCAAACGGATCTGGCAAGTCCAATATCGTCGACGCTATTCGTTGGGTATTGGGCGAGCAGAAAAGTAAAGAGCTTCGATTGGATACCATGACCAGTGTGATCTTTAATGGGACTAAGAAGCGTAAATCTAGCGGCCTAGCACAGGTTTCTCTTACCTTTGAAAATACTAAAAACCTCCTTCCTACCGAATATAGCGCAGTAACCATTACCCGTATGTTATACAGAACGGGTGAAAGCGAGTATCGCCTCAACGGAGTAGCCTGCCGACTAAAAGATATCACTTCCCTCTTTCTAGATACAGGGATCGGATCCAATTCTTATGCCATCATCGCCCTAGGGATGGTAGATGATATATTGGCAGATAAAGCCGATTCTCGCCGCCGCATGTTTGAGCAAGCAGCAGGCATTTCGAAATATAAGAAACGAAAACGGGAGACCCTCAACAAACTGAAGAACACCACAGAGGATTTGGATAGGGTAGAGGACTTGCTTTTTGAGATCAATAATAACCTGGTGTCCCTTGAAAAACAAGCCAAGAGAGCCAAACGGTTTTTCGAACTAAAAGATAAATACAAAGAGTCTAGTATTCTGTTGGCTAAGATCAAAATCAATGATCTTAAAGATCGGCAGAAAGACATTCGTAAAAAACTGCAGGAAGAACAGGATAAGTATAGAACGTATGATGTCGAGTTGAATAAATTAGAAGCTAAGCTGGAGGCAGAAAAGAAAGCCAACCTGGATAAAGAGAAGACCTTGTCGGAACGACAAAGGGATCTCAATGGGCTGATCGGTGGAATTCGAGGTCGAGAGAATGATAAACGCATGTTGGAGCAGAAGCAAGAATTCATCCTGCAAAGTCAAGAAAAATTAAATGTGGGGATTCAGTCTGCTAAATCTCGGATTGACCAGCTTGAGGAAGATGTAGAACATTATCGTTCGGAGCTCAATCAAGAGAAAAGAATAGAGGTAGACTTGGAAAAAGACCTTGATGATGCGGAAGACCAATTGCAGAAAATCAAGGATAGTCATGGTTCGATCAAAGCCGATTTAGAAGACATTGTCAGTCGCCAGCAAGGTTTGGAGCGAGAGGCTTTCGAATTGGAAAAACAACGAGCGATCAATAACAACCAGATTGATAACCACCTGCAGGAATTAGAACGCAGTAATCTGGAAATTGAGATGCGAGAAGATGAGATCAAATCCATCCATCATAAGATTGAAGAGATTGAGGTGCGGGAATTGGAGTATACACAACGATTGGAATCGCTGACGCAGGCGGAGGAAAAACGTTTAGAGGCCATCAACGTTCATGAAAAAGGATTAGATGATCTTAATAATAAATTGAAGAAAGTCAACCGTGAACTGGATGCCAAACGAAACGAATTCAAGTTGACCCAAAGCATGGTTGAAAACCTAGAAGGTTTCCCTGAATCGATCCGCTTTCTCAATAATAATAAGGACTGGAAAAAAGACGCACCACTACTTTCCGACTTGATCTATGTATCGGAGGAATATCGAGTAGCGATTGAAAATTACCTCGACCCCTATTTGAATTATTATGTAGTTCAAAGTTTGGAGGAGGCTAGCAATGCCATTCGCCTGTTAAGTCGCAGTCAAAAAGGGAAAGCTAACTTCTTTTTGTTGGATGCCTTTAGCGACTACAATGCTCCCATGTCACTTTTCCCTGATACCCTACAGGCGATTGACTTGATTCAAACGGATCCTACTTATTATCGCTTGTGTAGTTATCTGCTAGAAAATGTGTTGGTGACAGAGAATGAAGACCTAGCCGCTCAGACGGTGACGGCTGATAATTTGACGATCCTATCCAAAAGTGGCCGCTTTATTAAGCGCCGATTCAGTGTTTCTGGTGGATCAATAGGTTTATTTGAAGGAAAGAAAATCGGTAGGAAGAAAAACCTGGAAATTCTTGAGAATGCGATTAAAAAGGCAGAACGGGAAGAAAACCGTTTGAGCACCTCTTTTTATACGCTGAAGAATAAGGTTGAAGAATTAAAAGCGAAACGTTCCGACACTGATATTCAGATCGAACGAAATCGCTTGAATCAACTCTTGCAAGAAAAAGTGGGCTTCACGACTCGTCGTGAGAACTTTCAGTCTTTTGTGGCAGAAGTGAATGAAAAGCGCGATCAGCTGACCGCTAAAAATGTAATACTGCAAGAGCAGATCAAAAAGATCGAAGAAGAACTGGGCGAGAAAATGGATTTGGTTCGCAGTATTAAGGATCAGATATCCAATATGGATGGATCATTCCGGGATGTGGCTGAGCAGTTGAGTGAAGCATCTACGCAATTCAATGAACGAAATATCAATTTTATTCGCCAGCAAAATAAGGTGGGTACCTTGCAACGGGAACTGGTCTTTCGTGAGAATCAACTGAAAGAGACCAAGAATACATTGATCACTAGTCAACTCTCTTTGACAGAAGGATCTGAAGAAATCAAATCTGTTATTGAAAGAATTGATCAGTTGCAGGTAGAATTGCAAGAAGCCTATAAGGAGCGTAAGAACAGGGAGTCTTCCCTTTCAGAAGCTGAGCAGTTATATTTTCAGGCTAGGGGAGGGATTAATGAATTGGAAGATAGCATCCGTAAGTCGGCTCGAATTCGTCAGGATGCCCAAGTGCTGATTAATCAATTGAAAGAAAAAGAGAGCAGTGTGAAATTCGATGTAAGCTCAGTCGCTCAGCGATTGCGTATCGAATTTAGTATCGATGTCAATCAGGTGATCAATGAAGAACTGGGACAGGTTACGGATTCATTGGACGAACTGCAAGTAAAGGTGGATCGTTTTAAATCCCGCTTGGATAATTATGGGGAAATCAATCCTATGGCCGTGGAGGCCTATGATGAGATGAAGGAGCGACATGAAACGATTTCGCAACAGCGGGATGATATTGTCGAAGCCAAAAACTCTTTGATCGAAACCATTAAGGAAATTGAAGAGACGGCTACTTCTCAGTTTCTTGATTCCTTTAATAAGGCACGTTTATATTTCATAGATGTATTCCGTAGCCTATTTACTAGTGACGATAATTGTGATTTGATTTTATTGGAACCAGATAATCCATTGGAATCCAAAATTGAGATCGTCGCCAAACCGAAAGGTAAACGCCCGCAAACCATCAGTCAGTTATCGGGTGGTGAAAAAACATTGACCGCTACTGCATTGCTTTTTGCGCTATATTTATTGAAGCCCGCCCCCTTCTGTATCTTTGATGAGGTAGATGCTCCACTCGATGATGCCAATATCAATAAGTTCAACAAGATTATTAAGAAGTTCTCCAAAGACTCTCAGTTTATCATTGTTACCCACAATAAGCTTACGATGGCTGCTGTGGATACTATCTATGGTGTCTACATGGCTGAACAGGGTGTTTCTGGGGTAAGTCGGGTAGATTTCCGAGACTTTGATCATAAAGCTACCTTTGAAGTGGCGCAAAATTAAGGGAGCGTCGGTTTTTTGCTGCTGTGGCCGGCTTGAATCAAAATTAGAATGGGAATCAAAATTAAAAGGCGTTGTTCCTCGCTGTGTTGGCTGCTGAGTTTTGCCTATAGATTCGTTCTCGCCGATGGACTGCTTCTGCGGTGCATATCAATCAAAATTACAATAACAATCAAAATCAAAAGCCGCCATTCCTCGCTGAGTTGGCTGCTAGGTCTTGGCTGCTGAGCTTCCCTCATCGCCCTTGGTTCGCGGTTTCTAACCGGAACCCGCCCCGTTCTCGCCACATTCCCAAAT
>Ga0070727_10005132_pt1 | contig 10833 bp, 8 predicted proteins | sample tdAd472_FD_66722 | JGI IMG/M metagenome (GOLD analysis project Ga0070727, IMG submission 66722) | Marine sediment microbial communities from the Atlantic coast under amendment with organic carbon and nitrate - tdAd47.2 | ecosystem: Environmental > Aquatic > Marine > Coastal > Sediment | place... | reverse complement strand
CCTGGATCGTTAGCCGCATCGCTTTGGCTTCCGGAAGGCGCTTCACCACCACCAGTAGAACCACCACCGATAGTGATGGAAGGTGGGACTATAGCATTGATTTTAGCAGTATCGTTAGCACCTGCATTTACTTCAGTTGTAAAGCTAGCAGCCATAGCAACGGCTGCAGCGATCAAGGTAAGTTTTCTCATTTGAATTTCTCCTAATATTTCCATTTCGATTAAATTGAGGCGGACTGATTCATTTTGGAATTTCTTGTTTTGCAAAAAGGATCAACCCAAACAATGCCCTCAGTTCCTAATGAAGCAAAAGCTGGGCCAACTTCAATAAAAAATCATATTCCCCTTATTTAACAATGCATTAGAGATAAAAACTACCGTTAGTAGTAATTTCACAGACTCTCTTTAAACAGGCGGTGTAAAATTATCTGACATGCTAATCCCAAACAACCAACACCAGAATCACTCTATATTTCCGCCATTATTTGATACCGCACCATACTGATATATAAAAATGATTTATGACAGAAAAAATTGGTAGATACTAAGCCCATCCACTATTACTGCCTAAGCAGCGAAAAGCTCCCTAGGTGAAATTAGGGCAAGGGAATGCATGCTCTGAAAACCATAGACAAGCAAACATATCTCGGCCGTTTAAAAGACCAGGGGGATAGGATTAGCAGTGCTGAGGCAATTAGATTCTTGAGGCTCTGTGAACACAGAGTTATATGCAGCCTAAAAGAGAGAAAAGCAGGAGCAATGACTAAAAGTGATCGCCATTCATAGCGTAAATTCGTATGTAGCCGACGTAGACACCCTGAGACTTTTCGAGGTCATGATTAGTCCAAGTTAACTTGCAGCTAACCCACTGCGTGACCTGCTGCTGGGCACCATGAAAACTAACGAAATCTGACTTTTTGAATACCCAATTGGGGTTAGAGGAATCGGGCACCGCATCACCCGTAAACGCAGAAAATCCCTCACGGCCACTTAAATCATTCGAAAGACTCGCACTCAAAATTGCTCCACGCGCGAAATCTAGCGCTATAGGCTGAGTATTGTAATCCCCTTGAATAGCCGGATTCACTGCGCCTTTATACAAATCCGTACCAGAACAAGCAAATTTATTGACCTGAGTATTGGAGTGGATTAACCAACTCCCCGTGGCGACAAATGAATTGTTAGCCCCACTGTCTAAGGCAGTATAGGACTGCCCATAAGCTATCCCAGCAATAACACCCCCGAGATTATTACCCTGCGCAACCTGATTACCGTTTGTTGGGTCGTCAGGGTCCCCTGGCGCGGAAGGCCCACCAATTTGAATCATTGGTATAATGGAGGCATTGATTCTTGCCGTATCGTTAGTACCGGCGCTTGCGAATTGCCACGCACAAGCAAACGCTGCGACTAAAGCCATTGCGCTATGCTGTTTCACTCGCCCTCACCTTTTTATTCACTATCATATTGACCTGAGAGGTAACAAACATTGATTTTGATTTTATGAGTGTTGCAAAAATCACACCATAAAATGACATTAAAAATAAATATGTTTAACTCATTGTTTCTTATCATTTATAAAGTACTTCTCACTAAAAGTAGCGCAGTGCTTTAATGTAACAAAGGAGTAATTGGAAAATTTCCTGACAGGTTGATGAGATAAAAGACCGGCGTATTTGTACGATGCTCCGTTAAATCTCACCATAAAATAATCATATGAGAACCACCCAGGAAAAATGCTTAATATGGCCAGCAATAGGGTTTTGTCCATTGCATTTTTTAGCGACCGCTCTTTCTGAGTTTAGTACATGAATGCTGGTAACAACCTAATTATTTGCTGCTCCTGAATTTGTGGCGGCAACATAACGTTGAATACTGTCATAGTTTCTGATCATGGGTTCTTTTTTGCGGATACCTTCTGGAAGGCTATCGAGGCCGCGCAGAGCAGCACTTCGGTCTTCGTACACACCATAAATAATGTTATACACTTCTTTATCACCCTTGCGACTCACGAAATATGCCTTTTCCGCTTCCTGCAAAGGATACATATCAAAAAACTTGTTGACGAATTTCTTCGACGGCAACACGATCAGGTGTAAAAAGTAATGTCCTGGCTCCTGCTTTTTGATCCAACTTTCACGATTTATTTTTGTAAAAATTTCACGATCTTGACCCCAGTTACTCTTGCCTGCAAACGAGCTATACCTTGAAACCTTTACCTGCGGATTTGCCTGTATGATCGGCAGCGCACCGCTGTTGCTGGTGAGCTGTGACTGCAATTTCGCTATCGTTTGTTTAGCCGTATCTAACTCAACAGATAAAGCCGCCACATTATTTTCGAGCTCTGCCTGTTTATGCTGAGAAGCTTGATTTTGAGCCGCTATGTTCTCAATTCGGGTAGATTTTTCGTTAGCTTCCGCCAATAACCTTTTGGACATGTTTTCCGACTGTATTTTCTGCTCAGTGATACTCTTTAATTCAGCCAATATTTCTTGCTTTTCTGTTCGCAAACTATCCAGGGCTGCAGCTTGCGATTCAGCCATACTCACCGCTTCTTCGTAGCGCTTATTCAACTCATCACGCTGACTTTGTGCAAGACCATTTTGCTGATCAATTTTTTCTATGGTTGCTTCAAGCCGAGAGACACTCGACAACGCCGATTCTAACTGATGGACAAGCTGATCTTTACCTTTATTAGCCGCTAACAATTTCTGTTCCAAACTCGATTGTTGGGCTGCCACGTCAGATGACTGATTAACTCTCGATTTAAGCTGTTTAATCTCCTCACGAAGCTGTTGGCTTTCCATATCTCGAGCAAGCAATTCTTTTTGGATTTTTTCTTTCTCCAAATTTACCGCTTCCACAAGCTCTCCAAGTTTACTCTCACCGCTATCTCGAGCCTTGAGCATATTTTGCAGGCTCGCGATATTAGTCTCAGCATCTTTGAATTCTCTTTCTAACCTTTGCTTATCCGCTAACAACTGCTGAAACTGGTTTTCCAGCTGCGCTCGCTCCTGATTTGTCTCCTGGTTCGCATGAGCAACATTCTTAAGCTGGTCAATCTCAGATTTCAACTCACCCGAACTCTTCAAGTTAGCGGCCAAAGCGAGTTCAACGCGCTCTTTATCGGCACTAATAGTCTCTACCAGCGCCCGTAACTCACGCTCTTCATTACGACGCGCATTGAGCTGAGAGGTCAATTCTGAAATTTGATGACGGGATTCATCCAGCTGCTTGTTGAGCAGGGTGACTTGTTGGTCCAGTTGACCTTTATTCTGTTGCTGTTCTGTCGCTAACTGCCTTAACTTTTCGACTTCCTCAAGCTCTTTTTTTAATTTTTCATTGGCGGCCAACAACGACTGCATATCCGTGACATTCGCTTTAGCACTTCGCAATTCCTGTTCCAAATTTTCTTTTTCAGAAAGAACCTTGCTGTACTTTCTCTCTAATCTTTGCTGCTCTTTCTCTATGGCCGAACTTCTCTGGACAACATTTTTCAAGCTATCGATTTCAGCTTTAAGTCGCTCCGATTCCTGTTGGTTTGAGCTAAGGGCTAGATCAACATTTTGCTTCTCAGCGTTTACCGATTTAAGCAGCTCGTTGAGCTCTCGCTCCTCATTCTGTTGCGACTTTAGTTGTTTTTGCAAATCAGCAACTTGGAGGCGAGACTTTTCCAATTGCTGGGTCATTGACGTTATTTTCTGATCCAGCCCATCGCCGCTCTTTGACTTAGATTGGATTTGATTGCTAAGTCGTTCAATCTCTAACAAGTTATTGGTGACTTCCGTTGATAATGAAGCGACTTTCTTTCTCTCTTCCTGTAGTTGCGAACTTAATTGTTTGACTAACTCAGCAGAGCTACCTGTCGGGACAGTTGCAACTGACTGTTTTTGTGAAACTTTACCCCCTGATTCTGCTTTAAAGCCTGCTAACACATTCGATTTTTTTGTCACTTCTATATTGGTCACACTCGCTAATTTTTGTTTGGCCTGAGCAATGCCTTGACCTGCTGCCTTCTTGTACCAATACTTGGCCTGATCAAAATCTATCTCTGTTCCTCTGCCATTTTCGTACAGCACACCTAAGTTATATTGCGCTTGAGCAACGCCTTTTTTAGCTGCCATGCTAAAAAAGGTCAGTGCTTTTTCATAATCTACCGCTACGCCCTGCCCAAACGCGTATGCTATACCTAGACTATACTGTGCGCTGGCATGGTCATTACCAACCGCCTTTTCATACCATTTAACGGCTGCTATCTCATCTTTATCAACACCCAGCCCCTGAGCGTACATCAACCCCAAATTATATTGCGATTCCGCCACTCCCGATTCAGCCGCTAACTGCCACCAATGAGCCGCTTTTTTATAGTCCTGATTTACCCGGTCACCTTTAAAATAGCGGATACCCAAATCATGCTGCAAAGAAACGTTTCCTTGCTCTGCCGACTTCTCGTACCAATTCATAGCTATAACGGCATCTTTACTCACACCGTTACCATAGTCGTACATTATCGCGACCATTTCCTGGGCCTTCGCATCACCCTCTTCAGCCAATGGCAGCAATAGCTTCATGGCTTTCTTATAGTTTTCTGTCAGATAAGCTTTACGACCATCCTCCAACACACCCGCACAGAGGTAGGGCGTGATCAACATGAAACAGAGAATAGCGATGGCTTTGCGAACACTCAGCATTTTTGATAATTCCTTGGGCTTGCCCTTAATTTACATACGCAATTATAGGACTGTCATAGATCTACTGTTTGATACCAACCAATGATGAGTTAGTTTATGCACTAAATTCGTTTATTGCCAGCGCAGCAATGACAAATGCTTGCTCAGTACGCAATACCCTTGGGTTTCATTCACTCTTGCAGAACAAACTTAAAATTGCACGACTATATGGCGATAGAAGCCATAAAATAGTGTCTTTGATTATCAACATACCAATACACAGTTAGTTATTCTTTGCTATTATTCTTATCAATTACAACCAGCGGCTAGGGTCGTAGAGGAATACTTAAATAAGGCCATAGGATATGGACAAGGTATAAATGGATGAACAACCGCCACATATTAGTCAAATCAAAGCGAGCAAGATCAATGCAAACTGAGGCAAACGAACCTATGGCTACGGGAAATGAAAATAGATTATTACAGGCGCGCGTTGGTACGCAATGGTTAGTAGGCGCCATCATTACCCTGATACCACTGCTCACCGTCATTTACTTTATATTCGCTTGGGAGCCCGACCGTACCGACCCTGATGAGTACGTTGATAATCAACCCGTGATTTCTGTCCCACTGGAAAAGCTTCCCGACGACTCTTTATCCAGAATACCTGCCCTTGACCCCAATTTGAGCATACTGGATTCAAAAATTAGTGATGCTGAAACTAAGCCAAAACCGAAGGCTCGCCCAACTCAGCCACAGGTGGCGACAGGCACACTACCTAAGCTGGACCATAGCGATGATGAGGTGCTCGACGGATTATCAACCCTATCTCCCCTGCTAGAATGGTACATTTGGCTTTATACTGATGAAGTGGTACGCAAGTTTGTCGCCGTTATTGACAATATCGCGGAAGGAAAAATTGTCAGCAAGTACATCTCCATTCCTCAACCCTCCAAAACTTTCAAAGGCTTAATTAGCGAGTCTGAAAAACACTATCTCGATCCACAAAGCTACGAACGTTACAACATCTACGCCGATATTTTTGATTCGCTCAAGACTGAAGATATGGTAAATCTCTACTGGCGTTACTTTCCGCTATTCGAGGAGGCCTACAAAGAGCTAGGATATTCAGATGACCGCAAATTTCACGGCACCATGCTAAATGCCATAGATAGTCTGCTGGCGGCGCCAATAATACACGACCAAATTGAATTGGTACCGCGCACATCCGTAATCTATAAGTTTGCTGACCCAACGTTGGAATCACTTCCTAGCGCACATAAACAGCTTATTCGAATGGGACCACGCAACATGTTAATTATCTTCAGAAAACTTGAAGAACTAAAAGAAGCCCTAGCTGGTTAAGCCGCTCACCATTGGGGCTTTCGCAAACAAAGCACCATAAATGGCGGCTATTTTTCATCTAATGGCTGTAGCGAAAAGCTATTTTTCGCCTCTGTAGGCGCAGCCTGTGGTGCTGGTTGGCGTTCGACCTTTTGTCGTGAAAACTCTTTTAGCTTTCGCAAATCATCTTTGACATTCTTAGTCGAACCCACTTGCGCTAATAGGTTCTTTTCGGCTTGTTCATTCTGTGATCTCACCATTTCTTCACTAGCTGTTTTGGGTTTTGTCGCCTCCCCACCTCTCTTTTTCTCATCCAGCGTAATTTTGAGTCGAATATTATTCGCAGAGTCCGCATTACGCAGCGCTTCTTCCATACTAATCTTACCTTCCTTGTAGAGCTGATATAGCGCCTGATCAAAGCTCTTCATGCCTTGTTCTCTCGATTTTTCCATCACTTCTTTCAGCGCATCCACCTCACCTTTTTTAATCAGGTCGCGCACACGAGGTGTTCCCAGTAGGATTTCTATGGCAACCGTTCGTTTCGCATCTAAAGTTGGGATCAGACGTTGCGAAACTATACCCCGCAAATTCAACGAGAGATCTAAAAAGAGCTGGTTGTGCCGCTCCTCTGGGAAAAAGTTAATAATACGATCCAGTGCCTGATTGGCGTTATTCGCATGTAAGGTCGATAAACATAGGTGACCGGTCTCAGCAAAAGCCAAAGCGTGCTCCATGGTTTCGCGGCTGCGAATTTCGCCGATGAGAATAACATCAGGAGCCTGCCGTAAAGTATTCTGCAGCGCATCTTCATAGCAGTCGGTATCAACGCCTACTTCACGCTGATTAACAATACTTTTCTTGTGTCGATGTACAAATTCTACAGGATCCTCAATCGTAATAATGTGGCCAGCACTATTGCTGTTTCTATAATCGATCAAAGACGCCAATGAAGTCGATTTACCGGACCCCGTGCCGCCTACGAATAACACCAATCCGTGCTTTTTCATCACAAGCTGCGGTAATATCGGTGGCAAACCTAGCTCACTAAAATTGGGTATTTCGGTTTTAATTGCACGGATCACCATAGAGACTTCATTACGCTGTTTAAATATATTGACGCGGAATCGCCCTAGGTTTTCCTCTGAAATGGCAAGGTTCATTTCCGGTTTACTTTCGAAATCATTTATCTGCTCTTCGTTCATTACTCCATAGGCAATCTGTCGTACCTTATCTACCGGCATTGCATCATTAGTTAGTGCAATGAGTTCTCCTAAACATTTAATGCTTGGCGGTGCACCAGTACTTAAATAAAGGTCGGATCCATCACGCTCAACCAAAACTCTGAGAAGGTTTTTTAATTCCTGCATGTTAACTTCCTACAAAATCACTCATATGGATAGTTGGCGGTAATGGCAAAATGATACTTACCGCCAATCAAATTTGAATAGAATTACTTTATCCAGTATAGACGCAGACAAGCAATCTGCTACCTTAACTTCCTCAAATTCTTCCGGTTTTCTACTACGCTTTTGAATCTGCTCTGATAGCTGGCCCGCTAACCGCAAATAACCTTATTGCGGCCCTTACGTTTCGCTTCATAGAGCTTCTCATCGGCAGCTTTGATAACAAGCTCAGGAGATTTTAGTACGTCATTACGCTGCGCTACACCAATGCTGACAGTAACTTTGGCTCGGGTCTTTTGAGTCTTTTGGGAGCGTCGTTTCATTCCTTCTTTTTTTTCTTTGGGTCGCTGAGCATCACGAATGCTCATTTCATAGTCCGCTATGGACTCTCTTAATGCTTCCAAATGCGGTTTAACCTGAGAGATTTTTTTTCGTGGAAATACTAATGCAAACTCCTCGCCCCCATAGCGATAGGGCCGACAGCCGCCAGTTGCTTTGATTAAATGGGCTGCCACCATTTTTAACACCTGGTCTCCAACATCATGGCCATAGGTGTCGTTAAATTTCTTAAAGCGATCGACATCCAGCATGGCAATGACATAACGATACCCCAATTTCTGTAACGTCTCATTTAATGCCCTCCTACCCATTAGCCCTGTTAGCTCATCGCGATAGGCCATGTGGTAAGAATCCTGCAGTAGGCTCACCGACAAAATAACGCCAGCGCTACTGAACATCAGGATACACATGCCCAATGATCCATCGCTATTTAGTAGGAGGCTAACAGCGAGGAGTATCGCCAACAGGGCGTTATTGAGTGGCGACCTTTTAAGGTACCAGCTAAATGACAACAACAAGGCTGCCGCTAATATACAAGCCATCCCTGGTTGCGTGAGTTTAATTCCCGGTATGCTCTCTATGGCGACCAGATCGTTCCGAAGATAACTCCAAAATGGGTAATCCAAATGATGACATAACCAAAGGACAGCCATTGCTTCCATACCAAAGATAATGACCAGCAAATAATTGAGCAGGGTAAAAACGCCACGCTCTCTGATAATTGAGATAAGCACCAAATTAGCCGGCACAAAGGTTGCTAATAGCACTGCAAGATGGGCCTGGCTGCTACGCAGACTTGAAGATTGCATACCCCAATAGGTCGTCGCCAGAACAACTGCCGCTAATAGCACGCGGCCTCGATTAAAATGAAGGCTCAACAGAGCGACGAAAGCCAAGAGCAGATAGGGGATATAGTTAAATATTAGCTGGTTCTTGGTGATCGCCGACTCAACCACCGCAGCAAGTAGGTAAACCGCCAGTGTAATCCCGTAGGGAACGATATAATAAAAATTTGATTTCAAAGAAGTGACAGACAAGGTAACAGACACCTAAATTCTTGGATTTGGCTAGAATTAAGTCTAGCTTGAATTCAGGAGGTTGCTAGGCAAGCTAAGAAGTTCGGGCAATTAAGTCATCGAACTCCTGGAGTATTTTAATAATACCTTGTGATGTCGAAGCAGCGACAACGAAATACTCTTCCGCCATGGCAACCAGACCACTACTGACGGGCAATGGTGCCTCGCTCTCAATAATCCACTTGATGCGTTCGATAAAGACAAACTGCAACCACTGTGTAAAGTTAAGCGTATCGACGCAAAAGGGCGCTTGGCTGGCTAAGGATTCTTCAGAGGGTACTTCAGCTTCCCACAGCCCCATATCACGCAGCTCTTTTTCCAGTTCGAGAATAATATCTGCCAAACAGGAATACTGGGTTAGGCTACCGTCACTTTTACCCGAATAAGACATGTTGAGAATTAGATTCAGGCGTTTTTGGCCTTGGATTTAGCCTTTACTGGTTTCTTTACCACCTTTTTAGCGTTGATTTCCTTCAGCAAATCAACAAATTGCTGAGTGAGTTTATGTGATGCCGCCATATGAATAAGTGGCTTGGACTGCTGATGGGACTCGCGCATTTTAACGGAAGCGGATAAGCGAGTCGCAAAGAGCGGCAACCCTTCCGCCGCCAGTTCGGCCAGGAGCTGCTGCGGCAATCTTGCTCTAGGCTGAAATTGATTCGCTACGATGCCTTCAACTACTAATTCCGGGTTATGATCCTCTCGGATTTCCTTAATCGCCCCAAGCAGGGTATAGAGCGCTTGGCGAGAAAAGTCATCACAATCAAAAGGCACAATGCAGCGTTGCGCCGCAATTAAAGCAGAGCGCGTATAAAAATTAAGCGCTGGCGGCGTATCAATAAAAATTTGATCAAAATCCTCTTCAAGCTCTTCCAGAGCTTCTTTTAGCTTATAAATTTTATAGCGTGATTCCAGTTTACTCTCTAAATGCTCAAGCTCCGGGCTGGAAGGCATAATAAAAAGGTTGGAATAAGGCGTTTCATGGACAAAATCAAAAGGTTCTTTATCGAACAAATTGAAAGCTACCGTTTGCTGGAATAAATCTGCTGCCGTATTATCTAGCTCGGTCGCAGGTTTGCCCAGTAGATACTTAGTGGAATTCGCCTGCGTATCCAAATCCACAACCAGCGTTTTAACACCCTGACTGGCGCTAATGGCAGCTAAGTTTGCAGTGATACTTGATTTGCCGACGCCGCCTTTTTGATTAAAAACCACTCGACGCATGTTGCACCCTCTATTTTGCATTGCGGAATTTTAAGATATTCTAATAGATATACGACCCTAATTAAAGCAATGATTGAGCCGACAAAAGAGTTATTTTAGTGATCGTCAACAAACCGCTCGTATAGCTGATCGGTTTTCGCCGCCATAATAAAATCATTTTTGTGTAACCCTTTGATCTTATGGGTCCACCAGGTCACCGTCACACGACCCCATTCCGTTAACAGACTAGGATGATGATCTTCCGCTTCAGCAATGTCACCCACGCGACAGCTAAATTCTAGCGCTTTAAGGAAATTGGTAAAGCTGAACACGCGCTGTAATCTTGATGGGTTCCCATCCTGGGTCACAGACCAGTTAGGTATAGCCTCAAGCAATTCCCGCTCTTCAGTTGCAGTAACAGGCACCGCGCCTGGACGGCAAGCATCACACTTAGATTCAGCAAGTTTTGGCATCTCTCACCTCAATCATTCAAGTACATAGTATTCCTTTGGATTATGCGCACTGGTGCGACAATTTGTCGCATCCTCGTGACAACCACACTAGCGTAAAATAAGCGTCCATTACAAGCGGTGTTGTTTCGAACCTCCATTCACGTCAGTCCAATTCCCGTGAAAGTCATCGTCGTAAGCACCAAGACTAACTGCCTGGAGAAAATTTGTGCCAAAACTATCGCCCCTGAGTTTCTGCTTGATTAGCACCATTTATATTCAAACCGCAGGCGCTGACCACAGTGATTATGTTGACGAAATAGTTGTTCGCGGTGCTTTAGTACAGCTCGATA
>Ga0070727_10005128_pt1 | contig 10835 bp, 7 predicted proteins | sample tdAd472_FD_66722 | JGI IMG/M metagenome (GOLD analysis project Ga0070727, IMG submission 66722) | Marine sediment microbial communities from the Atlantic coast under amendment with organic carbon and nitrate - tdAd47.2 | ecosystem: Environmental > Aquatic > Marine > Coastal > Sediment | place... | reverse complement strand
CAGTAGCCACATCTGGACCATATGGTTTAGTCACTCAATTCAGTAAGGTGAAAGTGGTAATGGGAAGCACTAATACCAATACCACACCCTTCGGCTATTCCATACATACCTATTTCAATGGACAGGTACCGGAAAGCCCATCAACGAGCGATTTATATACGTTAAAAAACGGCTTAATACATCAAGTTTCGCTGTTCAACTCTAAAGGTGAGATTGTAGGGGACAATAAATACAGCTGGCAAATTTTTCAGGAAATTACGAAAGCAGGAGATTCAACTTCGATACCATTGATCGGGAGTTATATCAGGAAAAAAAGCAGTTCTGTGGTCACTTATGATGTTAATCCTGGTCCAAGTTCGCAAAACCCGTTAACCGAAACTACAACTTATAAGTACAGCACAGTCAATGGTAGGGCTAAGTCAAAATCCAATTCAAACTTTAACAACGATACGCAAAAATGGGACAAGATCGACACGAGTTTCACCTTTGGGTTTGAAAAATATCCGCAACTGGCGGAAAGTTCGCTCCATGTCCTTGCGCCGGTTGTACTGAAGACGTTGTCAATTAACGACGCAGTCATTGCGATTGACGCAACTACTTGGAGTAAGAATGATAACGTGTGGGCTTCTTATCGGAAGTTCAAAGCGAGAAGTGCCACATCTGAGTTATCTGATGCCGAATGGAACAATCAAAGTTTCCCGCCCAACCAATCCTGGCAATGCAGCTATCAAGTCATCTTGAGAGATTCGCACGGAGAGGTTTTGGAGTGGATTTCTAAAGATGGTATTTCCAATGCCGTGATAACCGATAAAGCTGACAGATTTATGCTGGCAAGATTTAAGAATGCCAGTGTGCAAAATCAGCAAGTTGACTTTCTAAGTTTTGAATCCTATGAGGATGCATCAGCTTGGACTCTGAACGGGAGCAATACGAACCTGTTAAAGGCCATACGGAAAGGTCAAGCGTACATAGGCACGCAAAGTCTATTGCTAGCAAAGACTGGGCAGGATAATGCAATCCTGCAGCGTACGCTTAACATAAAAAACACGCGAGCTAGAAAGTATGTTCTTTCCTGCTGGGTAAAAACTGAGCCCGGTTTCAAGAGTGGTATCGACCTTGCTTCACTTGAGGTAACGTGGCCAGCCGGCGGAAAGGCTTCAACACCTATACCTGATGGTAACAATCAATGGGAGTATGTTTACCTGTTGATGGATTTACCTACCAGTGCGGCTAATCAACCCATTTCGGTCTCCATCATCAATGCCGGGAGCGTCCCCTATTCAGTCGATGCTGTACGGTTTTCACCAATCCCTGCCGATTTTGAAGGTCTGAGTTACAACCAAGAACTGTTAACTGTAGACTCCACCATACATGGAAATGGAAGAACGGAAAGAACGATTGGAGAACAAAGCAAAAGGCTGGTTGCAAAAAGCAGCAACAACAATGCCGTTGATGTCATCAAACAGATACATTTATCCAGGCAAGCGGGCAGCGCAACATTTTCTGACAGTTTTCCGAACAGTGAGCTGGTGGTCCAACCTAGAACCTGGGGCTGCTATCAAAATTTCTTCCATAATCAAATCGCAAGCAGTGGTTGGACCAGTACTGAAATGGCCGATTGGAGTGTCAGTTCTAAAGGTGGGCTAATCAACAAAGGAGGGTCACAGTCCACCATAGAATTCGGCAACTATCAAAAAACTGAGAGCGGATTCGGATTTCATTGTCAGGTTGTCCCCACCAAAGCACTTAGCAAGTCATTTACTTTTCAGTTGAATAAGGACATCAACCTTAGTTGGTCACCGGCAACCGGCGCATGGACTTTCGAGGACAGATCTTCCGGTTCGAAAATAGAATCCGGAGCCCGTAGTATTTTGAGTGTTTCGTTTTCCGAATTCGCGGTAAAACTCAACACAGAGGCGATACCATCCCAGTCGTTAGTTCAATTATTTTGTGACGCGGGGCTGCCATTATCTCCAGCGGGCAAGACAAGCTGCCAACAGGACAATTTACAATGGCAAATTGAGGACTCAAACCTAGGTCTGGTCTATTATCTTGCCGCTCAAGGAACTTCTTCAATAGCAGTGTGTGTTTGTCCGGCAGATTGCACTGTTTTGGTGCAAGGCACGACGATTTCTTTCTTTTCTGAGGGAGGCAAGATAATAAGTGCATCAATCAAGCGACCAACCAACCCAACGATCGCTTTCTCGGCGTATGATCAGATCGCATTCAACAATGTAATTCTTTTTTCAGATCCACAAATTCAATTGAATTATCAGGATGGTTCAGGACGAACCCGCCAGGAACAGGTTAATGACCTCGACCAGTGGATTATGCGTGGAAACGTATTTGACGACATTGGACGCAAGATTATTCACAGCCAGACGGCTGTAATTACTCCGTCGACAGACGCTTGGGGAGATTACGATGCGGCGTTGCTGTCATTGAATCGACAAAATTGGGCAATGAGTGGAAAGGTCGCTACCGCTAATCCTGAATCAGGAGACTACCCTTACTGGCGAACTCGTTTTGAAGACTCCCCCTTGGCGCGACAAGTGGAACTAGGAAAGCCCGGGGCATCTTACGCAATCGTCAACCCCAATTCGGACAATCATACGGTGAGATTGGCATATGGATTGAATGATGGAAGCCTAGGAAACGTTTCAGGGACTTTGTATCGCATAACGAAAACGGATCCGGACAACAGGGTAGCCGTACAATTACACGACCAGAGGAAAAACAAACTTGCTTTTGCCAAGCAAGTTTCTGATGGACCTTCACCTCAATATCAGGAGATTCAGTATTTCTATAATGGCCTCAACCAGAGAACAAAGGTTGTTACACCGCTCAAGTTCGAACACTCGTTTCACTATAATTTCCTGGGCGAGCTCGAAAGTACCCAGCGGCCTGATGAGAACCCGGTCAGCTATTTGTACGATGACGTGGGGAGAAAGAGGTTTGAAAAAAGTTCTCTGGAAATAGATCAGTTACCGGTCATTCGTTACTGGAAGTATGATGTATTTTCCCGGGTTGTCGAATCTGGTGTGTTGTTGCAGTCGTGGCCAGGGATTCTTGCTTCCAAGGTCAACGATCAACAATATCCGACGGCTGACCCCACGCAACAATTCGAATACGATTTCCATGCCCTGGAAGATAATAATCTTTTTGCCCTGGGTCGGTTAACAAAGGTTATCAATACCAACGAAAGCTATGACCCCAGAGTGATAGACGACTTTCTGGCAACTGAAATGTATTGGTACGATATAAAAGGAATGATCACAAAAAAGTCTGAATCCGTTTCAGTCAATCCCGGCGAAACCTATCAAACCACGTATGGCTTCAACAACTTAGGCCAACTGACTTCTGTTCAGTATCCCGGGACAGGTGGTTGCTTGCTGACTTATCAGCTGGACCCTGTCGGAAGAATTACACGAATACTGATTAACCAATCAGTCATGGCGACATACTGTTATGGAGATAATGGATGTATCAAAGATGAAACCCTATTCGCTGGCAGCGGCACCCAGGTCGGATCTGCAAGGAGTTTTTCCTACGCACCTCCTGGCTGGTTGACCGCTAACTCCGGCCCTGGTTTTAGTGAGGAAATCACTTATGCGCCCGCAGGTTCGGGCATGCACGGTTACTTTAGTGGATTTCCCTCTGAAATTAAGACACTGGCACGTGCTCAGAACCCCGACATCGTCAATGTTCTTTCGTATAACGAACTGGGTCAATTATTGTCGTCCAAAATTAATGTCGAGGACATCGCTTATGATTATGATGCCAATGGCAATTTGAAGATAATTGGTGACTCCACAAATACTTACACTGAGGCCACAAAGGATCGGGTACAGTCACGAATAGACACACATAGCACAACCAGTTATTCATACAACAGCGCGGGTTCAATTGAACAAAGAACTTCTTCGGAGAGTCCGGCGAAAGATTTGAAATTAGTTTGGGATGTTTACAGACAGCAGCCACTTCGGTTGGATCATGGAACCGCGGGCAATGACGAAATTACGACTGAGTTGAGATACGGGCATAAAGGCAAGCGAATCTGGAAGTCCACGAAATCTTCCGCTCAAACCGAAACCAAGCTGTATTTGTGGGGCGCAGGAAAATCACCGGTCACGGAAATTTCTTCAAGTGGAAAACGAACGGAGTATATAAAGAGCCCATTGGGGACCGTGATCGCTTTGATTGACGGGTCTCCTTATTATCTCGCTCAAGACAGAATCGGATCAGTCAGGGCGGTATTGGACGATGCAGAGACACCGTCGATAGTGGCGGCCTTTGACTACACGCCTTACGGAAAAGCATTAGGAAGCAGCTTTGGTTCTAAGCCGGACATTATCTCCTACCGATTTTCGAATCGTGAATTGGATGAATCTGGACTCTATGACTTTCGGGCAAGGATGTACGACCCGGAGCTTGGTCAATTTATTTCTGTTGACCCTGCGCATCAAACTGTGAGTCCTTATGTTTTTCTTGGGAACAATCCACTGGTTAACGTGGATCCTGATGGCAAACAATTTATTTCATTGTTGATAGCTTCCATTGTTGAAGCCATAGCAGCTGGTGCGGAAGCAGGGGCTGATGCGGCGGCGGTTGCCGGCGCGGCAGATGCCGGTGCCAGCGCTGCAGTAGCCGCAGACGGTACCGTAGTCGTCGCAGATGCCTCGGTTGCTGGAGAAGCTGCTGGTGGCGCAGCCGCTACAAAATCCGCGGCTATGATAGGAGAAGGACTCGGGTATCTGGGCGGTACAGTGAGTGGCATTCAGACGATAACTTCGGAGCATCTGAAGGGAGGTAAAGCAGCGGGCGTTTTCTTTGGCTCATTTTTTATTGGCGGTGTTACGGGTGCTTTGAGTGGCGGAGTCGGTGCCGGGATTGCTGCAGCAGCCGAAGGTGGAACTGCAGCCATTACTGCTCTTAAATACCTTGGTACAACTTTAGCAGAGGCAGGTATAGGAGCAGGCTCCTCAGCTGCGGATGCAAAGCTGACGGGTGGCCATGTAGGTGAGGCAGCCTGGCAGGGGGCAGTACTGTCAGGCATATCATTTACTGCTGGCACATTGGGCGGAAACCTGGTTGGCACCGGACTTTCCCGTGCCGGGATGGCCAATTCCTTACTCAAAAAAGTACTTGCCGGGGCTGGAGGTGGCATGATTGGTGCTAGCTCGGAAGTTGCCACATCATCACTAATGAATCAGCATACGACGCATGAAACTTTGCATAATCTTCTCACCGGACTCTCCTTGGGAGCTGTTGGCGGCGTGGTGCCCGAATTGTTCGAACCGCCAGAGCCAATTGAAGTACCAAATGTATTCGACTCGATAACCAACGATATGCTCTGAGGAGTTGCGAACGGCAATCTCAAAGCGACGAAATATGCTTGATACTATATACAAAGCAATAAATTTTCTTTGCAATGAACAACTCGAGACAGGTGAGTTTCACTCCGAAAAGTACTTTAACCGAGAACTCGCCGGCGAGGGTGTGTTTGACTCTTCTCCGTTTACTACAGCGATTGTTTTATATGGCCTTAGCTTTTGTTCTCATACTCTTCTGAATTCGATACAGGAAAAGGCCTACCGGTACCTCGAGGCTGAGCAAGAAGGCCCTGGATTATGGCGATACTGGTCTTCAGACAATGAAAATACAATAGCGCCCGATCTCGATGATATCTGTTGTATCTCTTTTCTTGTCGAAAATGCTCCGGTTCGGTTTCGCAGGGAATTATTCAACAAGGAACTATTGATTCGGAATCGGCATAATCCATCAGGATTGTTTTTTACCTGGATCAAGCCTGAAGGGGAAGACAATGATGTTGATGGAATCGTCAATGCAAATGTCTTGATGTATCTTGGCGAGAATGAAGATACAGTTCCGGCTCGTGATATATTGATCGAGGCAATATTGGAAGATCGTGAGCCGTTGGCATATTGGTATTATTTGGATGACCTTTCGCTTTACTACGCAATTTCCAGGGCGCGTTTTCATGGCGTAACGGGATTTGATAAATGCAGGCAAGCTATCATAGAAAAGACTGAAAAAAAAGTGACCGACGCGCATATAGACTTGAGTGAGCTGCAACTGGCGTTGGCTGCCTGCATTTTTCTGAATTTCGAAAAGCATGGTCACCCATTCCTCCATCATGCAATTAATCAACTAGTTGCGCTTCAGCAAGAGGATGGCGGTTGGGCGAAATGTGCCTATTACACTGGCCCGGAGCCACCCTATCCACATACTGTCTTCTGGGGCAGCAAAGTCATGACTACTGGAGTTTGTATCGAGGCGATAGCCAGATTTCAAAAGGTCTCAGATGGTAACTGGTAAAGCCGAGAGCTACAAGAATGTATTAGTTTTCTCCGGTGCCCCTGCGATTTCAGTCGGTATGCTGATGAACTGGCTTGATCGGGACCCCGTCCTCAAAAAAAGGTTTTTGGAGTGTGATGGTGTAATGTGTCAGCATACAGGCCAGTCCGTTTACAAGAAAATAAAGAACTATTCACAGCAAGAGATCTTGCAGGATTTTGATACTTTGCTGCCAGCGGTTGTGGCTGTCCAACTGGTTATGTTTAGGGTTCTAGCCCAAAGGATGTTTGCATTTGAAGCAGTCATCGGAATCAGTGCCGGAGAGATCGGTGCCGCTTATGCCGCGGGAGCCGTCTCATTGAACGAAGCGTTAACCATTGGATTTGCGATGGGCCACTTTGTCAACGCAGATGCGAGTAAATTGCGTATGGCGATGGTGTGGATTTCAACAACAGAATGCGAGAAACTTCTGAAACTCTACGCACCGGATATATGCATAGCTACTGTCTACAATTCCAGCACATTGTTGATCTCAGGGAGGAAAGGGGATATGTCGAGATTTGCTAGATTGTTGGAGCAACTGGATAAGAAAATTCAATTGCTACCGGTTGAATTTGGAGTTCATTCGCCGATTATCGAAGCCAGTCGAATGGCATTTCTTACAGGTCTGGATAACATTGGAGGTCATATTTCGAATGGACGGCTTATCTCGGGGACGTTGGGATCATGGGCCGGTAGAAACACTCGTTTTGATGCAGAGTTCTGGTGGAATATGCTTATCCGGCCAGTTCGAATCAGAGAGGCATTCGATAAAACAAAGGCAGACGGTTTTAACAGGTATGTCGGAATTTCTTGTGGATCTTCGATTGACCTTATCGTTCAGCCTCAGGAAGAAAGTTGCGTCCTATTCGACGACCTGTTTCCCTCCCCTGCGGAACCATCGGCTGTCAAAAATTGAGAAACTGTCGAAACTCAATTGGAATGGAATTGTTCAATTTTGACAATCCAAAACCAGTTAGCCCTTTCTATTCCCATGACTTGAGACTTTGGGTAGTAACCCGTCACGAAGATGCTGTGAGGGTTTTGTCAAATCATGAGGAATTCAGCGCCTCTGCGATCGCATTTACAGATTTTGGAATACGGTCTCCCATCGATGGGAAAATACTTGATGCGAAAGACTCCTTTCTGGGTTCAGACCCTCCGTTAAAGAGTCAACTAAGGAAAATTACGACTGGCCACTTTTCATCATCAAACGTGAAAAAATTAATACCGTTTATGAATGAACGATTAATTGAGATCTTCGATGGATTGACTGCAGTCGATCAACCCTGCCTTGTCAATGATATTTGCACTCCATTTTCCGCAAAAATCCTTACGAATCTATTTGGTCTCGATCCGGCGTATTGTGGCAATGTCGAATTCTGGCAGGGTGTTTTTGGTTTTGCAAAGCGTCATCTTTGGGAAAATCTGCAAGGGGAAGTCGACCAGGCTGTTCGCGAAATTTGGCAGGCTGCCAACCAGCTTGAAACCCGAACTAGTTTGGGTTTGATTCCAGGATTGATGAAAATGTATCAACAGGGCTCGCTGGAGGCAGTTCAGTGCGTCGATATCGTGGCTTCCATTATCGCCGGTAGTGCAGATACACTATCCTTACTTATGGGAAATCTCCTGATGTTGCTTGATAGTGATGGTTATTCGCGACAACAAGTATTGGAAGACCCTGCGTGTTTTCCCAAAATGCTGGAAAGTAGTCTAGTTGAAACAAGCCCCGTGCAATTTTCCTTTCGAAAGAGTACTCGAGAAGTCCACATTGGCGGTGTTGTTATCCCTTCAGCCAGCCAGATACTTGTTCATATCGGGACAGCTAATCAGATCGCAATACAATCTGCCAGAAATTATTATGGCGATAAGAGCAGTACTAAGAAATGCAGCCACTTAGCATTCGGTAGGGGTGCGCACACCTGTCCTGGCAAACATCTGGCCATTGTCCAGGCAGAACTAATATTGAAGAGTTTGATTATAAAATTCCCTGACCTGGAACTCGTTTCAAATTCATATAGGTCGCTAGGAGAACCACTTTTTTGTGGTCCAAAAACTCTAAAAATCAATTTGTCAAATCAATGAAGAACCGAGGGGTTTTGATTTCTGTCAAATAAACTCCAACCAGTGCCTTATCAAACTTGGATGCAGTGCACCTGCCAGTTTGCAGCACATTGGTTCGCGAAACGAGAATCTTACTTACTCTTTGAAAGTGAAACTATTTTCGGCATTCATTGATGGTATCTGCGATACCGCTCCAGACCTGATTGACGGGAACGATCCAGGTTTTGTGTGTGATGGTATAGCTCAAATCCCCGGTTGTTGGATTGAAATCGAAGGTCATGTCCACGGACCACCCGGTTCCACTTGTTGAACTGGTTCCTTTGTTGCCGTCTGCAGGATCATAAACAGTGCCATGTTTTGCCGTGCTAGTTTCTTTGACACAGTCGAAAATAGCTTGTGTCACACCATGATAGGTTTTGCTGTCACTCATATAACTCTCCTCCGAAAAATTCAATTAGATCGATTAGATTTTAGCTATTTCATGTAATGGTATTAACTATTTATTCTTGCGGGGTTGGCTCTCTTCGATATATGTGTAGCAAGAATCCACGTCCTACTTCAAATACGACTTGCTGGAATACGTGCGAAGTAAGTCAGTGCACACTCATAATATAACAAACTAGCGATTCTTTTATAGGATTTCGAAAGTCTATCTATCGTGATGGACTGCCCTAGTATGACAGACACTCCTTAGCCTCATTTTGAGGCCCGTTCAAAGTTGCTCGGACTGACGCCGCCGAGGTGGCTATGGCAACGGGAATGATTGTAGAGCATCTCGATGTAGTCGAACACATCAGAGCGCGCTGATTCCCGTGTTTTGTACACTCTTTTCTTGATCCGTTCCTTTTTCAGGCTGCTGAAGAATGACTCGTCTACATCGTTATCCCAGCAGTTGCCACGTCTGCTCATACTGGGCTCCAGGTTGTGGGTTTGGCAGAACCTTTGCCAATCATAGCTGCCGTACTGTGAGCCTTGGTCCGAGTGTACTATCACTTTTTGGTTGGGTTTGCGACGCCACACTGCCCTCAGCAAGGCGTCCAATACAATGTCTCGTGACAGGGAAGTCATAATGAACAGCCTACTACCATCCTCGAATACAGGTCCACGACCACGGCCGGATACAACCAGCCTTGCCAGGTGCGAATATAGGTAATGTCTGTTACCCAATACCGATCCGGCTCATAAACTGTGAACTCACGTTGCAGCCGGTTGGGTGTGACAATCGAGGGACGTCCTGTAATGCCCCGAGGTGTCTTGTAGCCGCGAATAGCATTTATTTTGTGGTTCCGCATGATGCGCGCCACCCTGTGTCTACCACACGTCTCCCCAAATTCTCTCAGGTCTAGGAACACTCGGCGTGCACCATTGACACGATGGCTCGCTGCATATGACGCGCGAATCAGCTCCAATATGCGCAGGTCTTCAAAATACCGCTTCGATAGTGGCTTCTCAATCCATTGGTAGAATCCACTTCTGGATACTCGCGGAACAAGGCACATCGTCCTGACGCTAAATTGTTTGCGGTGTTCAATAATGAACTGGTACTTTACTCGGAGTGGTTTGCAAAGTACCGAGCGGTCTTTTTTAGAATATCGTGTTCCTCTTCCGTGCGTTTCAACCGCGCGCGCAATTTCAGAATTTCGCTCTTGGCTTCGACGAGTTCCTGTTTTTGTTGTTCAGACGTTTCTGGCTTAATGGCGTTAACCCACTTGTATGGGCTGTGTATGGATACACCCAACCGTTCCGAAACCTCCGCGATGGAATAACCCCGTTCAACGATCTGGCGGACCGCTTCTTCCTTAAATTCAGGTGTATAACGTTGACTACTCATATGACTTCCTCCTATGCTCGGAAAATAGCACGGAGTTGTCTACCTTACCGGGGGCAGTCCAAAGCGAGGCTAGAAAGTGTCCAGTGAAACGATAGCGGTTCAAGCCATTGCAAGGAGACGGTGCCAATATATCCCTGGTGGATGCCGTCATGTCAACGGCCGATGATTAAAGTGATGATTTGTGATTGAGTGCTTTGTAGATATAGAGGAGTTTCTTTCTCTCCTGAGCAGGAAATTGTACAAAAGATGTGTGTAGTGCCTTTTGTGGACGTAGATGCCCAATCCGCTTTCTATCGCAAATTCTTTAATTCGTCATTTTTGAAGGGGAAAGCTAGGATTCAAAAAACGAGAAACAGCCGACAACTGGGGCATTACAGGGACGGAAATAGCATTTGGTATGAGAATGGGAAACGGTATTTTGAGAGTGATGATATAGAAGTTGAGGTTCTAACTTAGCTCCCGAAACGGGAGTGAGGACAGTGTGTGGTGGGTAGTTTGACTGGGGCGGTCTCCTCCCAAAGAGTAACGGAGGAGCACGAAGGTACCCTAAGGGCGGTCGGAAATCGCCCGTTTAGTGTAATGG
>Ga0070727_10005127_pt1 | contig 10835 bp, 10 predicted proteins | sample tdAd472_FD_66722 | JGI IMG/M metagenome (GOLD analysis project Ga0070727, IMG submission 66722) | Marine sediment microbial communities from the Atlantic coast under amendment with organic carbon and nitrate - tdAd47.2 | ecosystem: Environmental > Aquatic > Marine > Coastal > Sediment | place... | reverse complement strand
TCATGTACTAGTCTCTGCCAGGTAATCCCCTGGTGTTGCCGTCGTTGCAACACGTGCAACAGAAGCATAAGCAATAGTCATTCACGCCCGCTGCCCGAGCTTCAGAAATCATAGGCCTCTTGGTCGCTCGAATATGGTACGTGGAAGTTATACCTCTGGGCCAGGCTCAGTACCTTTCCGATCCACACCCCCCTTAATACATTTTCTGCAACATCTGTATACGGCCAGTAATTGTTTATAGCGAAACTTTCGTTGCTTTGGGTCGCAACAATGAGTTGGCATGAATAGATTCAGTTTCTTCTTGTTTTCATTCGACATTGGGAGTTAACCTACCAGTATCGGCTATTTGGCAACCTTTAAAATAAGAAAATTTACTTGCAACACGTAAAATAGTAACGCAAAAAGGAAACTAGTCATGATCCGCGAACTCACTATCACCGCAAAGATTAAATCCCTGATAAATGTTGTATTCCTGATTGGTACCGGGTTATTGATAGCAACAACCGGGCTAGCCCAGGACACCAGAGTGCAAGGCGACAAACTCATTATCCCTGTGGTTACCGTCGAAGAGCAGACCTATAGCGTGGAGCTCACCATCACGCCAGAAAGCAATCCTCCTGAACTGGTGCTGACTGCAGCAGAAGAATTGATCGATGCCGACACGTCTTCCGCTAGCCACTATGGCGATCTGCAACTAACAGTTCCCTCTGCTGACGTCGGTGGCACCGCCTACTGGGGTATTTTCGATTTGACTAATTCTGAACCGGTCACTTTTCAATTAAACAGTGCCGATGTCGATGACTTCGATGATGACAACGACAGCGTTGACGATGTCAATGATCCATTTCCCTACAGCCCCGGAGATGCAGCTGACCCATTGCAATTGGGGGGCGTCTGGGACGTCGACTTTGAAATACTAATTGAAGAAACTCCAATTGAGGGTACCGCCTGTGACGAGGATCCTATCGAATCAATGGAAACCATGCGCCTGACCTGGAATCAGCAAATCGATGCCTACCAGGCAGTGGGGATTGGGGAAGTAAACCCGCAGGGATGGAATGAAGAAGGCACTGTGTCGATCAACAGTGAACTTTTTATTTATTCGGGCGATCACGACGAAGAGGAGGGGCATACTGATCGATACGTAGAACTGGATATAATCTCCCCGATTCGCATGGAAGGTTTCGAAATCTGGACCTGGAGTTCAGAAGAATTTGGATCCTGCAATGATATTAAATCCAAACTGATTGCCAACAAACGCCCCGAGTAAAAAGCTGATTCAATTTCTTGAGCGAGAGTATTGACTGGGACTTAAGTAGCAAAGAGATACATGATTGCTATACTCCGGACTGAGTTGCGGTGATTATTATTATCGAAGGCCCTGGAAAATTGTTTACCTCCTGAAATAGAAGCCCTGGTCGAATTGAAACCCACCTGGTAGCAGCAATGCTGCGATTGCCAGTTTTCAACGCCCTGGAGTCTACTGACTATCTGTTGCTGTCCCACTCAGATGTGATGGAAGGCTCAATGTTTACCGCTAGATAATCGCCGGTATTCTCTGCGTCGTATTACCTATTTGAAAAAACTGATTCAGATTGGATGCAAGCCCCGTTTCAAATGCCTGGCTGGTCGCCGTGACACCCAAAGCCAGAGTCAATTCCAGCCACTCCCAATTTCTCTCACCATGAAATGAGAGATAAGCTGACAACTTGAGGTGGCGCTGTTCAAACTGGCAGTGCATAACATGTGGATTTCAGGTACATTTGCCTGAGACATGTGATGAATAAACTACTCAAAAACTTTTAAATACCAATGCAGACTGTAGTGAACGCTATGCTTAAATTTGTTCGAAATTACCTTCCCCTGATAGTACTGGTGTTTCCACTCGCCGCAGCAGCGACAACTATTACCAAAAAGACCACAGGCCAGCTTATGGATGAGGCTGATTTGATAATTCATGGACAGGTAATTTCCCTGGAATCACAATTCGTGGATAGCGGCGCTGTTTTTACCTATATCGAGGTTTTTGTTCTGGACTCACTCAAAGGTCCTGCCATTACCGGGGAAACCGTAACACTGCAATTTGTTGGCGGGAAAGTAGAGGACTTTACGTTCGACATAGGAGTCGATTATCCGCAACCCGGCGAGACAGGGATATATTTTCTACGCGATCCTGCTGTCACACAACTCAATCCGATTGTGGGATGGAGTCAAGGGCACTTTATTGTCGACAAGACAGAAGTCGTGATGACAACTGGATTGCAACCAGTAATTGGTTTCAACAGAGTCGAAGCTTCGAATGACATAGGGTTCAGTGACGGTGTCGCAGTTGGCGTCGATATAGCTAGTGAATTCGATGGCTCAGATTTCCCGTATACCATAGAAGCGCTAATTACCCCGGGCCTGAGTGTGGAAGTTTTCAAACGGCTCGTTATTGAAGGTCTTGCTCAATGAAAGCCAGCAAGTTTTGCGTGAGCGTGCTGCTTACCGCCTCTGTATTTATTATTTTCGACGCTCCCAGGTCTCATTCTGGCAGTTTGAGTGAAGGAATCTGGGTTGAGCAGACTATAGTCTTCCACCTGGGAGACCTTTCGGGTTCATCTGGGTTCTGGCGCGGCATTTTTGAAGAAGCGGCTGACAGATGGAATGATGTTTGGGTTAATAAAAGAATCACCACCACCAGGGACAGTATTGGCGCTCCCTTCTGCTCTTCAGAAGGGACACAGAACAAGGTCTATTTCCTGTCTACCATGTGCGGTGTTCCCTGGGGCGACGCGATTGCTGTTACGCCGATTGTTTTGAATGGTAATACAGTACAGGCAGCAGATATCGTTTTTAATTCTAATGTAATCTGGGGAGCATATGACGGTGTTGCAATTCCTGGCGTAAACGATTTCAGGCGTGTAGCAGTTCACGAGATCGGCCATGCGCTGGGGTTAAACCATGAAACCGTAGAACCTTCGATAATGACCGAAAGACCGAGCGATTTATATTTACCTCAATTCGATGATATTGATACCCTGGCTACTCGCTATGGGATAAAAACCGCTAACCTCAGGCTTGAAATAGTTGGTAGTGGAACCATCCTGGTAGAACCCGCCGTTGATGGCACCAGCGTCTTAATTGATAACTCGACGATTTCATCAAATTATGGAGAATTTCTAAACTGCAACCAGCCGTCATGCGAGTATATTTTACAGGATGGCCTGCGCCTTAGATTGCAGGCAATACCGGCTAACGGGGAAAGCTTTGTCAGGTTTGAGGGATCAAATAGATCAGACTCCATCATAGGGCTTGCACCTCTTCTCGGTGAGCGCACACTGCGAGCTATTTTTTCCGATTCCAGCTCTGAGGGTGGTGGCTCTGGTGGGGCTATCGGCCCGCTTCCCTTTGACTACGGTGATTATGTATTATCAAGAACCCCAAATGGCGTGTTAGTTTTTGACAAGCTGGGAGGGGACGCTATCGGTGTTATTAACCAATCAATTCAGAACACGCTGAGTTTCAGAGATCAAACCATCAATTTATCTGATACTGGCTACTGGGGAAGATTTACTGCACCCGCTGGAAAATTCGTAAATGGGGTGGAAGTTTCCCAGCAGGTCTACAGATTTTTCAACACCAGGGATAATGCTTTTTTCTACACAGCCAACGTTGAAGAACGCGATTTGGTACTTGACCGCAGCAGTGTTAATCGTAATAACGTTGATGAGTGGCCGTATGCATTCCAGGGGTCCACATTTTCAGCCGCAACTTCGTACAATGGGGCTGTGCCACTGTATCGATTTTATAACTTCCGCACCGGACATCACTTTTATACGGCTAGCCAGGCCGAAGTGGAGTTCGTGAACGCAAAAATTGCCAATGAAAATTGGCCATTCCTAGCCGAAGGGGTGGCATTTTTTGTCTACGACAAAGACCCGTTACCAACTTCCAAAGAGTTTGAGATACCGGTATTCAGACTCTATAGCCCAAGTCTGGACAGACATTTTTTTACCGGCAGCAACCAAGAGTACAAGCAGATGCTGGACACAGGAATCTGGAATGATGAAGGTATTGGGTTTTGGGCTGAATGGTATTTAGGTACCGAACCGTAGTTTGATAGCGAAGCCCCTCTGTGAAAATTTGCAACGCTATAATGTACTCGTTAGCTTATTAGTTCACGAATAACTTCCGATAAAACTAAACTCTTTAATAAATCTGATTGGGGATACCACTGTAGGCTTTTTTATTGCCAGCATATGTTAAGTGTAACTTCTGTATTTAACCTACAAAAACCAGATAGGGCATCAACGCTCGACTGAAGTCCATCAAGAAACTGAATATCGGAACACCGAAAACACTCAACAGTATCAAGACAATGAATAGCTGCGCACCATACCTGTCATTGTAGTAGTCATATTTTTGCTTCAGTTGCTGAGGCAGAACCCACGACATGATGTAGTGTCCGTCCAGCGGTCCAAATGGAATCAGATTAAACAACATCAGCAACAGATTGATCTGCGCCATGAATGAGAGGAAAAGAATTTGTTGCCCGGATAAATCCAGGCTACCGCTGATGTAACTGTACTGAAGAATATTTATGGTCACTATCGCCAGTAATAAATTCATCGCTGGACCCGCTGCAGCCACTGCTGCGTGCCCCCATGAATACCTGATGTTGCGTGGATTAGTCGGTACTGGTTTGGCATAACCAAAACCCACCAGCACTACCATGAGCAAACCGACCGGATCAATGTGGGCCACCGGATTTAACGTTAGCCTTCCCATTCGTTGGGCAGTGTCATCGCCCAGCAGTTTTGCGGTGGAAGCATGGCCGAATTCATGTAATGAAAGTGAGAAAATAATTGACACCAAAATGGTGAAAAAAATCACGTATTGACCTGAATAGAGAAGTGACAGCATAGAAAATTATTTCCAGAGAATAAGTTGAGCAGTGAAAATGTACTGCAAACAACCCCCAACGCGGAAGTTGATCGGTTTCACTAGTAGTCAGGAATCAACAGACCCTCAAACGTCATTTACGAACAGGGGTATCTGCCATGTGCACCGTATTAGCGTATTGTGCTGCCCGGATACTGGAGTCAGAGCTTTACGGTCGTTAGCTGCGGACGGTAAAACTCGAGGCCGTTACCAACAAGGTTTTCTGACTCCTTCAGGGACATGGCAGACTATAGCGGTACTGTCCACCCCAGACTGGCCCCGACGTAGTCAGCCTCTGACGTATCTATTGAACCAGTCTATGGTGCGGTTCCAGGCCTCAGTCGCCGCTGCCTCATTGTAGCGCTCGGGAGTCGCATCGTTGAAAAAGCCGTGAACCGCATTGGGGTAAAGATGTCCTTCATGGGTAACATTTGCAGCAGTCAAAGCGGCTTCATAGGCAGGCCAAGCGTCAACCAGCCGTGTATCGAGGGCACCATGCTGCACCAGAATTGCTGCTCTTATCTGCGATACATCCGCTGCGTCGGCTGCACCACCGTAAAACGGCACCGCTGCAGCGAGGTCATCACCCAGCCTTACAGCAAGTCGATTCGATACACCACCACCATAGCAGAAACCGGTGGCGCCAATTTTTCCCGTGCAGTCCGGGCGGTTTTTGAGCCATAGCGCGCTGGCAACAATATCCTCAAACTTTTTATCATTGTCGATTTGTCGGAACAGCTGCCCTCCTTGATAGTCATCACCCGGGTAGCCGCCAACCGAGGTGAGCACGTCAGGGGCAAATGCCATGAAATTGGCCAGGGCAAATCTGCGGGCAACGTCTTCTGTATGAGGGTTCAGACCCCTATTCTCATGCACCACAACAATCCCTGGCAATTGAGCCGGTGTTTCACTGCGACTGTCAGCACTGAAGGGGCGCACAAGATATCCCCTTATGTAGCCATTGCCCTGGGGAGATGGCAGGGTCTCGTAAGTTGCAGTAATTCGTTCATCATCACGTGATACCTGTTGACCCATAGCGTAATCAGGCATCAGCGCCTTCACTATCACGCTGGTGCTAAGGCCCGCAACCGCAAATTTCTTGACGCGGCTAAGAAATGCCCGTCGACTGATTTCGCCATGAATGTACTGGTTGTAGATTTCGATTGCTTCAGCTGGAACCGTCCGTCTTTCTTTTTTTGATGACATGGTGCGTCCTCCAATTTGGCCTTAAAAATAACGATACCACTTTAACATCTCCTGCCAAAAGCAAATTTACCCTTTTATCAGGTTGCTCATGACATTGCATGACAAAGTATCAAGGATCCCTGTGAACAGCAGTTCGCCATGATGTGCGCAAATATTTTTATTGTAGCTGATAGTTAATTGACTCAGCCTGCACTCCTAATCAGGTAAGGGAATCCCGCGCTCCTGAAGCACCTCGGCAAGCAAGCGTGAGCCGTTAACGCCGGAAGGGAACCCTGAGTAAAGTGTTATCTGTGCCATAAGCTCCGATAACTCTTCCGGAGTGATGCCGTTATCGAGGCCGCGCCCCAGATGGACCCTCAATTGATCTGTCTGGTAGGCCGCCTGGGTAACGGCGATAGTTACCAGGCTGCGGTCGCGCGGGGACAGTTGCGCTCGGGTCCAGGTTTCGCCGTAAACAAGGCCATCAATTAAGGTTTCAAGGTAAGGCGCGCCGGGAAACCGGGAATCAGCCAGGGGCAGGCCGCGGGATTCGAACACTTCAGCCGCTATACGTGAGGCATTTACACCGGTCGGAAAGCCGGAGTAAAAAGTCACATGCGTTATAACCTCGGAAATCTCGTCCTGTGTTACGCCGTTGTCCAATGCTCGCCCGACGTGATAACGGACTTCACTGGAGGCGTATAAGGCTGTCCCTACGGCGACGGTGATAAGACTTCTGTCACGGGGCGACAATTCTTCGCGCTTCCAGGTTTCCGCGTACACTACCTGGTTGAGCAGGTCTCGAAGATAGGGTGTCTGGGGGAAAGCTCCTGGAAATTCTAATTCCGGATTATCCGGCACCTGTCTTGCTGATGCGCCGGGAGGTGCAGTAGGCAGTCCGCGTTCTTCGAAAACTTCTGCAGCAACCCGTGCGGCGTTGACACCGGTAGGAAAGCCAGCATACCAGAGGACGTGGGCAATAATTTCAGACAGTTCCGCCTGTGTAACTCCATTATCCAACGCCCGACCCATGTGCAGGCGCAGTTCGTTAGTAGCATACAACGACTGATTTACCGCCACCGTGATCATGCTGCGGTCGCGTGCTGACAGACCAGGACGCTCCCAGATATCGCCGTAGACAACTTGATTACGGATTTCTCCCAGGTAGGGTGCCGCATCATAGGCTCCGGGAGGAGGTGGCGGCTGCTGGGCAGTCAGGCCAGGTTGTAACAGCGAATAGGATAAGACAATAATCACAAGCGCGGCTGCCATCATGCCCACTCGCACGGCAGAATTTATCATGGGTTTTTCCTCTGGTTATTAGGAGAGCTTGGGGAAAGGTACTGTGGAGATGGAGATTTGTCCAGGTTCTTCACCGGTCCGGAGCCAGTGCTGTCGCTCACGCAATGACCCTAAGTGACAGTCTAGCCCCGCAGTCCTTGCTGGATTTGCATAACTGAACCGAGAGACAGCAGAGACCGGATTAGAACTACAAATCAATTCGAAAACGCAGTTGTTTTTCTACTACTGACGGACGGTTTTCGAAACTCGGACCGATTGAATTCCACCACGTATTTGATTGCTCTGACGACAACGGGTATTTTTCGATCTCTTTTAAACTAGCAGATGGAAATAATCGCAATCGTCTCTAGCGAGCGCCATGCACGATAATAGTCTTTTTCCCTTCCACTGAAATCGTGCCTTGTTCTTCCATGGTTTTCAGAATACGCCCGGCCATTTCTCGGGAGCAGCCTACCAGTCTACTTAGCTCCTGTCGGGTTACCCGAATCTGCATGCCATCGGGGTGAGTCATGGCGTCGGGTTGTTCACACAAATCCAGCAACATGCGTGCGATTCGACCAGTTACATCCTGAAATGCCAACAATCCTGCCTGGCGGCTGGTACGCAACAGTCGATTGCTCAACTGCACACCGATAGCGAATAACAGGGGGATATAGGACCGGGGCTCTTCATTTTGCACCAGCTGTCTTACACGGTCATAGCCTATCGCTGCCAGCTTGCACGGCGTGCGGGTCCGAATCTGCACATTGCGGGTAGATTGCTCCACAAACAGGCCCATTTCGCCGAGAAATTCGCCTGGATTCAGATATGACAAGATCAACTCTTGCCCCTCCTCATCCTCCAGGGTTACCACCAGTGAACCATCGACGACGTAGTAAAGTGTGTCTGCCGGATCTCCAGGAGAAACAATAATCGCATTCTTTGGATAGGACTTCTGATGAAAGTGAGTTAAGAAGGCTTCCAGGTTATTCTGTTCAGCTTCAGGTATTAGCATTGGCGGTGAGATCCTGTTTGTAATTGGAGATAACTGATCTCCTGACAGATATCGGGCACACGGTGAGACTAATTCGAGACAGTCAACTCACCAGCAATCCTAACGTGCACTGCAGGGTACACTCTCATTAAAGTATATCGAAACGAATTGGCCAGACTTGACCTAGTTAGTTTTATAGTAAAAAAAAGGGCGGTTAACACCGCCCCTTATTCTATCGAAATGCCTTGACTAGTAGCCTTGGGACATTCCCTCTTCCCATCCGGGCAAAGCCATGATGGTCAACGTTCCGCCAGTCTGTAGCAGCAGGAATCGATGCCTCTTTTGGGTATCCGTTGCGACTTCGAGCTGGCGCATCAATCACGTCTACAGTTTCGCTGCTTGCCTTGTCTATGGCCCACAGTGCAGCAATTCCATCACTCCAGCATTCTGATTTCGCGTTGCGGGAATGGAATATCGATGTGATGTTGTTGCAGAGCCTGGTGAATAGCCATGTTGCAGCGATAGCGAGTTTCAAACAGCTGCTCAGTCTTCACCCAGGTACGAATCGCGATGTCAATTGAACTGTTGCCAAACTGGTCAATTCCCACTTGGGGAGCTCTCTCGTCACTGATGCCATCAATACCCGACAATGCGTCCTTGATTACCTGAACGGCCTGGGGTAAATCGCTGTCGTAGGCTATACCAACGCTTAGTTCGAGTACGGAGTCACTCTGTGAATTATGAATGATCTCCCCGAGAATATGCCTATTTGGTATGGTGATATGCTCATTGTCTTCGTTGGTAAGGATGGTATGGGAAAGGTGGACTTCCTTGACCAGCCCTGACACACCCTGCACCTTAATAGTGTCTCCCACCACAAAGGGTCGGGTGAGAATTATACTGAGGCCAGCACTGTAATTGGATAGCAGCCCCTGTACTGCCAGTCCGGCACCTAAACCAACAGCACCGATGGCGGCGATGAATGGCGTAATCTGTACCCCCAGTTTGGGAAGTACCACCATGAGTGTCGCTATGATTATGAATATGCGGGCACAACTGGCAAAGAACCTGCTCAGGGTTACATCCAGGTTTTTCGCCATGCATAAACTTAATATCAGGCCGCTGACCTTACGGGCAATTATCAGTCCGATTACAAAGACTATAATAGCGCCTATGATCTGGAAGCTGTATTCCACCAGATAGGTTGCCACGCGATTATAAACATTGGTTAAAAGTTCCAGTTCTTCTTCCATCTGCAAGAGCCCTCATCTTACGGGGTTGATAACGGGTGTGGTTCGGGTCCGCTAGACTACCGGCTTGCGGGCCTTTTTGCTAGACTGTAACAGAACATGCCTGAATATGGAGCGGCCTATGAAACTGTCACGTATAGTCATTATTCCCTGCATACTGATCCTGATTGCTGGAATGGCCCGCGCCCAATTACAATCCGGTGCGGACTCCCTGGCCGGCATCTGGAACGGTTCGCTGGTTTTTGGCCGGGATAGTTTCGCCATGAGCTTTACCATCACCTGGGACGGCAGCACCTACGGCGCAACATTAATAAGCCAGGAAATGGGAATTTACGGCATGCCCGCAAAGGCTGTAGAGCTAAACAACAATAGAATACTCATCGAAATGGATATCCTGGCGGCGCAATATACCGGCCGCATTCGTTACAACGACGCTGGCGATGCTGTCCGCATGATTGATGGCGAATGGTTCCAGGAAGGCGAAATGGTTCCAGTTATATTGCAGCCTGCAACCAGTCTTTAGTAGAAAATCTCCTTGAAGTCACTTTGGTTTTCAGCAGTTATTGGTCGGAATTCAGTCTGACAGGCATGGTCATGGCGCCATTGCCAGCTGAATCCCAGGCTGCAAAACGCACCCAGGCCTGGTCTGTTGCATCAAAGGGTATCTGGAAAGTGCGAGTTGAAAATGCCGGCAGATCTGTGGCGGATATGACGACCGAGCCTGTACTATTACCATCACCATAAACCACCTCTACAAAGTCAAGCGGAAAGGTCCATTGTACCTGGGCAGTAAGCACTGCAGCAGCGCCGCTGCCCGAGTAGGAATGGCTGGGTATCAGCACTTCTCCCGAACTGACAAAATACTCGCCATTTTTCAATGCCTCAATTACTGGCGAATAATCGTTGCCTCGGGGTAACTCATCCAATTGCAGGTAGGTTACCGGGCCATTGGCATAAATGTCATCCCCCGGAGCCTTGAAGTAAGTTTCTGTAATCGCCAATAGGGATTTCGGCTGCAAGTCAGTGTGCGCAATCCAATTATTCATATCATCCAGAAGAGGAATAACCCGATAGTCGGATAAGCGTTTTTCCGACAGATCTGAACCCATCCCCCAACGCCAGCCAGCACCTCTATAATGATCATTCAAAAATTGGTCACTTTCAGCAATGGCATCAGGAAACCCGGTTGAACCCTTGGTGCG
>Ga0070727_10005126_pt1 | contig 10836 bp, 5 predicted proteins | sample tdAd472_FD_66722 | JGI IMG/M metagenome (GOLD analysis project Ga0070727, IMG submission 66722) | Marine sediment microbial communities from the Atlantic coast under amendment with organic carbon and nitrate - tdAd47.2 | ecosystem: Environmental > Aquatic > Marine > Coastal > Sediment | place... | reverse complement strand
CGCGCCGACGCGGGCGAGATCCCCGAGTTCACCGGGGTCAGCGCCCCCTACGAGGCGCCCACCGCCCCGGAGCTGACCCTCGACACCAGCAGCCTCGAGCTGCGCGACTGCCTGGCCCAGGTCTTGCGCGTCCTGGAGCCTCGCATCACGCCGCCGGGCTGATTCGGAGGCACCCCTTGAGCCAGCCCCTGCCCTTCGACCTCGACGACGAGCTCGACCGCGCCTACCTCCAGGAGTTGGCCCTGCTCCAGGTCGAGCTGCTCAAGCTCCAGTCCCACCTGCTCGAGAGCGGCCAGCGCCTGCTGGTGATCTTCGAGGGGCGCGACGCCGCGGGGAAGGGCGGCGCGATCCTGCGCTTCACCCAGAACCTCAACCCGCGGCACATGCGGGTCGTCGCCCTGCACAAGCCGACCCCCCGCGAGCAGGGGCAGTGGTACTTCCAGCGCCACGTGCGGCACCTCCCCGACCCCGGCGAGTTCGTGCTCTTCGACCGCAGCTGGTACAACCGCGCCGTGGTCGAGCCGGTGTTCGGCTTCTGCAGCGAGGAGCAGCGCGCGCGCTTCCTCGGTCAGGCGGTCGAGTTGGAGCGAATGCTCGTCGAGGACGGCCTGCACCTGGTCAAGCTGTGGTTCTCCATCGCCCGCGACGTCCAGGCCGAGCGCCTCGCCGCCCGCGAGCAGAACCCCCTCCGCCGCTGGAAGGTGAGCCCCATCGACCGCGCGGCCCTCGCCAACTGGGACGCGTTCACCCGCTACAAGGAGCAGATGTTCGCCGAGACCTCGACGGCGCTCTGCCCCTGGACCGTCGTCCAGGGCAACGAGAAGAAGGCCGCCCGCCTGGAGGCGATCCGCCACGTGCTGGGGGCCGTCGACTACCCCGACCGCGGTCGACCCGGGCTGCGCCTCGAGCCCGACCCCGCCGTCGTCGCCGCCGCTCCCCCGAGCGGCTAGCCCCGTGCACCTCGACCCCCTGCTCCCGCGGCTGGTCGGCGTCGTGCTCGCGGTGCTCGTGCTCGGCCTCGTGCTGCGCCTGCTCCGTCAGCCCTACTCCATCGGCTACCTGATCGCGGGGGTGGCCCTCGGGCCCCACGGGCTGGGGCTGGTGGAGGACGACGCCAACGCGCAGCACCTCGGCGCGCTGGGGGTCGTGCTCCTGCTGTTCTTCGTCGGGATGGAGGTCTCGCTGGCGCGCCTCGCCCAGCGCTGGCGCGTCGCGATCATCGGCACCGCGCTCCAGATCGCGGCGAGCGTCGGCTTCGTCGCGCTCCTGGGCCTGGTGCTCGAGTGGACCCTCGCGCGGATCGTGCTCCTCGGGTTCGTGATCAGCCTCAGCAGCACGGCCATCGTGCTCAAGCTGCTGCAGGACTGGGGCGAGCTCGAGACCCCGGTGGGTCAGGACGTCGTCGCGGTGCTCCTCGCCCAGGACCTGGCCATCGTGCCGATGCTGGTGACCCTCCAGGCCCTCGGCGGGGAGGGCCTCGCCCCCGCTGAGCTGGCCCTGCAGATCGTGGGGGGGCTGGCGTTCCTCGGCTGCCTCGGCTGGCTCCTGACCCGAACCGAGCTGCGCCTGCCCCTGGGGCGGGGCCTGCGCGAGGACCACGAGCTGCAGGTCTTCGTCGCGCTGATCCTCTGCTTCGGGGTCGCCCTGCTCACCGGCCTGCTCGGGCTCTCCACCGCCCTCGGCGCGTTCCTCGCGGGGGTGCTGGTCGCGACCGCCCACGAGACCCACTGGGTCACCGAGCGCCTGGAGTCGTTCCGCGTGGTCTTCGTCGCGCTGTTCTTCTTCTCGGTCGGGATGCTGATCGACCTGGGCTTCGTGCGCGAGAACGCCGCGGTGCTGGCGCTCTTGCTCGCGGGGGTGCTGCTGACCAACACCCTGCTCAACGCCGGGATCTTGCGGGCCCTCGGCGGCGGGTGGCGCCCGAGCCTCTACTCCGGCGCCCTGCTCTCCCAGATCGGCGAGTTCAGCTTCGTGCTCGCCGCGGTGGGCCTGCAGGCGAAGGTCGTCTCGGGCTACGCCTACCAGACGACGGTGGCGACCATCGCGCTCAGCCTCGTGGCCTCGCCGATCTGGATCGCCTGCGTGCGCAAGCTCGTCGGCGCCCAGGCCGAGCTCCGCGAGACCCCGGCCCCCAGCGCGCCGCCGAGCTAGGGCGTGGGCGCGCCCGGCGGCCCCTTCCACCCCGGAGGAACGCTGCGCAGGTGCAGGTCCTGCTGGGGGAAGGGGAGGTCCATGCCTGCCGCGGTCAGCTTCTTGTGCACCTCCCGCACGAGGTCGGTGCGCACCTTGACGATGTCCTGCGCGCTGGCCACGAAGCACCACAGCTCGAGGTCGAAGGTGCTCGCCCCCAGCCCTTTGACCTGGCAGCTCGCGGGAGGATCCTTCAGCACCAACGGGTGCGACCGCGCGAGCTTGACCAGGAGCTTGCGCGCCTTGTCCACGTCCTCGTCGTAGCCGAGACCGATGGGGATCACCACGCGGACCACCGCGTCCGTGAGCACCCAGTTCACCACCTCGCCGGTCACGAACGCCTTGTTGGGGACGATCAGCTCCTTGCGGTCGAAGTCGGTGATGGTCGTGGCCCGCATTCGGATCCGCGTCACCACCCCGCTGGTCCCGCCGAGGGTCACGACGTCCCCCACGCGGACCGGGCGCTCGAAGAGGATGATCAGCCCGGAGACGAAGTTGGCGAAGATCTCCTGCAGCCCGAAGGCCAGGCCGAAGGTCAGCGCCGCCGCCAGCCACTGCACCCGCTCCCAGCTGATCCCGATCTGGGTCAGCCCGAGCGGGACCCCAATCAGCACGATCGCGTAGCGCACGAGGGCGATGACCGCATAACGCGAGCCGGCGTCGAGGGGCAGGCGCCTGAGCACGATGATCTCCAGCAAGCCCGGCACGTTCTTCGCCGCGGCGACCGTGAACGCGAGGATCAGGATCGCCAGCCCCAGATCGGCGAGGGTCACCTGCAGCGAGGAGTCCCCGGCAGGCAGCGCGCCGGAGAGGGACGCCGCGGGGTCGCTGGCCAGCGACGGGCTCTCCGGTGCGAGCAAGGTCAGCTCGGGGTAGAGCTGCACCTGGTCCAGCCGACGGAGCGCCGGGAGGACGTCGGCCCAGATGAGGAAGGTGCCGAGGATCAACCCCAGCGCGAGCGCGCTGCGGAACAGGTGCCGGGTCTGCGCGTCGACCTCGGGCAAGGCCAGGCGACCGTCCGTGGTCAACTCGACCCCGACCAGCTCGCGGGCTCGGGCGGCGGCCGCGCTCTCTCGCTCGCTCTCGGCGTCCGCGGCGGCCGTCGCCTCCTCCTCTGCAGCGGCGCGCGCCGCGGTCGCGGCCTCGTCTCCCACGTCCTCCTGCGTCGGCCCGGCCGCGGCGGCCTCCGCCGAGGGAGCCTCTCCCCCAGGCAGCGGGTCCTTGGACTGCAGCGTCTGAAGTCGCCGCCGGGCAGCCCTCAGCCAGCGGAAGAAGAGCGCGTTGAGCAGCACCAGCCCCAGGATCAACCACAGCCAGGCTTGCAGCCGCTCCTCCAGGCGAAGGGCGGTGTAGTAGTAGCCGGAGAGGGCCAGCAGGGCGAGCCCCGCGGGGAGACCGATCGCGAGCGGATACCAGAGGTAGCGCAAGCGGTTGATCCAGCCGTGGGGGTGCGCGCGGAGGTAGTCCGCGAACACCGGACCGCCAGGGCGCAAGGTCCGTTGGTTGAACCACCCCAGGGCGATCATCTCCGCCATGAAGCACAGCCGGCCGAGGGCGTCGTTCCAGAGGTCGCTCTCGTGTTGCTGGTCGAAGGTGGTCACCAGGAGCACGCTCAGCAGCTTGACGGGGATGAACCACCTCAGGTGCTTGCGCACGTGAGCGCAGGCCTCTCGGGGCCAACGGAAGTGCACCTCGCCCAGGCCCTGCGGCTGGATCAACTGCCGCAGGAGCTCGTAGGCGAACAGCGCGACCGCGGCCGCGTTGAGCCCGCTCGCCGTGGCGCGCACGACCTCCGGCTGCTGAGGCGCCGCCAGCAGGACCCAGCCCACCCCCCACACCAGCGCGGGGAACGCGGTGGCGCGAACCAGCACGATGGCCGTCGCCCAGGCGGTGTAGGAGAAGGTGTCCCGCGGGTCGCGCTCCACGACCTCGGCCATCAGGCGGACCCGCCCCCGCGAGAGGAACCTGCTGAAGAGCACGGCGAAGATCGCCAGCGCCCCCAACGCCACGATGGGCCAGCGGCGGAGGACCTCCGCCCAGGTCGCCCACAGGCCCTGCCCCCAGCTCGAGCCGTCCACGAGCCAGCGCGCTCCCGCGGCCGCGGCCCCGAGGTCGGGCAGCGCCCCTCCCGAGACGCTCCGCACCCAGAGGATCCGCTCGGCGAGGAACCGCTCGTAGTCGTCGCTGACCTCCATGGTCTGCTTCGTCACGGTGTCCAGCTCGACCAGCCGCGCGAAGAGGGCCTCGTAGTCCTCGAGCAGACCGCTGAGCAGGTCCCGCCTGTGGGTGAGCAGCTCGCGCCCGACGCGCTCCAGGTCCGCTCGCTCGCCCTCGCTCCGCGCTCCCACGCCCGCGATGAGCTCGGCCAGCGAGCGCTCCACGTCGCCCGCGTGGCTGCGCTCTTCGCCGTAGAGGATCAAGCGGTACTGCACGTCGGAGATCCGCCGCTGCCGCAGGCGAATCCGGTCCTGGAGGGTCGAGCGCGCCGGGAGCGACTCCAGCTCCTTCCGCAGCAGGAGCCCCATGGAGTTCGTCAACCCCGCGGCTTGGACCTTGGCGATCACCGAGCGGCTGCGCTGGAGCAGGGTGTTGAGCAGCTCTCGCGCCTCTGCCAGCTCTCGTCCGGTGGCCGAGACCTCAGCGGTGGTCCCCGGATCGTCCCCGTCTCCCGAGCGCAGCGTGGCGAGGTCACGGTTGGCTTCGGCGAGGGCCAACAGCTGGGGGTTGCCACGGGCCAGCTCCAGCCGCATGCGCTCGGCCTCCCGCGTCGCCGCCTCCGACTCGACTCGGCGTTGCTCCGCGGCCAGCGCCTGCCACGCGCTGGCCGTCTTCTGGGCGACGCTCACCCGTCGGTCGGCGCGGTCGATGCGCGCGGGCAACAGCTCCCGCCGCGCGTCGTAGTTGGCCAGCTCAGCCTCCTGGGCCCGGAGGGTGCTGCGCGTCTGTTCGCGCTGGGCGAGGAGTCGCAGCCGCCTGGCGGCTCCTGCCTCCCCCTCCTCCGCTGGCGAGAGCACGGCCCCCTCGAGCTCGGCCAACCGCTGGCGGGCCACGACCATCTGCTGCTCGAGGGCCAGGCGGCGCTCCCCCCGCCGCGCCTGCTCCGCCCTCAGCTGCTCGAGCTCCTCGCGCCGCGCGCTGAGCTCCTGCTCGGACCGCTGGGCCAGCTGGTCGACCTGGGCGATGGAGGCGTTGGCCGGGGCCTCCACCGCGGGCGGTTCGACCGGGCTCGCCAACTCGCTGCGGATCGCAGCCAGCGCCCCTGGCGCGGAGGCGGCCTCGGCCAGGAACGCCTGCGCGCTGGCGTCGAGCTCTGCGGCGCGCATTAGCTCAGCCAGCGCGTCCTCCAGGTGCCGCTCCGCCTGCTGGCGCGCGTCCTCGGTGAGCTCGGAGGTCTTCAGGCGGGCCAGGCGGGCGCGGATGGCGTCGGGGCTCAACTCGGCCTGGAGGGGATCCCCCGGCTGTCCTTGCGCATGGGCCGCGCCACCGGAAACCATCGCCGCGATGACCAACCCCGCCAGCGATAGGAACGGTCTTGGACGCATGCCACCTCCTGCAGCGTGCACGCGGAGATCCTACCCCGGGGGGCTCTCGACACGGGTCCAGCCGCGACTGGCACGGAGTGCTGCAAGCCTGCGGGACCGGGGTATGCTCCCCGCGTGGCGCAGGCAATGGAGCAGCAATGAGCTCGTCCAACCCGATCTCGAGTCCCCTCGACGTCCAGCCACGGCGTGGCGCGATCTGGAGCGTCGTGGCGCACCCCTCGCATGGCTCACGCCGTCGAGCAGGGACTGAGGCGCGTTGAGCTCCCCAGGCCCGACCGACCGGCGGCTGCGCTGCGGATCACCGCGGCGCCGGCCCTCCAGCGCACCCTTGGAGTGGGCGGTCGCGCTGTGCCTCCTGCTGGCCTCAGGCCTCCAGCCGGCGCAGGCTCAGGAGGGGTTCGCGACCCCGAGCATCGCCGAGGTCGAGTCGCGCCTGGCCGAGGCCGCCTCCTTGGAAGGGCCCGACCGCTCGGCAGCCGAGGCCGCCTACAAGCAAGCCTTGGATTCGCTCCGCGCCGCCGAGCAATGGGCGGCCAAAGCCGCGGACTTCGCTCGCCTCGACGCCGAGGCCCCCGAGCGCCTGGCCCGCTTCCGGGCCGAGCTCGCGAGCCCCCTCCCCGGGGATCCCCCGCTGGGCCCCGACATCACCCCGGACGAGCTCGCTCAGGGTCAGCTCCAGGCCGAGAACGCGGCCAAGGCGGCGCGTGACCTGGTCGACACGCTGCGCGCTGAAGCGTCCCTGCGCACCGAGCGCCGGGGGACGCTGCCGGGCCACACCGCGCGGCTTCGACAGCAGCTGACCGCCATCGAAGACACCCTCCGCGGAACACCACCCGCCGACCGCGAGCCCGCCCGGTCCCAGCGCCTGCGCTTGCTCGCCGAGCGCGCGGCCCTCGCCGCCGAGCTCGAGGTCAGCGAGCGCGAGCTGACCAGCTACAACGCCCGCCAGGATCTGCTGCTCGTGCGCCGCGACCGCGCGCAGCGCCTGCTGAGCATCGCCGAAGCCGAGCTGAAGTTCTGGAAGACCCGCGCCGAGCTCGAGCGCCGCCGCTCGGCGGAGCGCGCCACCGCGGAAGCCGAGCGCCTCAAACTCCAGGCGCTCAGCCGCCCCCGCCTCCAACACTTCGCCGAGACCAACCGCGCCCTGGCCGAGGTGCGCACCCGAGAGGGCGGCCTCGTCGATCAGCTCGAGTCGACCTCGCGCGAGGTGACCCAGGCCCGCGCTGAGCTCGCCGACCTGCGTGAGAGCTTCCGCGCGCTGCGCCGCCGCGAGCGCGCGGCGGGGCTCAACGAGGCCATGGGCGTGATCCTCCGCCGCCGCTACGCCGAGCTCAAGGACCCCTTCGTGCTGCGCCGCGAGCTGTGGGCGACGCAGAGCGCCCTCGCCTCGGCCGAGTTGGCCTCCATCGAATACGAAGAAGAGCGGGAAGCCGTGGGCGACGGCGCGTCGACCCTCAAACTCCTCGAGGGCGACGCGCCCCTCGATCCCGTCTCGCGGGACGTCGCCGAAGAGCTGATCGAGGGCCGGCGCGCGCTGCTCGCGTCCGTGCTCTCCGACAGCGACCGCTTGCTCGTGCTGCTGGGAGAGCTCGAGCAGGTCCGCCGCGAGTCCGAGCAGGCCACCGCCGAGTTCCGCGACTACATGGAGGAGCGGATCCTCTGGGTAGGGAGCACGCGCTACCCGTTGTTCCCCAGCCCAGGGGACGCCGCCGACGTCGGGTCGTGGTTCTTCTCGGCCGGGGCCTGGGGGGACGCACTCGTCGCCGTCGGCCGCCATCTGCGCAATACCCCCAGTGATTTGGCGCGGCTCCTGCTCGGCCTCGTCGTCCTGCTCGCCTGCATGACCCTCGCGCGGGGGCGGCTGAGCGCCCCTCCCCAGCGGGTCGACTTCGCGCTGACCCTCCGCAAGCTGCTGCGCGCCCTTTTCATCGCCGCGCCCCTCCCGGGGATCGGCTACCTGGTGGGCTGGACCCTCGGGCTTCCGCCGGGTCAGGCCGGGCCCGCCGCGGCGGTGGGAATGGCCTTGCGCAGCCTCGCCGTCGCCATCTACAGCGGGTGGGCCTCGTACCAGATCCTGGCCTCCAAGGGCGTCGGGAGCGACCTGCGCTGGCCCTCGGCTGCGCGCAGCTACCTGCGCAAGCACTTGCTGTGGCTGATCCCGGCCAAGGCCAGCTGCACCGCCCTGGTCGTGTTCTTCGACCATCAACCGAACACCGAGTGGACCGATTCGTTCGGCCGTCTCGCCCTCTGCGCGGGCGCCCTGGTCCTCGCGGTGTTCTTCCAGCGGGTGCTGCGCACCCAGAGCCCCGTGATCCAGGCCCTGCGGGACCGCGGCGCCGGCTGGACCCTGCGCCTGCGTCCGCTGTGGTTCAGCCTGTTCGTGATCGTCCCGCTCGGGCTCTGCGCCCTCGCCGTCGGGGGCTACGCCTACACCGCGGCCCGCCTCGAGCGCAGCCTGTTGCTCAGCCTGCTCGCGGTGTTCGACCTCGCGATCCTCTACGGGCTCTTGATTCGCTGGCTGCTGCTCGCCCGCCGCCGGCTCGCCCAGCGCCAGGCCGAGGTGGCGGCTGCGGCGGCTGCAGCGGCTGCGGCTGCCGCGGCGGCTGCCGCCCCCCCAGGAGACGCCGACTCCGGGGAGTCCCCCGCAACCGGGGCGGCGACGGCGACCCCGCTCGCGCCCCCAGACGCCTCGGCAGAGGCCGGCCGCGAGAGCACGGTCATCGCCAAGGGAGAGAGCGAGGCGGAGGCGCTGGACCTGGCCTTGATTCGCGAGCAGGCGGGACGCCTGTTCCGCAGCTTGATCACGGTCGCGTTGGTGATCAGCCTCTACTTCATCTGGAGCGACGTGCTCCCGGCCCTGACCCGCCTGGAGCAGGTCCAGCTCTGGCCGACCGTCGACTGGGTCGAGCGCCCTGCCAAGGTCTACCCCGCCCTCGAGCGCACCGCCGAGCTCGACCCCGCCCCGGCCGAGTCCAGCCCAGCCCCCGCCAGCGCTCCGTCCCCCAACCCGTCCCCGCTCGGCCCGCTCTCTGCGCCCGTCGCGGCGACCGCAAACGACGAGGGGCTCGCGCGGGTGACGCTCCTGCACCTCGGGGCGGCGCTGATCGTGTTCCTCGTGACCCTGCTCGTGGGCCGCAACCTGCCCGCGCTGCTCGAGCTGAGCGTGCTCCAACGGCTGCCCCTCGACGCGGGGGCGCGCTATGCCCTGATCACGGTCACCCGCTACCTGGTCGTGTTCTTCGGGATCACCATCGCCTGCGGCTACCTCGGGATCACCTGGTCGAGCATTCAGTGGCTGGCGGCGGCCCTCACCTTTGGCCTCGCCTTCGGGCTGCAAGAGATCTTCGCCAACTTCGTCTCTGGCCTGATCCTGCTCGCCGAACGCCCGATCCGGGTGGGCGACGTGGTCACCGTGGGCGCGGTCAGCGGCAAGATCACCCGGATCCGCATCCGCGCGACCACGGTCCAGCAGTGGAACGGCAAGGAGCTGGTGATCCCCAACAAGAACTTCGTCACCGGGGAGGTCGTCAACTGGACCCTCAGCGACCCGACCCAGCGGCTCGAGATCCCGGTGGGCGTGGCCTACGGCAGCGACGTCCCCAAGGTCCTCGAGCGCATGCGAGCCATCGCGGTCGCCCACGAGTCGGTGCTCGAGGACCCCGAGCCGATGGCCATTTACCTCGGGTTCGGCGCCAGCTCCCTCGACCTCGAGCTGCGGGTGTGGATCCCCGACCCCAGCTACATCCTCAGCACGCGCGGGGACCTGCTGAGCGCGATCCAGCGCGACTTCGAGCGCGAGGGGATCGAGATCGCCTTCCCCCAGCACGACCTCCACGTCCGCTCCGGGGCGCTGCAGGTGCGGCTGGAGACCTCGCAGCAGGAGTCAAAACCCGAAGAGGGCGCTCGTGAGTGAGACCGGAATCCTCTGGGCCCTCGAGCTCGACGGTGAGGGCGGCGGGCGCGAGCTGAGCTGGCAGGAGCTCCGCGACCGGGACGAACCGCGCCCGACCTGGCTGCACCTCGAGGCCGCGTCGCCGGAGGTCCGCGCCTGGCTCGCCAGCAACAAGGTCCTGGACCCCGCCGCCTTGGAGACGTTCCTCTCGGCCGAGACCCGCCCGCGCTGTATGCGGAGCAGCGACGGGCTGCTGCTGTTCGTGCGCGGGGTGAACCTCACCCCGGGCAAGGATCCCGACGACATGATCTCGCTGCGGATTGCGCTCAAGGGCGGCCTGCTGCTCGTCAGCTATCGCCAGGAGCGGATGGCGACGACCCACGCGATCCATGACCGCCTGGGGGCTGGCGAGGGGCCGCGCAGCGTCAACGAACTCTTCGTGGCCTTGCTGCTGGAGCTGACCCAGCGCATCCAGCCGGTGCTCGACAACCTCGACGACCTCGCCGACGCCCTCGAGGCGGAGCTCGAGGCCGGGGAGCCCAAGCGCGCGCGGGCCGACCTGGCCAACCTCCGCCAGCAGACCATCGCCCTCCGCCGCTACCTCGCCCCGCAGCGCGTGGCCCTCGGCGCGCTGCTCGCCGACCCTCCACCCTGGCTGGGGCCCCAGGGCCTGGCCCGGGTGCGCGAGGTCACCGACGCGACCCTGCGCTACGTCGAGGACCTCGAGGCCCTCCGCGAGCGGACCGCGGTGATCCACGACGAGCTCTCGACCCGCGCCGCGGATCAGCTCAACCAGCGGATGTACGCCCTGGCGATGGTCAGCCTGGTGTTCCTGCCCCTCGGCCTGCTCACGGGGCTCCTGGGGATCAACGTGGGCGGCATGCCGGGGGCGGAGTCCCCGGTGGCGTTCTGGCTCGTGTGCGGCCTGCTGCTCGTGATCTCAGCCGCGATCGGCGGCTGGCTGCGCTTCGCGCGCTGGGTCTAACCCCGTTGCCTACGCCGCGCTAAGAAATCTTGATCGACCGCCCGTTTGGGGTTTCGCCAACCCCCGCCATATCGCACGATTCTCCGCGCAGGAGGCATCATGGCCGAGCACGCTGACGGGATCGAGGTCTTCAAGCCGGGGGAGTTCGACTCCGAACGCCACTTCTATCCGCGGACCCTCAACGCGCAGATCCACCCTCAGGTGGCGAGCTTCTTTCGCATGTCCCC
>Ga0070727_10005124_pt1 | contig 10839 bp, 5 predicted proteins | sample tdAd472_FD_66722 | JGI IMG/M metagenome (GOLD analysis project Ga0070727, IMG submission 66722) | Marine sediment microbial communities from the Atlantic coast under amendment with organic carbon and nitrate - tdAd47.2 | ecosystem: Environmental > Aquatic > Marine > Coastal > Sediment | place... | reverse complement strand
GCCGAAACCATGATCAGAATGAATGCTCTGTTGCTGCTGCTGGCAACTCTCTCAATCGTCGGCCTGTCAGGCTGCTCGGGCGAAACACCTGAGCCGGGACCGGCTGCGACCTCGTCAGGCGGCGCTGGCGACGACGCCCCGACTGCCGATCCGGCTCAGCCAGCCGACGACGGCATCGAGGCGACCGCCGAAGGCAACACCGAACCACCACTGGCCGACGTGACCTCCGCGGTCGCTGACGTTCCCGCGGCCGATGCCACCGCTGGCGAGACCGGGGTTTCCGTATCCGTCGCGACGCCGGCTCAGTTCGCTGACGTGATTGCAAAACACAAAGGGAAGGTCGTCTTCGTCGATTTCTGGGCCACCTGGTGCGTCCCCTGCCGCAAAGCGTTTCCGCACACGGTCGAGCTGGCGAAGAAGTATCCCGAGAAGCTGGCCATCGTTTCGATGGCTCTCGACGACCCCGATGCGAAAGAAGACGTCCTCGAGTTTCTCAAGGAACAGGGCGCGACGTTCGACAACCTGATGTGCTCGTTCGGCGGCGCCGACGAATCTTACGATGCCTACGAAATTCCCGGTGCCGCGCTGCCCTACTTCCGCATCTACGATCGCGCCGGCACGCTGAAGCACGCGTTCGGCTACGACGCTGACAACGACCAGGGCGTTGACGAAGCGGAAGTCCATAAGGCTCTCGAAGCACTCATCGCTGCCGAGTAGCAGCCGCGCCGAGCGGCAGTTGTGTTGTGTTGCTGTCGAGGCGCTGGTGGCTCGGCGCTCGTGCCTCGCTTCTCGACCCCAGCCACCCTGACGCACTGACAAACTAACAATCTGTCACCCGGCCACCCTGTCGCTCGGCCACCCGACATCAGCGTCAGGAGGCGGAAGCTCAGCGTTGCTTGAGACCGTGCGTCTGGCTGCTCAGACTGTCGAGTGAACTGGTCGAGAAGTTATCCTTGCGGTCCCGCCTCAACCCTCTCGACTCCCGGCGAAGGACGCCTCCCTCCTCAACGAATGGTGCCGAGTGATGCTTCGATTCCGCTTCCGCTCAATCGCGTTCGTGCCCGTCTGCCTGGCAGTCACCATCGGTTTCCTGCCAGCCGTCGATGCCGCCGATGACTCGGTCGAGAAGATCGACTTCAACAAGCAGATTCGCTCGATCCTGTCCAACCGCTGCTTCGCCTGCCATGGACCGGACGACGAGGAACGTGAAGCCGGGTTGCGCTTCGACACCGCCGAAGGTGCGCTGGCCGATCTCGGCGGTTATGCGGCGATCGTGCCTGGCAGGCCGGAAGAAAGCACGCTCATCGAGCGCATCACGACGGACGATCCTGATCTGCGAATGCCGCCGGCAACACATGGCGATCCGCTTTCGCCGTCTGAGATCAAACTGATGACCGACTGGATTCGGCAGGGCGCCGAGTTCGCCCGTCACTGGTCGTACGTGAAACCCGTCCGACCGGAACTGCCGCCGGTGAAAAACTCTGCCTGGGTACGGAACGAGATCGACCGGTTCATTCTCGCGCGGCTTGAGCGCGAAGGTCTGACGCCGACCGAAGAGGCCGACCGTTACGCACTGATCCGCCGCGTCTCGCTGGATCTGACCGGGCTGCCTCCGAGTCTCGAAGAGGTCGACCGGTTCCTCGCCGACACGTCCGCCGATGCTTACGAAAAGCTCGTCGATCGGTTGCTCGACAAGCAGACGTACGGCGAACACTGGGCGCGGCGGTGGCTGGATCTGGCTCGCTATGCAGACTCGGCCGGCTACGCGGACGATCCGCCGCGAACCATCTGGGCGTTCCGCGATTACGTCATCCGGTCGCTCAACGCGAACAAGCCGTTCGACCAGTTCACCGTCGAGCAGATTGCTGGCGACCTGCTGCCGGACCCGTCTGAGGATCAGCTCATCGCGACGGCGTTCCATCGCAACACGCTCACGAACAACGAAGGCGGAACGAACGACGAAGAGTTTCGCAACGTCGCGATTGTTGATCGTGTCAACACGACAATGGCCGTCTGGATGGGGACGACGATTGCCTGCAGCCAGTGTCACAATCACAAATACGATCCGCTGACACAGGCTGAGTTTTATGAGCTGTTCGCGTTCTTCAATAACTCGGAGGACAGCGACAAACGCGACGAGCGTCCGCTGCTGCAGATCTTCACCGACGAGCAGAAACAGAACCGCGACGACTGGACGGCGGAAGTCGCCGATCTGAAGAAAGTCCTCAGCACGCCGACACTGGAACTGCTGGCCGCTCAGGCCGAGTGGGAAGAGCGACTCAGCACCGCACCGGACTGGCAGACGCTGCAGCCGTCGAGCCTCGCGGCGCAGTCGAAGATCGAACTGACCGCGAGCGACGATGGAACGGTCAAGGCCGCAGACCAGTCAAAGACGGACGTCTTTACCGTCGAGATCCCGGTCACGACCGAGGGGCTTGCCCGGCAGCCGGTGACCGCATTGCGGCTTGAAACTCTGCCCGGTCCGAACTTCGTGATCTCGCGCGTGCTGGCGTCCGTCGTGCCGCCAGACGGGACTCGGTTGAACGGTCGGTTTGTTCGCGTTGAGTTGCCGGGCAAGCAGAAGATGCTTTCGCTGGCTGAGGTGCAGGTCTTCAACGGCAATGACAACGTCGCGGTTCGAGGCAAGGCCACGCAGAGCAGCACGGACTTCGGCGGCCCGGCGGAACTGGCGATCGACGGCAACACCGACGGCGAATACCACAAAACGAAGTCGACGACGCACACCGCGGCTTCAGACAATCCCTGGTGGGAAGTCGATCTGCAGAGCAGCCAGCCGATTGATCGCGTCGTCGTTTGGAACCGAACCGACAACAATCTGCAGTCGCGGCTGAATGGCTTTGTGTTGAAAGTGCTCGACGAAAACCGCAAGGAACTGTGGAGCGAAACAGTTGCGGAAGCTCCAGCAGCCGACGCCGCGTACGCCTTGAGTGCAACCCGCGGAGTGAAGTTCGAGGCCGCGTTTGCTGACTATTCGCAATCGTCCTTCGGTCCCGAATTCGTCATTAACAACCCGGACACCAAAACGAAGGGCTGGGCCGTTGGCGGACAGACCGACAAGCCGCACCAGCTCACGCTGATCCCTGCCGAGCCTCTGAAACTGGCCGACGGCGAGACACTCTCGGTCACAATCGAGCAGCTCTCGCAGCACGAGAAACACACGCTGACGGCGTTCCGACTGAGCGCGACAACGGATGGCGGCATTTCGGAGTTTGCCGGGACGCCCGCCGAACAGCTCGCAATCCTGCGAACTCCGGCCGACCAGCGGTCTGAGGCGCAGAAACAGTCGCTGACCCAGTGGTACCTCGGGAACGTCGCGCCGGCGCTGAGCGGGCAGCGGCAGCGACTGGCCAGGATCGAAAAGCAGCTCGCCGACCTGAAGCCAGCGACGTCGGTCCCGATCATGAGCGACCTGCCGGCGGACAAGCACCGCACGACACAGATCCATTTGCGCGGCAACTGGCAGAGCCTGGGTGACGAAGTTTCGCAGGGCGTTCCGGCGGCGTTTCATCCGCTCGACGATTCGCTGCCGAGAAACCGGCTGGCCCTGGCGAAGTGGCTGATCGATGAGCAGAACCCGTTGACGCCGCGCGTGATCTCGAACCGCTACTGGGAAGCGATTTTCGGAACCGGCATTGTCTCGACGAGTGAAGAGTTCGGTTCGCAGGGCGACCTGCCGCTGCACCCCGAACTGCTCGACTGGCTGGCCGTCGAGCTTGTCGAGAGCGGCTGGGATCTCAAGCATCTTGTGAAACTGCTGGTCACTTCCGCCGCGTACCGACAGTCGTCGCGGGTGACCGACGAACTGCTCGATCGCGATCCGCAGAACCGCCTGCTTGCTCGCGGCCCGCGATTCCGGATCTCGGCGGAAATGGTTCGCGATCAGGCACTGGCGGTCAGCGGGCTGCTCAGCTCGAAAATGTACGGCCCCCCGGTGCGTCCTCCGCAGCCGTCCATGGGGTTGAGTGCAGCATTCGGCAGCGGCATCGACTGGAAGACGAGTTCCGGCGAAGACCGCTATCGTCGCGGACTGTACACGACCTGGCGACGCTCGAACCCGTACCCGTCGATGGCCGCCTTCGACGCTCCCAACCGGGAAGTCTGTGCGTTGAAACGCGACCGGACGAACTCACCGCTGCAGGCGCTCGTCACGCTGAACGATCCGGTTTATGTCGAGGCGGCACAGTCACTCGCGAGGCTGGTCGCGGAAGTGGATGGCTCGACGGCAGATCGAGTGGAATACGCCTTCCGCAGAGTTCTGACACGACCGCCGAACGACGCCGAGCGGGCGCGTCTTGTCCGGCTTTACGAATCAAGTCGTGAACGATTTGCGGCCTCGCCCGAGAACGCGAAGATGCTCGCGACCGACCCGCTGGGGCCGCTGCCTGACGGTGCGGACGCGGTTGATCTTGCGGCGTGGACGCTCGTGTCGAACGTGCTGCTGAACCTCGACGAAGTCTTCATGAAGCGTTGACGACAACTTGCTGCCTCTGATCGAAGAACTCGAGCACGCACCGAGGCCGGCTCAGGCACTGGCCGCGTTCGCTGCGTGGCCCGACGTTGTGCTCTTCGAAAGTGTGCTGCAGCGCGGCGAACTCGGACGCTACTCATTTCTGACCGCCGACCCGTTCGCGGCGACGCAGATTGATCGTTGCTCGTACGGCGTCGATCCGTTCGCGGAGCTGCGGCCCATTCTGCAACGCTGCGAGACCGACACGGTTGCCGGGCTGCCACCGTTTCAAGGGGGCGCGGCCGGCGTCCTCTCGTACGAACTCGGCGGCTGCTGGGAGCGTCTGCCGCGAGCGGCTCACGATGAACTGCAGATTCCCGACGCCTGGGTCGGCGTCTATGACTGGGTGATCGCCTGGGACCACCAGGCGGATCGAGCGTGGGTGATCTCGCAGGGCTTTCCCGAAACAGATCCGACAGCTCGCAAGCAACGCGCGGCGGGGCGGCTGGCGGACGTGACCGCAGTTCTGCGCGGCAGTTGCCCGGACGGTTTGCCGTCCGTACTTCACCCTCCCTCTGAGAGGGGCGGCAGTGAGGCACGAACAGCCGGGGAGGTCGCCGCGCTGGATTCTCGCGCGACGAAACCAGCGCGTCCCCTCCCCGCTCGTTCCTCGCGACCCTCCCAGAGGGAGAGTGAAGACCATTCTGACGCAGATCGATTTCGGGCCCCGTCGGCGCCTGCTCCCGCTTCCAACCGTTTTCCGCTGCCCGGCTATCCGGGCATCACCAGCGACTTCGATCGCGACGGCTACCTCCGCACGGTCGAACGAGTGACCGAGTACATCCATGCGGGGGACATCTTCCAGGCGAACCTGTCGCAGCGGCTGCTTGGCAGGTGGAGCGGCTCGGCGGTCGAACTCTACCACTCACTGCGGGAGAGTAATCCGGCGACGTTTGCCGGCTACCTTGCTCACGCTGACTGGGCGATTGTGTCGTCGTCTCCGGAACGCTTTGTCCGAATGTCTGACGGACTGGTCGAGACACGTCCGATCAAGGGAACGCGTCGCCGGCACACAGCCGAAGCCGACCTTTACACGCGCGACGAACTTCGACAGAGCGAGAAAGACATCGCCGAGAACGTGATGATCGTTGACCTGCTCCGGAACGATCTGTCGCGCGTCTGCGAGGCTGGTTCGATCGAGGTCCCACAGCTTTGCGTCGTCGAGAGTTACGAAACCGTGCAGCACCTGGTTTCGGAAATTCGCGGCAAGCTGCGTTCATTCGATCCGATCGATGGTGGCACACCGCTCCGCGGAGCTGGCCAGGCTGACCTCGCGGAACCCGGTGCCACGATGCCGAGAAGCAGCTCCGCCGACGTGTTCCGATTGATCGAGGCGGTCTTTCCTGGCGGCTCAATCACCGGTGCGCCCAAAGTTCGCGCGATGGAGATCATCGCCGAACTGGAACCGACCGAACGCGGCCCGTATTGCGGCAGCCTCTTCTATTGTGGGTTTGATGGCTCGTTCGACAGCAGCATTCTGATTCGCACGCTGGTCTGTCGCGGCGGGCTCGTGCAGTGCTCGGCCGGGGGCGGCATTGTCGCTCAGTCGGATCCCATGGCCGAATACGAAGAGACGCTGCACAAAGCGCGCGGGATGCTGCACGCTCTGGCCGCTTCACCAGACGAGACGTCACGTCACATCAGCGGGAGACAGGGCGGATGATCCTGCTGATCGACAATTATGACAGCTTCGTTTTCAACCTGGCCCGGTATCTGGTCGAGCTGGGCTTTGAGACACAGGTCGTGCGCAACGATGCGATCAGCGTTGAAGAAGTTCGCCAGTTGAGTCCGCGGGCCGTGATTCTTTCGCCAGGTCCCTGCACGCCGAACGAGGCCGGCGTTTGCGTCGAGCTGGTTCGCAAGCTGTCCGACGACGTGCCAATGCTCGGCGTGTGCCTCGGCCACCAGGCGATTGCCGCGGCGTTCGGTGGAAACGTTGTGCGCGCTCCTGAGCCGGTTCATGGCCGAACTTCGCTGATCTCACACGACGGCAGCCCGCTGTTCGCGGGAGTTCCGAATCCCTGCCGCGTAACGCGCTATCATTCGCTGGTCGCCGACGAATCGTCTTTGCCGGAGAACCTGCGAGTCACCGCGCGGACAAACGATGGACTGATCATGGCGTTTGAGCATGATCGGTTGCCGGTTTTCGGCGTGCAGTTTCATCCGGAAGCGGTGCTCACGCAGGGCGGTCATCAACTGCTGGCCAACTTCCTGACAGCCGCCGGCCTGCCATCTGCCGCAAAAGCTGATCTTTCGCGGACCGGCGATGCGCTGGGCAGCGAAGGTCTCGCGCAGGAGATCGCGTCTTCGTTCGCCAGTGGCAACTCACTGGGCAACGCAAGCGATGACGGGAGCTGGCCCGCATCCAGCACGGACGACCGCACGCTGCACTGGTGAGAGCGTCGGCGGTGAGAGCGCCGGCGGTGAGAGCGGCTACTCGTTGAACTTCGGCAGTGCTCGCACAATCGGAGCTTCGGCCACTGGCAGCAGGATGCGGACGATCGAGGTTGTCGAGGAATGCCCGTCGGCCACGACTGACTGTCCGTCGATCCTCAGCGACGAAAGCTCGCCATCGGCTTCTGCCAGCAGAACAGCCCGGCCCAGGTCGATGTGCTCGGAGAGTTCGAGTTCCTGCAGCGCCGTGTTACTCAGGTTGGTGTAGCTGCTGCCGCCAGCGATTTCGTGGAAGGTCAGCATCTGGACAATTTCCCGCAGGCTGGTCGAACGGCTGTCCCACTTGTCGAGCCGCTTCTCGATTGTGCCGCCGCCGGTTGAGGTCCGGGACGTTGACTCAGTGAACCGGAACTCCGCACCTGTCAGGAAGCTGCGAACTTCCCGACCGGTCACCGTTGCGTCACCCGCCGTCCAGACCTGCCCCGGTTCGATCGACGCTTCATCGAGCAGGCCGCCCGCTCGGACATCGTGGTAGTACGCGCGGTTGCCGTAAATCAGCACCCAGTTCTTCAGCGCGAACGGCAGGCCGTTTGTAATCGTGCTGTCGCGATGCAGCTGCCCGGTGCCGGTGCGTTTGAGATTCGATTCAATCAACGCCGAATCAATATTGCCGAGCGACTCGGAAGCAATGACCCGGTCAGACCAGATGGCAATCGGCAGATTCTCGAAACGCTGGCTGTCCGGAGAAATCCGGTATCCGGGCCGACCGGATTCGATTCCGGCCGAGCGGTACATGCCGCCGTAGTTCGCTTCCGGAAATCCGAACCAGCTCACGCTGGAAGCCGCCTGCGGAGCGCTCGCCGTTGCGGACACGTCTGCGTGCGGAACGTCCACTTCATAGCGGGCATGTTGCGGGCTGAAGATTGTTGACAGCGTTGTCGTGCGAGTGAAACCGGACAACTGATCGATATCCACAACCTCCAGACGCCGCGTTTCAACCGCGCCACTGTTCCGTGCGCTGGCCGTCGCACTGCCGAGCAGGCAGGCCAGAACGACCGCCAGAGGAAACGTCAGCCAGGTCAGCTGCGGTTTCTTCAGCAGCCGCTGCACAACGTAGTAATCCACCGGGCCGATCAGCAGCAGATACAGCAGTGTCATGCCGAGAACCCCCAGCGTGTTGCGGCTCTCAATACGAGGTACCGACTCGACCGCCGCGTACAACTGCGTGCCGAGATCTTCGATTCCGCTGCTCGAAATTCGTCGACGGTTCTGGTCTTCGGTCGTGTGCTCTTTCGGCTGCTCGATCAGAGCCTGCAGAAACGTCCCGGCTTCTTTCCAGCGGGAAATCGGGGACTGGTCGAGCGCGACCCCCAGCACGGAGACGCGTCCGCACCCATACGAGCTGCGGGACAGCAGTGTGCCTTCGAGACCCGATGCCAGACTTTTCGCGTTCTCGTCCGTAATGACCGTTCCCCAGTGGCGGCCCGACACGGGAATGCTCCAGCTGCTGGAGATCAGCGTTTCCAGGCCGGTCAGATCGCTGAGCGTCGTCGCCGCCAGCGTTGTTGACGGCAGCGCCCAGCCGCCGAGTTCGCCGTCCTTCAACGTCAGATTGATCTGACTCTGGGCAGCGGAAACCAGATCGCGATGCAGGCTCCGCAGAGCGTCGCGCAGTTGTCGCGACTTTGCCGGTTCGAGCTTCAGCGCGTCGAGCGTTGCCGGCAGTTCGTCAAGCGGCTTCTCGAGCAGTTCCGGAACACCGGCCTCTTGAACTCCGTCTCCAGCCGTAACGTTCAGAGATTCAAGCACGTTGCCCAGCGTCTGTTGGCGAAGCGGTCGCAGGCCACCAGCGTCCAGCAGATCGAGCATCGCATTGACGATCTCTCCGGGAGTGCGTGCGGTGAGCGTTCGTGCTCCGACGCCAGCAGCGATAACCAGATGGCCGCCCTGACTGACCCACTGCCGGATCGCGCGGCTCTGCTCTGCCGCGAGGTCGAATTCGCGCGACAGGATGAGCGTGCGATACGTTGCCAGCGTCCGCCAGTCTGTCGGCAGATCGTCCGCATCGAGCTGCGAAACCTCGGCCCCGCCGTTGCGAAGTTCGGCCAGCAGCGCAGCACTGCCTTCCGAGTCTGCCGCGGAGTCGTCGTCGCTCGCGGAAACCGCCGCGCCGGAAAAGCCGCCGCAGAACAGCGAGGTCGGGACCGAGTGTTTCACGACTCGGAATTCGCTGTTGCTGCCCGGCATCGCTGCGGACAGAAAGCGTCGGGAATCGAGAACAGAATCGTCTGCCGCGCTGAGCACTCGCACGGTGATCGTTGTCTGCAGCCGGCCCGGTTTGATGAACAGGTCGACCGATGCGTCGTCCGCTGGCTCGATCGTTTCCGACGAGTAGATCACCGGATTGCCGAACGGGTCAGCCGTGACCGCCTCGACCCGACACGGACTCTCGCCAGACACCGCGACGCGAATGCGGCACCAGCTTCCCGGTTTCATCAAACCGTCAACGCCCAGCGATACGTTGCCGATCGATGCGGACTCCTCAGCCGCCAGCGCGACCGGTTCCGCCGAAATTGCACTCCCCAGCAGGCACACCGCGAGCAGCAGCCGCATTCGCCGCCCACTCCTGAAATCAAACATCACCACTCCGAACTGATCGGTCGAGACACCAGCCAGCAGGCTGAAACGGGAAAAACTCGCAGCCTCAAACAAAGGCCAAATGAAGACTCAGCGAGTCTTGCAAGTTTGACCGCCTCTCGCCAGCAATCACTGCCGGGAACCGGAACCGATCTGCCGAAGGTGTTGCGTTCGCCGAGTTGCTCGCCGCCATGCCATGCAGCCAGCGTCACGCCCGCAAACGTGGCAGGCTCACGGAGTCACGAACTCATCTTCGTCGGGACGAACGACGAGCACGGGGCACGATGCCTTGCGGACGACTTTTTCCGCGACGCTGCCCAGCAGCATGTGCTGAATGGGGCCGGTGCCGAGCGTTCCCATCACAATCAGGTCGCAGTTCTCGTTCCTGGCGTACTCGACGAGTTCGTGAAACGGCGAGCCCTGACGAGTCGTCAGCTCAACCTTGACCCCCTCGGCGCCGTGGCGCGTGGCCAGTTCGTCCAGTTTGGTCTGGATCGTTTGCTCGTACGCCTTCCGGTAAGACGGATCCGTTGTCGGTGCATAGAGGATCGGATCCTCCAGAACGTGCAGCGCGACAACTTCGGCTTCATAAACGCGCGCGAACGACAACGCGTAGTCGAACGCCTTGCTCGAGGTTTCGCTGAAATCGACGGCCACCAGAATCTTTTTGACGTCGAGTGACATGGTTTTCTCCCCGCACGAAAACGGCCCGCAGGCCAGTTGAAATGCAATTGACGTTCCCAAGTGACATTCTGCTGGACGGAGTTGTCCGGACTGAACGACAAAGTCGCAAGGACCAGGCCGCCGTTCCTGACCATTCTCAGGAATGACGTTTGCTTTCAGTCTCGCTGGATTCGCAGGAATTCAGTCCCACTGGAAACGACTGAATTCCTGCGAATCCAGGTACACGCAATTGGGGGACGGAATTCCTGCGAATCCAGCCACCCGCGATTGCAGTCAAACACCGGGCGACGCACCTTCCCGGACGAGTGCATCGGATTTGCGATTTCGAGCGAAGATGCACACTCTGTGACCGCACACGGCGACGGCGTTCGTGACGAACGCCTTCAATTGGTTTTCAATGCAGGAACCCGGCTGGTGAATCTGCGATCGCTCTTTGGCGGAAATCTGCTGCCCGACTTTGCTCGCGGAGTTCACCCTCCGCAGAACAAATCGCGGACGTGCGACCTGGCGATCGAAACGCTGCCGGTGCCTGGCATCGTGACCATCCCGCTGCTGCAACACGCCGGCGCTCCTGCGGAGTGTGTCGTTAATCCCAG
>Ga0070727_10005123_pt1 | contig 10840 bp, 8 predicted proteins | sample tdAd472_FD_66722 | JGI IMG/M metagenome (GOLD analysis project Ga0070727, IMG submission 66722) | Marine sediment microbial communities from the Atlantic coast under amendment with organic carbon and nitrate - tdAd47.2 | ecosystem: Environmental > Aquatic > Marine > Coastal > Sediment | place... | reverse complement strand
CGGGAGATGGCCCCCGCATTCGGGCGGATCGCGGTGGCCAGGACATAGGCCGAAGGCCCCCAGCTTTCCTTCATCTTGAAGTCAAATTTGCCGCCATCCTTGCCAAGCTGGATGGTTTTGCTTTCCAGAATCCGGTCGCTTGCAATGGTCAGAAGGGCCATGCCTTCGAACGGGGCTTTCACGAAGCCCTGCAGCCGGTCGCCGCTTTGGAGGGCATTGTTTTCAATCGTCAGTTCAAGGCCGTCCGGCACATCAGGGTTGTCGGACCGCATCCACCAGCCAACATAAAAGCGCCTGCTGGCAACGGCGTTGCCGCCCTCGTCGGTGACATCAAGGCGGTAGCGGCCCCAAGGCAGGGCGCGGGTAACCTGCACCAGCCCATCGTTGCCACTTTTCAGGCTCTCTTCACCAAGTGTTTCGTCATAGACACTGGTGCGGTAGTTCCAGTTCCCCCGGGTTTGATACCAAGTGTGGCTATAATGTTCCTTCACCCATACGGCTGTCAGTTTGCGCGCTGGTAGCGGCTCACCTTCTGCGTTTACCGCAAGAATGGAAAGCGACGCCGGTTCGCTGCTGTCGAAATGGCCATCATTGTCGGGCTTGATGCCAAGCATGACAGGCGCGCGCCCAACGGGAAGCCACATGCCGTCCTGAACCGGGCGGCCGCCGACATCCCGTACTTCCGCCATCAACTTCGCGCGAAGAGGCAGCGTGGTGTCAGGCAGTTGGTCCACAAGAAGCGCCACCCTGCCAAGGCCGTCTTCACCGGTCTTGAACTCAAGCGGTTCCAGCTTTTCCGGGTTGAATTCGTCCTGTGTCAGGCCGAACTGATAGCCTTTCCAATCGTCAAACGGGGCAGGGTCGGCCTCGAGCGAGGCATAAAGCGTGCCTGAAAGATTGCCGCCGGGAGCACCATAGAGGAAGTCTGCCTGGACATGCACCGCAAGCGGAGCGCCAGCTTTCAGTTCCTCTTCCACCGTTTCCAGCTTGGCGGTCAGGCGTTCGGGGACAAAGTCATCTACCTGGAAAAAGGCACTGCCAACGCTTGTCTTGTCATCATCGGCATAGAGGTTCGCGCGCCACTGGCCAGTCCGCGCGGCCGGCGAAAGCTGATAATTGAAGGCATAGCTGCCAAGTGCATCGCCAGTGATGCGTTCTTTCAGTGCCTCGACACCATCAGGACGGGTGATCACCAGGCTTAGCGGCAGGTTTGCCACGGCGTTGGCTTCAGCATCGCGCAAGAGCCCGGACAGCATCACCTTTTCGCCAGGGCGGTAGATGCCCCGCTCGGTATAGAGGAAGCCGTCAAGTGGTCCCGCGGGCATGCGGCCTTCGGTGCCCCTGTCGCTAAGGTCCAGCGCAGGGCCCTGGAGCTTAATGAAATTATAGTCGCCGTCTTTGGTGCTGATGGACAGTGCCATGGGCGTGTTGCCGCCTTTGCCGCGCATCAGTTCGGCAGCGATGGTCGCGCGGCCTGTTCTGTCGGTCGTGGTTTTGGTGAGCGTGTCATTGTTGCGGGCAATCACGGTAACAGTGGCGTTCCTGACCGGCTTCGCGCTTTCAAGGGAATTGACAAACACATGCATGCCGTCTGCCCCCTGAAGCGACATAACGCCCAGGTCGGAGATCACCATCCACTGGGTCTGGCGTGGCGTCCAGCGGTTCCGTGTGTCTTCACTTTTGGGGCTTGCGACAAGCGCATAAATGCCAGGCTGGATGGTTTTCAAAAATTCACGGACCGGCACAAGTGTCGTGACATCTTTATTCTTCACATTGTCGATGTCGATGCTGCCTTCCCAGACAAGCTCGCCCAAGTCGTCCTGCAGGTTCCGCTCTGACCATGTGTTCAGGTTCTGGCTGTCCATGCCCGTTTTCAGCCACGGCACAAGGCCCCTGTCTGGCACGCGGTAGAGGCTGAGGTTTGCGCTATCCAGATTGACGCTCTTGAGCGGGATGGTCTCATCGCCCACTTGCGGCAGGATATAGGTGCCGTTGCCAAATAGAACACGGGCCTGCCGGTCCGGCACCGTGAAGGTGCGCTTTGCGTCCGCATAAAGCTTTGCGTCAGGCCTGCCGGGCAAGCCGGCAAGAAGGGTGACGGATAGCGTGTCACCATACGTCATGCCGGTCAGGCAGATGCGCCTGCCTTCACCGCGCACGGCGATATCCCGCTCGCTTTCGAACCGGACATAATCCCGAATGGGAATAGGCAGCGGTTCCCCAATGGGGTGCGATAGCATAAGGCAGGCACGGGGTGTTTGGCCTTCAACGTCCATCACTTGGTTGACAATGCGCAGGGTGAAGCGCCCCTCTACGCTATTGAGCCAGGTTCGGCGCGTGTTTTCACGGTGGATCGCCTGCGCGTCCTTGAGTGTGGCCAGCGCTTCCCTCGGCTGATTTTCTGCTAGCATGGCTTGGGCAAAGACATCAAGTGCGGCGGCCTTGTCCTTTGCCGTGTTCGCTATCTTGAGAAGATGCCAGGCGGCGCCGTAAGCATCCTCAAATTGCCCTCTATGAAGCCGGTTTATGCCAAGTTCACGCCATACAGAGGCAACGGTAGGATAACGGGCAAGCCTGAGTTCCAGCCTGTACTGTTTCCTGAAGGCTTTGATGTCATCTTTCGTAACAAGGCCGGGAGCGTCTTTCTCAAGCGCATCAGAAAGGTCGAGATCTTCAGCTGACTGTGCGGCTTCAAGTGCCCTCAACTCCTCCGCACGGGCCTGTGCCTCTTCAAGCAGCCGTTCTGCCACGGCGGATCGGTCTTCCAGAACTATGGGGGAGGTGATGCCGCCGTCATCCGACAAAGCGGGCGGTGTGGCAGTCTGGAAAAGACAAATGGTGGCGAGCAGCAAAAAGGCGGCGAGACGGCGCATGTTTATTCCCCATGACTAGACGTGTGTAGGTGTAACTATACCGCTAATTGTGGTCAAACCCGGACAGCTTTATGCCGGAACAGGGGAAAATTATGACCGCTGTGGCCCTCTGCTGGGGAAGGAGGTGCGGGCTGCCTAGGTTGCGATTCGCATTGGAAATGCTGTTATAGGGGTGATGCTGACCTGAAGGGGAGGGTGAGGTGTTTTGGTTAAAATGAATATAAAACAATGAGTTTTGGTTGTTTTCCTGGTTCGTCTTCGGCTTTTAATTTACAATTAACAAAAATGACTTATGTAATATCTATATTGAATGGAGCGATGCCGATGACCGATGATATCAAGCCAGAAGCTGCAGGACATATTCGCCCTTTGCGGTTGAATGACCCGGCTCCTGTTTTTGCTGCCCGTACCACCATGGGCGTGAAGTGCCTGACGGACTATCGCGGCAAATGGCTCTTGCTGTTTTCCCACCCGGCGGATTTCACGCCGGTATGCACCACAGAATTTATGGCGCTTGAGCAAGCGGCGGATAAATTCCGCGCGCTCGACTGTGAACTTCTGGGGCTGTCGGCGGATAGCATCTATTCGCACCTGGCCTGGATCCAGAATGTGGAAGAGCGTTTCGGCGTCACCATCAGTTTCCCGATTATCGAGGACCTTTCGCTGACTATCGCTGAAGCCTACGGCATGATCGATGAAACGTCGGTCAGTACGGCAACCATCCGGTCCGTTTTCTTTATTGATCCTGAAGGCATTATCCGCGCGCAGGTTCACTATCCGGCCAGTGTTGGCCGTTCGGTGGACGAGTTGCTGCGGGTTTTGACGGCCCTGCGGGCAACAGAACAGGGTGAGCTTGCGGCCCCGGAGGGCTGGCACGTGGGCGACAAGCTGCTGAAGGCGCCACCGACCACAATTGAGGAAGTCCGTCACACCCAGGGCATGTCAAAAGAAGCACGCCGCGACTGGTATTTCATGGAGGCCGGCGGTGACTAACGCGGGGCTTGATATGGTTCAAACGCAAGCGGCTGAGGTGGCGGGGCTGATGAAAACCCTGTCGCATCCGAACCGGCTTTTGATCGTGTGCCAACTGATGGACGGCGAAAGCTCTGTCAGCCAGATCGAAGAAACCACAGGTGTTCGCCAGCCTACGCTGTCCCGTGAACTGGGGCGCTTGCGCGATGAGGGGTTGGTTCAGACCCGGCGTGAATCCAAGGCGGTTTTCTATAGCTTGAAAGACGACAGGCTCAGGGACCTGATGAATGTTTTGTGCAAGGCTTGGGGCGGTGAGGCCCTGGCTGCGCGTGAGCGGGCAGCAGCAAGCGAACAACCCTTTTTCCCAACAATTGAAGGGCGCCGGACAGGCCGTGTCCGGATCAAGCCTGACCCATACAGAAAAGACTAGCAGCGCTGGCAAGCACCAGCCTGCATATGAGGAGACAAGCCATGAAACCGACAGTGACAAAGTTTTTTGACGAACCCACCTTCACCTTCAGCTATGTGGTGGCAGATCCGGCAACAAAGAAATGTGCCATCGTGGATTCAGTGCTGGAATATGCGCCCAATTCAGGCCGCACCAGCACGGCGGCCGCCGATGAGATCATTGCTTTTGTGCAGAAGGAAGGTCTTGAGGTGGAGTGGATCCTTGAGACCCATGTTCACGCTGACCATCTTTCGGCGGCGCCCTACCTGCAGGAAAAGCTGGGCGGCAAGCTGGCGATTGGTGCCAACATCACTGTAGTGCAGGATGTATTTGGCAAGCTTTTCAATGCTGGCAGCGAGTTCGAGCGCGACGGCAGCCAGTTCGATGTGCTGTTTGAAGACGGCGACGAATTCGCCATCGGTTCGATTTCGGCCAAAGCCATGCACACACCCGGGCACACGCCAGCCTGCATGACTTATATCATCGGCGACGCCGGTTTTGTGGGCGATACGCTCTTTATGCCGGACTATGGCACCGCGCGCTGTGATTTTCCGGGCGGCGATGCCGCAACGCTGTTTGCGTCGGTGCAGAAGATTTTCGCGCTGCCGGATGAGACGCGCCTTTTCATGTGTCACGACTATAAAGCGCCGGGCCGCGACGACTATGCGTGGGAGACCACAGTTGGCGAAGAACGCCAGCGCAATATCCATGTGCATGACGGCGTGTCTGAGCAGGAGTTCGTCGATATGCGGACCAAACGTGATGCAACGCTTGATATGCCGCGCCTGATCCTGCCGTCTGTGCAGGTCAACATGCGGGCGGGCCACATGCCGCCTGAAGAAGACAACGGCGTTCGCTACCTAAAGATCCCTGTCGACGCGCTTTAAGGCCGGGCAGAAGCGCAACCAAAGGAAATCATCATGGATATCAGAAAAATCACCCCGGCGCTTTCCGTGTCGCCGCAAATTTCCTTGCAGGACATCAGTGTCCTCAAGGGGCTTGGCTTTAACGGCATCATCAATGTCCGCCCTGACGGGGAAGAAGACGGCCAGCCGACATCAAAGGAAATCGAGAAGCTGGCGGAAGTCAGTGGCCTTTCCTATGTGCATATTCCCGTTGTCTCGGGCCAGATCACCGAAGATGACATCAGGGCCTTCGCCAAGGCCCGTGCCAGCATGGTTGGTCCTGTGCTGTCTTACTGCCGCACAGGCACGCGCGCTGTTACCCTGTGGGCGTCATGCGCGGCGGCGAACCTGTCGACGGACGCCATTATCAAAACCGCTGACGAGGCGGGCTATGACCTTTCGGGCAAGGCTGCAGATCTGGACGCACGCCGCGATGCGGCGGCTGGTGCGAAGGTTGCTCCTGCGCCTGCCAAGGGCGGCCCGGCCCATGATGTTGTGATTGTTGGTGGCGGGGCAGGTGGCCTTGCCGCAGCTGCGAGCCTTCTGAAGCGCAGGCCTGGCCTTGATATTGCGGTGATCGAGCCACGCGATATCCACTATTACCAGCCGGGCTGGACGCTTGTGGGTGGGGGTGTTTTCTCCCGCGATCAGACCAAGAGGGCGATGGCGGATGTCATGCCAAAGGGCGTGAAATGGATACGGTCCGCCGTGGCGCGGTTCGAGCCCGCGCGCAACAGCGTGATCCTTGAAAGCGGTGATGAAGTGACATACCGCGCGCTGGTGGCGGCCCCCGGCATCAAGCTGATGTGGGAGAAGGTCAAGGGCCTGAAGGAAGCGCTGGGCAAAAACGGTGTCACGTCCAACTATATGTTCGATATGGCGCCCTACACCTGGGACCTGGTGAAATCCCTGAAGGGCGGGCGTGCGATCTTTACCCAGCCGCCCATGCCAATCAAATGTGCCGGCGCGCCGCAAAAAGCCATGTATCTGGCGTGCGACCACTGGAAGCGCTCTGGTGCCTTGAAGGACATTGAGGTTGAGTTCCACACGGCGGGCGGTGTGCTTTTTGGCGTGCAGGACTATGTGCCCGCGCTGATGGGCTATGTTGAAAAATACGGCGCCAAGCTCAACATGATGGAAAATCTTGTTGCGGTGGATGGCCCCAAGCAGATGGCGACTTTCGAAGTGACGGATGCCGACGGCAAGGTGACAACCGTTGAGCGCGGCTTTGACATGATCCATGTGTGCCCGCCTCAAGGGCCGCTTGATTTCATGAAGGGCTCCGCGATCGCCGATGAAGCCGGTTGGGTGGATGTGAATGCGGAAACATTGCAGCACAACAGCTTCGGCAATGTGTTCGGTATTGGCGACGGTTGCAATGCGCCAAACGCGAAGACAGCTGCGGCTGTGCGGAAGCAGGCGCCGGTGGTGGCCAACAACGTGCTGGCGATCCTGGATGGCACGAGCAAAACAGCCCTTTACAAGGGCTATGGTTCCTGCCCGCTGACGGTAGAGCGTGGCAAGGTGGTGCTGGCCGAATTCGGCTATGGCGGTGAATTGCAGCCCACTTTCCCATCCTGGCTGGTAAAGGGTACTAAAGCGTCCGGGCTTGCCTGGTTCCTGAAGGAAAAGCTGATGCCGACGCTTTATTTTGACCTGATGCTCAAAGGGCATGAATGGCTTGCGGGGCCAGAGATTATCTCTCACGCGCCGCTCAAGCATGAAGCCAAGGATGCGTGTGATTTCACGCAATCCAAAACGGGTTAGGACCGAAAGGAAATATGCCAATGGCGGCATCCAAGCGCCTGTCCGCGATATTCCCGTGCCTTGAATGGGCGCGGGAGTATAACCGTGAAACGCTTATCAACGACCTGACAGCAGCAGTGATTGTGGTGATCATGCTGATCCCGCAGTCGCTCGCCTATGCAATGCTGGCGGGCCTGCCGCCAGAGGTGGGCCTATACGCCAGCATCCTGCCGCTTGTGCTTTATGCGGTATTCGGTACCAGCCGGACGCTGGCTGTGGGGCCTGTGGCTGTGGCGTCGCTGATGTCTGCGGCGGCGGTGGGTGCCGTGGTGAAGCAGGGTACGGCGGGCTATATTGAGGCTTCCATCCTGCTGGCGCTGCTTTCGGGCGCATTCCTGATGCTGATGGGGCTTTTCCGGCTTGGGTTTCTTGCGAACTTTCTGTCTCACCCGGTGATTTCCGGGTTTATCTCTGCCTCCGGCGTGTTGATTGCCTTCAGCCAGCTCAAGCATGTACTGGGCATATCCGCGAGCGGGCACACGCTTCCGCAAGTGGCCACCTCCCTTGCGCATAACCTGCCTGAAGTGAACGGCTATACGCTGGCGATCGGGGCGGGCTGCCTGGCGTTCCTTTATTTCGTGCGGTTGCGTTTGACTAGCCTGTTGCAGGCGTTTGGTGTGCCCGAAAGCGTTGCTGGCTTTGTCGTCAAGGCCGGGCCTGTGCTGTCTGTCGTGGCAACGATCCTGATCGCAAGCACTTGGCAGCTGGACGCTGAAGGCGTGGCAATCGTTGGGGCTGTCCCTGAAGGGCTGCCAACGCTTGGTTTGCCCGCCATCCATATGGAGCTGGTGCGCGAATTGGCGCTGCCGGCCTTCCTGATCAGTGTGATCGGGTTTGTGGAATCGGTATCCGTCGCCCAGACGCTTGCTGCCAAAAGGCGCCAGCGGATCAACCCGAACCAGGAACTGATCGCCCTTGGGGCTGCGAACCTTGGGTCTGGCATTTCCGGTGGCTATTCGGTGACGGGCGGCTTTGCCCGGTCTGTTGTGAACTTTGATGCGGGGGCGCAAACTCCGGCTGCGGGCGTGTTCACGGCGATCGGCATTGCTGTTGCCACACTGTTCCTGACACCGCTTATCCATTATCTGCCCAAGGCCACACTGGCGGCGACCATCATTGTGGCCGTGCTGGCGCTGATCGACTTCCGCATGATCCGCGCGACCTGGATATATTCAAAGCGCGACTTCCTTGCCATGGCTGCGACCATTTTGCTGACGCTTGGTGTCAGCGTGGAAGTGGGCGTTGCCTCTGGCGTGACGCTTTCGATTCTGTTGCATCTTTATAAAAGCAGCCGCCCGCACTGTGCTGTAGTGGGCCTGGTCGCGGGAACGGAGCATTTCCGCAATATCCGAAGGCATGACGTGGAAACCTGTGACACCATGGTCACCTTACGGGTAGACGAAAGCCTGTATTTTGCCAACGCGCGTTTCCTTGAAGATCAGGTTTATCGCCTGATGGCGGAAAACGAGAAGCTGAAGCATGTTGTATTGATGTGCCCGGCGGTGAATGAGATTGATGCAAGTGCGCTTGAAAGCCTTGAGGCGATCAATCACCGGCTTGAAGATGCTGGAGTGAAATTCCACCTGAGCGAGGTCAAGGGCCCGGTTATGGACCGGCTGCAGCGGTCCCATTTCCTTGATGAAATGAGCGGCCAGGTTTTCCTGACACAATTCCAGGCTTATCGCACGTTGGCGAACGGCGAGCCATGTCGGTCGAATAAGGCACCAACGGGCGGGCATAACGAGGCCTGGTGAGGACGCCCTTAATGGGCGCCCTGCACGCAGGCTATACGGAAGCTGGTTTTAGCGGCCTGATTGGACCGTAGTCTGATCGGCGGACGTGGCAGCGTATACGGTTTCACACGTTGTCACACGGCGGAACGGAGGGCGCTTGGAGATTGTGCGCACATAGTCAGGGCCAATCTTGCAGCTTTCCTTTTCCATGGCTTCGCCTTTCTGAACAGCTGCCGGATAAGGGTTCGGTGATTTGGATGGCTGAGCCATGGCAGCGGTGCTGAAGAGGCCTGTCGCCATCATGAGTACAAGTGAGCGGATTGTTGTTTTCATTGTAATCTGTCCCTTCTTGGTTGGCGCGGTCTTGTGCCGCGATCTGACCTTACAGATGTCTTGGTTACGTGCCCGAAGTTGAGCTGGATCAACAACCAGCATGCCGGGAACGCCAAAGGTCTGGGCACAATAAAGAAGAAACTTCCGACTCACTAGTTACATCGGAAACTAATAACGAATTTGTGAGAAGGTGGGCTTAAACTGGCAGCGAAGCTTTGATGCCGGCCAGCACGTCAGCGCGTGCTTTGTCCAGAATGCTGTTGCCGTTGGTCTTTACAGCCGTAGCAATTTCATCCTGCAGGTCAAGCAGGCGGATAAAGTGAGGTGAAGCATCGCGCTTCTGGGTCAGGGACAGCAGCGCGTGGGCATCGAAGTGACGCTCGTAAACGCTTGCCAGCATCTGATTCCAGTCAGAGCCGTAGCTGGCCTGAACGCTGCGGATCACCTGAACAACTGTTGCCTGGACCTTGTCCATACCGTACTGGCGAATGGCGGCGCGAACAGGTGCCGAATTTTTCACGTCGTGCAGCAGCAAAAGCGACAGGTTCTTGGAAATACCGGTTTCCAGCACGAACTTGAGCGCTGTGTCGTGTGCTGCGGCAGCTGGCTGGGCTAGGTATGCGTCGGAAAAGTCTGGCAGGGCGTAGCTATCCATCACAGAATCGCCATGGGACGGCATGACAGGTGCGCTTGAAGCCACAGCCTGAGGGGCTGCTACTGTAAGGGCCGCTGTCATAAGGAGCGCTGAACTAACTGTTTTGCGCCCAAACCGGGAAAAGACTCTGCTGAAAAACGTCATAAGCCGACTTAAAATCCGATAACAAACTCAAGATGGCTCATCAAATACGCGCGTTATGTTACAGTTTTTTGTCTTTTTCGGCTTTTTCGGCTATTGTCATAAAAAATTCATAAAACTATCCGGGAATCAGCTTGCGATATGCTAAGTGCAAGTAGCTAAAGGGGAATTTGTTTAACAATTCTCAAAAAATATTTTCTTCAGCGATTTCAGATGGTTAAATTCCCTTCCAATGAGCCGGTCTGCTCATGTTACATATTACTGTAACAAAAGTGGTCATAATAAATCGGTTTGCCAATAGGAGGCCTGTATGCGTTATATGAAATTTGGAACTGTTTCCGCCGCTATCATCTTTGCTGCAAGTGCGTCGTTCGCTGACGCTGGCGCAGATGCAAATATGCTCGCGTGGGATGGCGATGACTATGCCACCAGCGAGCTGGGGAGCGGAGACTGGAGCAAGGCTGAAGCCGCTCTCCTCGGCAGCGATGTTGCGCCTGAAGATGCTGTGTTCGCCAAGATCAACCTTGCGTTCGTCTATAGCTCCACCGGTCGCAAGGACCTGGCGATGAATATCTATCAAGAAATCCTTGAAGGCAAGGCTAACCCATACGCGCTGACCGTATCAGGGCAGCCGCGCCGGGTGAAGACGATCGCGAAAGTCGCTCTTGCGCGTCTTGAGGATCAATAAGGATTAATCCTTATTATATATGGCTGGTGTGAGAGCCTTGTCCGCGCCCACTCCAGTTCAAAGATGATCTCCTGAACTAAGCTGACATAAAAGACTATCATTCCCTGGAAGCACGTACCGGTCCCCTCTGGTGCGTGCTTTTCTTTATCGCGCGCTATCTGATCAAGCTAAGGGCGACTGCCCTGTGTTGCTCCATATTAAACCAGAGTCGCTGATAGGATTTGCTGTTTCAGTGTGAAATATTTGGAAGTCGACCACGCCCTTTGATGACACACTTTGCTTAATT
>Ga0070727_10005122_pt1 | contig 10841 bp, 7 predicted proteins | sample tdAd472_FD_66722 | JGI IMG/M metagenome (GOLD analysis project Ga0070727, IMG submission 66722) | Marine sediment microbial communities from the Atlantic coast under amendment with organic carbon and nitrate - tdAd47.2 | ecosystem: Environmental > Aquatic > Marine > Coastal > Sediment | place... | reverse complement strand
TCAGGCTGACGGGGAAATCAGCCGACTACCTTGGGGTGGAAGGTCAATTAAAATATGAAGCGAGGGTAAAGGCCGTGAATGAAGGAGGATCTATTACGACCGAAGGAACAAGACTTAAAATCGAAAATGCGGATGCGGCTACCTTGTATTTTGTGGCAGCTACAAATTTTGTGAATTATAAAGATGTAAGTGCAGATCAAAATGCCCGGGTCCTTGCTGATCTCAGTCAACTGGAAAACCAGTCATTTGAATCCGTTAAGACCAAGGCCATTGGCGATTATCAGGCCTTGTTTAAGCGAGTTTCACTGACCTTGCCGGAGACGGAATCCTCTTACTTACCAACGGATGAGCGAATGATAAGCATTCAATCTACTCCCGATCCCCAATTGGCATCATTGTGCTATAATTTCGGTAGATACCTACTCATTGCTGCTTCCAGGCCTGGCACGCAACCTGCCAACCTTCAAGGAATTTGGAACAAAGACATGAATCCTTCTTGGGATTCAAAATACACGACCAACATCAATACCGAAATGAATTATTGGCCAGTAGAAACAGGAAATTTATCAGAACTGGCCGAACCCCTCATCACCATGGTGAAGGAACTCACAGATCAAGGTGCGCAGGTAGCCAGGGAACACTATGGTGCAAAGGGTTGGGTGTTTCATCAAAACACGGATATATGGAGAGTAGCGGCCCCAATGGATGGACCCACTTGGGGGACCTTTACAGTGGGCGGTGCTTGGTTAGTTACCCATCTTTATGAGCACTATCTTTTTACCCAGGATGAGGATTACCTGCTGGAGGTTTATCCCGTGATAAAGGGTTCTGTTGAGTTTTTTATGGATTTTCTGATCGCACACCCCAATGGTAAATGGCTGGTTACCAATCCTTCCAATTCACCGGAGAACCCGCCTGATGGAAAAGGGTACAAATATTTTTATGATGAAGTCACAGGCATGTATTATTTTACCACGATTGTAGCTGGCGCTACCATGGATATGCAAATATTGAAGGATCTCTTCGCCTATTATGTAGCCGCAGCTGAAATACTTGATATAGATCGTCAATTTGCAAAGAAAGTGGGCATTACCCGAGAGCGTCTGGTGCCTTCTCAAGTCGGGAAAGATGGCATGCTTCAGGAATGGACGGATGATTTAGGACAACTGGAAGATAAGCACCGGCATTTTTCCCATCTATATGGTCTATATCCTGGAAATGTGATCTCTGCCCGCCGTACTCCTGAATTGGTAGAGCCGGTAAAAAAAGTATTGGAGCAACGCGGAGATGGAGGAACTGGTTTTTCAAGAGGTTGGAAGATGGCGCTATGGGCCAGATTGAAGGATGGAGACCGGGCCAATAGTATTTTCAAAGGCTATTTAAAAGAACAATGTTATGCCTCATTATTTGCCAAATGTTACACTCCCTTACAAGTCGACGGGACATTTGGCGTAACGGCGGGGATAACGGAAATGCTGATCCAATCACAGGAAGAAATGATTGACCTCTTACCTGCTTTGCCTACTGAATGGTCTGAGGGGGCAATGAATGGGGTCTGCGCCAGAGGAGGCTTTGAATTGAACTTTAGGTGGAAAAATAATGAATTGACTCAAATAGAAGTGCTTTCTAAAAGTGGAAAACTTTGCCGTATAAAGGTCGGAAAAGAAGCCCGTGTATTTTTAAACGAAAAGGAGGTGAATAGTAAGCCAAATAGTGACGGTTCCATTGAGTTTTCTACGCTAAAAGGTAGCCGTTATTCTATTGAACTTTAAACTACACTATTGGATATTTGCCCTTTTAAAACCCTTCACCTTTTCAACCACTTTAAGGAAGGTGTCCAATCGGATGCTCATACCTAAAAAAAGCTATTTATGAATATTATACTCAAATCTTTGCTAATCATTTCCCTTGGTATGCTATCGATATCCTGTGAAAAAGAAGCAAAAGAAATACTGCTCTTTGCGCAGCTCACAGATAGCAATCGTGCAGCTATTGAAAAGGCTAAGGCAGAAATAAAAGAACTGGGAAAGACCGAACCTTTCACGGTAACATTGACGGAAGATGCCAATAACTTAACCGAAGATTTCCTCCGTGAATACGCCACCCTTATTTTTCTATATACTAGTGGAGAAGTACTAGACGATGTGCAAAGAGCAGAGGTGGAAAGATTTGTCCAAGCTGGCGGGGGATTGTTTGGCATTGAAGCGATGCCTGCGGTGAAAAATGAATGGGCCTGGTACCATGAGCACATGAGTATGGAATCTTCGCAGCTGGCTATTGATTCGGATCAACTGTTAGCTCAGCTTCAGGAATCAATGGATGGAAGTGGGTTGAATTACCAATTGGCAAAAACACTACGGGTGCCGGAAGAGAACCGTTTTGTCAAAGAAGTATTAGATTTCAACCTGAATGAACCCATGGAGTTAGATGAGCTTCCTGGCAGAGGAATGCTTTTTGTAGAGCGAAGAGGAGCTCTCAAATTATATGATTTTGAAACGGCTACGACTAGAAAAATTGCGCAGCAACCGCTGTTCTATGGGAATGAAGATGGACTACTAGGTATCGCAGTTGATCCCAATTACGAGGAAAACAACTGGATCTACTTATTCTATTCTGCCGAAGGAGAGGAGCCTATTCAACGTATTTCTCGTTTTGATTTGATTGGGGATTCTCTTCATCCTTCCTCGGAGAAGATATTGCTGACTGTACCAACTATTCGAAAATGCTGTCATAGTGGAGGGGCATTAGAGTTTGGACCAGCTGGTAACTTATTCATCACTTTGGGAGACAATACCAATCCCTTTGAATCTTCGGGTTATGCGCCTATCGATGAACGAGAAGGTAGGGCCCTATGGGACGCTCAAAAATCGGCGGCCAATACCAATGACCTGAGAGGTAAAATCCTTAGGATTAAACCCGAAGATGATGGGACTTACTCCATTCCCGAAGGCAATCTTTTTCCTCCTGGAACGTCCGATACTCGCCCCGAGATTTTTGTCATGGGGTGTCGCAATCCGTTCCGCCCTTCTATTGACAGTAAAACAGGCTATCTCTACTGGGGAGATGTAGGACCGGATGCTGGTAAAACAGACCCTGACCGAGGCCCAAAGGGGATGGGCGAATTCAATCAGGCTAGAAAGGCCGGGTTTTGGGGCTGGCCCTATACCCGGGGCAACAATCAACGCTATAATGACTACGATTTTACCGCCGAAAAAGCTGGTGAAAAGTTTAATCCTAGTAAGCTCGTCAATAATTCACCGAACAATACGGGCTTGCAAGAACTTCCTCCTGCACAAGAATCCCTGATCTGGTTTTCTTATGATTCCTCTGAGGAGTTTCCTTGGTTGGGTAAAGGTGGCGTGAATCCGATGGCAGGACCTGTTTTTCATGCTGCTGATTATGCCGAAGGATTCCCTGAGTACTTTGAAAATAAACTCTTCCTCTATGAATGGATGAGAGATTGGGTCTATGTGGTCACCCTGGATGATAACCAGAACTATGTCAAAGCGGAAGCTTTTATGCCCAATACAGAATTTTCTCATCCTATGGACATGCTTTTTGGAGCAGATGGTAATTTGTATGTATTGGAATACGGACAGAAGTGGAATGCTCAAAATATGGATGCCCGCCTGAGTCGCATCCGCTATATTAAAGGCAATCGAACGCCGATTGCCAGAATAAGGGCGGATAAAGAAGTCGGCGCAACGCCCCTGCGTGTGCAATTTTCGGCTGCTGAGTCGGAGGATTTTGACCATGATCAACTCGAATACAGTTGGTCATTTGATCAGGAAGAGGTGCAATCTACCGCCATTGATCCAAGTTTTACTTTTGAAAAAGAAGGCATTTATACGGTACAACTTACCGTCAAAGATCCTGGTGGGGAAACTTCCACTACCACACAGAAAATCATGGTGGGCAATGAACCGCCCTTGCTCTCCCTTCAGACCGCTGCCAATGATAACATCTATTGGGATCGCCGAGAGATCAACTACCAGGTAGAGGTCAACGATCGAGAAGATGGGACGACAAAAGACGGCAGTATTGATCCTGCAAAAGTCAAAGTTACGCTGACCTACCTGCCAGAAGGAGAAGACATTGTTTTGGCGACAATCGGTCATCAGCAGAATACTATCCCCGAAGGCAAGCAACTCATGGACGCGTCGGATTGCCAAGCCTGCCATGCGAAGAATGAAAAGGTGAATGGGCCTTCTTATATGGATATCGCGAAGAAATATAGCTCCAAAGACAAGAATTACTTAGTGAGTAAGGTGATCAAGGGAGGCGTAGGCGTCTGGGGCGAAACGATGATGGCTGCGCACCCGCAATTGAAGGTGAATGAGGTGGGCAAGATCGTTGATTATATCCTCTCCCTGGGCCCCGATCAAGCGTCTGCTGCTAAAGGCTTACCCCTTTCTGGTTCCCTGACCTTTAAAGAACACATGGGGAGTAAGAGTAAGGCTGGCGGCAAATATATCTTGATGGCTTCTTACCTGGATGAAGGTAATCCGAATGTAGAAAGTAGTACCCTTTCTGCCAGTGAGCAGTTGATTTTTATTGCGCCTAAAATTGAGGCAGAGGATGCCGATGAAAAAAGTGAGGGATTAGGGGTTTGGAAAAACATGGGCGCCACTTTGGTCGGCTCCATTGCCCATAACTCCTATTTGAAGTTTGATAATATCGGATTCAATAACCTCCATAGCCTCCAGCTGGCGGCGGCCTACAATGCCAATTATCCTTATGCAGGAAAAGTCGAGGTCAGAGAAGGTGCTATCGATGGAAAAATCATTGGAACGGCCGAATTGGGCTATTCTCATCCTGACAAAGGCAGTATGAAATATTATGATATACCACTGGACGCCACCATCGACAAGGGGCCTTTATATTTGGTGTTTAAAAACCCAGCTGACAAGGATCAGTATGTCCTGAATGCCAATTGGATTTTGTTGAATTACGAAAGATAAGTGCTTGGATTGAATGTCAAATTCACCAAAGCCCTGAAAAAAAATATTTGTTGAAATGCACTGGCAGGAGATATGTTTCAACCCGCCCAGCCCTCGCGATCCAAGCTTCTGAAATGGATAGCTTCAGCGAGGTGTTCGTGTTTGATTTTATCACTGCCAGCCAGATCGGCGGCGGTTCGCGCTACCTTTAAGATTCGGTCGTAAGCTCGGGCGGAAAGCTGGAGTCGCTCCATGGCTTTTTTGACGAGCATTAATCCTGCTTTATCCACGGCACAAACTTCATGGACCATCCGGCTTGGCATTTGTGCATTGGCATAAATAGTGGCTTCATCTTTGAAGCGTTCAGCTTGGCGCTCGCGAGCCAGCAGGACGCGCTGGGCGATATCTTCGCTGTTCTCGGAAGGCCGGTCAAAGGAAGCAAGTTCGTCGTAGGAGACTGGCGTGACCTCGACATGCAGGTCAATGCGATCGAGCAGTGGGCCCGATATTTTACTGAGGTAGCGTTTGACGACACCTGGGCCACAAACACACTCTTTCTCAGGGTGATTGTAGTAGCCACATGGACAAGGATTCATAGACGAAATGAGCATAAAGCTAGCTGGATAATCTACCGTGATCTTAGCCCGCGAAATCGTAATGCGTCTTTCCTCCATCGGCTGCCGCAAAACCTCTAATACCGCCCGCTTAAACTCTGGCAATTCGTCGAGAAACAGCACCCCGTGATGTGCCAATGAAATTTCACCGGGCAAAGGATTGCTACCCCCTCCCACCAAAGCGACATCACTAATCGTATGATGAGGACTGCGGAAAGGTCGAGTGGAGACCAGTGAAGCATTCTTCGGTAATACCCCTGCTACAGAATGGATTTTAGTTGTTTCAAGGGCTTCACGTAGATTGAGGGGCGGGAGTATCGTTGGAAGCCTTCGTGCTAGCATCGTTTTCCCTGCGCCAGGAGGGCCGATCAAGATCACATTATGTCCACCTGCTGCTGCAATTTCGAGCGCCCGTTTGATGTTTTCTTGCCCTTTTACATCCGAAAAATCAACGGCATATTGGCTTTGATTATGGGCAAATTCTTCTCGGGTGTCAACCGTCGTTGGTTTCAGTATGAGATCACCATTAAAAAAGTCGATGGCTTCGCGTAAGTTTTCAATACCATATACTGCTAAGTCATTGACGATGGCAGCTTCTCTGGCATTTTGCTTGGGAAGGATAAGGCCTTTAAATTTTTCCTTTCTGGCTTGTATGGCAATGGGCAGTGCCCCTTTAATGGGGCGCAGGGTCCCATCTAGGGATAGCTCTCCCATCAATACATATTGGCCGATTTCGGCTTCCTCCATCTGATTGGTAGCCGCTAAGCAAGCAATGGCAATTGGTAGGTCATAGGCCGATCCTTCTTTCCTAATATCGGCTGGCGCCAAATTGACGACCGTCCGCAGGCGTTTCATTTTACAACCCACATTACTCATGGCCGCTTCGATACGGCGGAAGCCTTCTTTTACAGCATTATCAGGTAAACCAACGAGGTGATAAAATTGAGCACCAGAGGCTACGGCACCCGTATTCACTTCAACGGTGATGGTAAGTGCATCGACGCCTTGTACGGCGCTTGCAAAAGTTTTGACTAGCATTTTCTTATTTATGAATGAAGGCGCGGCAGGAAAATAGGAAAAAGGAAGGAGTAATGGAAGGTTTTGGGGGAAAGATTGAATTTGGGGCGGTTTGGAAAGTCGGAAGTCTGGAGTCTGAAGTCGATAAGTCGGGAAGCCTGGTGTTGGAAGCTTGTATGCTTGTCAGTTGATAGATAGAAGACAGATGAGAGATGAGAGAAGAGAGTTGTCGGGATATCTGGCTGCGGGCTGATTTCCTTTTTAGGAGAATAAGTTGCGGGTTGTTGGTATGATTTCTGCCCAACAACCCGCAAAACATTAGGTGTGAATACGCACTATTTACTTGTTAACGATGACTTTGTGCGACTGTTTTCCTTTTTGATCCATTACCGTATAGTAGTATACACCATTCCGTAATTTGCTCATGTCAACGTCGAGCTGGTATTCACCTGCATCTTTGTTGCCCTCAAACAAAACTTCTATGAGTCGTCCACTTTCATTGTGCAATTCTATGCGCAAATGACCGGCTTCTTTCACACTGTAACTGAGTGTATTCTGATTGAAAGTAGGGTTGGGAAATACCTTGATTTCTGTCACAGCCTGTTGCATAGTCGGGGTAGGTGTCGCCGGAGCATTGGGGTCTAGCAGTAGGAAAGACATTTTAGACAATAGTACATGGCCTCTTTTGTCTCCTCTATCGCCCATTCTTGCTTTACGGCCACCTTGCCCTTGCTTTTTGCCTTCCCCTAAGTCTTTCTTATGCTGGCGTTTTTTGGCATCGGCAGGGCGGTTTTCAGCGGCTATTTCTTTCATCTCTGATTTCCACTCTTCTACTTGTGGCTCGATTTCGGCGTAGAGCGCATCAATGTCTGTTTCGTAGGTTTTGAGTAGGGCCTTGATTTGCTCTTTATGCGCTTGTCGTTCTTCTTTGTTGGCTTCGAATTGAGCTTTTGCTGCTTTTTGCTCCTCGATGCTTGGGTTTTCTAAGCGCTTGGGGCGTTGGGCATGTTTGGCTCGCAATTCACTGATTAGTGCCTTGTCTTCCGCACTAATTTTAGGTTCCAACTTTGCTCTTTGCGCTTGCAAGACTGGAATTACATTTTCCTCGCGATAAGATTTGATATCGTCTCGCGTAGCTTTTCTTTTTTCTTTAAATTGAGCAGCTCTTTCTTGTTTTTGTGCTCTTTGCCCTTCCTGTAAGGCCTTCATTTTTGTTTGTTGTTCTGCGGTCAAAATATCCGCCAAGCCGTCCCGGTAATCTCCTTGGAGCGCTTTCATCGCCTCTCTTCGAGCTTCTGGGCTTTCAAACTCAGTATCTCTCAACTGTTTCATTTGAGTACGTTGCTCAGTGGTCAATTCTTCAATTTGTTGAACCTGTTGATCCGTTAATTGAAGTTCTGTTTTGAGTTTCTCCACATCCATTTGTGGGCCACGGGGACCTCTTTTTCCTCTTGGACCAGGTTGTGCTGAAGCTATGGTTAAACTACCGACAGCCAATACGATCAGGGCTAGTCGAATGATTTTTTGTAATTGCATTTGATTTTGGTTTGCTGCCTATTCTTCGGGGCGTATTTAGTCATTCGGAATCCGTGATTTGGAGACCGGTGCGTGTCTAGGCAGGGTATTGAAAAAATAATTTTGATTAGAAATAAGCGGGTAGTAAGCTATTGATCTGCTCGATCGGAACGTCTGGCTCGTCTTTTTTGCCTTTGTTCTTTTCGTACTGCTTTGAGCTTTTCCTGTTGCTCGGTGGACAGTATTTCTTTGAGTGAAGTTTGGTATTCAGCCATCAAGGCTTTTCCCGCTGCTTGTCTGTCTTCTTTGGTTTCGAAGTCTTGTTCACGTAGCGTCTTCATACTCGCCTGTTGCGTTGTATTGAGCTCATCTATTAAGATGATCTGCTCCTCATTTAAGTCTAGTAGTGATTTCATTTTCTCCGTATTTAGCAGTCGGGCTTGAGGTCCTTTCCCTTTTGGACCAGCTTGTGCACCAGCTGTAATAAAGCAACCGAGTGCTAGGAGAAATAAGGGTAAACGAATGAATCTTGAAAATGTCATTAGGAATTGATTTTGTGTCCGGTTTAATGGACTGTAATACTTAGAAAAGGTTTAATACAAGACCTAATTTTTTCCTTTTTACATCGAACTGAATTAAACTTATTGATCTGGACTGCGACCTAAACCCTTGAATCTTCTGGACTTCAGCTTTTTCCTGGCTGGCTGGCGCCGCCAGACAGGTTCGTCCCAGACCTTCCAGGTATGAAACTCAAAAAGAGCTTCGCCAGTAAATCCAATGCTTTGGCCTCCTCAGCAGCCAATAAGTTTAAACCAGTTCATCCTTTAGACAGCAGGAAGAACGCTTTTTTTCCGAAGACCTATACTTTTTTGAAATTTTCTTGAAGGTGGGTCTATTTTCCCCTTGTACACTGGGATGGGGCATTTGCTTGATGCTTACCTGAAATTGGACAAGCACTGAGCAAACTATAATGTAAGTTGTATACAGCTGGCCCATACTGTTTAGCCGTTTGCAGGTTTAATCTCGGGAAACCTAAACCCTAAACTTTTAAACCCTGCTAGCGCACAGGACCAAGTAATATAGCTAGGCCGTAAGTTCCACATCTTTCACTTTGGCCATCACTGCCTTGAGGTGGTCATAATGGGTATCTGAAAGTGGAACCAGTGGTATTCGCACCTCTCTGCTGCACAGATTCCTGATCTCCATGGCGGCTTTTATGCCTACTGGGTTACCTTCAATATACAACCAAGGGTGAATATCGAGCAATTCGAAATTGAGGTGTCGTGCCGTAGCCCAATCGCCTTCCAAGCCTGCCCGCACCATTCCTGAAAACTGTTGGGGATAAACATTAGCAATGACCGAAATCGCGCCGTCAGCGCCCACCGATAGTAAGGGGAGTGTCAGCGGATCATCACCCGAAAGGACGAGGAAGTTGTCTGGTCGATCCTTGAGAATTTTCATGGCCTGCTCCATATTACCCGCTGCTTCTTTTACGGCGACAAACTTATCGCTACTATGAGCTAAGCGCAATGTCGTCTCTGCTGTGATATTGGAACTTGTTCTGCCCGGAACATTATAGATAATAATAGGTAGGGGAGATACTTTTGCAATCTCCATATAATGACGATAAATTCCTTCCTGCGTGGGTTTGCTGTAAGCTGGACTACTGGACATGATGGCATCAATCCCTTCAAAATCGTAGGCCTTAATCTTACCAATGAGTTTTTCTGTGTAGTTGCTCCCAAAGTAACCTGCTACAATGGGGAGCCGCCCTTTATTACAGCCTACAGTAAAACGTAGCACTTCGAGGCATTCTTCGCTACTCAAAGTAATTGCTTCGCCGGTAGTACCCAGGCTGACGATGTAATCGACTCCACCTTGAATGACAAACTCAATGATTTCTGCTAGTTTGTCATAATCAACGGCTTTATTTTTGAATGGCGTGACTAAAGCTACGCCAGTGCCCCTAAATTGCTGCTTCATGCCTGGTATTTGTTTTCTTCATTAGTACATCGACTTGCTGAAGAAATTTGTTTAGGTCCATACTTTTACCCAAGTCGATCATTACATCGTAACAATAGGTATTTTCGGTACAAGGACCGACTTTAAGATGAGCATTGGAGAGGGCTGCAATGTATTCTGAATAGATTTGGGTACGAGGGTCCGCATTAATGAAAACATCATAGGTCTGTGTCATGAATGCTTTGACCTCCTCACCAATGGGTCTTAAGGCCCAGTCTATATTCTTCAAGTTGATATGTTTGAAGGTATAATTTTCGTCTTCAATTTTATTATTGAAAAAGCCCAATAGAGAAACTTTTTTCTGGAGCCCTTTCAGTTCTTTAGCGTATTTCAGCACAATTTTGCGATTGTCCAGCTCAGTGGCATCAAATAAGATACCAACTGTCTGGGCCGAAGAAAGATTGACTCTCTTTCTTGGGTGGGGGGATTTTTTTGCCTTAAGTTGTTTTTTCAAGCTTTGCTCGTGAAAAAACAAGCGGGCATTGCTTATCGCACTCATATTTTGATGGTTCTATAGTGCTTGCCAGACGAATGGTTCCAATGGGGGGATATTCTATCAAACAAGTACTTATAACAAAGCATTCGATGTTGGCTAAAAGCCCATATCAATTACCATAACTCATTCAGTCTCTTGTACTTCATTTTCTTCTGTCACCACATCATAAACGCCCATTTGAGCGTATTTATTGATTCTAGCTTCTATTCTTTCCTCTGGGCCCATTTCGAGCAATTC
>Ga0070727_10005120_pt1 | contig 10843 bp, 11 predicted proteins | sample tdAd472_FD_66722 | JGI IMG/M metagenome (GOLD analysis project Ga0070727, IMG submission 66722) | Marine sediment microbial communities from the Atlantic coast under amendment with organic carbon and nitrate - tdAd47.2 | ecosystem: Environmental > Aquatic > Marine > Coastal > Sediment | place... | reverse complement strand
CACCCCGACACCCAACAACCTTGCCACAAGGAAATGTCCCAGTTCATGAAAAAATATCAGTACACCTAAAACGATAATCAATGAAAATATGCTCACGCTCATTGTGTTTCTCTATACTCCATTTAGTGTCCATCCATAAATGGTCTTTTTGCCCAATCTCTGCGTTATGCTCAAAAAATAATCCTCGGAATATCAATTATATGCCTGTGGTTATTTTTTTCGCATGCCTTGATCTTGAACAAAAATCCTCATTTATGGATGGACACTATTTAATTTCAGCTTATTAAGTCCTAAATTCAGCGATTGTCAAGTTTGTTTATGACGTTTTTCTTCTTAAATATTGTGCCAAAATTTGAAACACTCAATTTAGGGAAATATGTTATCATGTAATAGTTTAGTCCTTTGAAACAAATCGATTCCAAAGGAGCTTCAGGTATGATTAAATTTTTGGCTGGAAGCTGTCTGAGTGGATTAGGGATCGTTTTGAAAGAACCATAGGCGATTTAACTTTATGGATGAAACCCCCTGTTAAAACAGAGACCTTTATTAATAGCCCGGGCAGGTTCTTTCATTACGAGCCCTTATTCACGAGTTTTATCCGCCTTTGGCGTGATCTTTCAGCAAAAATTTAATTATACCTGAAGCGGCAATGTTTTCAAAATCTAAAGTGTTAGGTTATCACAAAAGGGCAAAGTTAGTAAAGTATTACTCCGATTGAGCGAAAGTCAAGGATGCTCCGTTTCCGAATTTTATTTTACGCTCAATTGAGTTAATACTGTCTATGCAATATTCCTTTATTTCAAAGCTTTTATCAGATCTTCAGCCTGTTTTCTGGCCCACCGGTCAGCCTTAAGAATATCGCTTAAGGTCGGATCGGTGACAACCGCATGATGTTCCATTGTTTTTTCTATGATTTGAGGTATTTTTATAAAGGAAATGCTTTTTTCTAAAAAGGCTGCTACAGCCACTTCGTTTGCAGCATTTAAAACAGCCGGAAGGGTCCTTCCGGTTTCACAGGCGGCGTACGCCAGCGCAAGACATGGGAACTTTTTTATATCAGGTTTTTCAAAAGTAAGTTTCCCGATACTCACAAAGTCTGGTGTCGGCTGTCTCAACGCAAGACGTTCAGGATAAGCCATTGCATATGCAATAGCCCCTTTCATATCAGGAATCCCGAGCTGGGCCATCACCGTTCCATCTTTAAAGGAGACCATGGAGTGAATCACGCTTTGCGGATGGATCACAACTTCAATCATCTCCTGAGAAACATCGAAAAGACATTTGGCTTCTATAGCCTCAAGCCCCTTGTTCATCAAGGTTGCTGAATCGACGCTGATTTTTTTCCCCATATTCCAATTGGGATGATTTAAAGCATCTTTGGGTTTAATTTTGTTAAATTCCTTTTCCGGCAGGTTTAAAAACGGACCGCCTGAAGCGGTGAGGAAGATTTTATCAATATCCTCTCTTCGATTTCCCTCAATACATTGAAAAATTGCGCTGTGTTCACTATCTATGGGAAGTATCGTTATATTTTTTAACTCTGCCTGCTCAATGACAATATCACCGGCCATTACAAGGGTTTCTTTGTTCGCCAGCGCAATGTTTTTCCCTGCTGCTATGGCCGAAAGCGTCGGCATCAAACCTGCCGCTCCAACCATTGCTACGACAACCAGGTCCACAGGTTCATGGGCAGCCGCAGCTTTGTAGCCATTTTCACCAAATAATACTTCAACACCGGTTCTAGCCGGAAGCATGCCTTTTAGTTCAACGGCTGTAGCTTCATCAAAAACCACGGCAATTTCCGGACGAAATCGCTCAATCTGCCTGACCAGTACAGGAATATTGTTTTTTGCGGCAAGTGCCTTAACAGCAAACCGATCGGGAAACATTTCTGCAATTTTAAGGGTATTACAGCCGATGGATCCCGTTGAGCCCAATATGGAAAGGTTTTTCATGGCAGTAAATATTCTTTAAAAATGTACGCCACCGGAGCAGCAAACAGCAACGCATCAATCCGATCAAGGACTCCGCCGTGACCCGGCAGTAGTGCCCCTGAATCTTTTATATGGGCAACCCGCTTTATTTGAGACTCAAATAAATCTCCCACCTGGCCTGCAATACCGATGGAAAGGAAAAACAGAAGGCTCAAGCCCCATGGCAACAATGGCAAAAAAATGGATTTAAACAAGGCACCCGAACCCAGACTCGCAGCAAGCCCGCCCAGAGCACCCTCAATGGTTTTATTGGGACTTACGGCTGGACAAAGTTTGTGCTGCCCGAAATAAGATCCCAAATAATATGCACATGTATCCCCCATGAACACCACGATTAACAGTAAAAATATCCAGATCACCCCGTTGTCTCCGTTGCGGATAAGAACAATATACGATAAAAAAAGTGGGATATAGATAATGCCGACGACCTGTTTAAAAACAATTTCCCAAACAGACGAATCAGACTTGAATTTAGGTAGAGAAACCAGGGTGGAAATAACGACGTTTAAAACAATAATGTCTAACACAATGTTGAGCGAATGAAAATATGCCGCCCAGAGAACGGCCGATCCTGTAAAAAGAGCTAAAATCTGAAAGCTTATCGCCGTAATTTGTTGATCTTTTTTCAGTACAATGCGAAAATATTCCCACAGCGCCATAATACATATGACATTGATCACAACAGCAAGCCACAATGTCCCCCCGATGCTGATTAATAAAATCAGAAAGGGGATGGCCACAAGGGCGGTAATCCATCGCTTTAAATGCATGATGATTTAATTACAAAGTAAAGAATCCTGACCCAGAGGGCCGGTCTTTTGTTTCACCCCGGAGGGAATTTGCTTTGTTGAAAGTTCATTGACTGCTTGAAATTCCAAATAACAAATCCCAAATAACAAACAAATTCTAATGACCAAAATTCAAAATTCCAAACAATGTCTCGTCCTTGAAGGCTTTGGTCATTGAATACTTGCCCTGTTAAATTCCGCCTATGGGCGGACCCTCTCAAGGCGAGGGATTTACCAGGGTTAAAATTTGAGAATTATTTGTAATTTGGTGCTTGGAATTTGTATTTTTGGACACAAAACGCCAAGGCAAAACAGTTATCTTTAACCTATCCCAAGGGACCAGAATTTCAATGTTAGATTAAAATTAGGGTCCGACTTTACCGAATCTTCTTTCACGCTGCTGGTAGTTTTTAAGAATTCGCATAAACTCATCTTTTCCAAAATCCGGCCACAAGGTATCTGTAATACAAATTTCAGTATAAGCGAGCTGCCATAACAGAAAATTACTGATTCGCATCTCCCCGCTGGTTCTGATCAAAAGATCCGGATCCGGCATTTCACCGGTATACAGATGTTTGGAAATGAGATCCGGTGTTATTGAATCAGGATCGATACGACCATCTATGGCCTTTATTGCAATCTCCTTAACAGCCCTCACAATTTCAGCCCGCCCGCCATAGCTCAGCGCCAGATTAAGGATCATGCCCTCATTTTTCCGTGTTAACATCATGCTCTTTTGCAGTTCTTGCCGAACATCTTCCGGCAATCGCTCCGTCTGTCCAATGGAATTCAGCCGAATATTGTTGTCCAGCATCTCTTTTCGCTCGGATATCAGGAATTTTTTAAGGAGGGTCATCAAGGCAGAGATCTCTATTTGGGGCCGTTGCCAGTTTTCAGTGGAAAAAGCATACAACGTTAAAATGCGAATTCCAATTTCACGGCAGGCACGAACAATGGCTCGAACAGTTTCAGAACCCTTTTCATGACCTTTAATTCGATTGAAAAGACGCTTTTTGGCCCACCGGCCGTTACCATCCATAATAATGGCAACATGGAAGGGTAGATTTTGGGGGTCAAGATCTGTATGAATAGAGGAAGACGTGTTAGAATTCAAGGATCTCTTTCTCTTTGTCTTTACAGACGTCATCGATAAGTTTGATGTGCTCATCAGTTATTTTCTGAACCTGGTCTTGGGCCTTGAAAGCATCATCTTCAGAAATTTCGCCATCTTTTTTCAAGCTTTTCAGCAGATCGTTGGCATCACGTCTGACATTCCGCACAGAGACCTTATATTCTTCGCTTTTTTTATATATAACCTTGACAAGCTGTTTTCTTCTATCTTCGGTAAGCGGCGGGATGGAGATCCGTATCATCTTACCGTCATTGGAAGGCGTTAAACCAAGGTCGGATTTCAATATCGCCTTTTCGACATCCTTGATAACGGATACGTCCCAGGGTTGTATTGTAATCAAGCGGCTTTCGGGGGTGGAAAGAGATGCCATCTGGTTTAAAGGCGTTAGTGTACCATAGTAATCAACCCGGATGTCATCAAGAATCGAAAGGGAAGCACGTCCTGTTCTTACTTTTTTAAATTCATTCTTAAGTGCGTCTATCGACTTTTGCATACTCTCTCTGGTTTCCTGATACATGGATTCAATCATTGACTTTTCCTTTAATTATTTATCTGTGTTCCGACGACTTTCCCACATACCACTTTTTTAATATTGCCCTTGTTTGCAAGGTTGAAAATAATAAGGGGGAGATGGTTGTCCATTGCCAGAGAAATCGCAGTCATATCCATCACATGGAGTTGCTTTTCAATAATTTCCATATAGCTGATTTCTCTTATGAATTTAGCATCCTTTTTAACAAGTGGATCGGAATCGTAGAGACCGTCAACCTTCGTGGCCTTCATAAGAATCTCGGCGTGTATCTCCTGCGCCCTGAGTACCGCAGCAGTATCAGTTGTAAAGTAGGGATTGCCTGTACCGGCTGCAAATATCACCACCCGTCCTTTTTCCAGATGTCGAATAGCCTTTCGAACAATAAAGGGCTCAGCCACTTCATGCATGGAAATGGCGGTCTGAACACGGGTCATCATCCCTCTTTTCTCCAGAGCATCCTGCAAAGCCAAGCTGTTAATTACCGTGGCCAACATACCCATTCTGTCGGCAGAAACCCGATCCATACCATATGAAGATGCGGCAATCCCCCTAAAAATATTCCCGCCGCCGACAACGATGGCGATCTGAACCCCCAAATCAAATACAGAACGGATCTCCTCGGCCACATACTGTATCATATCAGGGCTTATTCCAAAACCCTGATCACCCATGAGAGCTTCTCCGCTCAGCTTTAATAGAATCCTTTTAAATCGATGTGTCGTCAAAGGCTAAGACTCCCCAATTTTGAATCTTACGAAACGTTTTATTGAAATATTCTCACCAATCTTTGCGATCATTTCATTTAAAAGATCTGCGATGGTCATTTCGGGATTACGAACATAGGCCTGATCCATTAAGCAGTTCTCTTTGAAATATTTTTTCAATTTACCTTCCACAATCTTGTCCGCAATTTTTTCAGGCTTACCCATTTCCAGGACCTGCCCCCGATAAATCTCTTTTTCCTTGTTAATGATCTCTTCCGAAACGTCTTCAGGTCGGATTCCAACTGGATGGGTCGCTGCAATATGCATTGCAATATTTTTGGCGAATACTTTAAAATCGTCATTCTTGGCAACAAAATCGGTTTCGCAATTCACTTCAACCAGCACCCCAAGTTTACTGTCCATATGAATATAAGACTCTACGATTCCTTCTGTCATGGTCCTGCCGGCTCGTTTTGCAGCGGTTGCCAGGCCTTTTTTTCTTAAAAAATCAACTGCCTTATCTATATCACCATTACACTCTGTAAGCGCTCCTTTACAATCCATAATTCCGGCACCGGTTTTTTCGCGGAGCTGCATAACCATCTTCGCACTAATTGTTGACATCTTTATTCTCCTGGTTTTTCTGTTTCTGCATCCTCTTGTAGTTTCTCGTCTTCAGAATGTTCTTTAATTTCAGTGTCTTTTTGAGTTGAAGGTGTTGTCTTCTTTATGATCTCTACAACAGGACCGTCCGTACCGTCTGAAATAACCTTCCTTTCCCCCGGTTTTAACTCGGCGCTTACGGCTGCCACCTCAGATACATCTTCCACATCTTTATCGGCTTCAGCCTGCCGTTGTTCTTCCAGGCGCTCTTTCCCTTTAATACAGGCATCGGCGATTCTGGAGGTAATCAGCCGAATGGCTCGAATGGCGTCATCATTCCCAGGTATGATATAATCGATCTCATCCGGATTACAATTTGTATCCACAATGGCAATAATCGGTATTCCCAGCCGTCTTCCCTCACGAACGGCAATGGCCTCATTCTTGGGATCAACAACAAAAATTGCACCCGGAAGACCATTCATGGTTCGGATTCCGCCAAGATTATTATCGAGTTTTATACGTTCTTTTCCTAGTTTTAGCCGTTCCTTTTTGGGAAAAAGGTTGATTGATTCGTCGTTCACAATTGTATTAAGATAGTTGAGACGGTCTATACTTTTTTTGATGGTCTGAAAATTCGTCAGCATACCACCCAGCCACCTGTTGTGAACGTAAAACATTTCGCACCGGTTCGCTTCTTCATAGATCGAATCACGCGCCTGTTTTTTGGTTCCTACAAAAAGCAGCGGTTTGCCGTTCGCAACTGTATCGACGACAAAATCATAGATTTTCCTGAACATTCGAACGGTTTTCTGAAGATCAATAATATAGATGCCGTTCCTGGCCCCGAAAATATAAGGTTTCATCTTGGGGTTCCAGCGCCTTGTTTGATGACCAAAATGTACTCCTGCCTCAAGAAGCTCTTTCATCGTAATGTAAGCCATTATTTTCTCCCCTTCTTAAATGGTTTCTCCCCCGCCCATATCAACCCTGTTTCCGACCCCACAAACAGGGCACCGGGAAACAGGTCCAAGGGCGTGCGAATTAATTAAACTGATATTTCTAACAAATTAATAATTGATTCGCAACAGATTTTTATTATTTTTTCCGCATTTGGACGACACGATCATATCCACTGTAATCTTTTGTATATACGACATTTTCATATTTTGCACATTGATCGACAATTTTCTGGACATCATTTCTTTGATCATGGCCTATTTCCAGTAAAAGGTGTCCTTTTCGTTGAAGATAGAGATGAGCGTTGTTAATAATATGTCTTAAACATGAAAGCCCATCTTCGCTTCCGTCTAAGGCCGAAATCGGTTCATACTTGACAATTTCAGGCTGAAGTTTTCCAATAACCCGGCTTGGAACATAGGGTGGATTTGAAACAATCATATCAAATACAGGCCTTTTGTCCTTAAAAGGCCCAAACCAATCCGCACAAATAAAACTGACCCTACTTTCAAAACCATGATGCTTTGCATTTTGCTTGGCCAGCTTGACAGCGGCTGTCATTCGATCAGACGCAAAGAAAAGGTGACAGGGTCTCATAGATGCAAGGGCTAAAACCAACGCCCCGGAGCCTGTGCCAAGTTCGAGTATACGCTTTGGGGTCAAAATCGGATGAGAAGCTGAATCTTGCGGCAAAAGATTTATGGCAGTCTCAACCAGAAACTCGGTCTCGGGTCTTGGAATCAAAACGTCTTTTGTAACAATAAAATCCATAGACCAGAATTCCTTGCTCCCTGTGATGTATGCAACCGGTTCTCTGTTAATACGTCTTTTAATTAATTTCTTGAACTGCGACAGCTCATTGCTGGAAAGCGGTTGATCGTATCGCAAATACAAATCTATTCTTTGTAATTGCAATGCATGGGCAAGAAGTATTTCGGCTTCAATTTTTGGGCCGTCTATATCACGGGATTCGAAATAAGATGTGGTCCACCTGAGGAGTTTTATTATCGTCCACTCAGGATCAGTGGACGTCGGCTGGTTCTGCATTCTGTAATGCCTGGGTTTGATAATAAGTTATAAGCGCTTCTATGATTCCATTGATTTCACCCTGCAAGATATTCTCCAGTTTATACAGGGTAAGCCCGATTCTGTGATCGGTAACTCTTCCCTGTGGGAAATTATACGTTCTTATCCTTCCGCTTCTGTCTCCATCTCCAATCTGGCTCTTTCGCTCTTGAGACCTTTTTTCATTCTGCTCTCTCGTCACACGATCAAGAATGCGGGCACGAAGAACTTTCATTCCCTTGTTTTTATTTTTCAGCTGCGATTTTTCATCCTGACATGTAACAACGATACCTGTCGGCAGATGGGTAATACGTACGGCTGAATCGGTTGTGTTCACACTCTGGCCGCCCGGGCCGGTGGATCGAAATACATCAACTTTGATCTCGTTAGGATCAATATGAATTTCCACATCTTCGGCTTCGGGTAAAACTGCAACGGTTACTGCAGAAGTGTGTATCCGTCCCTGTGTTTCGGTTTCCGGAACACGCTGAACACGATGTATGCCGCTTTCGTATTTTAAGCAGCTGTATGCTCCTTTGCCATGGATCATGGCAATGATTTCCTTTAAGCCACCAATGCCGGTTGGATGATGGTTCAAAACTTCGACTTTCCAGTTCTTGAATTCTGCATACTTATTATACATTCTAAACAGATCACTGACAAACAGCCCGGCCTCTTCACCACCGGTACCGGCCCGTATCTCAATGATAACATTCTTGTCATCATTGGGATCTTTGGGTAAGAGTAGTTTTTTGAGATCAGTTTCCAGGTTGTCTTTTTTAAGCGTCAGGGCTTCGACTTCATCCCGGGCCATCTTTTTTATGTCCGGGTCTTTGTCCTTCAATAATTCCATGCTTTCATCAAGTTCTATCAAGGTCTGCTTATACTTTCTATAGACCGTTACAATTTTACTAAGATCAGCATGCTCCCGGCTATATTTTTGATATGCCTTCCGATCCTGGATGATATCAGGATCGCTTAAAAGCTTTTCAACCTCCAAAAAGCGATCTTCAACACCTGTCAATCTATCAATCATTTTTCCGTTTCTGACTCATTTAAACAATAACTCAAGTTTCGCTGCCTTTTATTTTCAGCAACACCAATACAGTGTAGCAGGCCGGGAAATCTTTTTAAGGTAAAATCATATGAATGCGATGGGTAGATAGAAAAAAGCCATATGATGCTATATAAGGCATAAAGAGAATGTAACATTCAGATATCCATATGATATTTTAATGAAGTGATCACTTTATATTTTGATGCCGTACGTTAATGCACCAATGAAATATTTTACCTTAAAAAAATTATTTCAGCCTGCTAACCACCTCCAAAAATAAACCGCCCATCACCTTTTTTATCTCAATGAGAGGGTTTACCAAAATTTGGTGAATGGGCTGTCTATTGATTCTGAAATTTTTCATATTTCTTGCGGAAACGCTCAATTCTACCTGCAGTGTCCACAAGTTTCTGTTTGCCGGTAAAAAAAGGATGGCATTTCGAACAGATCTCTACACGTATATCCGATTTTGTCGATCCCACTTCCAGCACATTTCCACAAGCGCACCGTATGCTTGTTTCTGCGTACTCAGGATGAATGTCCGTTTTCATATATTTTAAACCTCCTCATTTTTATCTTATGTGTTCATTGAATCTAGAAACATTTGATTATCTTTTGTTCCATTCATTTTATCAAGTAAAAATTCTAAACTGTCAACAGGATTTAATGAAGAAAGTAACTTCCTTAGAATCCATACACGATTCAGTGTTTCTTTGGATAGGAGAAGCTCTTCTTTTCGGGTACCCGACTTCTTGATATCTATGGCAGGGAATACCCGTTTGTCGGCAAGTCTTCGATCAAGTTGAATCTCCATATTGCCGGTCCCTTTGAACTCTTCAAAAATAACCTCATCCATACGACTTCCGGTGTCGACCAGAGCAGTTGCCATGATGGTAAGGCTTCCACCCTCTTCGATATTTCTGGCAGCCCCGAAAAAACGTTTTGGGCGTTGGAGGGCGTTTGAATCAACACCTCCGGAAAGAATTTTCCCGCTGGGAGGAATAACAGAGTTATAGGCCCGGGCTAGCCTTGTTACACTATCCAACAGGATAACAACGTCCTTTTTATGTTCAACAAGGCGCTTGGCCTTTTCAATAACCATTTCCGCAACCTGAACATGTCTTTCAGCAGGCTCATCAAAGGTTGAACTGATCACTTCGCCATCGACGGATCGTTCCATATCCGTAACCTCTTCCGGCCGCTCATCAATAAGGAGTACAAATAAAACAATATCCTTATGATTGGCACTGACACTGTTGGCAATGGACTGCAAAAGCATTGTCTTGCCGGATCTGGGCGGTGAAACAATCAAACCCCTCTGACCAAAACCAATAGGCGTCAAAAGGTCCATGATTCTCACGGAATAATTATCAGAATCGGATTCAAGCATTAATTTCCTGTCCGGATAAAGCGGTGTCAGGTTGTCAAAAAGTATTTTTTCCCTGGCCACCTCAGGATCTTCATAGTTGACCGCCTCAACCTTTAAAAGGGCGAAATACCTTTCCGTTTCCTTTGGCTGGCGAATCTGTCCGGATACAGTATCCCCGGTTCGTAAATTAAATCGACGTATTTGAGATGGTGATACATAAATATCATCCGGCCCTGGCAAATAATTATAGTTGGGCGCCCGCAAGAACCCGAATCCATCCGGAAGTATTTCGAGGGTGCCTTCTCCGAATATCAAACCGGTTTTCTCGATCTCTGCCTGTAACAGGGCAAAAATAAGATCTTGCTTTCTCATTCCGGCCGCCCCGTCAATTTTGAACTCTTTTGCCAAAAGATTCAGTTCTCTGATCTTCTTTTCTTTAAGCTCAACGATGTTCATTAAAAAATTATCCCTCCCATTATATATTCCGTTTATTTTGTGATCATTTTGCCTTTAAAGAATATGTTAGTCTTTTTAAAGTATCTTTTTGGTGTAAAACACCATTTCGTTTCGAAAAAACATTGAGATCTTCGACGGGCATATCCGTAAATATTTCGAGGTTTTACATGAATCCTTTATGCG
>Ga0070727_10005118_pt1 | contig 10846 bp, 10 predicted proteins | sample tdAd472_FD_66722 | JGI IMG/M metagenome (GOLD analysis project Ga0070727, IMG submission 66722) | Marine sediment microbial communities from the Atlantic coast under amendment with organic carbon and nitrate - tdAd47.2 | ecosystem: Environmental > Aquatic > Marine > Coastal > Sediment | place... | reverse complement strand
TTCGTACGCGCATGGCCCAATCAGTAGAAAGGGAACGAAACATGCTCCGCGAAAGCTTCTACCTTCGCCGGCTTCTGTTCGCCTTCGCGCTTCCAGCGACGAAATATTTTCGCCACCCACGGTCCGTGAGGCGGGATGTCGTTCCTGCAAGCGGGGAGCGGTTGTCAGAAGCTCACTTTGGGAACTATGCTCATCGCGGGCAAGGGGAGGTCGCGATGTCAGACTCAGAGAAGGAACCCGAAGGTACTTCGGATTCATCCAAGCGTATGCTTCCGAGAAGAGAATGGCTGACGGGTTTCGCCGCCGGGGGGGTCGTGACTGCCGGTGCCGCGATTGGGTATGACTCATGCGAGGTGAGCCCGCGAGTATCCGATTCAGCGGAGCTCGAGTTGAAGTACATCAAAGCTGCGGTCGAGCCTTTACGGGACGGGGACCACGTCGCCGAGGGAAAGCGCCAGGGCCTCCTCAGCGACGAGATTCAGGGAGAGCTAGCAGGGGACGTCAACGAGTACCTGTCGACGACGTACCAGGCGCTGGTCTATTCCGAGCTCGTAAACGGTCTGCCGGAGACTCTGCGGAGTGGCGAAGAGGTGCAGAGCGACATCGCTTCGATGTCGCCCGTGTTGGATCAAGCGGTCGCGGATGCGTACTACGTGATTGGGATGGCCGACGACGATGTCAAAGCGCTGCTCGATCGCGAGGTTCGAGACAACCCCGACGTGCTGATGGATATGGCGTCCGGCCTCGACAAAGATGGAGCGCGGCACGGCATGGGGATTCGCGGCCGACTGCGACTTCGTCGGGCGTCGCGCCAGCTTTCTTCGAGGCTTCGTATGCAGTCCGCGAACGAGGTCATCGCCGAGCTCACCGACCAACTCACGAAGGTCTCGGAGCGCAATACCGCGCGTTCAGATGTCGACAGCGGTCTCGAAGTTAGCTCGGCTGCCAAGCGGATGTGGGCTGCGTATCAGGAGCCGGTGCGCGGCGTCGAGAAGTGGCATCCGGAAGCGTACGCCGATCCGATGCAGCCTGAGCCGACGCCTGAACCAGAGCCTGCCGCGGGTGAGTCGAGGTCCGCGGAAGAGAAAGCATTCGACGACCTCGAACGACAGCAGCGTGGGAGTCTCGCCCGTCTCGAGCAAAAGGAGCAGGCGCTGACCCGGGCGTCCCGAGGGTTGGCCGGTGCGGGCGCGGGGCTTCTGATCGGCGGCGGAATCGGTTTCGCTGTCTCGGGTGGAGTTGGCGGCATGGTCGCCATGTGTATTGGGGGATTCCTCCTTCTGATTGCGCTCTTCGTCTTGGCCGCCCGCACCCGGCGTAGAAAAGAGCTCGAAGAGGAGCAGGGCCGCTTGAAGTCCACCGGCGATCAGTGAGCCAATCACCACACATCACCGGCTGGGGCGTCGCGAGTGCGCTCGGCGTCGGCCGCGATCGCTTCCGCGCTGCGCTGCTCCGAGGCAACACCGGAATCGCAGAAATTCAGCGCTTCGACACCTCTCCCTTCGCGACCCATGTCGGTGCAATGGTCGCCGGGTACGAAGCGGATGAGCGGGACCCGACCTTGCTTTGCCAGGAGTTCGGCCTACTCGCGCTTCGGGACGCGTTGGCCCACGCTGCGCTCGACATCGAGCGGCTTCGAACGATGCGGGTCGGCCTAACCGTGGGTGCGAGCCTCTTCGGGGACTACAACACCGAGAGCCTCGCGCGTGACCTCGCCAGGGAGCTCGGCATCTCGGGGCCTTCGATTACGATCTCCACCGCGTGTACGTCCTCGACGCAAGCGATCGGCTTCGGTGCGGACCTGATCCGTGAGGGCTTCGTCGACATCGTGCTGGCTGGGGGTGTCGACGCGCTGACGCCAGCGCTCTTTTCAGGCTTTCACGCCCTCGGCGTCCTCAGTGAAAGGCCCTGCACGCCGTTCGGCCGGCAGATAGGGACCACGCTCGGCGAGGGCGCCGGCTTCGTGGTGCTGGAACGCAGCGGTTTACGGGACGCCGTCACCCATGCGCTGCTTCGCGGTTACGGGCTTTCTGGCGACGCCTATCATGAAACTTCCCCGGAGCCTCGCGGGCGCGGCGTGGCAGCCGCAATCCGAGGCGCGCTCGACGATGCCGGCGCATCCGAGACCGACATCGGCTACTTCAACGCGCACGGCACTGGCACGATGGCCAACGACACGGCCGAGTGGTGCGCCGTTCAATCGGTGTTCGGCTCGGAGCTCGGCGAGTCGTTGCCGCTGAGCTCGAGCAAGGGGCATCTCGGTCATGCGCAGAGCGCCGCTGGTGTGCTGGAAGTGATCACCACGCTCGAGTGCATGCAGATCGGCTTGGCGCCGACGACTGCGGGCTTCGAAGCGGCGCGTCCTGGCGGGCCGCCGCAGCCTCTCGGCTCGAAGCAGCCGAAGCCGCTCACGTACGAGCTTGCGCTGTCGAGCAATTCGGCGTTTGGCGGCAGCAATTGCGCCCTCGTATTTGGGAATGACAGGCCCGCGTCGAGCGCCCCGGAGCAGCGAAGGCGAGTCTTCGTGAGTGGAGCCGCAGCTCTATGTCCGGGCGTGAGTCAGATTTCCGAGCTCGCATCGATCTACGAAGCAGAGCCCGAGCCTTTGCACGGAGAGCTCGACCTGGACCTGGCTGCCGAGCTTCCGCGAGTGGATGTCCGCGGCATCGATCGGGCGGCGGAGCTTCTCACCACGGTGACTTCGAGAGCTCTCGGAGACGCGGGCGTGCAACCGCGAGGGAAGGCCCGCGGGCGCACAGGGTTGATCGCCGGAACGCTGCGTGCCTCTCCCGACAGCCTCCATCGTTTTCATACGAGCCTGGAAGAGCGGGGAATCGCCAAGCCCGACGCCACCGCGTTTGCGCAAGTGCTTCCGAGCGCGGCACAGAGTGCGTGCGCGAAGGCGCTCAATCTCCGTGGCCCACAGAGCACGATCACCATCGGCGAAGGGAGTGGCCTGATGGCCGCGGTCATGGCGACTTGGATGCTCGCCCGGCGGCGGGATGCGGACCGAATGGTCGCCGCTGCCGTCGATGTGAGGTCTCCGAGCTCGCCCGAGGGCGCTCTCGCCGACGCCGCCTGTGCCCTCGTCCTGTGCACCACGCCGAGCACGGTGGAAGTGGCAGGAATCGGGTTGGCGGGCCCAGAGCAGCTGGACGATGCGATCAGCGAGGCGCGGCGGGGGTGGGGACGTGAGGAGGCACCCGAGCTGTTCATTGAACGCCCGGACCCGTTTGGTGGCATGCCCGCGACTTCGTCGTCCTTCGCGCTCGCGCATGCGCTGAGCTCGCTACGTCGAGGCGCGGCGGGGAGCGCGCTCATCGCGAGCAGAGGGACGACCGCAAGCGTGGCGATGGTCCTCACTTCGATCGAGGTAACTGGCAATGACTGAGCTCTCCGACTACATCGCATCCCGAGAGGCGGTTCTCGATCGCGTTCGGCGCTTGCTCCGCGAGACGATGAAGCTGAGGCTCGAACCGGAGGCTATCGATCCTGACGCGCCCTTGTTCGGGACTGGACTCGGCATGGACTCCGTCGACGCCGTCGAGCTCGTGGTGCAACTCGATGCGGTGTTTGGGCTGAAGCTCGCAGATTCACTGTTCGTCTCTTCGAAGATGCGCACGGTCAATACGATCGTCGACGCGATCATGGAGCTGGGCGATGAGCCTTGAAGAAGAGTACACGTTCGTCCGTCATAGCGCGGCGCTCAGCCGCATGGAGCACGTGCAGTGCGTCCGAATCGAGGGAGAAGACGCGACTGAAGCCGTCGACGCGATTTGCTCGGGCGACCTCTGGGTTCGGGACGGACGAATGCGGCAGACGCTCATCCTCGACGAACGGGGTCAGCCCATTGCAGACGTCTACGTCTGTCCCGACGACGACGACTGCATCCTGTTGTTCGAGGGGATGACGGCCAGCGAGCTCTTCGAATACATCGACCGCTACGCGGATCCGGAGCTCGAGATCCGACCGGTCGATCTCCGTCCGACGCACGAGCTGATATCACTCCACGGCCCCTACGCCTGGGAGGTGCTGAGCCGGTGGCTCACGCCCGACATCATCGGGCTTCCATATCTGAGCTTCTACTACTTCGACCATGGGATTTGCTTTCGTGCGGGCAAGACCGGCGAGTACGGATACGATCTGCTGGTTCACAGGGAGCACGCGGGCGATGCGTGGCAAGACCTCTTGGGGCTCGTGAGCGCCGTCCGAGGCGGCGAGGTCTCTCTCGAGACTCTCGATCTTTGTGCGCTCGAGAACGGCTTCTTCTCGGTCCGCCACGGCTCGGTGGACGGCCTCACACCGCTCGAGCTCCAGCTTCAGTGGCGGGTGTCGGCACGAAAACGCTTTCCTGGTGTCGAAGCGATTGAAGAGCGGAGAGCCGAGGGCGTGGGCCGTCGCTTGACCCATTTCGTGGCGAGAGACGGGGTGCGAGCTGGCGACGAGGTTCGTAGCGCAGACGGTCCGGTCGGACGGGTCGGGAGCGCGATGCTCTCTCCCGGTGTCGGTGGCATCGTCGGAACGGCCCTGCTCGATATCTCGGTCGCACACCCGGGCATCGACGCCTTCTTCGCGAGCCACTCGGACACGAAGCGCCCCATCCGGACGATTTCGAGCCCGGCGCTGTTCAATCGCAGCCTGCTCGTCGATCCCCACCGGCATACCTACGAGACGCGGGACCGGTCGATGGACCCCCCTTTGTGGCAGGGGGCCCTGCCATGAAGCGCTTCGAAGGTCGTCGAGCACTGGTGACAGGAGCGTCGCGCGGGCTCGGGCGGGACATGGCGCTTCGGCTTGCGAGCGAGGGGGCCTCGGTCTTCGTGGGCTTCCGGAATCGACGCGCCGAGGCAGAGGACTGCGCCGCAGCGTGCGCGGCGTTTGGCGTCGATGCCTCACCGCTTGCCCTCGAGCTCGAGGATGCAGCCTCCGCCCGCGCGGCCATCGCGGCGCTGCCGCCACTCGACGTGTTGGTGAACAACGCAGCAACTCTTCGCGATCAGTTCTTTCTGCTCCAGTCCGACGACGATGACGCAGAGGTGATCGCCACCAACTTGAACGGCACGATGGCGTGTATCCGAGCCGCGCTTCCCGGCATGCTTCGCGCCGGACACGGAGTGATCGTCAACGTTGCGTCGGTGGCCGGGCTCCACGGGAGCCCCGGGCAAGCGAGCTACGCAGCCTCCAAGGGCGGCGTCATCGCGCTCACCCAAACCCTGGCGCGCGAGCTCGCCGATCGCGGGATTCGAGTGAATGCGGTTGCTCCCGGGATCTTTAATGCCGGGATGGCCCAGCGCATGGACCACCGCGCGCGAGAGGCTCGCTTGGACTCGCTTCCGATGGGTCGCCTCGGGCGTTCGGAAGAGCTCGCGAGCGTGGTGGCGTTCCTGGCTTCCGACGACGCCAGCTACATTACGGGTCAGACGCTCGTCGTAGACGGAGGCATGACGGCATGATCGCGTGGATCGTAGCAGGGCAGGGTGCGGAGCACGCCGGCATGGGGCTCGAGCTCGCTCAATCGTACGCGCCGGCGGCCGAGCTCTGGGAGCGGGCGAGCGATGCCGCCAGCAAGGACTTGCTTCAGCTCTCGGAAGTTGGCGGGAGAGCGTTGCTGCGCACGAAGTATCTCCAGCCTGCACTCACCGCTGTGGCGCTCGGCGCAGCGTCCTTCCTTCGTGACGAGGGGGTGGAGCCTCTGATGGCTCTCGGGCATTCGGCCGGCGAGGTCGGGGCGCTCGCGCTCGCGGGCCACATGAGCTTCGACGACGCCTGCGAGCTCTCGGCGAAACGCGGGCGTGCAATGGCTGTGGCCGCGAGAGCCGAGCCGGGTGGTATGGCGGCCGTTCGAGGCTCCGAGGCAACGCTGCGAGACGTGGTCGCCCAGGGAGCGAAGGCGGGCGCCATCTTCAATGCCGGTCAGACCACCGTAGACACCCACCTCGTCACTGGGGAGCGCGCGGCGCTTCGGGCAGCGGCCGCGGCCGATGGCGTGTCTCCGCTGCCGGTGTCCGGGCCCTGGCATTCGCCTCTGATGGAGGACGCCGCGGCGTCGCTACGACCTAGCGCGGAGTCGGTCATCGAAGAAGCCACCAGAACGACTGCCTGGGTGAGCAACGAGACCGCCGAACGTGGTCCCGGCGACGCCGGCGTGACTATCGAGCTGTTCTTGGCGCAGCTCACGCGACCGATGAAGCTTCACCAATCGATCGAATTCCTGCTCGAAGAGGGGGTGGACGACATGGTCGTGCTCGGCCCGCATCATGCGCTGCGCCACATCTTGAAACGACACCTCGACGAGCGCCCGAACGTCCGAGTTCATGGAAGCTCTTCACTTCACGAGCTACGCACCATCGTCAGGGAGCTCGCATGACTGGAGCCCATCAAGAGTACCGCAGCCTGGGCGCGAACGTCGTCCGACACCTTCTTCCGCACCGACGGCCTTTTCTCTTCGTCGATCGGATCAAGCGCTACCGCCTCGGCGATGCCCGAACCATCGAAGCCGCCCTGCAGATTTCGCTGAGCCATCCCGTATTCGACGGGCATTTCCCCCACTGGTCGATCTGGCCCGGCGTGTACGTCGTCGAGGGCCTCGGCCAGACGACGCAGTTGTTGGCGACGCTTGACGCGATTCGGCGCGCGGGCGCGGAGCGCGGGGACGAGACGCTTGGGCTCAGAACGCTGGACGCGCTCGACGCCGCGTACTCGCTTCGACCCGGCTCAGCACCCACGAACGAAGGCTTGGCGCTACTCGAAGAGATCTCGAGCTCTCCGATCGTCGGGCTTGCCAGTCGCATCGACGTGCGGTTCCTCGAGCCGGTGTTGCCCGGTTGCCGGATCGACTATCGGGCGGACTGGACGCTCGATCAAAACGGCGTCTTCGGGTTCGAGGTCGAGGCTTCAGTCGCCGGCCGCCCGGTCGTGCGTGGCGAGCTCGGAGCTAGCATCAACACGCGGATCCCGCGCAAGTAGGAGGTGTGCCCATGACTGAACTCCGACTTGCCCTCGACGATGCCTACCACTGGGAAACGACAGCGCCGAACGACCCTGGTTGACGCAGCCGATCGGCAAGGGAGAGGTCCAAACCAAGCGTTCGTGCTACGCCCCTGTGTCTTCGTCCAGCTCCAGCGAGTCTTTGATGTTCAAGAGCCCTGCCTCGAGGTCTCGTGCGTTGCGCCTCACTGCGAGGCGCTCCGCCACCTTGCGCAACACGGGAACGGGGATGGTGTACTCAGCCTCGATCGTGACTGCTGTCCCCCCCTCGCGAGGTTCGACCGTGTACGTCCAAGTGCTGTCGATTGTTCCTATGCTCTGATGCACAGACCGCTCGTTCGGGACGAACTCGACGACGATGCTCTGCCCGCGAAGCAGCAGCCCTGCCATCTTGTATGTCCACTCGAATTGTTGCCCGGCACCAGCCCCGACCAGCTCCCGAATCTCGACCAAACCGGGGAGCCACTCGGGCATCCTCGCTGGGTCAGTCACATACGCGAACGCTCTTTCCAACGGGGCATTCACCACGATGTCCCTCTTCACCACGACCATACGCCGACCTTCCTCGAGGGTGAATGTACGATCAAACTAGTTCCGCGCACTAGGCCTAGGCCATCGCGCTCTGGCGCATCTCCTCGAGAAGACCCTCGCGGTCCTGCATGGCACGGCGCAGGTATTCCTCGGTCACCGGTGAGTCCGGATCGTGCTTCGCAGACCAGAGGATGATCTCGACGACCATGGGCAGAAGGTCGATGCCTTTCTCCGTGAGGCGATAGATCCGCTTCGAGCCGTGCTCTGGATCTCGAAGCTTCTCGACAATCCCGTCTTCCACGAGCTGCCTCAGTCGACTTGCCAGGATGTTAGTGGCGATGCCCTCACCTGCCGCCTCGAACTGCCCGTAGTGGCGACGTCCATAAATGGCGATATCGCGCACGATCAGCAACGACCACCTATCGCCGAAGAAATCGAGCCCGTAGGCGATCGGGCATTCGGAGCGGTGATCCACGATGACCACAAGCTAGATTAAGTCCTTGCATTTTGCAAGTGGTTAGATCTAGAGTGTTGGCGAAAGCGAGGATCGTCATGGCTGCAGCACGAGCGCTAGAAGAGTCGGTCAAAGGCGGGCACCTGCCGGCTTCCCCCCACGGCAAGCTCGAGGAGCTGTTCGATGGGATTTGGTTCGTCCGCGGCGGCGTCAAGATGCCCATGCCCATTCCCATGAAGATCGGACGCTCGATGACGGTGGTTCGAGGGGAAGACGGGCTCACGATCTTCAACAGCATGCGCTTGTCCGAAGCCGGCTTCGAGGAGCTCGAATCCCTGGGCGAGGTGAAGCATGTCGTCCGGCTGGCCGGTTTTCACGGACGCGACGATGGGGTCTACCGCGACCGATATGGCGCCAAGATCTACGCCATCGAGGGCCAGCGCTATGTGCGAGGGATGGATCCCAGCAAGAGCGGGCCCGGCCCGTACATGGAGCCCGACGAGTGGCTGTCCGAATCGAGCGCCCTTCCAATCGCAGATGCAAAGCTCAAAGTGTTTTCGACGTCCAATCCGGCGGAAGCGGTCTGCGTGATCCAGCGCCATGACGGTGTCCTGATCGCGGGTGATTCGCTGCAGCACACGCCGGCGCCGGACGAGTTCTGCAACTGGCCAGCCAAGATCATGATGAAACGATTCGGCTTTTGGAAGCCCTACAACGTGGGTCCGGGCTGGCTGCAGTTCGCGCATCCAACCGCGAGCGATGTCCGTTCGGTGCTCGACCTCGAGTTCGACCACGTCCTCCCGGGACACGGCATGGCCGTATTGGGAGACGCCAAGAACAAGTATCGCCCAGCAGTAGATGGCGAGCTGAAGGGCTGCCACAGCTGAGGAACGCGGCCGCACCACGCAATGACGTAAGTTTTACAAACGGGCCCGCGGTCCCGCCCTACATTGCGGTCGTGGCACCACGAGCGACATCGACGAGCTCTCCGAACCGCTTGGTGGACCGCCTCGTGCAGCACGGCGAGGTCGCTTCGTTTCGCGAGCTTTGCGCGCGCGTCGTCACGCCGAAGACCCGATATCTCGTCCTCGACCTCGACCGGACGATTCACCTCGGCCGCGATCTAGGGGAGGACCTGGGCTGGGAGCTCTGCGCCTATCAAGGTTACGGACGCGAGCACTTCGAGCGCCTCGAAGACCTGCAACACAGCGGCAAGTTCCTCCTCGACTGGGACCACCCACGAAAAACAGCCCGATATCTCGCACGCAGCTTGAAGATCTGGGCGTACCCCGGCGCGTATTACGGCGTGTGGGGCAAGGCGGCCGCGCACCTCGGCTGGCTTCGGAGGCGTGGCTTTCGGCACTTCATCGCAGACCCGATCCGCGCCGCTCAACGTGTCCCGCAGCTCACCCTGCTCCGACACCTGCAGACGGCCTCCGAAGACGTGTTGCGTGAGCTCGCACAACACATCTGGCATCGCCACGCGCCCGACCAGGTAGTCGACCGCGACGACCTCGCATGGGTTCGCTCCCAGTGGCCACAAATCGAGGTCGTCCTGACCAGCGCCTCACCCAAGGCAACCGTCGAGGTTGCTGGCGAGGCGCTCAGCGTCGACCACGTTCACTATTCGACTCTCGACCATATCAACAGCGGCGAAGCCAAGATCAAGCGCCTCCGGGAGCTCTGCGACCGCGTGGGGGACGCCGAGGTCGAGATCGTCGGCATCAGCGACACGAGCCGCGGCGAAGACCATTGCTGGGCCCAGTACTTCACCTGCGTGGTCGACATCAACAGCCCGACACCCTTCCCTGCAATCGTCTCCAGCGAGTCCCCACTGCGCGAGGTCCACTCCGCCACCTTGCTGACCAAGCACGAGCGCGACCAGCGCGCCGCCGGCCACAGGGGCTACCTCGACGCCCGCCGCACCAAGCTGGCCGCCCCTCAAACGAAGCGCGAGCTGACTCGCGAAGACTTGGAGCGCCGTTTGGGCTGGCTTTTGGATCGGGTCAACGCACTCGCAAGCGCCCCGGGGCAGATCACTGGCGACATCGCCTACCGCCTCGCAGTCCTCCAAGAAACCTCAGCCAACCTCGTCCGCACGTAGCCCCCGGGGCACGGCGGCGCAGTTGATGACTACTCGGTGGGCTGTGGCTCGTCGTCGTCTTCTAGCGCGTCTAGGTCTAGCTCGTCGTCATCACCTTCGAGCGCATCGAGGTCTAGCTCTTCATCGTCGCCTACAAGCGCATCCAGATCTAGCTCGTCGTCGCCCCCTTCGAGCGCGTCTAGGTCTAGCTCGTCGTCGTCGCCTTCTAGGGCGTCGAGGTCCATACCGAAGTCGTCTTCCTCATCCATGCCTTCCGCCGGCTCGCCGAGGTTCACCGAATCGGTTTCCATCATGTCCGGCAGCCAAGTCGAGAGGATTGGGATGTAGGTGACGATGATCAGCGCGATGCCCAGGAGGCCGATGAAAGGCAAGACGGATCTATAGAGCTGGGTGATCGGTTTGTTGAAGCGGAAGCTCGAGATGAACAGATTCAGACCGACCGGCGGGGTCATGTAGCCGATCTCGAGGTTGAGCAGGAAGACGATGCCCAGATGGTAGGGGTCGACGCCGAATCTGAGCGCAATGGGGACGATGAGCGGCACCACGACGACGATCGCCGAGAAGATGTCCATCAACATGCCAACGCCGATGAGGAAGAAGTTCAACGCGATCAGGAACATGACCTGGGAGGTGATGAAGCCTTCCATTGCCTCGAGAATCACCATCGGGACCCGCGCCTGAATCAGGAAGGCAGTGAAACCGATGGCGGTGGCCAGAATCGCGAGAATCGCGCCGACGAGGGTCATCGACTCGCGGATGATGCGCGGGAG
>Ga0070727_10005111_pt1 | contig 10857 bp, 7 predicted proteins | sample tdAd472_FD_66722 | JGI IMG/M metagenome (GOLD analysis project Ga0070727, IMG submission 66722) | Marine sediment microbial communities from the Atlantic coast under amendment with organic carbon and nitrate - tdAd47.2 | ecosystem: Environmental > Aquatic > Marine > Coastal > Sediment | place... | reverse complement strand
CACGTCTTTCTTGTGTTCGACAAGACGACGGGCTTTGTTCAGCACCATCTCGGCCACCTGGACGTGCCGTTCGGGCGGTTCGTCGAAGGTGGAGGCGATAACCTCACCCTTGACGGAACGCTGCATGTCGGTCACTTCTTCGGGGCGCTCATCAATGAGCAACACGATGACCGTGGCTTCCGGGTGGTTGGTGGTGATGCTGTTGGCGATCTTCTGGAGCAGCACCGTCTTACCCGTGAAGGGCGCGGCCACGATAAGACCACGCTGGCCCTTACCGATGGGGGAGATGAGATCCATGATACGCATGCCGATCTCATTCTGACCCACTTCCAGGGTAAAGCGCTCATCGGGGTGGATGGGCGTGAGGCTGTCGAAGATAATCCGCTTATGGGCCACATCGGGGGATTCGTTATTGACCGACTCTACCTTGAGGAGGGCGAAATACCGCTCGCCTTCTTTGGGGGGGCGGACGTGGCCCGTGATGCCGTCACCGGTGCGTAGGGCGAACTTGCGAATCTGCGAGGGGGAGACATAAATGTCATCGGGTCCGGGCAGATAAGAGTAGTCCGCCGAGCGGAGGAAACCGAAGCCGTCGGGCAGGATTTCCAGGGTGCCTTCGCCATAAATGGAGCCGGCTTTTTCGATGCTTCGCTGAAGTACCGCGAAGATAAGATCTTGTTTCTTGAGGCCGCCGTACTCTTCGATGCCGAGTTCTTCGGCGGCTTCGTTGAGCTGGGGCATGGTCATGGCTTTGAGGTCGGTAATATTTAATTCCGGACCATCAACGCTCTCGGGTATGACCTCATTGGCCACATCCAATACCTGAGGAGCACCGTTACGCCGTTGTTGGGGCCGTCCGCCGGAATTTCGCCGCGAGCGATTATTGCCCCCTTGCTGGGAACGGTTGTTGCCTTGCTGCGAGCGGTTGTTGCTGTTGCTGTTTCCGTTCGCCGTGCTGCGCTTCGGGCTGCGGCCCTTGCCTTTCGGACGCCCCTGGCCACGTTCGGTGGCGGGTCTCTCTGCCATGCTGAATCCTTTCGCTGTTCCTGTTTGTGTGGATTGCCCACAGAGGGTTGGTAGGGAGTACAGGAACGCCAATGCTCCACTACAAAGATTGTTCGATTAGTGAATTTCTGCCCAGTTATTCCCAACTCCCACATCGACTTTCAAAGGCACGTCGAGTGTGAAGGTATTCTCCATAATTTCCTGCATCTGACGCGTCACCCGGTCGACATCCTGTGCCGGTGCTTCCACAACCAATTCGTCGTGTACCTGAAGCAACAGGGTAGCGGATTCCTCCCGAAGGGCCGCGTCCAGTTTGATCATGGCCAGTTTTATAATATCGGCGGCGCTCCCTTGCACCGGCGTATTGATGGCAACCCGTTCTCCCGCGCGACGCACATTGGCGTTGCCGCTGGTGATGTCGGGTATATAACGGCGACGGTTAAGCACGGTAGTGACAAAGCCCGATTCCCGGGCTTCTTCCATCGTGCGGTCAAGCCACGCCTGAATCCCGGGGTAGAGCGCGAAGTAGCCGTCGATAAAACGGCCTGCTTCCGCGTTGCTTATCCCCAGGTTTCGGGCCAGGCCAAAGGCGCTGATCCCATATACCACGCCAAAATTGACGGCCTTAGCCCGTCGGCGCATATCGGCGGTGACCTCTTCCCGGGCCACATCAAAGACTTTGGCGGCCGTTTCCGTGTGGATATCGGCATCCTGTTGAAAGGCTTCGATGAGCTGGGCATCACCGGATAAGTGCGCCAGAATTCGTAATTCAATTTGTGAGTAGTCGGCCGAAATCAACCGGTAGTCAGGTTGGCTCGGTATAAAGGCTTCACGAATGCGCTTGCCAAAGGCGTTGCGAATCGGAATGTTTTGAAGGTTGGGGTCACTGCTGGACAGACGTCCTGTAGCCGCTACGGCCTGATTGTAGGAAGTATGTATCTTGCGGGTATCCGGGTGGATTAACCGTGGCAAGGCATCTACATAGGTACCACGTAATTTTTCCAACATCCGATACTCGAGAATTTTCTCGGGAAGCGGGTGCTCATGGGCCAACTGCTCCAGGACCCGTTCGTCGGTTGAGTACCCCGTTTTGGTTTTTCGCACGGGGGTAAGTCCAAGTTTATCAAACAAGATGCCCTGCAATTGCTTGGGCGAATTGATCTTGAACGGCTCCCCGGCCAGTGTAATGATTTCCGTGGTAAGCTCGCCCAGACGCGTTTCAATCTCGGTGTGGAGGGTGTGGAAGACGGTTTCTTCAACCGCAATACCCGCTTGTTCCATCCGGGCTAAAACGTGAATGAGGGGGAGCTCAACGTCGGAAAACAACGATTCAAGTTCACGGTCCTTCAATTGTTCCCGAAAGACTTGGTGGAGTTGCCACGTGACATCGGCGTCTTCGGCTGCATATGTGCACGCCGCGTGGATGGGAACGTGATCAAAGGTGACGGCTTTCGACCCTTTTCCTATGACTTCAGAAATGGGGATGAGTTTCCGTCGGAGGTATTGGAGGCTAACTTCATCTAGATTGTGCCTTAACTGAGAGGGATCTGTCAAGTACGATGCAATCATCGTATCCATCACGATTCCCCCAAGGGGAACACCCGCCCGCTCCAGCACCACCATATCATACTTAATATTATGCCCCACCTTCCCAATCGTTACATCGGCAAACAAATCACGCACGGAATCGAGGGCCTGCGCGGCGGGCAGTGGTGTCAACTGCTCGTAGGTCGTCAGGTCGTCCGGGTCCTTCATGAAGGTGAGCGATTCCGTCGTGTGGGCGATGGGGATATAGTAGGCTATTTCATCGTCACAACAGCATGATATGCCCACCAGTTGAGCGAGCATGGGGTTGGTTGAGGTGGTTTCGGTATCCACCGCAAATTCACCGGCCGCGCGCATGCGGGCCACCATGGCATCGAGTGCATCCTGGGTTAGCACCAGTTCATACGTGCACGTCGTCGTTTCGCCCGCGCTGTTGCCCGGTGCCAATTCTTCGAGCAGGGTGTGAAAGGCAAAGCGTGTGAGGGCTTCCACCAGATCCGCCTCAATAAAGTCTTGACGTATGCACTCGGCGGGCGTGATTTCGAGCGGCACATCGGTCTTAATGGTGACGAGCTCCCGGCTGAAGAAGGCCTGCTCCCGATCCTCGAGGATACGTTCCTTCTGTTTCCCCTTTAATTCATCGGTGTGCTCGTAGAGCCCCTCCAGCGACGTGTATTTTTCCAGGAGTTTTTTCGCCGTCTTGTCGCCGATGCCCCGTACGCCGGGTACGTTGTCCGCCGAATCACCTATCAATGCCAGGGCATCGATCACGTTCTCCGGCCCCACGCCAAAGCGTTCCTGCACCTCGGCCTCGCGATACCACTGACCGTTGTCGCCCTTGGAAGGATCAAATACCGCGATGTGCTCCGTTACCATCTGCTGAAGATCTTTGTCGCCGGTCACGATGATGGCGTCCATCCCATCGGCCTCCGCCTGCTTCGCCAGGGTGCCAATGACGTCATCGGCTTCGACGCCCGGAATGACGAGGAGGGGAATGTTCAGGGCCTTCACCATATCGTGCATCATGGGAAACTGGGACTTGAGATCGGCGGGGGTCTCTTTGCGCGTGCCCTTGTAATCGGCATACATCTCATCACGAAATGTTTTTCCCGGTGCGTCAAATACCACGACCACGTGGCTGGGGTCATGTTCCCGAATCAGTTTCAGGAGCACCCGAGTGAAGCCATACAAGGCGTTGGTCGGGTTGCCTTCCGTATCGGTGAGGGCGGCCCGGATCGCGTAGTAGGATCGAAAGGCGTAGGCCATACCGTCGACGAGAAAGAGGCGGTCACGCATGGGGGGCTGCTCCATCGATGAGAGTAAGGATTTCTTGTGCGGCGCAGGCTGATGCGCCCCCGGCACCCAATTGGGCGCGCACCGATTCGAGGTCGGCCAACATGGCGTCCCGTTCGGGGGAGGGGGCAATCAACGCAAGTGCTCTGGGAAGGATGCGGTCGGGTTGGATAGCACCTTGAATAAATTCGGGCACCACCTCACGACCTGCCAATATGTTTACTATACCAATGTGTCGAATGTCCACCAGGAGCCGTGCGAGCCAATAGGTTACGGTGGTCACCTTGTAAAGGATAATCATGGGCACCCCAAATAAGGCCGTCTCCAGGGTGGCCGTGCCCGAGGCAACGAGGCAGCATCGGGCGCGGGCAAGAATGTCGTACATGCCCCCAATCTGAATCTCCAGGGGAAAGTCTCCCACGAGTGCTCGCGCTTGTTCCGCCCGCGCTTCATTGACGACCGGGGTAATGAAGCGTGCTTCGGGATATTGCTCCCGGATGCCCCGTGCCACGGCAATCATGGGCTCCAGGAGGCGTTTGATTTCTTGTTCGCGGCTGCCCGGTAACAGGCCAATGACCAATTCCTCCCGGACTTCCGTTGTGGCTTCATACGCTTGGATATGGTCCAGCAGGGGGTGTCCCACGTAGGCGCAGTCGAGATCTACGGCATCATAGAGGGCTTTTTCGAAGGGAAAGATCACCAGCATCTTGTCGACACATTGGGCCAGGGTGTGGATGCGCTTTTTCTTCCAGGCCCAAACCTGGGGGCTTACATAAAAGACCACCGGAATGCCCAGGGCGTGGGCTCTCTTGGCAAGCCGAATATTAAAGCCCGGGTAATCAATGAGCACCAACGCATCCGGCCGGATGGCTTCGAGGTGGGCGACGGTGTCGAGAAAGAGGCGGCGAATGCGGGGGAACTGACGGACGACTTCGGTAAAGCCCATGATGGCGTCACCGGCCAGATCGTAGTGGAGGTCGAGGCCCGCATCGGCCATGCGCTGTCCGCCCAGCCCTTCACAGGCCACATCGCCTCCGGCAGTCTTCAGGGCGCGAATGAGGTTGGCACCGTGGATATCGCCAGACTCTTCCCCGGCTACAAAATAGATTCGTTTCACGCGTGTTCCCGAATAAAGTCCATGATGTCCTGCGCCAGCCGCAAGGCCTTGATGCCATCTTCACCACGCACGATGGGCGGCTTGCCCTCCCGAACGCAATCGACGAAGGAGCGGAGTTCCAATTTCAGGGGTTCATCTTTTTCAACGGGCAAGGGCTCCATCGTAATGTGCTCCATCGGATTTTCACCGACGGGGATGGGGCCTGATTTTTTCCGGTAAACGAGCACCTCCTGAGCGCTGTAATCCGTGCTGAGATAGGCGTTCTCTTCAAAGATCCGAATCTTTCGCATGCGGTCCAGCGACACCCGGCTACAGGTCAGGTTGGCCACACAACCCGAAGCGAAACGAATCCGCACATTGGCAATGTCTTCGCTCTCGGAAAAGACGGGCACGCCCACCGCATCCAACGAGACCACCTCGGATTGTTCCATGGCGAGGATAATGTCCAGATCGTGGATCATGAGGTCGAGTACCACGCTCACGTCGGTGCCCCGACCGGGAAAGGGACTGAGACGGTGGCATTCGATAAAGCGGGGGGCCTGGATGGCCTGGGAGAAGGCGAGTACTGCACCATTGAAGCGTTCGATATGACCCACCTGCAAAATGCATTGGTGCGTGCGCGCGAGGGCGACCATGGTCTCCGCTTCATGGAGTGTCGGTGCGATGGGCTTTTCTACCAGCACATGGACGCCGGCCTGCAGCAGTTCGTTGACGACCTCGCCGTGGGTGACCGTGGGGGTGACAACAGAAACCGCGTCTACACCGGCCGCGATCAGGCCCTTCACATCAGAAAAACCGGGGACCGTGAAGTCTTCCGCGGCCTTGGCCCGATTGGCTTCCGAGGGGTCTACAACGCCGACCAGTTCGGCACCGTCCAGCGCCGCGTAGTTTCGGGCATGGTGATATCCAAGGTGTCCGACACCAACGACTCCCGTACGAATAGGGGGCATGTTTTCGTCCTTCATGTGTGGGGCGATAAGGGGTGTATGGGCATCGATGTGATCCCGTCGCGTCGCCGCCGTCGTAGCGACAGCGCGTCAACGCGCACGTAAAACTATCGGATGGAATCTGGAGGAAAGGTGGCACCGTACCCCACGGCGCTGACCGTATGCTAACCGAAGCGATGCGGCCCATGCAACGGTGGCCGTCAAGATTTGCGCAGCCGATAGGAGGCGATGAGTTTCTTGAGTCCCGGACTCTCCGGGTGCCGTTCCTGCAAGAGGGTCAGCAAGGCTTCAATATCATCCTTCCGGTCCAGACGCATCAAGAGAAAGAGCTGGCGCAGGGCCATCTTTCCATCCTTGGGGTTTTTCTTATAGGCCTGCTGGGCGAGTTTCAGTGCTTTTTTATACGATTCGGCGGCGGTGATACGATCACCCAATTCCTGGCTGGCCATGCCGTGAAAATCCCACGCGTCCACACTCTTTGTGTCGGTGCGGGTGGCGGATTCCGCCAGCTGCTGGGCCAGCACGTAGTCTTCGTGTTGGTAGGCCGCCGCAGCCTGTTCCAAAAGGGACTTGAGATCGGGTTTTGCCATGAATCCTATTTCGTCAATCCGCGCTGGGACTGGGCAATAAAGTCGAGCAAGGTTTTCTTCTCCGCGCCATCGGGGACCTCCGACTCGATGCGCGCCACGGCCTGGCTCGTATTGAGATCGGAGCGATAAATAATTTTGTAGATGGTGCGAATGGTTTTAATCTGATCGGGCGAAAGGCCGTTGCGCTCCAGGCCGATGACATTGGGGCCGAAGCACCGCGCCGGATGCCCCTCGCAGAGCATATAGGGGGGCACATCTTTGTTGACCCGGGCCATGCCACCCACAAAGGCCATGGTGCCAATGACACAAAACTGGTGGATGCCGGTCAGTCCGCCGATGAAGGCCCGATCTTGAACCGTAACGTGGCCAGCCAAGGGTGAACCATTGGCCAGGATGACGTGGTCTCCGAGGATGCAATCATGGCCTACGTGGCACGTGGCCATGAGGAGGCAATGGTTTCCCAGTCGGGTTTCTTTTTCGTGCTCTTCCGGGGTGTCGCCATAGACGGTGCTGGAACTGATCGTGACGAACTCGCGCACGATATTATGATCCCCGAGCACCGTGCGACCTTTTTTGTCGTGGTGGTGTTTGAGATCTTGGGGGGCCACGCCAATCTGCGCACCGCTGTAGGTGCGGTTGTGCGCGCCCATGATGGTGCCTGCGCCCACCACGTTGTGGGGGCCGATGACCGTACCCGCACCAATACGGACATTCTCCTCGATGATGCTGAAGGCCTGGACCTCGACATCAGGAGCGAGTTCAGCACTCGGATGAATAATGGCTGTAGGGTGTATGGGCATGCAACGTTCCGACTGGCAGGCGCGCGGGCAAGATTGTAGGTGTTCTGGTCAACGCTGGTTTGAGCGAGGCGAGAGACACCGCAAGCCACCGCACGATAAATTGGTGCCTAATTATGCGGGTTTCTTGTGGCGCTTTCAACCCGGTGAACCGGTTACCCCCTGTGACCACCAACAAAAAACCCCAAGACACACGGGCGGGCTTGGGGGAGGGGCGGTTCCGTTCCGAATGTCTTAGGGCATAGAAACAAGTTTAAATTCAACTGACTCGCGCCGACTTTTCGTTTTCGACAGGTGACTCTTTCGTGCCCATGTCGATGACTAAATTCCGCAGGGGCGACAGCGCAATCGCCCCTGCGAAGCCTCAAGTGGTTTCACCCTCTGAAGCAGAACCCAGATTGAAGCTGTTTTGCTAAAGAAAGAACTGTGCCAAGCTGGATGGGCGGTGGGCGAGGCCCTGTTTTAAAGGCTTTTTTTGAATTCGAGGGTGAGGCGAGACTGTCTGAAGTGCGGAAGTGTCTGTTATTCGGACGATGCTATGTGGACGATAATCGGACAGTTTTTGAAGGGACAAAAGGTTTGGCGAATTGTGGTGAATTAGCGTACTATGAAGCGTGTCTGAGCACTGAATTACGACGTGCATCGTTCGGGTGATCGGGTAGTGGATGGCGTAGAAGGTGGATTCCGAGAGGGGTAGCTATCATGAGCATGCAATTTATGATTACGGCTAAGGCCGGGTTTACCCGTGGCAAGGCTTGGGTGGTGGATCAGAAAGCGTTGACCATTGGCCGTTCCTACCGCTGCGATATTGTGGTAGATGACGGAACCGTTTCGCGGCAGCATTGTCGGGTGCTCAAGGTGCTCGATGGAATACGGCTGGAAGACATGGGGAGTCGTAATCCCGCTCTGGTCGAAGGCGTGCCGGAAAAAGACGCTGTCCTGCAGGTGGGCGACGAGTTTAGCGTGGGACGGGCCGTTTTTCTGGTTACCGCGGTGTCCGGGGCCAATAATGGGGAAAATACGGAGCGCCCTGATACGGAGACGATTTCTATCGAGGTCGACGGTCGGGGCTTGGATAGCATTGAGCAGCATGGTGCCTGGCCGGGCACCACGAACGACTATATCCTGCTTTTTCGCTTTTGCCGGGTGTGCAGTCACGTCCGTTCCGAAGCGTCGCTGGTCCGGGAAATCTCCGGGTTTATGACGCGGCGGTTTGGCGAGAGCACGGCATTCTTGCTCGAAGAGGGCGAGGAAGGCTGGCCCATCGCCGAAGTGTTGGGGCAGGACTACGCCTCCTTGATTCAACCAGATACCCTGGATAAGGCCGTCGAAGAACACCGGGCCTTCTCTTCGACCGTGTCGCGAGACGATCTCGACGCCCGCTACCTCTTCCTGGCACCGCTCTATCACGGAAAGCAGGCGCTGGGGCTTGCAGTCGTGAAAATGAATGCGATTAACAAGGATGCCGATAGGGAAACGGTGCTCACGTTTTTTTCCAACCTTTGCGGCCTGGTTGGACCCTGTGTCCATGCAGCACGACACCACGGCTCCCTGCTTGATATGCACAAACGACTGAAGGCAACGGGGTATGATGAGGAAATGCCCCTGGTCGGGCGCAGCCCCGTGATGAAATCCCTCCGCAATCTGGTCTACGAAGCGGCCCAGACGCCGATGAATGTGATAATCACCGGCGAGACGGGCACGGGTAAAGAGTTGATTGCCGAGGCCATCCATCGCAACAGTGACCGGGCTAAAAAGCCCTTTGTAATCCTGAATTGTGCCGCCATACCGGCCAATATGCTGGAAAGCGAACTTTTCGGCCATGAAAAGGGGGCCTTTACCGGTGCACACGCTGCCCATCGGGGCCTCTTATCACTGGCGGATGGGGGTATCCTGTTCATGGATGAGGTGGGCGATCTAAGTCCTGAGAATCAGGCCCGTGTGCTCCGCGCGCTGGAACAGGGAACCTTCAGACCGGTGGGTTCTACCAAGGAAGAGCGGGTGGACGTGCGGTTCGTAGCGGCCACGAACCGACCGGTGGATGACAAGGATTTTCGGAACGATCTCTACCATCGCTTGTCTGGATTTACCATAAAGGCCCCGCCACTCCGCAATCGTATCGGGGACATCCCCGAACTTGCCCAGCATTTTATGGATGTGCTGGCGGTAAAAGACGAGCGCATGGTCCACGTCCTTTCCGAAGATGCCTCGGAGGTACTCAAAGGCTATCATTGGCCGGGAAACGTGCGTCAGTTGCGGAATGTGGTGGAGCGCATTGCCCACCGGAGCCGCACGGCCCTGATTAGCGCCGAAGACATCTGGCGGGATGGTCACATCCAACCCGCGAAGACGGTGTCGGAGGGGCCCCTGAGCACCTTGGCCGAGATGGAGCGGGAGCACATCATGAAGGTGCTGCGTAAGTGTGGGGGCAACCGCGCGAAGAGTGCCCGCGTGTTGGGAATCAGCCGCAGTACGCTGTATCTCAAGCTCGCCGAATACGGGGTGACGGACTGAAGATGGCCCCCTTTTAGCCCCTTCTCTCTGGGGGTGTCCTGTGTCTCATAACGACGATGTCTGGGAAATGTTATTCAAGTTTGCGTAATGTTGCGATATCTTTAGTTTTTTTGTCAACAATTTAATCGAGCTATTTCCACTTTTTTTTAGTGTTGACATAAATAAGCACTTATGCTTACTATAACATTTGTCCTTGTGGAGAGGCCGACCCGAAAGGGACGGTATCAGGGATTTTACGGGCCGAGCTGTCGCCCATTCGTCCGCGCAGGAAGGAGTCTCATGCAATCCACTCAACGATCTTGCCGCACTCGCTGTCATCCATCCCGTCGGAATGGATTTACGCTGATCGAGTTGATCGTGGCATTGACCGTCATTAGCGTAGCGACCACCATTCTTATCCGTCTCTACATGGCGAGCACCGAATTGGGCCTGCAAGCCCAATATCGGGAGTTGGCCGCTTCCGTCGCCGAATCCCAGCTTGCGCAATTAGTCAGCGCGCCTGCGGATTTTGTGTGGGAACATGACCGCCCGGACGGGGAGGGGCTGTTTCGGGTCAAGCAGAACGCCGATGACCCGCGGGCTGGCCGGAAGATTGCCCTGCCCGAGGTGCTGCTGCCCTACGATGCTTCTTTCGAACGCCAGACAAACGTCTACGATAAATTCCGCTGGGCCGCCTATGGACGTATTCCCAGCGCGGCAAGTTCGATTGTGGAAGTGACCGTCGATGTGCACTGGAAGCATGCGGAAAAAACCGAGCACATTGCGCTGACCGGTGCCGTGCCCCGTTCGAAGGTGGAACCGGGATGGGCGGAGAAATGATGATGATTCAGCGCACGAAACGACGGGGCTTTACGCTCCTGGAACTCCTCATGGTATTGGCGATCCTTTCCGTTGTGACCACGTTGGGGGCCACCACGTTTATTCGGATGACCAGTCTTTGGCGCGATACGTCGGCCAGCATGGATCTGAACGCCAAATGCGTTGACGTATTTAATATGATCCGCAATGATTCCGAGCGTATCCTTTCTGCCCAGCGCAGTGGCCTCGCG
>Ga0070727_10005110_pt1 | contig 10858 bp, 10 predicted proteins | sample tdAd472_FD_66722 | JGI IMG/M metagenome (GOLD analysis project Ga0070727, IMG submission 66722) | Marine sediment microbial communities from the Atlantic coast under amendment with organic carbon and nitrate - tdAd47.2 | ecosystem: Environmental > Aquatic > Marine > Coastal > Sediment | place... | reverse complement strand
AGGGGTTGAGGTAGTGGGCGCCCTGGCCGAGGACGTCGGTCTGCACGCCGCGCTCCCCCGGCTGCACGAGGTAGGTGTTGGCCTGCTCCGGGACCCTGCCCACGCGATCGCACACCACGCCGACGAAGCCCGCGTTGACTTCGATCGCCGGGAACTTCTCCAGCCCGTAGGCGTAGGGGTTGATCGGGTACTGCCCCGGCTTGAGCACCTCGGCCACGATCCCCTTCATGTCGCTCTCGTAGGGCACCAGCAGGTTCCCGCTGAGGTTCGGGGGAGACTCGCCGTAGATCCGGGTCAAGACGCCGACCTCGCCCTGCTTGACGTCGACCAGGGGGTGGATCTCCCAGTCCCAGAAGAACGGGTTGCGAAAATGGCGCCCGGTCTTGAGCACGTCGAGCTGGATCCCCTTCTGGCCTGGCTTGCGCGCGAGGATCTGCCCCGAGGGGAGGTTCTCGCCGGTCTTGGCGATCAGCACCGCGATCCGCCCCTGGGGGACCTCGATCCGGCAGAAGAACCACTGGAAGATTCCGTAGATCGGGAGCAGTGCGATCAAGAGCCCGATCCCGGCGAAGGCGAGGGACTTCTTGGGCTTGGAGTCCCCGCCGAACAGGGTCTCGGGGTTGCCGATCGGGTCGTCGGGGGGGGAGTCCTCGCTCGGACTCGGGTCGTCGCTCTTCGCCATGCGTCCTCCAGCGGTGAAGGCTACCGCGAATCGCGAAAGCGTGGCCTTTCCTCGATCTGCGTGAGTTTGTAACTCCGGCCGCGAGCGCGCCCGCCAGCGAGGGTGGAGGGCAGTAAACTCGTGGCATGCCCCAACCGCCGTTCTCCCATGACCCCGACGTGGCGCGCGCCGAGACGCCTCCCGGGAGCTTCTACGGGGACCCCACCAGCTACCGGGCGCAGGTCGAGCTGTTCGCGCGCAGCTGGCAGGTGCTGCTCGTGCCGCTCCCCGACCGCGAGCACGCGACCCCCTTCACCCTGCTCCCGGGCTGCCTCGACGAGCCGTTGGTCCTGACCCGCGACGCCGAGGGCAGCGCGCGCTGCTTGTCCAACGTGTGCACCCACCGCGGCGCCCAGGCGGTGCAGGCCGCCGGCCCCTGCAAGGCGCTGCGCTGCGGCTACCACGGACGCCGCTGGGGCCTCGACGGCTGCCTGCGCGGCGCGCCGGGCTTCGAGGGCGCCGAGGACTTCCCCCGCTCCACCGACGACCTCGCGCGGCTGCCCCTCGAAGGCTGGGGGCCGCTGAGCTTCACCTGCGTCGTCGACGGCGAGCCCTTCGCCAGCTACCGCGAGCCCTTGGATCGCTGGCTGGGTGGCTTGCCGTGGGACCGCGCGACCTTCGACCCAACCGGGACCAAGGACTACCCGGTGCAGGCGCACTGGGCGCTCTACGTGGAGAACTACCTCGAGGGCTTCCACATTCCCTACGTGCACCCCGGGCTGGCCCAGGCGCTCGACTACACCGACTACGGCTACGCGTTGATCCCCCAGGGCACGGTGCAGATCGGGCGGGCCAAGCCCGGCGACCCGGCGCTCGAGCTGCCCGCCGGCCACCCCGCCGGCGAAGGCGTGGCCGGGCTCTACGTGTGGCGCTTCCCGAACCTGATGCTCAACGTCTACCCCTGGGGCCTCTCGCTGAACCGGGTCGACCCCACGGGCCCCCAGAGCTGCCGGGTGCGCTACCGGCGCTGGGTGTGGGCCCCGGAGCTGCAGGACCAGGGCGCCGGCGCGGACCTCGAGCAGGTGGAATGCGAGGACCAGGCCGTGGTCGAGGCCGTGCAGCGCGGGATCCTCAGCCGGCTCTACGCCCGAGGGCGTTACGCCCCCAAGCACGAGGCGGGCACCCACCACTTCCACCGCCTGGTGCTCGAGGCGCTGGCGGGCGGCGCGTGAACGAGACCCTCGAAGGCACGGTCCAGGCGCAGGTGTTCCGCAACGAGGCGGGGACGTTCTCGGTGCTGCGGGTCGAGACCCGGACCGGGGGGCTGGAGACGGTGTGCGGGCCGCTGCCCGAGGCCCAGCCCGGTCAGCTGCTGCAGGCGGAGGGCAGCTGGGTCGACGACCCCCGCTTCGGCCGCCAGTTCCGCGCGCGTCAGGCGGCGCTCAAGCTGCCCAACTCGGCCGACGCTATCGAGCGCTACCTCGCCGGCGGCGGGGTCGCCGGGATCGGCCCCGAGCTCGCGAGCCGGATCGTGGAGCACTTCGGCGAGGAGACCGTGGACGTTCTGACCCACGACCCGGAGCGGCTGCGCGAGGTGCGCGGGATCGGGAAGAAGAAGCTGGGGACGATCCTCGAGTCGTGGCAGAGCCAGCAGGGGCGCCGCGAGGCGCTGGTGTTCCTCCGCGGGCACGGGCTCGGCCCAGCCCTCGCCGAGAAGATCCTCACCCGCTACGGGACCTTCGCCCGGCGGGAGATCGAGGAGGACCCCTACCGCCTGGTGCGCGAGGTCGAGGGCGTGGGCTTCCGCACGGCGGACCGGCTGGCCGGAGCGCTGGGGATCCGCGGCGCCGACCCGCGGCGGCTGCGAGCGGGCCTGCGCCACGTCGCCGAGGAGCGCCTGGGCCGCGGCGACGTCGCGACCCCGATCGACGCGCTGCTCGAGGGCGCCCAGGAGCTGCTGCGCGCCGACCTCGCCGCGTTGGAGGAGGCGCTGTTCGTCGCGCGGCGCAACGGCGAGCTCGAGGTCGACGCCCCAGGCGGCGACGAGGTCGTCTACCTCCCGCCGCTCCTGCGCGCCGAGCGCACGGCGGCCCGGCGGGTCGCCGAGCTGGTGCGCGACCGCTCCGCCTGCACGTCGCCCGCAGACGCCGAGGCGGCGGTCGACGGCGCCGCCCTCGAGCACCAGGTCGAGCTGAGCCCGGACCAACGGCTGGCGGTGCTCGGCGCGCTGACCCACCCCCTGACCGTGATCACCGGTGGCCCCGGCGTGGGTAAGACCACCGCGATCCGAACCCTGGTCGCCGCGCTGCGCCGCGCTGGCCGCGGGTTCGCCCTGGCGGCGCCCACCGGGCGCGCCTCGCGCCGGCTGGAGGAGACGACCCGCACCCAGGCCCAGACCCTGCACCGCCTGCTCGAGTGGGACCCGCGCAAAGGGGGCTTCAGCAAGGGCCGGGACGACCCGCTGGAGCTCGATCTGCTGGTCGTCGACGAGGCGAGCATGATCGACCTGCGCCTGTTCGCGGCGCTGATCCGCGCCCTGCCCCCGGGGGCGACGCTGGTGCTCACCGGCGACGCCGACCAGCTGCCCTCGGTGGGGGCGGGCACGGTCCTCGCCGACCTGATCGACTGCGGCGCGGCGCACGTGGTGCGCCTGACCGAGGTCTTCCGTCAGGCCGCGCGCTCGCGGATCGTCTCCGCGGCCCACGCGGTGAATCAGGGGGTCGTCCCCGACCTCGCCCCGCGCGAGGGGAGCGACTTCTTCTTCACCCAGCGCGCCGACGCCGCGGGCACCCGCGAGCTGATCGTGACCCTGCTCACCAAGCGGATCCCGGCCAAGTTCGGCCTCGACCCCCTGCGCGACGTGCAGGTCCTGGCCCCCATGCGCAAGGGCGTGTGCGGCACGGAGGCGCTGAACCGCGCGCTGAAGCAGGCGTTGAACCCGGGCGCGCGACCGGCCGACCCCGACGCGCCCCCACGCCTCGACGTGGGCGACAAGGTCATGCAGCTGAAGAACGACTACGAGCGCGACGTGTTCAACGGCGACGTGGGCCACGTGCTGGAGGTCGACCACGACGGGAGCCTGGTGGTCGACTTCGGCGGACGGCGCATCCACTGCACACGCGGTCAGGCCGCGCAGCTGACGCTCGCCTACTGCGCCACGATCCACAAGGCGCAGGGCTCGGAGTACCCGGCGGTGGTGCTCCCGATCCTCCAGGAGCACTTCGTGATGCTCGAGCGCAACCTGCTCTACACCGGGTTGACCCGCGGGCGGCAGCTGGTGGTCCTCGTCGGCCAACGCCAGGCCGTGGAGTCGGCGGTGGGCAACGCGCGCCCCCGGCGGCGGGTGAGTTTCCTCGCCCCGCGGATCCGGGCCCTGGTAGGCGAGGCCTGAGGGTGGAGCGCGCGGTCGAAGGCGGGGTGCGGGTCGAGCAGCCACGCTGCCCTTATTGCCACGACACGATCGCCACGGGCACCCCGCAGTTGGCGTGCAACAGCTGCCGCGCCTGGCACCACCAGGACTGCTGGGGTGAGGCCGGCAAGCGCTGCGCGGCCTGCGGCTCGGACGCCACCGGGTTCCTCGCCGCGGACGCGCCCGTCGCGGCGGGCGAACCAACCCAACGCCGGGACCCTGAGCGCGAGTTCCGCTTCGCCTGCCCCCACTGCAAGGAGGCCATGTGGGCGCCGAAGGCGGCGGTCGGTCGAACCGGGGTTTGCCCAGGCTGCAAGCGTGAGACCCGGGTACCCGAAGTCGGCGCGCCCCGAGGGATCAAGGGCAGCTGGCAGTCGGAGCTCAACGACACCCTGTTCACGATCACGATCATCGCGTTGCTCTTCGGTGGATTGGCATGGGCCGCGGGTGCGCTGGGGAGCCTGCTCGCGAACGTCGACCCCGCCGCCTGGTTCTGCCGCGCCTTCGCCGTGATCTACCTGGTGGGGGTCGCGGGCACGACCCTTGGCGGCGAGGGGACGGGTCACCCGCGCTACCCGCGCAAGCGAATCGCCTTCGCGGGGCTGCTGAGCTTGCTCGGCTTCCTCTGCGCCTGGCTCGCTGGCGCGGAGCGCTGGGCCCTGGCCTCGCTCCTTCCGCCCTGGCCGCTGTTCGTGCTCGGGCTGTTCAGCGACAGCAGCCCCGAGCCGCCGCCGCCGGTCCCCGGCAAGGCGCCCTGGCAAGGCGAGTAGATTTCCCGCTTGCGGCGGGGTCCAGCGCAATGCTACAAATTGGTCGAACCAACCACCCAATTGCCATAACCCAATGAACAGCAAGCCACTCGCCACCCGGTTCTCCCGCCAATCGGCCGTCGACGCCTGCGCCCAGCAGCTGCGCTCGGCGATCCTCGAGGGCCGCCTGGAGGCCGGCACCCGGCTCCCTCCCGAGCGTGAGCTGGCCGCGCAGTTCGGGGTCAACCGGGTCACCCTGCGCACGGCGCTGGCGCGCCTGGGCAGCGCCGGCCTGCTGGCGACGCGCCAGGGCAGCGGGCACGTCGTCCAGGACTTCCGCCGCCGGGGCGGACCCGGGCTGATCGTGGGCTTGGTCCGGATCGCGCGCTCGAGCGACGCCTTGCGCCAGGCCGCGAGCGACCTGTTCCTCGTCCGTCGCCACCTGGCCATGGCGGTGCTCGAGCGCCTGACCCAGGTCGGGGAGGTCGACGCCGCCCCGCTGGAGGCCGCCGTCGACGTCTTCGCCGACGCGGTCGAGAGCGGCTCCCTCGACGCCCTCGCCGCCGCGGATATCGAGGTCGTGGGGGCGCTGGTCGACGCCACCCAGAGCGTGGTCCTCCGCCTGTGCCTGAACCCGGTGGTCGAGGTCCTCGGCTCCAGCGAGCCCCTGCGCCGGGCGATCTACGCCGACCCCCACTCCAACCTGCGCGCCTGGCGGCTGGTCGCCGCCTGGTGCGCCAGTGGCTGCCCCGGCGAGGGCGCGAGCACAGTGCTCGAGCTGCTCCACGAACGCGACCGCCACACCCTCTCGCTGCTCCAGGAGGACTGATGCGCACCCCGCTCCTCTCCCGCTTGCTCCTGCTCTCTCCGCGGACCGTCGAGCGCAACCTGGCGACCCTCGCCGCCGCCGGACTCGTCGAGCGCGCGCCCAACGCCTGGCAGATCACCCTCGGTGTGTTCCGCATGTGGCACCGGATCACCTTTCGCCCCGAGACGATTGGTACCTGCGCCCACCAGCGCACACGCAGCACCTGGCGCGCGCGCCTGCTGGCCTGGCGCGCGCTGCGCCTGCCCTGCCTGTTGGTCGAAGGCGCGGTGGTCCCCTGGGACCTCTCGGGGCTGCTCAGCAGCGCCGACGTACTCGAGCGGCACTTGCTGGGCGCGCACCACGACGGCAACCAGTTCGTCTACGACCTCGAGGCGCTCTCGGCCTACCCCGGTCGCCTGGAGCGACTCGAGCGCTTGACCCGGGAGGTGGTCGAGGACCGCTCGCCACGAGCCGATTGGCTGCGCGACCTGGTCGTGTTCGAGGGCTACCACGAAGAGCTGCTCGACGCGGTCCAGGCCGCCCTGCGCGGCGACTGGCGCGTCGGCGCCGACGAGGCCGCCGACCCGGACATCACCCTCAGCGCCTACCTCCGCTGGTGCCTCGAGCAGCCGGCGACTCCTGGCGAGACCTGGCGCGCGTGGCGCCAGGGCGAGCTGAGCTTCGCCCCGACCCGGGTCGCGCTCCCGACCCCAGCCCCGACCCCCGCCCCCGTCCCCGAGGAGGTGCTCGTATGACCCCGGACGACCTGCGTGGCCTCGGCACCCAGGAGCTGCACGAGCACCTCGTCACCGGCGAGCCCGTCGACACCGACGCCCTCGCAGAGCGGGTGTTCCACGGCACGAGCCTCGGCCTCCCGCGGCTGCTCGAGCGCCTGACCTGGACCACGTTCATCAAGGCCTTCCACCGCGACCCCGAGCTGGGCGAGCTCCGCGGCTGGAACGTGCGTACGGTCCAGCCGGGCTGGACGCCCCAGGTGCGCCGCGGCGCGGAGCGCTCCTTCGGCCACTTCCTCGTGCGCCCAGCGAGCGAGTCGCCGGCTGGGTCACTCGCCCCCCAGGGTCTGGTCCTCGACTACGGCGCGTTCTACGCCCCCTGGCAACCTCTCGGGCGCATGCGCGACCCCCTGGTCACCCTCCCCGACTCCAACGGGTTGCTGCTGGGCACGACCCTCGTGGCCCTCGGCTCGAAGTTCGCCACCCCGGCCTACTTCTGCCTCGCGCCGGGGCCCGCGCTCGAGGTCCCCGTGCCCGCCCCTCGAATGCGCGCGAAGCGCTAGCGCGCGAGGTCGCCGCCAGTCGGCGAATTGCGCTGAGGCTCGCGGCGTTTCGCCGCTGGAGTAGGCTGCCTGCATGACCCTGCGCCTGACCCTGCTCGCCTGCCTGCTCCTCTCGCCCGGCTGCGGCTGGTATTACCTCGACCCCGACCCGAACCAGGTCGCCGTCGGCGCCCGGACGCCGAGCTTCTCGCTCCCCAACCGCTACGGCGAGACCGTGGCCCTCGAGGACCTGCTGGCGGATGACCACAACGCGGCGATCGTGTTCTATCGCGGGCACTGGTGACTCTGGTGCCGCCCTCAGCTCGGTGAGTTGAACGCACAAGCCGCCGCCTTCGCCAACGCCCGCACCCGCCTGGCCGGGGTCAGCAAGGACACCCCGGGCGAGACCGCCGAGTGGCAGCAGACCGCGGACTTCGACGAGCGGGTGGACTTCCCCCTGCTCTCGGACACCGCCTGCGAGGCGTCGCGCGCCTTCGGCGTCTACGACTACGACCACGAGATGGCGCTCCCCGCGATCGTGCTCGTCGACGGGCGCAGCGGCGAGGTCGTGTGGACCTACGTCGGCGAGTCCATCGCCGACCGCCCCGCCGCCGAGCTGGTGCTCGAGCAGGCCCAGGCCCTGCACGCCAAGCAATCCCCCGCGGAGTGAGGGCTCGAGCCTCGGCCACACCCTCCCCCAGGGTGTAAGCTGAGCGCGTGAGCGAGGACCGCGAGAACCAGGAGACCCTCCCGCTCGAGCGCTCGACGTCCGAGAGCTCGAAGTCCGAGAGTCCGAAGTCCGAGAGCTCCTCCGAGAGCTCTTCGGTGAGTTCCAGCGGGGGGATCTCACGCCCCAACGGCGCCCTCAAGGGGCGCTACCGGCTGCTGGTCGAGAAGGGGCGCTCCAAGGGGCTCGCGCTGCGCCTGCGCCCCAACGGCGACGTGACCGTGGGCCGCGAAGAGTCGAACCAGCTGACCCTCAGCGACGCCCAGGCCTCGCGCAAACACTTCCGCGTGCTCTCCCGCCTGGGCGAATACACCCTCACAGACCTCGACTCGAGCAACGGCACCTACGTCAACGGCGAGCGGATCACGAGCCGCGTGCTCCGCCCCGGCGACAAGATCCACGTCGGCGACTCCTGGGTGTTCTTCCTCGAGGAGGAGGGCGAAGGCGAGCGCAAGGGCGCGCTGACCGGGCAGGAGTTCAACGGCTACCGGATCGGGCGCCTCCTCGGCCGCGGGGGAATGGGCACGGTCTACGAGGCCCAGCAGCTCTCCCTCGAGCGCACGGTGGCGATGAAGGTGCTCTCGCCCGAGCTGGCGCGCGACCCGCAGTTCATCGAGCGCTTCCTCGCCGAGGCCCGCGCGGCCGGGCGCTTGAGCCACGCGAACATCGTGGCCGTGTTCGACGTCGGCCAGCACGACGACCTGCGCTTCTACTCCATGGAGTACATGTCCGGGGGCAGCCTCGAGGACTTGCTGCGCGCCAAAGGCCCGATCCCGCCGCTGGAGACGGTGCCGCTGATCTTCGACGCCGCCCGCGGCCTGGAGTACGCCGAGCGGCACGGGGTGATCCACCGGGACATCAAGCCCGACAACCTGATGCTCGGCCCGAACCAGGCGGTCAAGATCTGCGACCTGGGGATCGCGACCTTCTACGACCCCGACCAGCAGCAAGAGGTCTCGGGCTCGCCGCACTACCTGGCCCCCGAGCACGCCCAGGGCAAGGCCTTCGACCACCGGGTCGACCTCTACTCCCTGGGCGTGAGCTGGTATCAGCTGCTCTGCGGCGAGCCGCCCTACGGCGGGCGTAACGCAGCGGAGATCATTCGCAAGCACATCGACGAAGAGCCGCCGCCGCTCAAGGAGCGGGTCCCCGACCTGCCTCGAGAGATCGACGAGCTGGTCCAGCGGCTGATGGCCAAGGACCCCGAGCAGCGCCTCCCCTCGGCGCGCCAGCTGCAGGTCGACCTGGCCGCGATCGCGCGCAAGCTCGCCCTCCGCGAGACCATAACCCTGCGGTTGGAGGCCGCCGCCCCCAACCTCCCGCCGAGCCCGGGGCTCGCCATCGAGCGCTCGCGGCGGCGCCCCGTCGGCGCCAAGGTCGCGCTGGGCGTGGCCGCGCTGGTCGTGCTCAGCTGCGTGCTCGCCAGCGTGGTGTTCGCGGTCTCGGCCTACCGCGAGGCCGACCGGCAGCTGGCGGCCAAGGCCGACCAGGCCCTGGCCGACCTGCGTCAGCTGGTCGAGCGCGGCGACTTCGAGCCCGCCGCGGTGCAAGCCGAGAACCTCGAGCAGGAGCTGCGGGCCGACGGCTTCGGCGAGCGCGCCGACCAGGCGCGGCAGATCGGCCTCGACGCCAGCCGGCGCGCGGGAGACCGCGAGGAGGAGGCCGCCCAGATCAAGCTCGACGAGGCGCAGGCGCTCTACACCCGGCACCAGCGCATGGGAGACGACGGCAACGAGGCGGCGCTCAAGCGCCTGGCCGACCTCATCCGCCAGGCTGACCGCGTGCTCGACGACTACCCGGAGTCCGAGGCCGCGGCCGGCGCCCGCGAGCTGCGCGAGACCGTCTCCGCCGAGCTCGAGCGGCGCCAACAGGCCGCGGCCGAGCTCGCGGCCGAGCAGGTCGAGGCAGCCGACGCGCTCAAACGCAAGCGACGCTCGCTGGAGTCGTTGCTCGACAACCGCCTGCGCAGTGAGCGCTTCACCACCGCGCGAGCCGTGATCCGCGACTTCGCCGAGACCTACGGCGACGTGCTCCCCGAGGGCGAGACGGCGCTCCAGCAGATCCTGCACGAGCGCGCCAAGGCCCTGGTCAGCCAGACCCTCGAGAACTCGCGCGCGATCCGCGACGGCGCCGACGACGTAGACCGGCTCGACGAGGCCGAGCGCTTGATCGAGGCGCTCCCGGACACCGGCTTCGCCGAGCTCGATCACCGGGTGACCCAGGAGCGCGGCGCGCTGGTCGCCCGCCGCAAGCAGCTCACCCAACGGGCCGCCCGCGAGCGCGAGGCGCAGGACGCCGCACGAATCGCCGAAGCCCTCAGGGCCATCACGCCCTTCCTCGAGAAGCGGCAGTTCCGCGAGGCCTCCCACGTCCTGCGCGAACAGCGGCACGCGCTGAAGACCACGGAGGCGATCGAGAGCCTGAGGACGCGGGTCCTCCGCCTGCGCTACGCCGGCGAGGCGCTGCGAACCCTGAGCCGCAAGCTGCTAGACGAGACGGTCCAGCTGCGCCTGCGGGTGCGAGGCGTCCCGCGCACGGTGATCGCCCTCGACCTCTCCAAGCCCGCCTTCGAGCTGACCCCCGTGGGTCGACGCAGCGTGTTCCTCCCGCTCAACGACGCCGAGGTCACAGCCCAGGTCCTGCTCGACGCCATGTCTCCGGCCAGCAAGACCCCGACCGCCAAGGTGCACCTCGCTTGCCTGGCCCTCGAGCTCGGCGACCCCCAACGCGGCAAGCAGCTCCTGCTCGAGGCGAGCGCGACCCCCAACAAGCAGCTCAAGGGCGAGATCCAGCAGCTGCTGCACCATGAGTGAGCTGCCCTGCCTCCGCGGCCGCGACGGGCAAGTGTTCGTCGCGGTGGCCGCGCGCCCTGGCGCCAAGCGTCCGGGAGTGCAGGGGCTCCACGGCGACGCGCTCAAGCTCGCGGTCAAGGCTCCGGCCCAGAAGGGCAAGGCCAACGCCGCGCTGACCCGCCTCCTCGCCGAGCTGCTCGGGGTCCCCCCCAGCGCGGTCAGCCTCCAACGCGGCGCGGGCGCCCGCAGCAAGCAGTTCAAGGTCGAGGGCCTGACCCTCGCCGCCGCCGAGGCCGCGCTGACCGCGGCGCTGGCGACGGACGAGTCGTGAGCGGCCCCTCGCGCATGACGCGGCTGTTCAACGCGACCTGCCGCGCGCTGGTGCGCCCGCAGTTCAGTCCGGAGGTCCCGATCGCCAAGCTCCGCCGGCGCATGC
>Ga0070727_10005107_pt1 | contig 10862 bp, 7 predicted proteins | sample tdAd472_FD_66722 | JGI IMG/M metagenome (GOLD analysis project Ga0070727, IMG submission 66722) | Marine sediment microbial communities from the Atlantic coast under amendment with organic carbon and nitrate - tdAd47.2 | ecosystem: Environmental > Aquatic > Marine > Coastal > Sediment | place... | reverse complement strand
TGCGAAGGTCAGTCGCCACGAACTCGACAGCCTGCTGCGTCTGTTCGATTTCCCGGACGCGAACATCACCAGCGAGAAACGCACAGAGACGACCGTCCCGCAGCAGCAGCTCTTCGTGCTCAACAGCCCGTTCATGACCGCTCAGGCCAAAGCCTTCGCCGCTCGGCTGCAACGCGAAGCTCCGGGTAATGACGAAGCGCGAATTCGCCTGGCATTTCAACTGGCGTACGGTCGTTCGCCTGAGGACGTCGAAGTTGAACTCGGCCTCGCTTACCTGTCCCAGGAACCCGATCCACAGAACAAGCTGAGTCCCTGGGAGAGCTACGCGCAAATCCTGCTGGGCAGCAACGAGTTTATGTACCTGGACTAACAAGAACATTCATGGACCACGAAAGACACGAACTACACGAAAAGAAGACAGACCGTGCAGCTTCTTTCGTGTAGTTCGTGTGTTTCGTGGTCAAGCCAAGGGCCGCAAGTGATGGTTGAGATTGTTTACAAAGAAGAGAGTTATTCGATCATTGGAGCCTGCTTTGAGGTCTACAAAGAAAAGGGATCGGGCTTCCTTGAAGCGGTTTATCAGGAGTGTCTGGAGATCGAGTTGTCGGACCAGAACATCCCGTTTCGCAGTCAGTGCGATCTTGAGCTGAAGTACAAAGGCAAGCCGCTGCGGCAGGTTTACCGACCTGATTTCATCTGCTTCGATCGGGTCATTATAGAGATCAAAGCTGTCTCAGCAGTGACCGACGAGCATCGGGCTCAGTTACACAACTATTTGAAGGCGACCGGCATGAAACTCGGCCTGCTGGTCAACTTCGGGCACTACCCAAAACTCGAATACGAGCGCATCGTCAGATGATTCTGGAACCACGAAAGACACGAACTACACGAAAGTAAAACATCTTGTTGTGTTCTTTTTCGTGTAGTTCGTGTTTTTCGTGGTTGTCACCCAGCTCACTTCAATTGGATTGCCGTCAATGACTTCCGACTCTCGATTTTCCGAACTCACTCGTCGCGAATCTTTGCAGCGTCTCGGTACTGGAATGGGTGTTCTCGGGCTGGCGGGGATTCTCGCTCAGGATGGGACGCTCGCGAATGAGGCGCCGTCGGAGGAGGGTTCTTCGAGCCCGCTGGCGCCGAAGACGGCGCATTTTGCTCCGCGCGCGAAGCACGTTATCCACCTCTTTATGAATGGTGGACCATCCCAGGTGGACACGTTCGATCCAAAGCCTGCGCTGGAGAAATACAACGGCCAGCGACCGCCGGGAGCGGACCTGAAGACCGAGCGGAAGACCGGCGGGCTGCTGATGTCGCCGTTCAAGTTCAGGAAGTACGGCGCGTCGGGAATCGAAGTCAGCGAGATCTTCCCGCACATCGGCGAGTGTATCGACGACATCTGCGTCATCCGTTCGATGCACACGAACATTCCGAATCACGAGCCGTCGCTGCTCATGATGAACAGTGGCGAGACGCAGCCGACTCGGCCCGCGATGGGCTCGTGGCTGCTGTACGGGCTGGGGACGGAGAATCAGAACCTGCCGGGTTTCGTGGTGCTGTGTCCGGGGAAGCCGGTCGTTGGACCGCAACTGTGGAGCAACAGTTTTCTGCCGGGGATCTTTCAGGGGACGCATATCAATCACAGCGGCGGAGTTGATCCGCAGAAAGTCATCCGACACATCAGCAATCAGAATCTGACGCCGACAGCTCAGCGGCAGCAGCTTGATTTGCTCAAGAAGATGAACGAGCTGCATCTGGCGCGGCGAGGTGGTCGCGACAACCGGCTGGAAGCTCGCATCGAATCCCTGGAGATGGCGTTCCGGATGCAGTCGGAAGCTCAGGATGTCTTTGATCTCGCTCAGGAAACGAAGGCGACCCGCGAGGCTTACGGAAGCGGCAAGTTCGCAGATGGCTGCCTCGTGGCGAGACGGCTGGTCGAGAGCGGCGTTCGCATGGTGCAGCTGTACTACGGCAACGGTCAGCCGTGGGACGATCACGGTGACATCAAGGCTCATGCCAATAAAGCGCGGGACGTCGACCAGCCGATCGCCGCTCTGATCAAGGATCTCAAACAGCGCGACCTGCTGAAGGACACGCTGATCGTGTGGGGCGGCGAGTTCGGACGGACGCCGGTTGCGGAGAACGGGAACGGTCGGGACCACAATCACCACGGCTTCAGCATGTGGCTGGCCGGTGGTGGAGCGAAGGGCGGAATGACGTACGGAGCCACTGACGAATTCGGATTCGCGGCGGCAGAGGACAAGGTCCACGTTCACGATCTCCACGCGACCATTCTGCACCTGATGGGGCTCGACCACGAGAAGCTGACGTACCGCTACAGTGGCCGCGACTTCCGTCTGACCGACGTTCACGGTCGCGTTGTGCATGAGATCATCGCGGGGTAAGCCTGCCTCTCGTTGAACGCCCAGCCGCCGGCCCCGGCCACCAGTCATCGACGGTCGCTGGTGTCCGGCGCCGGCGGCTGGGCGTTCAACAAACCAGCAAAAGTGAAGCCTATGAATCCTGACTGTCTTCAGCACTGTCTGACGCCCGAGGAATCGGCGGCGTTTAACGAGCAGGGTTTTCTGGTCGTCGAGAACGCCATTGATCGGGAGACTCTCGACCGCGTCGTGGCCGCCGTCGACGCGATTGACGCGGCGGAGCGTGATGTCGAGAACGGGGCGGACAAGTTGCTGTCGGTGACGAACGTGCTGCAGCGGAGTTCGCTGTTTGTCGACATGCTGGACTGGCCGCGGGTGTTTCCGAAGGTCTGGGGGGCTCTGGGGTGGAACATTTACTGTTACCACTCGCACCTGGATGTGACTCCGCCGGCGAACCGCGAGACCGCCGCGTGGGACGTTGCCTGGCATCAGGACAGCATGCGGGTCAATGACGAGATCGAGACGCATCCTCGGCCTCGGCTGTCGCTCAAAGTCGGTTTTTACCTGAGCGATGTCAGCGAGCCGGGACGCGGCAACACGCTGATCGTTCCGGGCTCGCATCTGCTGGACGAGATCGACCTGCCGCAGGACGGGTTTTCGTCGCCGGAAGGTGCCGAGCCGTTATGCGTCCCGGCGGGCTCAGCGGTGCTGCTGGATCGACGGCTGTGGCATTCGCGAAGTCTGAACACGTCGGCCATCACGCGGAAAGTGCTGTGGCTTGGATACAGCTATCGCTGGTTGAGGCCCAAGGATGAGATGACCGTCGAGCAGCTGCTGGCGGACGCGTCTCCGGTGCGGCGTCAGTTGCTCGGAGCGGGCTCGGCGAACAGCGCGTACGATCCGGCGGACGCCGACGTGCCGCTGCGGCTCTGGCTGCAGGAGCATTGTCCGGACGCGGCCGCCTGGACCAGGCACGCTCGTCCGCAAGCGCGTCCCCCGGCTATGGTTCGCGGGGCGAATCTGGGACGGCAGTAGGCGGTGACGGCGAGCGAAGACAGCGACAGAGAATGCTGGAGCGGCGCTGCGCTTGATCTGGGCTGCGACCTCTCACCGGATCTGAAAAGTTACTCTGCCCGCAATGATTCTGCCGGAAGTCAGGTTGGCAGAATGATGAGGGGCAGAATGATTCTCTTCGTTTGAGGCTGACTGGGTGGGGGCGCCGCAGACGTGAATGGAGCGGTTGCCACAAATGCCTGCAGCTTGAAGATTGCACTTTCTGTCGGGAAGAAGAACGGGATATGAAAACGTCGCTGCTGACTGTGCTGGTTCTCGTCTGCTCACTGGCCTCGGCGAGAGCGGCAGATCGGCCGCCGAATATCGTTTTCATCTTTGTTGACGATCAGGGTTACTACGACCTCGGGTGTTACGGGGCGAGCGAGGTGCAGACGCCGCGGATTGACGCGCTGGCGGCAGAGGGGACTCGGTTTACGGACTACTACGCGGCGGCTCCGATCTGCAGTCCGTCGCGAGCGGGGCTGATGACCGGGTGTTATCCGCGACGAGTCGGGAATCACATCTGGGTGCATCGGGCGGATTCGCGGTTTGGGATTCATCCGGACGAGCTGACGATTGCAGAGCTGCTCAAGGCCAACGGGTACGCGACGGCGTGCGTCGGCAAGTGGCATCTCGGATTTCACGAGCCGTTTCTGCCGCACAATCAGGGCTTCGATCACTACTTCGGGTTGCTGCACAATCTGGACCCGGTCGAGGTCGTCTACTTTGAAGGGCAGGGCGGGGTGCCTCTGCTGCGGAACGGCGAGGTCGTCAAACGCCCGGCTGACCCGGCGGAACTCACGCGGCTGTACACGGACGAGGCCATCAGTTTTATCGAGCAGCAGAAAGACGGCCCGTTCTTTCTCTACCTGCCGCACACGATGCTGCATCACCCGCTGGGCGTGAGCGACGAGTTCAAAGGCACGTCGAACTGGGGCGATTATGGCGACGCGATTCAGGAACTCGATCATCACGTCGGCCGGCTGTTTGACTGCCTGAAGATGCAGGGCATCGCGGACAACACGGTCGTGATTTACGCATCGGATAACGGACGCGGACCCGGTCGCTCGCCCGAGCAGAAGATTCAGGGACGCAAACTGTCGACGTACGAAGGCGGGATCCGAGTGCCCGCGATTGCCTGGGGACCGGGAGTTGGTCTGCAGACCGGCGCTGAGTCGTCCGCCGTTGTGCGCGCGATGGACTGGTACCCGACTCTGGCAACGATGGCCGGGATCCGGGTTCCCGAGGGGCAAGTGATCGACGGTCGCGATCTCAGTCCGGTGCTGAAGGGCGAGACTCGTTTCGTGCCGCCGCCGGGATTGAAGAAGTCGATCAACGCTGATGTCCCGCTGCGACGCCGCTGGGATCCGCCGGGCGAGTGGGCTCCGTTGATCAACCGGCTCGAATTCAGCGAGGCGTTCTTCTATCACGGCAGCCAGGGAGCGCTCGCGGCGGTTCGCTGGCGGAACTGGAAGCTGGTCCTCAATCCCAGCCTGCAGCTTTATGACCTGGAAGAAGATCCCGGCGAGACGACGCTCGTCCGCAACGGTGAAATTCTGCGGAAGCTGCGGGGCATGGCGATTCTGTTTCAGGAAGAGATGAAGCTCGATGCTCGACCTGCAGGCGAAGTGTTCCCGCCGCGCTCCGATGGCCGGACCGAGATTCCGCAGACGACGCTTGCCAGTCTGGACGCGAAGCTCGGCGTGACGTACGCGAAGTACGGCGACCGGACGCTCGCGATGGACATCTACCGATCGCAGGGACGGTGGGGAGCGTTGCCGGCGATCGTCTGCATTCACGGCGGCGGCTGGGCCAAGGGAAATCGGACCAGTCATGAAAAGGTCGCGCAGGCACTGGCCGCACGAGGTTACGTCGCGGCGACGATTTCGTACCGGCTGAGCGGCGAGGCACCGTTCCCGGCGGCGATCCACGACTGCAAGGCCGCCGTGCGGTATCTGCGCGCGAATGCGAAGGATCTCGGCATCGACGCAGACAAGATCGGCGCGATTGGGCTGTCCGCCGGTGGCCACCTGACCGCGCTGCTGGCGACGTCAAGTGGCGTTGCGGAACTTGAAGGCGACGGCGGCAACTCCGGAATCAGCAGCGCGATCCAGGCCGCCGTGCCGATGGGGGCTCAGACGGAACTCGAGTCGGAACGGACGCGGAAGATCTCCGCTCTCGAAGATCGAGGCCGCATCTGGCGACAGTTCCTGGGCGGCTCGTTGGAAGGTCAGCCAGCGACGTACCGCCTCGCGTCGCCGCTGCATCATCTCGACGCGAACGATCCGCCGTGCTGGTTCATCACCGGCGAGAATGACGATCCGAGCACGCACGCTGACGCGTTCCGCGAACGGATGCGTGGTCTGAAAATCGAGTCGGGCCTCACCGTCATCAAGGACGCACCGCACCCGTTCCTCGGAAAGCAGGTCTGGTTCGACGAGATGGTCGACCGCGCGGACAGCTTCTTTGAAGCGACTTTGAAGTAGGTCAGGACAGGAGTTGATTCGTGAGTTCGTCCCACACATTGCGTTCGAGGTTCCCGATGTCGAGTCCCGGTTCTGCCTGGTTGTGTCGCCTGCTTGCCGCGTGCTGTGTTGTGCTGTCGGGCGTTTGTCTCCAGCCGGCGGACGCACAACAGCGAGCGACCCATCTGGTCGCCACGGAACGAGGTCAGTTGCCGATCATCCTGTCGGCGCCTCATGGCGGGCGGCTTGCGATTTCCGGCGTCGCCAAACGGGCCGGGAAGGGCGTGGCGAGTTTCCGTACGGTTCAGGACGTGAACACCGGCAGGCTCGTTGAACAAGTTGCCGACGCGATCGAGGCGGAGCTGGGCAAGCGGCCTTACACAGTCGTCGCTCAGTTTCATCGTCGGTATGTCGACGCGAACCGTCCGCTGAAGGACGCCTGCGAATCGAAGGCGGCGGAAGTCTATTACGACACCTTTCACCGCGCGCTGCATGAGGCGCGGGCGGACGTGATCCAGCACTGGGGACGAGGACTGCTGCTCGACATTCACGGCCAGGCTGCCGAACCGCGAGCCATCGTTCGAGGGACTCAGAACGGGCGCACTGTCACGCACCTCGTGCAACGGTTTGGGGGCGAAGCGTTGACGGGAGAGACAAGCCTGTTCGGCAGGCTCGCCAGCCAGGGGTTTTCTGTAATCCCCGAGGTCGGGGCAGACGCTGGCGAGGATCGCCGCTACTCCGGCGGGTTCATTGTCCAAACCTACGGCAGCAGTGCGGGCAGCACTCTCGACGCAATTCAACTCGAACTCGGCAGAGAGCTGCGGTCGGCCGAGGAGATCTCAACGACCGCTGGGAAGCTGGCAACGGCCATTATTCAATTCGCCGGCGAGTACCTGCCGGAAACGCCGATCGGAGACGTTTCGACTGAGCAGCCGCCGACTGAGCAACCATCGGTCGGGCAGCCGCCGACTGAGCAGCCATCGTCCGGGTTGCCGCCGTCCGGGTTGCTGCAGGTTGGCGTTTACCACGATGTTGGGGCGGGCGCCAGCGTTGATGACCTGCTGAGTGTCCTCGGCCGATTTCCAGAGATCGCCGTTCTCGAACTGAAAGCTGACGACATTCGATCGGGGGCACTGGCTGGAGTCGACGTTCTGATCCATCCCGGAGGCAGCGGCGGCAGGCAGGGCCGGCATCTGGGAGATGGCGGGCGACAGTCGATTCGGAAGTTCATTTCCGACGGCGGCGGTTTCATCGGGATCTGTGCCGGAGCGTACCTCGCGTCGGCCGACTACTCCTGGTCGCTGAACGTGCTCGACGCCCGAGTCCTCGACCGGAAGCACTGGGCTCGCGGCACCGGAACCGTGGAACTCGGGCTGACCGACAACGGGCAGAGGATCCTCAACACGAAGAGTGATCAACTGCAGATTTTCTATGGCCAGGGGCCGCTGCTGGCGCCGCACGACAACCCGGACATTCCCGATTACGAAACCATCGCGACGTACCGAACCGAGATCGCGAAGAATGGTGCCCCCAAAGGTGTCATGCCTGGCACGACGGCCATCGCTCACGGCCGATTCGGGCAGGGGCGAGTTCTGTGCTTCAGTCCGCACCCGGAAAAGACGCAGGGACTTGAGGAGCTGGTCCGCGAGGCGATCGAGCATGTGAAGCGTCGCCGCCCGTCGGTTGTCCGCTGACGGAGTGGATCCAAAGCCGACGGAATCGCCGGGCTCTGAAGATCGCCCGTCTGGCACCGGCACGCTACAGTCGGCGGCGTCGGTCGAGTTTCGTTTCAACGATGTTTCTTCTGACGGTACCGGGCTCAGCTCCGGGCGGGTCCGTCACAACGTCCAGGGCTTTCGGAGTCCGCACTCATGAGCAGCCACCGTCCGTTCTCCGTTGACGCTGTCCGGCAGGCACTCGGCCACGTTCCTCGATTTACACTCGGGCATCTGCCGACGCCGTTCGAGCCGCTTTATCGTCTGTCCGAGGAACTCGGCGGACCGACGATCTGGATCAAACGCGACGACTGCACGGGGCTTGCATTCGGCGGGAATAAGACGCGGCACAACGAGTACCTGCTCGGGCAGGCGCTGGCTGAAGGCGCGGACTGTTTTGTGTGGGGAGCCGGCGTGCAGAGCAACAACTGCCGGCAGACGGTCGCGGCCTGTGCGAAGGCCGGGCTACCGTGCCACCTCGTGCTGACCAGGGCTCATCATCAGGGCGAGGTCGAAGTTCAGGGCAACCTGCTGCTCGATCACCTGCTCGGGGCGAGTGTTGAAATTGTCGACGCTCCGATCGGACCGGAACTCGACGACCTGATCGAAGCCCGCGCGAATCAGCTTCGAGAACAGGGGCAGCGGCCGTTCTTCTGGAACCGCTTCTCGGTCAAGGCGATTGCCGCGATCGGCTACGTGCCGTGTCTGCTCGAGATTGTTGAGCAGTCGCGCGCTGCGGCGATCGAGCCAGCGGCCGTTTACGTCTCGTCGGCGGGGTCGACCGGGGCGGGGCTCGCGCTGGGAGCGGCGGCCGTTGGTCTTCAGGCTCCGGTGCGAAACATCGCGCCGCTGGTCTGGCCCTGGGACACAGCCGCCGACATGGCGAGCATTGCGAACGACGTTGCTCAGCGAGTGCGATTGCCGCATCGGCTCGACGCCTCGCAGATCAACATCACGGAAGAGTTCATCGGACCGGATTATGGAGTTCCCAGCGATGCCGGCCTTGAGGCTCTGCGACTCGTCGCCCGCACCGAATCCGTCCTGCTGGATCCGGTCTACTCCGCGAAGGCATTTGCGGGCCTGATCGACGACGTACGTGTTGGGAAGTTTGCGCGTCACGAGCACGTGGTTTTCGTCCACACGGGCGGCCTGCCGGCGCTCTTCGCGATGAACCGGGAACTCGCTGCAGGCATTCCCGGTCAGCCGGCTCCCTGTTGAGCGTTGTCTCCAGCTCCAGCTCCAGGCCATGCGTCAGCCACTGCGTGCTCGACCCCGGAGACGTTGCTTCGTGGCGCCGCACGCTCGTCTCAGCCCGGACGGCTCGGGCACTCCGCACACGGCGAACGATCCGTAACGTGCGTATCAGGCACACTTTCCGTGCAATCCGCCGAGACCGCGTCGTGGCATAATCGGTACAGGCTGCACCTGCGGAACTCCGGATAGAACTTAAAAAAAGAGTGTGTGCACCTACCGATACAGCAGGCAACTTCGCTCCATTCGTGCGGAGCGATTCAGGACGCGTTTCTGTGGCAACGGTGCCGCTCACACCATACGGGAGAACATGATGTTGACCTTTTCGAAACTCCGACTCGCGGCTGCAGTGCTGGCCCTGTCCGGCGCAACCGCTCAGGCTGATGATCTGCTGGAGCAGTTGTCAGCTGCTCCGCCTCAACTGATTGAAACCGTCAGCGACGCACCTCAGCAGGGGAACGCTGTCCAGCACGTTTCGCACTCACTGTTCGACGGCGGAGAAGGCTGCTGCGGCGCTGGCGGCTGCGGTGACGCGTGCGGCTGTCCAACGGTCGATTCCGACTGCCTGCTGTCGCAGGTTTTCGGCACGGTCGCCGGCCTGATCCCCGGCACCGATCTGAAGAGCGACCGTTGCTTTGAGGGCTTCATCGAGCCGGTCACAAACTCGGTCTTCTTCGAAGATCCCCGGTCGCGGACGCGTCTGCGTTTTCTGTTCATCAACCAGACGATTCCTGAGTCCACTCCGGCGCTGGCTGGCGGCGACTTCCAGGTCTACGGCCTGCAGGCCACGTTTGCGATCAACGAGCGTCTGTCGGTTCTCGCTCAGAAAGATGGCTGGGTCAATCTGCAGTCAGACGGTCTGCCGAACAGCGAAGGCTGGGCCAACCTCGGAACGGGCCTCAAGTACGTTCTGGTTCGCGATGTCGAAAACCAGTTCATTGTCAGCACCGGGTTCATGGCCGAGTGGAACAACGGCAGCGGCGACGTCTTTCAGCGGCAGGGTGGCACGATCTGGACGCCGTTCCTGACCGCCGGTAAGGAAATCGGGTGCGGAACTCACGTCGTGGCGACGACCGGATTCCACCTCGCCGAGAAGAACTACAACTCGGACTCGTTCTACTACAGTCTGCACGTTGACCACGCTCTGACGGACAACCTCTACGGCCTGATCGAAATGAACGGCATCCACTACATCAACAACGGCGACGGCCTGGGCGTTCCGTTTGAAGGCGGCGACCTGATCAACTTCGGTTCGCCAGCGGCCAATGACTACTACCTGCTGACGATGGCCTTCGGCGGCAACTACCAGATCAGCGACAACTGGCAGACCGCTGCGGCTTACGAAATTCCGCTGGCCAGTGAAGGGTCGATCTTCGACGAACGCCTGACGTTCACGCTGTCCTTCATCTACTAAGCTCTGGGGCGGAAACTCTGGGGCGCACAGAGCGGAACGCCGGTCAGCGGCGGAGTCTTTCTTCGGATCGACTCCGCCGCTGCTGCTTGCGCTGTCGTCTTCTGCCACCTATTCTGTGACAGTGAGCCGACGGAAGTTCGATCATTGAGCCACGCCCGACGGCACTCCCCGAACAGCAGGCAGCAACGATGAAACGACTGATTCCCGTGGCGGCGATCGTCCTTGTCCTGACGGCCATTCTGGTTGCCGGACAACAGACGCAGGAACCGTTTGTCGTGTCGGGGACGATTGAGGCCGACGATGTCCGGCTGGGATCGCGCGTCGGCGGTCGCGTTGCCAAAGTGCTTGTCGAAGAAGGGCAGGGGGTTGCGGCCGGCGATTCTCTGGTGGAACTCGAACCGTTTGATTTGCGGGAGCGGGAAGCGCAGGTCGCACAGACGCTGGCTGCCGCCGAGGCCCGGCTGGCCCGGCTGGTGTCCGGCTTTCGCCCTGAAGAAATCGAACAGGCGCGCGCCTTGCGGGACGAAGCGGACGCGGCACTCGACGAGCTGCGAAACGGGCCGCGGCCCCAGGAGATTGCGGCGGC
>Ga0070727_10005105_pt1 | contig 10864 bp, 10 predicted proteins | sample tdAd472_FD_66722 | JGI IMG/M metagenome (GOLD analysis project Ga0070727, IMG submission 66722) | Marine sediment microbial communities from the Atlantic coast under amendment with organic carbon and nitrate - tdAd47.2 | ecosystem: Environmental > Aquatic > Marine > Coastal > Sediment | place... | reverse complement strand
TGGACCCGGGATGGCTTGAGCCTGACCGAAAGGCTGATGCTGGAAGCCGTTGCCGGAGGGGCCACGACGGGGGTCGATGTCTTCCGCACCATGTACAGGGAGACGGAGCCTGCGCCCTTCCTTGGCGACGTCATGTTCTTCCACGACATGGCCGGGCTGATCGACGCGGCGCAGCCGGCCCTGACCGAAACCGAGGACTGGCGGGACGAATTCACGCTCACCGATTTCGGGCGGCAATTGCTGGCCGGCGAAGCCGATTGGGTCGGGACGAATGGGATCGACCAATGGCGCGGCGGCGTTCGCCTTTCCGGCAAGGGACCGGTCTGGCGATGGTCCGCCGAAGACGACCGGCCCGTTCTTCTTTAGGCGCTTACGCCATTGTTTTCTAACGCGGCAGGATGAATTCCGCCCTCAACCCGCCTTCCGGCCGGTTTTCCAGATGAACCTCGCCGCCGTGGCTGCGCGCGATGGATCGGCAGATAGACAGGCCGAGGCCGACCCCGCCGGTATCCGCGCCGCGCGACGTATCCAGGCGAACAAAGGGGTCGAAGGCGCGTTCCATCTGATCCTCCGGCATGCCCGGGCCGTCATCCAGGATGACGACGGCGATACTGTCGCCCAAAGCTTCCACACGGATCTCGACGGTTGACCCGAAACGGACGGCATTGTCGATCAGGTTGCGCAAAGCCCGTTTCACGGCGATCGGTCTGCATGGGACCGGCGGCAACCCTGGTGCGGAATTGAAGGTGATCGGCGTATCGCCGACGGATTTTTCCTCCACGATCGACCCGGCCAAGGCGTTCATATCGGTTGGAACCGCCGCCTCGGTCTCCGCTTCCGACCGGATGAAGGCCAGGACCTCTTCGGTCATCGCTTGGAGTTCCTCCAAGGTGGCGATGAATCGGTCGCGATCCTCCCCGTCCTCCATCATTTCCGCCCGCAGACGCAGCGTGGTCAGCGGCGTCCTCAAGTCATGGGACAGGGCGGCCAGCATATGCATCCGGTCGTTCACGAACCTGTCGACGCGATCCCGCATCGTGTTGAAGGCGGCGATCAGATTGCGGATGTCCCTCGGCCCGGTTTCTTCCACAGGGGCGGGCCTGTCGCCGCGCCCGACCGCGCCGGCCGCGGCGGTCAGGTCGCGCAGCGGCCGCATGGTGCGCCGGACCAGCCAGGTCACGATCACGATGATGGCGAACGAGGAAACCAGGAAGGAGATCATGCCGGGACCGCCCCATCTATTCGGGGGCGCGCGCAGGATGCTGGCGACATTCAGCCAGCTGCCGTCCTTCAACTGAATGCTGGCGCGCAATCCTATGCCGGGGCCGCCGTGTTTGCGGCTCCAGCCGTGCTCGTCATCATGATCGTCCCAGCGGTCGTCGCCATCCTCGTCGCGGTCTGTTGTTCTGCCGTCGGGTCCCCAGTCGGGCCTGAAGAAGGATCGGTCCCTGGCCCAGTCGGCCCGAAAGGCGAACCGGATCGTCTCGCCGGGACGGTCGAGATATTCCGCCAGCCTGCGCCGCATCATCCCCTCGATGCGGCTGTCGGTTTCCTGCAAGGGGACAGCGGCTTCGCGGTCGATCCTGAACAGAAGGTCGGGCGTCGTGGCGGCGGCCAACACATTGGCGTGCAGGTCCGGGGAAGTCGATTCGACGAGCCGGGTAACCGCCGTGATGCGGTCCGCGACCAGGTTGCGGATCGTTTCGCGCATGGCCAGCCGCCGCTCGTCCCACAGGATGGCGAAACCGACCGCGTGGGAAACGACAAGGGCCAGAAGGATGAGAATGATCAGACGCGCGGCGAGGCTATGAGACCAGAATCCGCCCCGCGAGGTCCGGCGCGCGCCGTGAGGCCGTTTCCCGCGGAGCCATCGGAATCGCGGTGGCTGCTTCCCGCCATCCGGGCTGCCGGCGGGGCTGTCGGGCGTTGCCGTCATGGCGTTTCAACCGGGCAGGACAGGACATAACCGCCGCCCCAGACGGTCTTGATGATTTCGGGATTCTTCGGGTCGCGCTCCAGCTTCTTCCGCAGACGGCTGACCTGGTTGTCCATGCTTCTGTCGAATGGGGCGGCGTCCCGCCCGCGTGTCAGGTCCAACAGGCGGTCGCGGGTCATCACCACGCCGGGATGGTTCAGCAGGACGGTCAGCAGCCGGAACTCGCCGGTGCTCAAGTTCAGCAAGGTGCCGTCCTCCCCCCTGACCTCGCGGCGTTCGGGGTCGAACAGCCAACGGTCGAAGCGGATTTGCGGGGCGCCGGTCAGGGAGGCTTCCGCTTGCGGCAGATTGTTCGAGCGCCGGGCCACGGCCTTGATACGGGCCAGGAGTTCGCGCGGGTTGAACGGTTTGGTGAGGTAGTCGTCGGCGCCGATTTCCAGGCCGACGATACGGTCCGTATCCTCGGCCATCGCGCTCAGGAAGATGACCGGCTTGTCCGTCGTTTCCCGGATATGGCGGCACAGGCTCAATCCGTCCTCGCCGGGCATCATGATATCGAGGACGATCAGGTCGATGGCTTTGTCCTTCAAGGCGCGGCGGCCGTCCGCGGCATTCGCGGCCTGACTGACCCGCATGCCGTTTTTCACCAGGTATTTCCCCAACAATTCCCGGATCTCCCGATTGTCGTCGACAATCAGGATGTGCGGGCCGTCGGACATCTGCTCTGAACTCTGCACCTATCGCCTCGATCTTGTCTGGTATTCGGCCTGCCTCTTCCCTTGGCGGGAAGGGCAGGCGGACAATAACCGGTCCCATCCCGCTGGCGGCCATGAAAACTGTAACAGACTGTATCAGAAATCGTTCCGGACAGATCTTGCGACCATTTTCCGGCCGCGCCGGCATAGTTCTGCGACAAACGGGGTGTTTTCTGTGTTCACTGACTTCAACCGCACATCAGAAGCGAACCGAAAGGAAAGTGTCATGGAGAATACGGAAAACACCGAAAGCAAGTACGAAAGCCGCTCGCCGCGCCATAAGGGCCGGGGCGCCATGTGGATGGTCGTTCTGCTGGGAACCGCCGCCGCGATGGGAACGGCGGGCTTCATCGGTCATGCGGCCGCATCCGGCGGGTTCGAGGGATGCCAACGCGGGGCTCATCACGGCGGCGGCCAGCATGGCGGCGGCCGTGGCGAGATGCTGTTCCGCACCTTCGACAGCGACAAGGACGGCACGATCACCGCGGCGGAAATCAATGCCGGGACCGAAACCCGCCTGAAGGACAATGACGCCGATGGCGACGGGGCGCTGTCGCTCAAGGAATTCGAGGGCGTTTGGATGGAAATGCTCCGCAACCGGATGGTCGACGCTTTCCAGCGTTTCGACGACGATGGCGACGGCCGCATCACCAAGGCGGAGATCGATGAGAAGACGTCCTGGATGATGTCCCGGATGGACCGTGACGAGGACGGCAAGATCACCCGCCAGGAACTTCGTCCCCGCTACCGTCACGGCGACGGGGAGCGTTTCGAAGGTCAGAAGGACGACGACTGATTGTCTGAATAGCCGCCGGCGGTGCTCCCCAGCCGCCGGCCAAGGAAGCGGCCCGGACCTGTTCCGGGCCGTTTCTCTTGCGGGGCCGGCGTCAGGATCCGGTCGCGTTCGACAACTCGGCCGCCAGTTCCAGGAAGGCCCGGATCGTCGCCAGGCGACGCCGGCCGCGCAGGCAGACGGCATATTCCGTCACCTCGATCGCGCTTGGACCCAAGGGAAGGGTGACGAGGTCCGCATGGGCTTCGTGCTCGCTGGCGATGACGATTCCGGCGCCCAGCCCGGCGATCACCGCCGCGCGGACCGCTTCGCGCGATTCCACTTCCAGGATGTCGGTCAGCGCCAAACCCGCCCGAACGGCCGCGCGCTCGAACAGGTCCCGCGTCACCGATCGCCTCTCGCGCAGGACCAGGGCGTGGCCGGCCAGGTCCATCAGGTTGATGCCGTCCCGTTTCGCCAAGGCGTGGTCGCGGCGGGCGACCAGGACCAACGGCGCGCGCCGGAAGGGAAGCGCGTGCAATTGGTTGTCGATTGGGACGTTGGAGAGCAGAGCGGCGTCGACGCGGTAGTCCCGCAGATCCGCCAGCACCGATTCCATGTTGCCCATGGTGATCCTCAACCCCAGGCGCGGATAGCGCGTCCGAAGCCCGGCCAACAGGTCCATGGCGTCGCCCGGGCTGTCGGCGCCGACCGTGAGCGTGCCGTGGGCGAGGTTTTCGGCCCCGCTCAACAAGGTTTCGGCTTCCTCCTGCAGCGCGGTCAGGCGGTTGGTGACCTCCGCCAGCGACCGGCCAAGATCCGTCAACTGCACGCCCCGCCCGCGCCGGTCGAACAGGCGGACGCCGTATCCCGCCTCCAGGGCTTTGACTTGGGAAGACAGGGTCGGCTGGCCGACATTCAGCGCCCGGGCCGCCTTGGAGAAGCTGCCTTCCGTCGCGACGGCATGGAAAGCCCGCAGGTGAGTCACGTTGATCATCCAATGTATTTATCAGATCAATAGATAAGATCAATAATATGCATTGGACGGATGGAAGTGCGGCTGGCATATCCGGGGCCACGGATTGTGCGGGAACGCCGGTGTCCCGCTCCAGATGAATGGCGGAAACATGACCAAGACTCTCAAGGAAGCAGCTGAATCCTACACGATGGGGCGGAAGCCGACCGTCGACGAACCCCTGCTGTTGACGCCCGGGCCGCTGACGACGACGGCGAGCGTGAAGCGCGCGATGCTGAAGGATTGGGGCTCCTGGGACGAACCGTTCCGGGACATGAATGCGGATATGCGCCGGCGTCTGGTCGACATCTCCGGCGGCGGCGACGCCTATACGGCGGTTCCCCTGCAGGGCAGCGGCACCTTCGTCGTCGAGGCGATGCTGGGCACCTTCGTGCCGCGGGGCGGAAAGGTCCTGATGCTGGCCAACGGCGCCTATGGCGAGCGGGCGATCAAGGTCTGCGAACGGATGGGCCGCGACACTGTGGTTTATCGCACGGCCGAGGACGAAGCGCCCGCCGCGGACAAGGTCGCCGAGTTTCTGCGGGACGAGACGATCGATTACGTCTTCATGGTCCATTGCGAGACCACGAGCGGTATCCGCAATCCGGTCGAAGCCGTTGCCGCCGTCGTCGCGGAGAAGGGCCGGCGCCTGCTGGTCGATGCGATGAGCGCGTTTGGCGCGCTGCAACTGGACGCGAAGACGGTCCGCTACGACGCGATCGCCGCCAGCGCCAACAAATGCCTGGAAGGCGTTCCCGGCATGGGCTTCGTCATCTGCAACAAATCCGCCCTGGCGGAGCGGGAAGGCAACGCGCATTCCGTCAGCCTCGACCTTTTCGAGCAGTGGTCCTACATGGAAAAGACGCGCCAATGGCGGTTCACGCCGCCGACCCATGTCATCGCGGCATTTCACCAGGCCCTGCTGGAATTCGAGGCGGAGGGCGGCGCCCCGGCCCGCGGCGCGCGCTATGAGGTGAATTGCGCGCACCTCGTCAACGGCATGCGGGCGCTCGGCTTCCGGACCTTCCTGGACGATGCGAACCAGGCGCCGATCATTGTTTGTTTCCATGCCCCGGAAGACCCGAATTACGAATTCCTCGACTTCTATGGGCGCCTCGCCAAGCGCGGCTATGTCATCTATCCGGGCAAGCTGACCCAGTTGGAAACCTTCCGCGTCGGCTGTATCGGCTCCATGGGGCCGTCGGACGTGGACGCGGTCGTCGCGACGGTGGCCGAGGTCCTCGCCGAAATGGGCGTCGCGAACGGGCAGTCGCACGCCGCCTGACCGCGCGAGTCCATACACCATCTGCCATTCTTTGCGGCCGGCCGGGCTTGTGCTCCGCCGCCCGTGTGATCGAAAGGGAATACAAATGTCCAACGGGACGTCTCGCAGCTTCACCGGACCGCTCGAAACGGTCATCTTCGACAATGCTGGAACCATCGTCGATTTCGGCTGTATCGCGCCGGTCATGGCCTTCGTCGAGATATTCAAGCGCCGGAATGTCGACATCACCGTTGCCGAGGCGCGCCAGCCCATGGGGGCCGCCAAGCGCGACCATATCGTGCAGCTGGTCGCCATGCCGCGCGTGGCCGATGCCTGGAAGCAGGCCCATGGCGCCGCGCCGAGCGAGGCGGATGTCGATGCGATGTATGCCGACTTCCTGCCGCTGCAGATCCAGTGCCTGACCGACTATTCGACTGTCATTCCGGGGACGGCGGCGCTTTTCGCGTCGTTGCGGAAGGACGGCGTCGGCATCGCCACGACGACGGGCTATCCGTCGGAAGTGATGGACGTGCTGTCGGCCAAGCTGTCCGACCAGGGCATTGCGCCGGACGCGATGGTTTGCGCCAGCGATGTCGGCCACGGCCGCCCGTATCCGGACATGTGCCTGACCGCCGCCATGAAGGTCGGAGCCAGCAACGTAAAGGCCTGCGTCAACGTGGATGACAGCGCCCCCGGACTGGAAGCCGGCCTGGCCGCCGGCATGTGGACGGTGGGTCTGGCCTGTTCCGGGAATGAGGTGGGACTGTCCTATGACGAATGGACCTCTTTGCCGGATGCCGAGCGCGACAATCACTTCGCCCGGGCCCGCAAAGGGTTGGACGCCACGGGCGCGCATTATGTCGTGCCGACCATCGGCGACCTTGCCCCGGTGCTGGCGGACATCAACCGCCGTCTCGCCGCAGGGGAGAAACCCTGATCTGTCGAAACCGACCGGTGACAACAAAAAAACCCGCCGAAGCCGGCGGGTTTTTTCGCAAGGGGTGCGCTTGCGCGCTGGGGTCAAAAACGAATATCTGAACTCAAAATATCTGGGGTCCGCAGGGCCTGTTAGGCAGCCGCTTTCGCACGCTTATTGCTGGCGGGCGTGATGCGGCTGGTGAGGCGGAAAGAAACGGACCGAATAAGCTTGCCCAAATCAGCCGACGCCGGGACCATGGACTGAGCTACGATCAGTTCCGGGTGAGTGTGGTTGAATTTCATCGCACTATCCTCCAAAGAATATCAGTTCGGAGGCGGCGCGTCGCTCCCACCCATTGGAAGCCCGGACGTTGGCCGCTATCTCTGTGACGCGGAGATAGGGTGGATTTCGACAATTTGGAACTACCAAATTTGCATCTCGACCATGCAATTGCTGCATAGCATCCGCATGGATTGAAAAACGACGAAAAACGACTTTTTCAGTTCACGATGCGTCCGAAAACGACGGAATTGACGCCTAAGTCACCGAGTAGAGACAAATAATTTCCGACGAATTATTTAAAATGCAAGGCAACTCGCCTCAAAGGAACATATCGGGGTAGTCGGTGATGACGCAATTTACACCCCAGCCGAAGAGTTTCTCCGCCAAGGGTACCTCGTTCACCGTATAGCAGCGCAGCGGCGTACCGCTTGCGACGACTTGGCCGGCAATATCCTTGTTCAAGCGATATGCGTTGCAATGGACCGCCGTCGCGCCGAGGGCCGCGATCTCCTGACGCCATTCGGCCGGAATGCGTCCCCAGAGCTGCGCCACCTCGACATCGGACCCAAGCAGCGGAATTGCCGCGGCCAGCGCTTCCTTGGAGAAACTGGATACGACCGGCGGCGGAATGTCGGCCGGCCAATGCCCGTCGATTTCCTTGGCGACGGCGATTCCGGTTTGCTTCTCATGCCCCTTGCAGGGCTTGATTTCGACATTGGCGCCCATGCCGAGTTCGGAAAGCAGCATCATGGTCTGCCGGAAGGTCGGGATCGGTTCGTGCGCATAGTCCCGGCTGAACCAGGATCCGACATCCAGATGGACCAGATCCGCAAGCTCCAGATCGCAGGCGCGGTGGGAAACGCCGGCGGTACGTTCAAGCGTTTCGTCGTGGTTCAGGAAGACGCGACCATCCTTGCTGAGCATGCAGTCGAACTCGACCCAGGTCGCGCCAAGCTCATGCGCCTTGCGGATGGCCGCCAATGTGTTTTCAGGCGCGTGGCCGCTGGCGCCGCGATGCGCGATGATACGGGGGACGTCGATATTGCTCATTCGGTCTTCTCGATAGGGCCGTGGTCTCGGCAAGGGGGCTTCGGCGATGGTTTAGAGGCGGTTCAGAGGCGGTTCAGAGGTGGTCGTGTCGGTCGTCGGGCTGCTCGTAGACCCCCTCATGGACATGCGCGTAGGTGAGGACGCGTTCGTCATTCATCATGCGCCAGCTCAACATCTTCTGGGCGTATTCGGCGACGACCGGGGCATAGGCCGGGTCCTGCGCGACGTTGTTCAACTGGTCGGGATCGCTGGTCAGGTCATAGAGGATCGGCGGCAAGGCTGCGAAATGGATGTATTTGAACCGGTCGTCGCGGATGGCGCTCATCGCGCATTCGTCGGACCGGAGGTTCAAACGGCCCTCCGCCTTGCGCACGACATTGTCCCGGAAATCGTATTCGTGATGCACTTCCGTCCGCCATTTCCCGGGGGTGCGGCCTTCCAGCCAGGCGGTCAGCGGCGCGCCGTCGCATTGGCGCGGTATGGGCGAGCCGTATAGGTCCAGGATGGTCGGCATGACGTCGACGGATTCGGTGAAGGCCTCCACCACGCGGCCGCGCGAGGCATCCGCCTGCGGGCGGGGGTCCCGGATGATCAGGGGAATATGGACGGCCTGGTCATAGAAACCGGATTTCCCGAGCATCCAATGGTCGCCCAACATTTCGCCGTGGTCCGAGGTGAGGACGATCAGAGTGTCGTCATAGGCGCCGATATCCTTCAGGTGGTTCAGCAGGTGCTGGAAGCTGTCCTCCACCTGATTGATCATGCCGTAATAGGTGGCGCGGATCTGGTCCAGTTCCTTCCCGCGGAGTTCGTGGCAGGCGATTTTCCTGCCTTCGTAGCAGGCCACCGCCTCTTCCGTGCCCAGACCCATCGTCTCCAACTGGTGACGCATCCAGGGATGCACCTCCACCTCTTCCTCCGGCGAGGGGGCGCGCTTCGGCGCCGGCACCGCGTCCGCGTCGTAGCGTGTATTGTAGGGCTCCGGCGCGATGAAGGGCGGATGGGGCGAAATATAGGACAGGTGCGCGAACCAGGGGCGGCCGCGCTGCGCGTCGATATAGGTGATCGCCGAATCCGTCAGGAAGGCGGCATTGCTGTCTTCCGAGGTGAAGATCGGCGGGGAATAGCTGTGCCCCTTGTTCTCGGCGCCCGGGTAGCCCTTGACCGGAAGGAAGATGTCGAAGGCACGGTCGGGCAGGGTGTAGCCCTTGCGCTTCAGGTCGGCGAACCAGAAGCCCATATCTTCATCCAGCCGGCAGATCAGGGACATTCCGGGCAAAACGCCTTCATAAGTGTTGAAGACGGGATCGCGGGTATTCATGCCGCGCGGATCGGGCGAAATGTCGGTATAGCCGAACAGCGCCGGATCGTATCCCAGCTTGCGCATTTCGAGCGCGATGTTCGTGAAGCGCGCATCCAGTGGCGTGCCGTTCTGGATCGAACGATGATTGTGCTGGTATGTGCCGGTCAGCAGGCTGGCGCGCGAGGGCCCGCAGGGCGCGGTCACGGAATAGTGCCGTTTGAAATAGACCCCCTCCGCGGCCAGGGCGTCGACATGGGGCGTCTTCAGAAGCGGGTGGCCCGCCGCGGACAGGCTGTCGCCGCGCCACTGGTCGAAGGTGACTAGCAATATGTTCTTAAGTGCGCCCATGGCTTCCCCGCCGGCATACAGATAACGAAACTCCTCCGCGCCGGAGGAAACCATGATTTTGTGACCGTTTCGCGACCGGTCGTCCAGCGCTTCCTACAGGCGGGCCCGGCGGACGGTCAGACGATACCAAGCCTGTATCCGATGAAGCCGATATAGGTCGTATAGCCGACCAACAGAAGAATCGATTCCAGCCTCGCCAATTGTCTGTCCCTCCAAAGCATCGGAATGACCACGGCCGCCGCGGCCAACATCACCCACATGTCGATGGATTGGATATCCGGCGAAATCGTCAACGGTTTGATGAGCGCGGTGATGCCCAGGATCGATAGGATGTTGAACAGGCAACTGCCGAGAACGTTGGCGATCGCGACATCCGAATGTCCGCGCACGGCGGCGACGACCGTCGCGGCCAATTCCGGCAGGGACGTGCCGAGCGCGACCAGGGTCAGCCCGATGATCGATTCCGGCACCCCGTAGGCGCGGGCGATGGAGGTCGCGCCTTCAACCAGCAAATGCGCGCCGCCCACAAGACCCGCCAGCCCGACGAGCAGAAAAGCGGCAATCACGAGGGCGTTTTCGGGGACGTTTTCGGTTTCTTCCGCCTCGCGTTCGTGCAGCGCTGCGGAGGCGACGTCGCGCTTGTCCATGAAGTAGGACCAGGTCATGTATGCGACGAGCAGGAAGACCATGATGGCGCCGTGCCATGGCTCAATGACCCCGTGCCAGCCCAGGACCGTCAGCAGAATGACGGAAAGCAGCATGGCCGTCGCGTCGCGCCGGACGACGCCGGCGCTGCAGGTCAACGCCGTAATACAGCCGCCGACGCCAAGGATAAGCAGAATGTTCGCGATATTGCTGCCGACGACGTTGCCGACCGCCAGATCCGGCTGATCCGCCAAGGCCGCCTGGACCGTGACCATCAATTCCGGTGCGGAAGTCCCGAAACCGACGACGGTCAACCCGATCATGGCCGGCGAGACGCCGATCTTCATGGCCAGACCGACCGCGCCGCGTAGCGCCAATTCCCCGCCCAAGGTCAAGACCACGAGGCCGGCTACGACTAAACCGATATCGATATGCATACAGCGATCCGTGCCCGTTGTTGGGCTTAGAAACTTCGTCGCGCCGCACCGGTCATGCCCACATGAACCGACGCCTCCTCCCCGCGACAACCATCCGTCTGAATTAAGCGTGCCACGCTTCGCTTGCAAGGTCTGCGG
>Ga0070727_10005104_pt1 | contig 10864 bp, 5 predicted proteins | sample tdAd472_FD_66722 | JGI IMG/M metagenome (GOLD analysis project Ga0070727, IMG submission 66722) | Marine sediment microbial communities from the Atlantic coast under amendment with organic carbon and nitrate - tdAd47.2 | ecosystem: Environmental > Aquatic > Marine > Coastal > Sediment | place... | reverse complement strand
TCTGGAGCTCTCCTCGGCCGCCGACATCGCGACGAACGTCCTCACGGGCTTCGGGCTCGAGGTCGCGGAGATCTCGCGGGTGGTCGACGTGCTCGCCCTCGGCGCGAACTCGGCGAACACCGACGTTCGGGGCTTCGGCGAGGCGCTCAAGTTCGTCGCGCCGGTCGCCGCTGGCCTGGGAGTTTCGCTCGAGGAGACCGCGGCCGCGGTCCAGGGGCTCGCGAACGCCGGCATCAAGGCGGGCCTCGCGGGCCGGGGGCTCCGGGCGATCTTCGCGGAGCTCCAGTCGCCCGGGGAGAAGCTCGCCGAGGTCCTGGAACTCTCGGGGCGGAATGCGGACGAGTTCTCGATCACCGCCGCCGGCGGCCTCCTGCCCGCCCTGCAGGAGCTCCGGGACGCCGGGGTCGACGCGTCCAACGTCTTCGACCTCCTCGAGAACTCGGCCGCTACGGCGTTCCTGGCGCTCACCGGGCAGGCGGACGATCTCCCCGGCCTCGTGGCGAACTTGGAGGGCGCCGAGGGGGCCGCGGACCGGATCGCGGCCATCATGGACGACAACCTCAACGGGGCGCTCCTGGCGGTCCGCAGCGCCTACGAGGGGCTCATCCTGAGCCTCGGGCGCACGGGCGGGCTCGACCTCCTCGAGGAGGGTGCCCGCTCCCTGGCCTCCGGCCTCCGGTTCCTCACCGAGAACATCGACACGACGGCGAAGGTCGCCCAGGCCCTCGCGATCGGGACGATCGTCGGGGTCGTCATCCCGGCCCTCGGGTCGCTCGCCGTGGCGCTCCTCACGAACCCGATCACGCTCCTCCCGGCGCTCCTCGCCGGCTCGATCGGGGCGCTCATCGCCTTCCGGGAGGAGATCGCGAACCTCGAGGTCGGGGGCGTCCGGGTCGGGGACGTCCTGCAGGCCGCGTTCGACCTCGTCTCCGAGCGGGTGTCGTTCCTCTTCGACCTCTTCCGGGACGGCGTCCGCTTCGCCGTCCAGGTCTTCGGCCCGGGGGTGCGGCTTGCGCTCAACGAGATCGGGGAGGCCGTCTCCGTCCTCGCGAGCTTCTTCCTCGACAACTACGTCGGCTCGATCGACGACGCCGGCGCCGCGACGAAGGCCTTCGCGAACTCGACGATCGGACTCTTCCTCTCGATCGGGCAGGCGATCTCGCGCTTCTTCACGCTCGCCCGGGACCAGCTCACGGCGATCGCGGACTTCGACCTGTCGAGCCCGATCGAGAGCGCGCGCCGACTCCTGCTCGCGTCGTCCGCCGACCTCTCGAGCGCGTTCGACGGGGTGACGACCGACTTCCGCGAGAACTTCGGACGGGACTACGTCGGCGCGGCGCTCGACATCGGGAAGGACGCCGCGGCGAACCTCTTCGAGGGGTTCCGCGGGCTCGAGGGCGGGGACGCGCTCCGGGCCTTCCTCGACCTCGAGGGCGACTTCAACGAGAAGCTCGCGGCGATCGAGGGCGAGCGCGTCGGCGCGGCCTTCGCCGCCGCCGCGAAGCAGGCCGCCTCCGTCGCTGCCGCCGCACTCGTCGGCGTCTCGCTCGCGGGGCCGGCCGATGCCTTCGCGGGGTCGTCGGACGCCGGGGGGGCGGGCGCTGTCGCCGCCGCGTCCGCCCCGTCCGACGACTCCGCCCTCTCCGGGCAGAACAAGCTCACCGAGCGCCAGATCGAGCTCCTTCGCGCGGTGCAGGACCCGATGAAGGAGATCATGGCGCTGCAGGCGGACCTGAACGCCCTGTGGGCCGCCGGCGCGATCTCGGTCGACGAATACAACCGCGCGCAACTCGAGCTCACGGCGCAGACGGGGGGCGTGAAGGGCGGGCTCGCCGAGATCCGCCTCGGGCTCGAGGACGTCTCGGGCTTCGTGCAGGGCGCGACGGTCGACGCGTTCAACGAGGGCAAGGCGGCGCTCCTCGACTTCTTCAAGTCCGGCGAGTTCAACGCGGACCGTTTCGTCGAGTCGATCCTCGACTCGCTCCTCGAGCTCGCGACGAACCAACTCCTCCTTTCGCTCTTCGGTGAGCAGGGCGGACCCGGAGGCGGAGGGGGTGGGGGTGGGTTCGACATCGGGGGATTCATTTCGGGATTCTTCGCCGAGGGCGGTCGACCGCCCGTCGGCGAGCCGGCCGTCGTCGGCGAGGGCGGGGCCGAGCTCTTCGTCCCCGACCAGCCCGGGACCATCGTCCCGGCAGGCCGCACGGCCGCGCTCCTGAACGCCGGCCCGCAGCCCGCCCCGCAAGTGAACGTGACCGTCCCGCCGGCGCAGGTCGTCGTCGTGGACGACCCGAGCCGCGTCCTCGACGTCATGCGGTCCAGGGACGGCCAGGAGGCCCAGCTCTCGAACGCCCAGGAGAATCGGGAGGCCCTGAGGGGTACTCTGGCGACATGACGTGGCAGGAAGGAACGGCGGCCGGCTACCTCGCGCTCCTCGAGGACCTCAAGCAGGTCATGACGAACTCGCGGGTCGACTCGCTCGCGGTGACGGCCGGGGGATCGGGCTACGCGGTCGGGGACGTCCTCGCGATCGACGGCGGGACCACGGTCGGGGGGCACACGGCAGCCGCCGAGGTGCTCACCGTGTCGACCGGCGCCGTCTCGACGGTGCGGATCTACCGGGGCGGCGCCTACACGGTGAACCCGGGCACGAGCGCGACGACCACCGGCGAGACGAACGTCGACACCGGCGCCTCAGTGACGGGGACCGGGTGCACGATCACGACGACGATCGCGTCGGCGGACTGGAGCGTCCTGCGCGAGTCCCAGGAGGCCGCGAGCGCGACCATCGGCGCGGGCGGGACCGGCTACTCCGTGAGCGACAAGCTCACGCTCGTCGGTGGGCTCATCGGCGAGGGCGGGACGGCGACGATCTTCAACGTCGACACCGTTTCCGGGGGCGTCGTGACGGCCGTCTCGGTCGACACCGCCGGCAACTACGAGGAGGAGCCGACGCCGAACCCGATCGCGACGACGGGAGGCGGCGGGTCGGGGTGCACGCTCAACGTGACGTGGCAGGACGCGACGACCCAGGAGCGCGTCCTCATCCTCAACGGGACGGGCCTGTCGGGCACCGACGACATCTACGTCGGGATCAAGGCGTACGAGCTCACCGTCGGGTTCGATACCGCGTGGAACTTCTGCCTCCTCGGCTTCACGGGCTTCAACTCGGGGCTCACGATCGAGGAGCAGCCCGGCATCTCGCCGGGGCTCCTCACGTCCGTCGGCAACGAAGGCGAGACCGACGACGGGAACGGCGCCTTCGTCCCGCTCAAGGACTCGAGCGGCGATGACATCTCGTGGTATGCGAACGTCAACGGCCGCCGGATCGTCTTCTCGTGCGCGGTCGACGACGGCGTCCAGTTCAATCACTTCCAGGGCTACCTCGGCTTCCTCGATCAGGTCGGCACGAACGACGAGTACGCCTACCCTCTCTGCGTCGCGTCCGGCGTCTCGGGGGACGACGCGCTCTACAACGAGTCGAGCGTGCTCCTCGGCGGGATCGTCGAGCCGATTCCGACTCAGTCGACGGCGATCGACCCGGCCGGCGCCTTCCTCGTCCGTCACCCGGACGGCTCGTGGATCGCGCACGCCGCCGCGCTCTCGAACTCCGCGTCGGTGCGTACGAGCGAGACCGAGTTCGGGGTCTTCCCGCTCGCGTCGCTCACGATCCCGAACACCTCGGAACCCGACGCGATGGTGGCGAACACGGGCTTCGGCATGAAGGACGTCGTCCCGACGTCCGGCGTCCCCGGCACGGCCTCCTTCGTGCTCAAGCCGTCGCCCGGCACCGCGGACGAGTACCTTCGCCGTCCGGTGATCCCGTTCCGCCAGGAAACCCCGATCACGGGGAACGACTACTACCTCACCGGCGAGCTCGGCGGCGTCTTCTGGTTCGCACGCGGCGGGAGTTCGATCGTCGCGCTCGATCGTCTCACCGACGGCGACGACCGCTACCGCATCTTCACGAACGGGAACCGGACTCAGGACTGGTCCTACTTCTGCATCGCGGAGGACTGAGACGATGGCCTACGAAACGTCGACCGCCTCCGGGATGGGGGATCTCCTGTCGAAGCTCTCGACGTTCGCGGTCGCGAACGGCTGGACGGAGGATCATATCGACGACGGCGTAACCGTCTCGACGGAGGGGATCTTCGCGCTCTCGAAGGGCGACGTTTACGTCTCGATGAAGTACGCCGCCGACTCGCCGAATCACATGAGCCTCCATCAGGCGCTCGGCTTCATCAACACGAGCACCGATCCAGGCGATCACACCGACGACTCGGGCAACGGCTACAACGGCGCGAGCCCCTACGCCGACGCGAGCCTCGACGACGAGCGATGCGTCAACGACCTGGGCGACGGTCCCTACCCGAGCTACCACTTCTTCGAGAAGGACTCGAGCCCGGCCTACATTCACGTCGTCGTGCAGCAGGAGACCGACGTCTACCGGCACTTCGGGTTCGGGACGCTCGACAAGTTCAACGACTGGACGGGCGGCGAATACTGCTACGGCCATTACCACGCGACGGGGACGTCGGGGCTCACCGCGACCGGCGTGAGCACGGGGCACTCGGTCCTCCTCGACGGGCTCAACGCGATCTCCAGCGCGACGGCGCGACGGTGCGCGACGATCCACGCCGAGAGCCTCCCGGGGCAGGGCGGAAGCGAGAAATGGCTCCAGGTCTGCGGCTTGACGTCGATGACGAACTCGGCGAACTGGACCGATTCCGCCGGCGAAGACAAGCAGGTTTGCTCCGGCGGGTTCCGCGCCGGGATCGTGGCGCCCCACCTCGGGAACTTCGTCGTCGACCCGACGACCGGGTTCCTCCCGACGTACGCGATCGAGCCGGTCTACGTCGACGCGACGAACTCGTTCGCCTACCCGCTGGGCCAGCTCCCCGACGTGCTCGGGATCTCGATGCACAACCTCACGCCGGGGCAGGAGATCACGCTCGGGGCGGACACCTACGTCGTCTTCCCCGCGGGCCGCCGGGGGACCGCGCTCCTCGACTGGCGGACGTACTACCAGGGGATCGCCTACAAGAAGGTCACGGCGTAGGATGCCGCCGTGGCGAGCTTCGCGAGCACGTCTGGAACCCTCGGCCCGCTCGAGGTCCTGATCTTCGGGCAGCAGTCGGGCGTCTCGTCCGACGCCTACCTCAACCCCGCCGAACCCGAGATCGTTCCGGTCGCGTTCCCGGTGGCGCCGAACTCCGTGGGCGAGCTCCAGACGGCCGCGCCGGCGCGGGTCGTGCAGGCCTTCGGGAGCTACGCGTCGACGACGAAGGACGGAACCGGGATCCCGGCATGGTTCGATCGGGTGCACGTCCTCCCGCGGACGATCGCGTACCCGAACCTCCTGTCGACGCAGCTCGTCGACGTGGACGTCCACTCCGCGTTCCGTACGGCGACCCACTCCTGGACGGGTTACACGAGCAACGCCGGCGCAGGGGTCGACCTCGCGACGCTCCCCGGCTTTCCGTCGGACCTCGACCCGATGCAGACGGTCGACCTCGTGCTCACGATCTCGACGGTCGGCCCGGGGGTCGTCGACGATACGCTCGACTTCGCGTTCGCGTCGGGGACGATCTCGATCCCGATCTCGATCACGCGGATCATCCTCTTCGACGTGCGCCCGGAGAACGACGACGAGCTCGTCGAGGTGCTCGAGTGGGTCACTCAGATCCACGCGGCCATCTCCGGGAAGGAGAAGCGGCCGTCGATGCGCGAGAGCCCGCGGCAGTTCCTCGAGTACGACTTCCGGCTCTACGAGGACGGCGAGCGCCAGACGATCCAGAACGTCCTCTTCGCGTGGCAGGGGAACACCTTCGGGGTTCCGTTCTGGAAGCACGAGACCGAGGTCGCCGCGGCCGTCACCGCCGGCGACACGACGATCACGGTCGGCTCGACCGACTACCGGGACTTCCGGGTCGGCGGGAACGCGATCATCATCGACGAGGCGACCGGAGCCTTCGACGTGCTCGTCGTGGACTCGCTCACGTCGTCGACGATCACCTTCACGAGCGCGACGTCGAACTCGCACGCCGTCGGCGTGACGGTCGCACCGTTGCGCCTGTGCGTCATCGAGGGGCGCGTCTCCGGGGCCCGCTATCCGAACGCGGTGCTCGACCTTGGCACCGTTCGGTTTCGGGTGACGGACAACGAGGCCGACCTCGCGGACACGTCGGGCTTCTCGTCCTTCAATTCGAAGGTGCTCTTCGACGACGACAACGGAATGGAGGGGGCGACGTCACCCGAGGCCTTCGACATCGAAGTCACGGACCTCGACTCGATCGCCGGCCTCGTCTACGTCGCGTCGGACTGGCCGACCCACAAGCCCGTTCGTCCGAAGACGTTCTTCGCGAAGGGGCGCGCGGCGTCCTGGGCGCTTCGTCAAGTGCTCTACGCGCTCCGCGGTCGGCAGGTCTCGTTCTACCTGCCGACGAAGAAGAGCGACCTCACGCTCACCGACGACATCTCCTCCGGCGTGGCGACGATGAACGTCCGGAACGACGGCTACACGCGGTTCGTGGGCGCCGCCCAGCCGCGGAACGTGATCCGGATCTCGTTCAACGACGGGACGCCGGCGGTCCTGCGGACCGTGCTCTCCTCGGTCGAGATCGACGCGACGGAGGAGACGCTCACCGTCGATTCGAACTGGACCGCGTCCTACTCGCAGTCGATCGTCGATCGGATCGAGTTCGTCGAGAAGATGCGCTTCGACCAGGACCGGATCGAGCTTCGAACCCAGCGCGGCGGGGTCGATGAATACTGCACCGTCGGGTGCCGAGGTGTCTTCGAGTGACCTACGCGGCTTACGAGGAGACCGTCGAGGCCAGCAGGCCGGTCGAGGTCTACCGCTTCACCTCCGGCGCCACGTCCTACTTCTACACCTCGTCCGAGGACTCGGTCGTCGCGAACTCGCTCACCTACGTCCCGCGCGCGATCTCGCGGGGACCCGTTCGCTTCGGGCCCGCCGAGCGGAACAACAAGTTCGAGATCCAGCTCCCCGGCGACGATGCGTTCGCCGACGTCTGGAAGTCGAGCGTCCCAGGGAATCGGGTCTCGGTCGAGGTGGATCGGTTCCAGCGGTCGGACTCGGCGATCGAGACGATTCGGATCTTCGAGGGGTTCGTCGATACCGTCTCCTTCGTCGACGATCTCCGCGTCGCGAAAGTGTCGTGCCGGCAGAGCATCGGCGGGGGGGACCGCGTCTACCCGCGGGAGAAGCAGTGCGCCTCGTGCAACCGCGTCCTCTACGACGATCAGTGCACGGTTTCGAGTTCCGACCCGGCCTACCGCGCGTCGGCCCTCGCGCCGAGCGGGCAGTCGGGGAGGACGCTCACGGTGCCCGGTCTCTCGGGCACCTATACCGACGGGTGGTTCGACGGCGGGATGGTCGAGGTGCTCGGCGGCACCGACTACCGACTCGTCCTGTCGCACTCGGGGAACGACCTAGAGCTCCTTCTGCCGTTCGGCACGACGCCGGCGTCCGTGAACGTCTTCGCCGGGTGCGAGCACACGATCGCGGTCTGCTCCTCGAAGTTCGACAACGCGATCAACTTCGGCGGCTTCGCCTTCGTGCCGAAGATCAACCCGAACCAGCAGGGGATCGTCTAGTGGGGTTCTGGTATTCGGTCTTTCTCTTCGCGTTCTCGACGATCCTGAACGAGCTCTTCCGTCCGAAGCCGAAGCGCGAGCAACTCAAGCCGGCCGGCGTCGGAGACTTCTCGTTCCCCACCGCGACCGAAGATCGCGTCGTCCCGTGGCTCTTCGGGACCGTCGAGATCAAAGGGCCGAACTTCGCGTGGTGGGGCGACCTTCGCGCGAACCCGATCGTCGACTCCGTGCAGGTCTCGCTCCTCTCCGACGAGGACATCATCCGCGGCTATCGCTACGCGATGGGCTTCCAGCTCCTCCTGTGCGGCGGAGGGGAGTACCCGGTCGACGAGCTCACCCGGGTCCGCATCGGCGAGAAGGAGGCATTCTCCGGTTCGGTGGCCGCCGGCGGCACGTTCACGATCGACAAGCCGCAGCTCTTCGGCGACCCCGACGAGGGCGGGACGGGCGGCGTCCAGGGGACGTTCCAGTTCTTCGCGGGCTCGAACACTCAATCCCCATCGAGCTACCTCGGCTCGGCGATCGTCACCGGCGCAACGATCGCCGCGGCCGGAACGGGATACACGGTCGGGGACACGCTCTTCTGCGTCGGCGGTACGTTCGGATTCGCGGCTCGGTTTCGCGTCGATACGGTCGGGGTCTCCGATGCCGTCGCGACGGTCTCGCTCCTGTCTGGCGGGATCTACTCCACGAAGCCGTCGAACCCTGTCTCGACGACGGTCGCGACTCTGGACCTCTCGCCGGGCTCGGGGTGCACGCTCAACCTCACCTTCGGCGCGGGCTTCCAGAGTCAAGACGGCGTGACGCCGGCCTACCGCGGGTTCTGCTACGTCACGAACTACGAGAACCGGGCCTACGTCGGAAACACGACGACGCCGGAGCCGTGGGCGATCACGCTCCGGCGCACGCCGAACCCGGTCGGGCTCACGAGCGGGAACGAGATCGTCAACTCGAAGGACGCGAACCCGGTCAACGTCCTCTACATCGCGCTCACCGCGAAGGACGGGTTCCGCTTCGACCCGTCGACGATCGACCTGACCTCGTTCGGCACCGCCGGCGATACGCTGGCGGTGGAGGGGAACGGGTTCTCGATGTTGATCGACAACCCCGAGGCGATCGAGGCGCTCGTCCAGCGCGTGGAGCAGCAGATCGACGGCGTCCTCATCCGCGACGAGTCCGACAAGAAGTGGAAGATCGCGCTCGCCCGCGACGACTACACGCCCGGAGCGCAACCCGAGCTCACCGTCGACAACGTGCTCGAGGTCAAGTCGTGGACGCGCGGATCGTGGGAGGCGACCGCGAATCAGGTCCGCGTCTCCTACAACGACGCCGGCGACGACTACAAGCGGACCTCGGCGCTCGCGCAGGACATGGCGAACGTCCAGATCCAGGACGGCGCGATCTCAAACGCCGAGGAGGCGCACCCGGGAGTGAAGGACGGGGACCTCGCGAGTGCGATCGCGTGGCGAAGCCTGCGGACGCTCGCCTACCCGCTCGCGAAGGGGACCTTCGTCGTGGACCGGACGCTCTGGGACGTCCAGATCAACGACGTCGTCGAGCTCACCTACGCGCGCCTCAACGTGACGCGTCTCCCGATGCGGGTGAACCGCGTCGACCGAAGCGACTTCGCGAGCGGCCGAATCACGATCGACATGATCCAGGACGTGTTCTACTCCGCCGCCGGGTCCTTCGCCGCGACGCCGAGTTCGGGATGGACCGCGCCGGGCGAGGACCTCGCGCCCTTCCCGGCCGGCGAGCAGCTCGTCCTCGAGGCGCCGCGCGCGATCGTCGCCAGGGACCCGAACTCGGCGTCGCCCGACCTCGACAAGCTCCTCGTGGCGGCCCGACTGCAGAGCGTCGAGAGCTCGTACGACATCCGCGAGCGGAACGCGGTGGGATCGCCGTCGGGCGACTACTCGAGCGCCGGCAACGTGCCCGCCTTCGCCCTGATCGGGGAGCTCAACGCGGCGCTGTCCGGCGGGACGGCCGTCCCGACGAGCGCGATCGTCGTGACGCCGACTCCGGACTCGCAGGAGGACATCGAGGCCGCCTTCGCGGACCTGTCGGACCCGGTGGAGATCGGGACGGAGCTCCGGAACCTCATCTACGTCGGATCGGTTTCGGGCGGCGGCGAGTTCATGCTCGTCTCGTCCGCATCGGACAACGCGAGCAACGTCCAACTGAACGACGTCTACCGGGGCGTCCTCGACTCCGTGACGCAGGACCACGCGTCGGGGACGAGCGTCTTCCTGCTCTTCGGCCGTGCCGGAATCTCGACCGCGATCCCCGCCGGGAACAACGTCGACGCGAAGCTCATCCCGAAGAGCGTCCTCGGGGAGGTGGACGAGGCCAACGCGACGACGGTCTCGCTCACGCTCGCGAACCGCGTCCGGCGCCCGTACCCGCCGGCCGAGATGAGCCTCAACTCCTCGCGCTTCGCGTCGACCACCTCGCTCGAGGGGAGCGGGAGCGGCGAGGACGTGGGGATCGCGCTCGCGTTCATCCGGCGCGACTTCCGGACGACGGACGAGGTCGCCTCCCTCCAGACGGACGCCGCGACGATCGACTCGACCTACCCGTCCGCGAACTCGACGACCCACGCCGCCGACGTCCGCGACGACCCCGACGGATCGAATACGCTCCTGTACGAGGAGGACCTCGCCTCGGCGAGCTCGGGGACCCTCCGGCGGCTCGACATCCTGCAGAACAACGCGGGCGTCCTGCCGACGCGGCTCCGCGTCTCGCTCGGATCCGAGCACACCTACAGCGGCACGTCCTACGAGTCGACCGTGGACCTCGTTCACGACTTCGACGTCACAAGCGCGCTCACCGGGGCCTTCGCCTTCGGGGCCCTCGACACGGACGACGTTTCGAACTCGTTCACGGTCGCCGACGACTCGACCGACCACGACTTCGATATCTCCTCGTCCTTCACCGCCGGCGACGTGCAGTACCGGATCAACGCGGGATCGTGGACGACCCTCATCTCCGCCGGCGGGACGAGCGGCACGATCGGGTCGGGCCTGATCACGAACGGCGACACGATCGACGTACGGCATAGGTCGTCCGACTCCGGCGCTCAAAAGCTCCTGGAGATGGACCTCTCCGCGACGCTCACCGCGTTCGCGGTCCTCCACGTTTGAATCCGATTCGCTCCGGGGTAGGATTCTCGACATGGCTAAGACATGCGGCGGCGGCAGGGCGGCGAAGATGTATCAACTCACGGACGCGGAGAAGTTCC
>Ga0070727_10005103_pt1 | contig 10864 bp, 7 predicted proteins | sample tdAd472_FD_66722 | JGI IMG/M metagenome (GOLD analysis project Ga0070727, IMG submission 66722) | Marine sediment microbial communities from the Atlantic coast under amendment with organic carbon and nitrate - tdAd47.2 | ecosystem: Environmental > Aquatic > Marine > Coastal > Sediment | place... | reverse complement strand
AGGCTATATTTCCCGTCTCCATTTGAAAGGCCTGGTAGAGGCTGGCATCCTCGAGAGAAACGTTGGCCGGATTGGCCATGCTGTGCCGGAACACCGATTCCCCACTGGCAGCCCAGGTAAACCCGTATTCCTCCAGCAGCGCCAGGGTGGCTCCGCTGACGCCACCTTCCGAAGGCCAGCAACCGGTCGGCCGTGCCCCGAAGTATTCCTCGAATGTGGCAATGCCTTCTTTAATGTGCCAGCGGGCACGTTCTTCACCACCGGGATATTCCTGCAAGTGGGGCATTTCTATATCCGGCATGGCTTCGCGTGCGCTTTCAAGGTCGATCATTAACGGAACAATCGGATGCGCATACGGAGACATCGACAGCTCGACCTGGCCACGGTCTGCCAGCGTCCGATAGCCGTCAATCACCCTGGAAAGCAATTCGCCGATCAGCTTCAATAGCTCACGGCGATCATGGATGGTGAAACCGGTACCCTTCTCCATCAACGCTTTCACCACGTCGTTATCACGTCGAACCGTTTCACCCATCCATGCCAGGTGGTACCACACCAGCAGATCAATAATAAACTGGTCGCCTACATACAACATGCCGGTTGGATGTTCCTTGAACCAGCCAGCCATTTCCGCAAGGTCCTGGTAGTGGGAAAAGCGTTTAATGGAATGCAGTTCATTTGCCCGCAGGCAGGCGTTGACCAGGTCCATTCTCTGGTCCTTGCCACCGGGCAAAACCGGGCACGCCAGGGCACCAAGCAGTGGATCACGGATTGCCTTGTTCTCGGACAGGAATCCATTGATCTGGCCGGCATAGTCGGAAAGCTGCTCAAGCAGTATCGGGGCAAAATTAACCACGGCCCGGGCCTCGGGTACAGCCTCGAGATGGGCCGCCATATCAATGTAATCTTTTGTCGCATGGAGGTAGGACCATGGCAACTGGTAGATACCGGTGATCTGGTCGCAATATTGTGGCTGGTGCATATGCCAGTAGATGACAACATTCAACGGCTGCCTATCTGACATGGTGAATTTCCTGGCCGAGCATTTCAGGTGTCACCAGTACCACCCCGTTTGGGCTGACATAAAACCGTTCTGCGTCTGCTTCTGCGTCTTCACCGATGACCGTGCCATCCGGTATTTCACAACCTTTATCAATAACTGCCTTGCTGATATGGCAGTAACGCCCAAAACTTACATTGGGCAAGGCAACCACATCCTGCAGTTCCGTGTAGGAATTTACCCTGACATTGGAGAACAACAGGGAGTGCCGCACCGTGGCGCCGGAGATAACGCAGCCGCCCGAGACCATCGAGTCCAGTGCCATGCCGCGCCGCTCATCATCGTCAAAAATAAACTTGGCAGGCGGTAACTGCTCCTGGTAGGTCCAGATCGGCCACGTGTCATCGTAAAGATTCAGTTCCGGCAAGATGCCAATCAGCTCGAGGTTGGCATTCCAGAAAGAATCGATGGTCCCCACGTCACGCCAGTAGGCTGGTTGCTTGTCATGGGTGTCCCGGAACGGGTACGACATGATCCGGTATTTTTCTATGAGACCTGGAATGATGTCATGTCCGAAGTCATGGGTTGAATAATCATTGTCAGCATCCTTGATTAACTGTTCGTACAGGAAGGCCGTGTTAAAGACATAGATACCCATCGAGGCCAGTGCCAGCTCCGGCTGACCGGGAATCGGGTCCGGTTGCTCCGGCTTTTCACTGAATTTCACAACCTGACCGTCTGCATCGACCGAGATAACCCCGAATGCCTCTGCCTCTTTCAGTGGCACCTCGATACAACCGACTGTCATGTCCGCCCCGGACTCCACATGCCTGGCAATCATGGTGCCGTAGTCCATCTTGTAGACATGATCACCCGCCAGTACCAGTACATATTCCGGCTTATGGGTGCGAATGATGTCGAGATTCTGGTAAATCGCATCAGCCGTTCCCGCATACCAGGAATCCTGTATACGCTGCTGTGCCGGCAGTATCTCAACGAACTCCTTGAATTCTCCCCGCAGAAAACTCCAGCCCTGCTGGATGTGCTGAATCAACGAATGTGCCTTGTATTGCGTCAGCACCCCGATCATGCGAATACCGGAATTCAGGCAGTTTGATAGCGGAAAATCGATAATCCGGAATTTCCCCCCGAAAGGGACCGCGGGCTTTGCCCGCCAGAGCGTTAATTGCCGCAGGCGTGAGCCCCGACCGCCTGCAAGAATGAGCGCAAGCGTACTGCGGGTAAGGCGGCTGACAAAGCGAATCTCGTTAGTGGGTGGCATTAAATTCAGGCTCAAGGGATCAGGGGAGGTTGGTTATTGTATGGGCAAGACCATTGACTGTATAGTTCCCTCGCAGGACAGTTTCACGGCCCGGATAATTGACTGCAACCAATCAGGGAAAACCGACTTGATACAGGATTCAGACACAGCCAGTTCTTCGGCATCCAAACACTCTTTGGATATAAAACGGCTGCTGGATGCACGCCACCATGACCCTTTTACCCTGCTCGGCAAGCACACCTATGCCGACAGGGACCTTGTACGGGCGCATATCCCGGGGGCCGCGTGGGTACGGATTGCAGAAAACGGGGCCTCACTGGAACGCATTGGCAATACCGACCTGTTTGAGTGGCATGGCCCGGCTGGTCAGGTTCCAGACCGGTACCGGTTGATCTGGTGTGACAGTCATGGTGCAGAACATGTGGCCTATGACCCCTACTGCTTTCCACCACAACTGTCGGATTATGACCTGCACCTGTTTGGCGAGGGAAGGCACTGGCATATTTACCGGGTACTCGGTGCACACAAGGAAAAGATTGACGACATAAATGGTGTCCGTTTCTGCGTCTGGGCACCGTCGGCGGAACGTGTCAGTGTCGTCGGCGACTTCAATAACTGGGATGGCCGCTGCCACCCGATGCGGGTCTCTGGCGGAGGCGGTGTCTGGGAGCTTTTTATCCCCGGGCTCGGTGCCGGCCAACCCTATAAATATGAAATCCGCACCCGCCCCCATGGAAGGGTTCTCCTGAAAACAGACCCCTACGGACAGCAGTTCGAACAACGTCCTGCAACCGCTTCACGGATACCTGAAAACCGGCCTTACCACTGGAAAGACAGTGGCTGGATGCAACAGCGCAGGGAGTCAGACTGGCAGGAAATACCGGTGTCCATCTACGAGGTGCACCTCGGCTCATGGAAACGCAATGAATTTGGCGGCTTCCTCGACTACCGCACACTGGCAATCGAGCTGGTCGACTACCTGAAACAGACCGGGTTTACCCATGTCGAATTGCTACCAATTACCGAGCATCCACTGGACGCTTCCTGGGGCTACCAGACGACAGGCTACTTTGCGCCGACCAGCCGTTTCGGTGAGCCGGATGATTTCCGCTTTTTCGTTGACTATTGCCACCAGAACGATATCGGTGTCCTGCTTGACTGGGTGCCGGCACACTTCCCCAAGGATGCGCATGCACTGGCCGGGTTTGATGGCACTGAACTATATGAACACAGTGACCCACGCCGCGGCGAACACCTCGAATGGGGCACATTGATCTACAACTATGGCCGTAACGAAGTCAGGAATTTCCTGCTTTCAAGCGCAATCTTCTGGCTGGAGGAATTTCACCTTGATGGTCTGCGTGTCGATGCTGTTGCCTCCATGCTCTACCATGACTATTCACGCAATGCCGGTGAGTGGCTCCCCAATATACATGGCGGCCGTGAGAACCTTGAGGCCGTGCAGTTTCTGCGTGAACTTAATACCGTTACCCATGCCGAATACCCCGGCACCATGATCATGGCAGAAGAATCAACTGCCTGGCCCGGCGTCAGCCGCCCTGTTGAGCATGGCGGGCTGGGCTTCAGCATGAAATGGAACATGGGCTGGATGCATGATTCCATTCGCTATATGCAGTATGAACCTGTACACCGAAAATTCCATCATAATGACCTGACGTTCGGCCTGCTTTACGCGTTTACGGAAAATTTTATCCTGCCGTTTTCACACGATGAGGTGGTGCATGGAAAAGGCTCCATGCTCTACAAACAACCCGGGGATGACTGGCAGCGCTTTGCCAACCTGCGCCTGTTGTATACCTACATGTTTACCTTTCCCGGCAAGAAACTGCTGTTCATGGGTAACGAGATTGCGCAGGGGCATGAATGGAATTTTGATGCCAGTGTTGAATGGCACCTGCTGGAATACAAGGGTCACCGGGGGGTACAACAGCTGGTTGGCGACCTGAACAGGATCTACCGCGGGCTTTCAGCACTGCACCGCTATGATTTTTCTCCGCAAGGTTTTGAATGGATCGAAGGCAATGACTCCGAGCAGTCCGTGTTCGCCTACCTGCGCCGTGACGGCGATAACATTGTTATCGTCGCGCTCAATTTTACGCCGGTTCCACGCCATGGCTATCGCCTTGGAGCACCCGTGGCAGGCACCTATATTGAGATTTTCAATTCAGACTCCGGGTATTATGGTGGCTCCGATATCGGCAACAACGGGCAGGTAAACACCGAGGACCTGTCCTGGAACGACAAGCCCTGCTCTTTCTCACTCTCCCTGCCACCGCTGGGCGCTGTGGTACTGCAACTGCAAGCCCCGTAACAAGGCAGAAAACAGTTGCAGGGTCGAATTCATTCGACCCTACTTGATATTTTCTGCAATGCCCCCTATCTATTAATCATGGATAGCGATGGAGGTATCGTCATGGAAAAAATCAGGGAACCTGCTGTAGCCGGCACTTTCTATCCAGCCGACCCGCAAGAATTGCAATCCATGCTGCACAGCTACCTGGCGGAATCCGCCAGTGATGGGTCGCCACCGAAAGCGATGATCGTCCCGCATGCCGGTTATATCTATTCAGGACCGGTTGCTGCCAGCGGCTATGCACGTTTACAACAGGCGGCCGATCACATCAACCAGGTTATCCTGCTGGGCCCCGCGCACCGGGTTGCTTTCAACGGGCTTGCAGCATCGAGTGCCGCTGGTTTTAAAACCCCGCTCGGCACCATACCCCTTGATCGCGCTGCAATCAGTGACATCCTCACCCTGCCGCAGGTGCGTATAAATGATGAGGCCCATCGGCTGGAACACAGCCTTGAGGTACAGCTGCCCTTTCTGCAACTCATACTGAATCAATTCACACTGGTACCACTGGTCGTCGGGGATGCCTCGCCCGATGAGGTCTGTGAGATTATCGGACATTTCTGGGACAGGCCCGGGACAGTGATCATCATCAGTTCTGATTTGAGTCACTTCCATGACTACGAAACCGCCGTTCAACTCGACAACGAAACCGCCAGGGCTATTGAAGGCCTGGCGCTGGAAAAGATCAGCCATGATCATGCCTGCGGGCGCAACCCGCTCAACGGACTTCTCCTGTACGCGCGGCAGCACGGGCTTTCTGTACACACTCTTGACCTGCGCAACTCGGGCGATACTGCCGGCCCGCGCAACCAGGTCGTCGGTTACGGTAGCTGGGTAATCTCCGCATAGCATGGCGTACTCTCCCCCAACACGCCTGAGCCTGCTGCAGGTAGCCTTGAGCTCGATTGAATCCGGACTGGTCTCCGGCGCCCCGGGGGCCATCAACAGCGGGGAATACAGCCAGCAACTGCGTGAATTGCGTGCCTGCTTCGTTACCCTGAAAACAGGCCCGTCACTGCGTGGCTGCATTGGTTCACTGGAGGCACACAGGCGCCTGGTTGAGGATGTCGCAGCCAATGCCTTTGCCGCGGCAAACCGGGATCCGCGTTTTCAGAAGCTCGACCCAGGGGAACTGAATTCCATCGATATCGGCATTTCTGTGCTGGGACCCAGCCAGGCACTCACATTTGATTCACAACAGACACTGCTTGATATGCTGCGCCCCGGGCAGGACGGCCTGATACTGCAGGACAGGAATGCCAGGGGCACGTTTCTGCCCAGCGTTTGGGAATCACTACCGGAACCGGCAGAGTTTCTTGATCAACTGAAGATGAAAGCCGGGTTAACAGCCGGCTACTGGTCGGATACGCTGGAGGTCTGGCGCTATTCAACTGAATCGTTCAGCGCGCCGGTGCCGGGAATAAGGGACCTGGATGAAAATTCGATCAGGACTGAATAGGGCTTAACCACGCAAACATCATCGTTAGCAGCAATACCACGAACAGCACCACTGGCCGTTTATATCCTGACACAGGATGTTTCTCATCACTGGATACGAGCTTGTCCAGCAGGTGTTGGCATAACAGCGTGTTATCAACATGACTGCGGCGATCCCCCAATCTCCTCTTCTCTGCATGACGATCCAGGTAGTTCCTGCGTCTTCCGACACGACGATCACCCTTGCGCTCATCGGCTTTCATATGAGCTGTGACCAGTTTTTGATAGTCATCCCAGCTTGACTGGCTCGTCAGCTCGGCAGGCAGCAAGCTGTCAAGGTGTCTCGCAACAATCCATGTCTCGCGGTCCTGGCTCAGTTCGTCATTCAGACAGATACGGCCAAGCAGGATATAGCGGGAGATATTCTCCGCTGTAAACGGCCCGCGCATCACACCGTCGCGCCGCGTATACCAGCACTTGTCAGACTTTTCAGTGCTCATGCTTATCGCCCCGGTCCTCAATCAACCAGCCAGGTTTCCATGCGAGCACGCAAGCGAATCAGTGCCTGCCCATGGATCTGGCACACCCGTGACTCGCTAACACCCAGTATTTCACCAATCTCGCGAAGGTTAAGCTCTTCGTCGTAATACAGGGCCATCACCAGGCGCTCACGCTCGGGCAGGCCCTTGATGGCCTCGGCCAGTCCTTTCTTGAAATCTTCATTCTGCAAGTTATCCAGCGGCTGGTTCAGATCGCGTGAATTGCTTGCATAGCCTTCTTCACCGGCATTACCGGGATCCTCAAAACTGAAAATGCGGCAGCCCGTCGCATCCTGCAGTATCTTGTGATATTCCTCTATTTCAAGGCCCATGGCTTCAGCGACTTCGACACCTCGCGCATCACGGCCCTTCTCATTCTCGATCTTGCGAACGGCCTCGGCAACCTCGCGTGCCTTGCGGTGCACAGAACGCGGGGTCCAGTCGGTACGACGTATTTCATCAAGCATGGCACCGCGAATCCGGATTCCTGCATAGGTTTCAAAACTGGCACCCTGCTCGGGGTCAAACTTTCTTGAAGCCTCTATCAAGCCAATCATGCCAGCCTGGATCAGGTCATCCGCCTGTACACTGGCAGGTAAACGACTCATCAAATGATAGGCAATCCGTTTGACAAGCGTTGTATGGTTTACGACAAGATTATTTGTGGCAGCTAAATCACCACTTACTTTTGCTGCATTGGATTTCATGACATCACCTCCACGTTGATGTTTTCATTTTGAACAAGACGTTCTACAAAAAACTCCAGGTGCCCGCCGGCACGATCAGGCCGCGGCCATGCGGCAACGCGCAGGGCCAGGTTCTTCAGTGCCATTGCCGAGCGGCTGCGCGGAAAGGCATCAACAACCGCCTGATGCCGGGAAACAGCTTCACGAAGCCTCTCATCGAAGGGGATAAAACCGGTGTACGAACAAACAATATCGTGATTATCTGCAATCATGTCCTGTATGGACCTGAATACATCATTGCCTTCAGCGGCAGTCCTGACCATGTTTGCAAGAATGCGAAAGCGTGATACGCCATACTCTGAAGACAACATCCGGATCTGCGCCACGCTGTCCCTTAGCGAGGCAGGTTCATTGCAGACGACTATCAGTATTTCGGTGGCGGCACTGCAGAAACTGGTGACGGCCTCGGAAATCCCGGTAGCTGTATCGATCACCAGCGTATCAACCGGCTCTTTCAAGCTGCTGAATGCATGAACAAGTCCGGCGCATTCATTAATTCCGACATTAGCCAGTTGTCTTAACCCGGATGCCGCGGGAATGACCATCAGGTTGTCGTTGCTGGCAAGAATAATATCGTCCAGCAGACAATCACCGTTGAGAACATCGAGTAATGTTGAATGCGCATCGAGGCCGAGCAGCACATCAATGTTTGCCATGCCGAGGTCCGCATCCAGCAGCAGGGTGCGGTGGCCTGCAGCGGCCAGTGCCAGTGAAAGGTTAATGGCAATATTGGTCTTTCCGGTTCCGCCCTTACCACCCGTTACTGCAATAACCTGGACGGGTTGCTTGTCAGTGCTATCTTCAGGTAGATCGCAAGCAGCCAGTTTTATATCAGACTGTTGCATGTGAAAATTCCTTGCTGCCTGCTACTTCTCTACGTTTGAACATGTGTCTTCCCGATGTGTCTGTGCCAGGAATATCTGGCGTTTTCGTAACTACCTGGACAGGTAGCAATTTGCGTACCAACTTTTAGGAACCACCCGGGGGCCGCGCGAGATATTTCTATCTATCTGAAAATAAAAAGATTATTAATATAACATCCGGATGCAGAGGCAAAACGGATCTACGTCACATTTTTGACAAATAGGGATAAACGACAGAGTTTTGGCGTTGTAGCCCGGATGGAGTGAAACGTAATCCGGGACTGCGCAGGTCCCTACCCCCGGATTCCACTTCGCTTCATCCGGGCTACAGGCCTACCAGGTTATTTCCATAAGTCGAGTGGGCGGCTGCTAACAGTTGAGGTTGATTCAGACAGGTGTACCACTGGCGGATAACCAGCTGGTGAAATGACTCTCGGGGAGCGGTTTACTGATATGAAATCCCTGGGCCGCATCACAACCGAGACTGCTGAGCATATCCCAGGACGAACCTGTTTCCACACCTTCGGCAATGACCTTGAAGCCAAGATTGTGCCCCAGTTCGATGATCGAGCGCACGATGGCCACATCCTGCCGGTTTGAAGCAACGTCCATAATAAATGACTGGTCAATCTTGAGTGTATGTATGGGCAGGCGCTTTAAATAGGAAAGCGAGGAATAACCGGTACCAAAATCATCAATCGCAATCGTCACACCGCAATCGTGCAATTGCGTCAACACTTCCGTAGCACGCTCGACGTCCTGCATCAGTGTCGCTTCGGTTATTTCTATCTCCAGGCAATCGCCATCAACCCCCGCTTCACTCAAGGCCCATTGTATTTTTTCGAGCAAGCGCGGGTTCTGAAAGGAACGTGCGGAAACGTTCACGGATACCGGCACAGGCGTGCCCTCGAATGCCCATTGCCGGCACTGCATCAGGGCCGTAATCAGCACCCAGTTCGTAATCGGCGTAATCAGCCCCAACTGCTCTGCAAGGGGAATAATCCGCTGCGGCATGACCATCCCGTCGAGGGGATGCTCCCAGCGCAACAGGGCCTCGGCACCGGTGATACGGGATGTCTGCAAATCAACCTGTGGCTGGTAATGCAGCTTGAACTCATTATTTTCCAGCGCCGTATGAATCTGGCCGGAGTAACGAAACTGCTCTGCAGGGCTAACATCACTCAACGGATCAAAATACTGGTAAGGCAAACCATTACGCTTGGCCCGCTGCATGGCACTTTCTGCGTTGACCAGAAGTGATTCCTCATCCACACCGTCTTCAGGAAAACAGGCGATCCCCAGTGTAATACCAACACACAGCTGCCTGCCCTGGCAGTTAAAAGGAACATCCATCGCATCCAGTACCTGGCTAATAACTCGTTCCGCAGCAGTCCTTGCATTATTTACCGGCTGCAGCAGGATTCCGAAACCATCACCACCAAGACGCGCCAGTGAGTCAGACTCACGCACAGCTGTATTCAGGCGCTCTGCAACATCACGCAACAGCATATCGCCAACATCGTGGCCCAGCGTATCGTTGTACATCTTGAACTGATCGATATCGAGAGAAATAACAACGACCTGTGAACCGGGCACGCGCCTGGACGCTGCAAGAGCCATATTCAAATGATCTGCCCAGAGCGCACGATTTGGTAAATTTGTCAGTGCATCGGTCGTTGCCAGGCGTTCAAGCCTCCTGCGTTCGGTAATCAGGCGGCTGATATCTTCCATGATGCAGTGGACCTTGGTGACCCGGCCAAGACGGTTGAGCGTTGGGTAAAGAGAAACCCGATACCAGTGTAATTCGCCACCGGCAAGCGACATGCGTACTTCGGCATGGCTGGTACTGCCAGTGACCGCTTTTTGCCATTTCGCAAGCAACAACTTCTTGTCCTCTGCACAGGTATCAGCCAGGCAGGGTAAAGGCGCCTCCAGCCTGTCGCAGTAGAGCGCCTCCATGGACGGGTTTGCGAACACCACATCATTTTTCTTTACATCAACACTCCAGCATAAATACGGCAGGCCACTGAGCAGTTCGCCTGCCCTGCCCTGGTCCTTTGCAAGCCGGACCAGTTTGTTCTCGGCATTATCCAGGACTGCCTGCCAATACCCCTCCATGACCAGGCCAAGATTGCGTAACAACACCTTGATCAGAACTGATTCAAGTTTATTACTCTCATCAGGTGTCAGGTTCAGGCCGGGCAACAGGCCCTTGAGATGGTCGATAAACAGGTGGTAACTACTGATAATCCAGACCGGCTTGAAACCCTCCGCCATGTAATGCTTGCCAGCATCCGTCAGCTGGTTTTCCCGGTCACTGTCTGATTCCGGAGCCAGAACATTAAACAGGTAACCCAGCTGGGTACGCACCCACAGGGCAATATCTCCGCCAGCTCTCTCACGGGCATACAATATGTCAGCGATATCGGGATTATTGAAGAGATGGTCATAATATATCTCTGCAAAGCCGGTGGCTTCACGGGAAAGACTATCCCGGTGTCTGCCGAGAATCCGGATATCTGCAGACGACAGCCGAAATACGTAGCTATATTCTTTTACGTGAACCCCATGCTGTTTAGCTGGATTCACTGCTGCTACAGGGCGCTGCCTGACGCTGGATCTA
>Ga0070727_10005102_pt1 | contig 10865 bp, 10 predicted proteins | sample tdAd472_FD_66722 | JGI IMG/M metagenome (GOLD analysis project Ga0070727, IMG submission 66722) | Marine sediment microbial communities from the Atlantic coast under amendment with organic carbon and nitrate - tdAd47.2 | ecosystem: Environmental > Aquatic > Marine > Coastal > Sediment | place... | reverse complement strand
GCACATTCCCCTCACGCGGGAAGAAATCGCGGCCAATCTGGATGTCACCGGAGAAACCCAGCCCCCCGGCGAGACATCGGGCCGAGCCATTGATGTTTTGGTCGGGCGCCTGCGCAATAAGATTGAAGCGAACCCGAAGGACCCACAAATCCTAAAGACTGAACGAGGTGTTGGTTATGTATTCGCCGTGGACGTTGCGGTTTCAGACGCGTGAAGTTTAAACCGAACAGCCTGCGCATGATTGGGCCGATCCTGGTTCTTGCGGCGTTTCTAATGGGCGGCGGCACGGTTTGGATGTGGACGAAATCCACGTCAGATTGGCGCGAGCATCGCATTGCGGCTTATAACGCAGGGATAACACTGTTTTATGCGATGCAAAACGGTACTGCCCCACCTGCGGGCATGGAAATCACACCTTTGCCTGACGCCGATCAGATCCACGCGACAAACGGATCATTCCGCCAAATCTCGGGCGCGCCTGATGCCCCGCGGATCACGATTGTCCCAATCCTGCCCGATACCGCAAACCAGATCACCGGGGCACCAGTTACCTTGGCCATTCTGTCCCCCAGTTTGACCTATAGCCTGGCGGACCTGCCGCGCCGCAACGGCCAAACTGGGGCCGAAACGCTGGGCGCTATAACCCGGAAATTGGCCACCTTCTGCAGCGACCCATTTGTCGTGGCCCGCATGGGCGATGCCGATTGGGTCGAGATAGTTGGCAACACCGTATGGGGGTGTGACGTCGCCCCGCCAGATCTGCGTATCCTCGCCGCACTTCTGGTGGTGGTCGCGACAGGCATCCTTCTAACGGTGGTCCTGAACCTACATTCGTCATTCCTGTCTTTCGCCGACCAGTTGCGAAATCGTCGGCGTGTAGGTGGTCCCACCCGCTATGAACCGTATGGCCCGCAAGAACTGCAAGAGATCATAACGGCCGTTAACAGCTATCTGGAAATCGAGCGCGAACAACTGGCGAGCCGGGCCGCCGTTCTCTCTGGTGTTAGCCACGATCTCGGCACACCTGCCACACGGCTCCGCCTACGGGCTGCGTTGATCCAAGACGGCAACTTGCGTCGCAAATTTGAAACAGATATTGACAGCATGACGGGCATCATCGAGAGCGTACTGACCTATACGAACGTCGAAATGGGCGCCGAAGAACCACGCAACTTATCTCTGACATCACTTCTGGAAGCGATTGTGGCCAACTACCAAGACGTCGGACGCCCAGTGACCCTCCGCAAAGGCAACGATGTCATTGTACGGGGCGGGAAATCCATCTTCATGTCCCGGCAAGGGTACGGTGTGATGTCCAATGACCGCGATATTGTTGTTGTTGGGCGGCCCGTGTCGCTGGAACGAGCCATTACGAACCTAATCGAAAATGCTCTGAAATACGGTCGGAGCGCGACCATCTCGTTAGAGGCTGACGCGCAATCGGCAACTGTCATCATCGACGATGAGGGTTCCCAAAGCTCGGCCACGGAAATCGAAGACATGCTCGCGCCATTTCAACGCGGTGAAAACACAAAGACCATCGACGGTCACGGGCTGGGCCTGACGATCGTCGCCACTATTGCGAAATTGCACGGTGGAAAACTGTCATTCGAAGATACCCCGGCAGGTGTTTCTGCACGGTTGGACATTCAACGTAGTTGACCGTCGGCTCAAGAGGATGACCGCTTTGGAAGCAAATGCCGGAACAGGTGATGGGGCCAATCGCCGTATCGAAGAACTCCGCAAACGGACACCCCGCTCAGAGATGCGTTTGACAATTCGTGCCTATTGCAGCCGTTCGACGCGGGGGCCTCGTATGTCCGTTAAGGGCCGTTTCTACTGGCAACGATGTCGGCTTTGGGTGCCTGGCGTCCAATCGAGCGCGCCGCAGCATTTGGGGGGAGTGGGCCCAAACCCAACCTTCGCCGCGGATGGCGCCAATGACTGGACTGCGCGGACATTGCTGACTTTCGCCGTAACTGCACCAATATCAGCTTTGGCGGTTTCTGCTGTTTTTCAATATGGCCATCAACTGCTAAAGCTTAGACATGCACAGCTCTGATCTACGTTTCTTTCCACCTGACAGTGCCCGCACCCATGAAGTTTGCGGGTCCGGGGCTTTTGTTTTCGCTTTTACGCTGGCCGCGCGGCTGGGTGGGGAAATCCTTTGGGTGCGCGAGGCCTGGGAGACTGTGCAACCCAATCCCAACGGGTTTGCTGAGTTCATTGACCCGGCGAGTGTGACCATTTGCAATGCCAAAAATCAAATGGGGGTTTTGGCCGTCGCAGAAGAAGCGTTGCGATCGGGGGCTGTCACCCTTGTTGTGATGACCTTGAATCAGCCTATCGGCCTGACCGAAGGGCGAAGATTGCAGTTGGCCGCGCGGGAGGGAAAATCCACCGGGTTGGCCATCATCCCCGAAGGCATGGGTAGCAATGCCGCGGAAACCAGGTGGCGGTGTGGCCCTGTTTTTGACCCCAAGGACTCGACTCTGCAAAAATGGGAGCTTATTAAGAACAAATCAGGAACATTGGGTGTCTGGCATGTTCGATGGGATACAGCGTCGCGTCGTCTCATTATGGTTTCCTCGGCTGGCAAGTGACCGGGTTTTACGCCAGCATCTGATTGATGGCCCCTTTGCGCTGACCCTGAAACAGCAGGATGCCAATCGTATATATTGCTTGAACGGTGAAGCCGCGCGGCAGGGATTGCACCGGGGGATGTCTTATGCCGATGCGCGCGCCTTTTGCCCAAACTTGCGAAGCGCTCCGGCCGACCCCGCAAAAGATCAGCGTTTCCTGCATATTTTGCGCCGCTGGGCGACACGGTATTGCCCCTGGGTCGGGGCGGAGGGTGAGGACGGGCTGGTTCTTGATATAACAGGATCGGCGCATCTTTGGGGTGGAGAGTCTGCCATGATCGTGGACATACGCAGGCGGTTGTTGCGGGCGGGGCTTTCGGTGCAAATCGGACTTGGCGACACGCGGGGGGCAGCCTGGGCGCTGGCCCATTATGGTGAGGGAACCGCCCCCTCTGGTAACATGCGGAGCGCGCTTGAAACCCTGCCTGTGGCCGCGCTGCGCCTGAAGGAAGACACAACGGTCACGTTACAGCGGTTGGGCTTGCGCAAAATTGGGGACCTTGCGACAGCCCCGCGCGCACCCCTGACCCGCCGCTTTGGCCCCGGTCTTTTGCTGCGGCTTGATCAGGCCCTTGGCACACATCCCGAAGAGATTACACCGCTGGCTGATCCCCCACATTACGGTCTGCGGATGACCTTGCCGGAACCGATTGGATTGCTGACTGATGTCATGGCTGGAACCGAACGGTTGCTGGTTCAGCTTTGCGCCAAACTGAAAGCGCGAGAGATGGGTGCGCGCATGCTTTGCATGACGCTGCGCCGGGTAGATCAGGATCAGCAACAGGTTGAGCTGCGTCTGGCGCGGCCCTTGCAAGACCCCAAGCGCATCCTGCCCTTGTTCGAGCGCGGATTAGCCGAGGTTGAGGCCGGGTTTGGCATTGATCAATTGCGCCTGGAGGCGACACAGGTCGAGGCATTGCCCGTGCAGCAGGTGAGCCACGTATCGGATCATGACAAAGACAAGTTAGACGACCTGATTAGCCGCCTTGGCACACGTATCGGGTTGGAGAATATCCAACGGTTCCTACCAGCAGACAGCCATATTCCGGAGCGCAGCTTTCTGATCGCTTGCGCGGCTTATTCTGAACCACAAAGTGGTTGGAACAGTGCAAAGCGACGCCCGCTTTGCCTGTTTCCGCCGGAACCGATTGCTGGAACGGGACCGCACCCGCCAAGCCGTTTTCGCTGGCGGCGCATGTCCTTGACCACAGGCCATGCCACGGGCCCTGAACGTATCGCACCGGAATGGTGGTTTGAGGATGAAAACTGGCGCTCAGGTCTGCGCGATTACTGGCGCGTGGAGACAAGACAGGGGCGGCGGCTTTGGTTATTTCACACCCCGCAAAATCCGGGTTGGTTTGTGCAGGGGGAATTCGCATGATCGAGGTGAACCGCACCTATCGTCCGGATATGCTGGAAACACATGCGCAAGGGCAGAATTATGCAGAACTCTGCGTGACGACGAATTTTACCTTTCTGACCGGCGCATCTCATCCAGAAGAATTGGTCACGCGCGCGGCGGAACTGGGGCTGTCTGCTATTGCCATAACGGATCACAATTCCCTGGCCGGGGTGGTGCGCGCGTGGAGTGCGCTGAAAGAGCTGAAACGTGAGGCGAAAGGTGCAGTGCAAATCCGGTCTCAGCATCAGATTGATTCATCTTCTCGGCAAGAGGTTGGACGACTTGACCCAATTGCGAAACCGACCGCATTTTCGTTGCCGAAACTGATCGTTGGGTGCCGTCTGATTTTACAGGACAGTTCCGTGGATTGGCTTGCCTTGCCCTGTGACCGGACCGCCTATAAGCGACTGACCCGGTTGCTGACGTTGGGAAAACGTCGGGCCGAAAAGGGGCAATGCGACCTTTACCGCGAAGACATGATAACCACGTGCAAAGGCATGATCTTGATCGCCTTGCCGCAAACTGGCCTGGCAGAAGCCACTTCGGATATTCAAACCATGCGGCGATATTTCTCCAATCATGTCTTTCTGGGGGCGGCCCCCCGATATGATGGCAGCGACCAAACCTATCTGGCGGCCTGTGCCCGGCTGGCGCACAAGACATCCGCCCCCATGGTCGCGGTTGGGGATGTTTTGATGCACCACGCCAGTCGTAGGCAGTTGGCCGATGTGCTGACCTGTATGCGCAACCATATCACCATTGATCAGATCGGAACCCGTGCGCTGCTCAACGCAGAACGCCGTTTGAAATCAGGGGCCGATCTGGCACGTTTGTTCCGTAGCCACCCCGGTGCGTTGCGGCGCACGCTTGAGATTGCCAACAGATGCAGTTTTGATCTGGAGGAGCTGTCTTATGAATACCCTCATGAGGACGCAGGGAGCGAAACACCGCAGGCTCGCCTGGAACGTCTGGCCCATGAAGGGTTGAAAAACCGTTACCCCGCTGGCCCGCCAAGTCGCGCAATCCAACTTCTGAAGAAAGAACTGGCGCTGGTGGAGGAACTTAAATTTCCCGCCTACTTCCTGACCGTTCATGACATCATGCAATTTGCCAAATCGCAAGGCATCCTCTGTCAGGGACGGGGATCGGCCGCAAATTCTATCCTGTGCTATCTTTTGGGCATTACCGATGTCAGCCCGGATACGATCGCTATGGTTTTTGAGCGGTTCGTCTCAAGATACCGGGGCGAGCCGCCGGATATCGACGTGGATTTTGAACACGAACGGCGCGAAGAGGTAATCCAGTGGATTTATAAGAAATATGGCCGCCACCGTGCGGGGCTTTGTGCCACGGTAATCCATTTCCGTTCTCGTGCTGCGATCCGCGAAGTGGGCAAGGTCATGGGGTTATCACAAGATGTAACCGCAGGTCTGTCCAGCCAAATCTGGGGTATGACCAATGGCGGTGTTGATCTGGACCGCATCCGCGAACTTGGCCTTGTTCCAGAGGACCGTCGTTTGATGCAGACCATTCGCCTGATAGGTGAACTGATCGGGTTCCCCCGCCATTTATCTCAGCATGTTGGCGGTTTTGTCATCACGCGTGGGCGGCTGGACGAGTTATCACCCATTTCAAATGCAGCGATGGAGGACCGGACGGTCATCGAATGGGACAAGGATGATATCGACGCCTTGGGTATTCTGAAGATCGATGTTCTGGGGCTGGGCATGCTGAGTTGTGTGCGCAAAGCGTTTGATCTGATGCAGGTGCATGAGGGGGAAACGCTGACGATTGCCACGGTCCCGCAAGAGGACAAAGCCACCTACGACATGCTGTGTGTCGCCGATGCGGTGGGCGTCTTTCAGGTGGAAAGTCGGGCGCAGATGAATTTTCTGCCCCGCATGAAGCCCAGAACTTTTTATGATCTGGTGATCGAGGTCGCCATTGTTCGCCCCGGTCCTATTCAGGGCGATATGGTCAAGCCCTATATCCGGCGTCGGAACGGTGATGAGAAACCGGAACCTTTTGGCTCGGAATTGGAACAAGTTACCAAGCGCACCCTTGGTGTTCCGCTTTTTCAAGAGCAGGCCTTGCAGATCGCCGTTGTCGGAGCCGGGTTTTCCGCTGAAGAGGCCGACCACCTGCGCCGGTCTCTGGCTTCGTTCCGGCGGATGGGAACAATCGGCACGCATCGCGACAAATTCATCAATGGCATGCTTGGCAAGGGCTATGATCAGGAGGTGGCCGAACGCTGTTTCAGTCAGATCGAAGGGTTTGCCGATTACGGCTTTCCGGAAAGCCACGCAGCTGCCTTTGCCATGCTGGCCTATGTATCGGCTTGGCTAAAATGCCACCACCCGGCGATCTTTGCCTGTGCGCTGCTCAATTCCCAGCCGATGGGGTTTTACGCCCCGGCCCAGATTGTGCGTGATGCGCGGGAACATAATGTGGAAACGCGCCCCATTTGCGTCAATCATTCCGAATGGAACAACACGTTGGAACGCCGCCCCGATGGCAGGCTGGCCCTGCGGCTGGGATTTCGCCAGATCAAAGCTTTCAGGGAAGAAGATGCCGGTTGGATTGTTGCCGCGCGTGGTAATGGCTATCCGGATCCCGAGGCACTTTGGCTGAGGGCCGGATTGCGGCCTGATGTGCTAACACGCCTTGCCGAGGCCGACGCGTTTTCCGATATGGGCCTTGCCCGTCGCGATGCGCTTTGGGCGGTGAAGGCAATTCGGGATCATAACCCACTACCTCTTTTCAACGATCCGATTGACGGAGAAGCGATCAATGAGCCACAGACGCACCTGCCGGTCATGCAATTGGGCGAAGAAGTGGTCGAGGACTATGTTTCAACCAGGCTGACATTGCGGGCACACCCAATGGAACTTTTGCGCCCATCTCTGCCGGGACTGGTCACACATGACTCTTTGAAACATATCGCGGTTGGACGTTACAGCGTTTGTGGTTTGGTTATCACCCGCCAGCGCCCGGGGACGGCCTCGGGCGTGATTTTCCTGACGCTTGAGGATGAAACCGGCGTCAGCAACGTCGTGGTCTGGCCCAAGGTTTATGAACGATTTCGCCGTGTCGTTATGGGCGGGCGGCTGCTACAGGTGCAGGGTTATCTGCAACGTGAGGGTATCGTGGTGCACCTGATTGCACAGGACGTTCAGGACATGTCCCACAAGCTGTCGGAACTGGGCCACCCGCTCCCCGATGCCCTGACAACCGAGGGGCCTCGCACGGATGACACCCCCAAGAAATCCCGCTATCCCGCCCGCGCCATGCATCCGCGCGATCAAGCAAAACGCCTCTTCCCAAGCCGGGATTTTCATTAAGCTGCCGTTCATGCGCTTTGCAGCATTGATCAAGCCGGGTTCTCTACTGCCGACCGCTGCGGGAAGCATAACTAAGTCCCGCAACTTGATCCTTGAGCAATTTGTTCTCGCGGCAGAAAGTTCGAATGATCGGTTTTTGCGCCGCATGGCGGCACGGATTTCTTTGCATGCGCCGCAATTTTGGCGCTGCGAGCGCAGGCAACAAGAAATCACGATGACCGGGTTGGGCCCTTTTACACCTTCGCCGCCGCTTCGACGAAGGGCCGCTCTTCATATTGGGTCAGAACTGAATGACGCGATTCTTTTTGTTTCGTGAAGATTTAGCTGCAAAAAGAATCGAAGGTTTGTGACACACCACACAAATACTTGATAACGCTCACAAGCGTGTGTCTGACGTCAGCACCTGTGGGGCAGATTTGAGGGATTGGCATCAGGAGGATTTCTGGTTCATCGTAACCGTCAAGGAGTGGAGATGAGACAGACATTCGGAAGCCAATGTCTACTTCGGGCGCGACAAAGCCATTCTGGAACAAAGGGAAAGGATCAAACAGAAGACGCTCGAAGCGAGACGCTTGCATCACAGCCAACGCGCCGCATAATCACATTAACCAGATGAGCCGAACTCTCTCTTAGTTTAGGCCGCCATTGGTTCCAAAAACCCTGACGACGGACAGTCAGCTAATCATATGCGATAGGCCTAATAGATCGACACCTAATAGCCTCAGCACTATGCCAATTCGAACATTGGCGACAGAGAATGATGCTCAAAGCAATGAGTTTAGGGCTGCAACCTCCAGCTGAGCTCAGATAACATCGTCGCTAAGAAAGCAACGAAATTGAACTTCTGATGACATTTGGGGATGTGGCGACCATCATGCAGAGTTCGTATTTCGGGCAATTTAGCGGCGACCCAGCAATTGAATTTAGGATTCTAAAAATCTTGGTTAGAAATAAACTCTGTGGTCATATCCTTCTTGCATTACCGATTGCTTCATCGGTGGACATTCATTCAGAATACTCGTGGGAAGTCAGACTATCCAGTGAAATTGTTGACGCTCAAATATGCCAGATTGCCCTTAGTCCAATACCTGAAGTTTGTGAGCATTTCGCTCGCGTTGATACAGAACTGTTCCCTGATCAAAAAGACTGGAGTCGGGGTGGTCTTGAGTATGCGTGGCTCGACATAAACCGTGATGGGAAACTGGATCTCATATTGAGAGTTCGCAACTTCGAATGGTGCGGCAGCGTCGGATGCGCAAACTATATTTTCCTAAGCGAACTAGCTAGTGATGGTTCCGCCTCATACGAAACAGCAACCATCCTGCCGATCAGTCTGGAACCTATCTTCGTCTTCGACCGAGGAGGTTTGGGAATCGCACTTCGTTTTGGGGCTTCAGACTTTTTTGTAGACCCGGTCGCGCTTTATAGATCAGGCAAGAATGAATATCGAATTGAGGATTGAGAATTGGCTTCATTTGAGCAGACACAAAACCTAATTGATAGCTTCGCTAATAAGAACCTTGCGGCGTTTATCCAATCTGTAGGTTACCGAGAAAGTGACAATGACTATTCTTTTCAAAGCGGGCTTCGGTTGGGAGCATACCAGTTTGAAAGAATCGCGTTGCTGGACATTGGTTGAATTGAGGCAAGCAGCGGCAGCGATCCAAGTACATGGAATTGGACAGGAAAGCATCGCGTCAATAGTGTCGCGGATTTTCTAGGCCCAAACGCAGAATTTTATCAAGACTTGGCTTTCATTGAATGGACGGAGCGGCATTGGCAATTCATCCGAGCAACTGACAACGAGTATTGGGGTGATCAGACGTTAGATGAGGTCGATCTTAGTGTCAGTGTGTCTGACGTCAGGCCATCCGAGGATGCGATCTTGTGAATTCATCTTGTCCGAGGGAAGAGGCCATGCCGCCACCCTTTCGACGACGTGTTGTTGAATGGTGAAGACTTCTGAGCCCGCTGACTGTTGGTTCGGGATTTGACGCGAAAATCCGGTGTTCGTCACGAGGGGCCGCGGCCACAGGGATTATAGTTTGCGCGCGCGCTTCTCAGCTTCCCTCTCGATCCGCCCAACCGGCAAAGATGCGTTCCAGAAAAATAACGGCGTAGTATAAAATGATGCCCAGAAAGGCGAGGGCAATCAAAACCGCGAACATCAGGGGATAATCCCCATTGGTTTCGCCCGATTTGAATAGCGCCCCAAGGCCGCGGCCATGTGGGCTCACGATCTCGACCAGATTGGTGCCAATGAACGCCAGGGTCGCCGATACTTTCAGTGCCCCAAAGAATTCCGGCAAGGTCTTGGGCAACGCGATCTTGCGAAAGATCGTATACGGTGATGCGCCGAGCGCGCGCAGTATGTCACGGTATTCGGGCTCCAGCGTGGACAGCCCAATCCCGACCGACACGGCAATCGGGAAAAACGAAATCATAAAGGCCATCAGCACCGTGTTGAAGTCATGTTGCCCGATAAAGATGAGCGAGATGACAGGCACCAGCGTTGCTTTGGGAATAGCGTTGAAGCCTACCAGCAATGGATAAAGTGCATTGCGGGCGACCTTTGAAAAACCGATGATCATGCCGATCAAGGTGCCGAACACCACAGCCAGCATCAAACCCGCGACGGTGCGCCAAAGGGTTTGCCAGCCCATGATCAGGAACAGATATTTGAAGTTCCAGAATGCCGGCGGCAAGTCGGAGGGGGAAGCCATCTTGTAGTTCGGCCAGTCGTTGACCCAAACCAACATTTCCCACAGTCCAAGGAACACGAGGATGGCGAGCACGGGTGTCGCGATCTTGAATAGCATCAGTGGTCCGCCTCGGCGCGGCCCTGTGCAATCTTGATCTGGTCGCGCAAGATGTGCAGCATATCGGCTGCGGTTGGAGTGAACAGCACGTCCAGGGTGCGATCCTCTGGCAAATCGATATCCATCACGTATTGCGTCCGTGCTGGCCGACCGGACAGGACGATCACCTGATCCCCCAGAAAAACGCTTTCGCGCAGATCATGCGTAATCAGAACTGCCGTAAACGGTTCCGCACGGCGCAGGTCGCGCATTGTCTGCCACAGGTCTTCGCGGGTGAAGGCATCCAGTGCCCCGAACGGTTCGTCCATGATCAACACATCGGGCTTGTGGACAAGCGACCTGCACAGTGACGCGCGCTGGCGCATACCCCCCGACAATTCCGAAGGGCGCTTGTGTTCGAACCCAAGCAGCCCGACCATTTCAAGCAATGCCATCGCGCGGTCGATCCGTGACGCCTTGGGCATCTTGGGCGCAACGATTTCAAGCGGCAGGACCACGTTGTCGAGGATCGTGCGCCACTCCAATAGCACGGGGTTCTGAAACGCCATCCCGACGGTCTTGCGGGGGCCCTTTACACGTTCGCCATGTAGCCAGACTTCGCCTGCATCAGGCTTCATCAGCCCTGCGACAAGGCGGGTCAATGTGGATTTTCCGCATCCCG
>Ga0070727_10005099_pt1 | contig 10866 bp, 10 predicted proteins | sample tdAd472_FD_66722 | JGI IMG/M metagenome (GOLD analysis project Ga0070727, IMG submission 66722) | Marine sediment microbial communities from the Atlantic coast under amendment with organic carbon and nitrate - tdAd47.2 | ecosystem: Environmental > Aquatic > Marine > Coastal > Sediment | place... | reverse complement strand
ATCGTGACCGCACAGGAGAGTGCCGCTGGTCTTACAGCGGTCTGGGCCCGGGAAAACACTCGAGACGAAGTGTATGGTGCGATCACTCGCAAAGAAGCCTACGCAACCACCGGATCGCGTATTCGCGTCCGTATTTTCGGGGGGTGGGACTTCACAGAGGAAGACCTTGGTGCCCCCGATTTCGTATCGGAAGGCTACACACGCGGAGTTCCGATGGGTGGCGATCTGCGCAACGCACCCGAAACTGCTGCACCCCGCATCATGGCGAGGGCCCAGCGCGATCCCGACGGCGCCAACCTTGACCGGGTGCAGGTCATCAAAGGGTGGATTGATGCCGAAGGTGAGACGTTTGAGCGTGTCTATGACATTGCCGTATCAGACGACCGCGTGATCGGCGAAGATGGCCGCGCCCGCGAACCAGTGGGCAGCACCGTTGACATCGAGAATGCGACATTCACCAATACGATCGGCGCTGCTTCACTCGAAGGCATCTGGGAGGACCCAAACTTCGATCCCGCGGAGGATGCGTTCTACTACGTCCGGGTCATCGAAATTCCCAAGCCGCGCTGGACAACTTACGACGCCGCCTTCTTCGATATTCCGCTGCCAGACAGCGTCCCGCCGACCACGCAAGACCGCGCCTATACATCTCCGATCTGGTACAGCACCAGCAACTGAGTGGGGAACAAAAACAGGGCCTTCCTTTGGTGCCCACGGGCCTGAGTATTCACACAGCCTCTCCGCGTTGCAGTCATCGAGGCCATGAATATTTTACGTCGGGCACGAATGTCAGCAATGCGAAAGCTGCGCTGCGGCATCAGCTGACAGGGGCAACGGCGGCACTGGGCCGTCCGCGAAGACGGCCCAGCCGTTTAGATTTCAATAGCTTCGGCGATGGCCAGCGCATCTTCAAGCTCAACCCCTAAGTATCTGACAGTGCTGTCCATCTTGGTATGCCCCAACAGCAGCTGGACCGCCCGCAAATTGCCGGTCTTCTTGTAGATTTGCGTCACCTTGGTGCGACGCATCGAGTGCGTGCCATAGGCGCTGGCCTCCAGACCAATGGATGTCACCCAACCTCGCACAATCCGCGCGTACTGGCGGGTCGAAATGTGAAGCCGTTCGTGAAGACGCCCGGGCCAGAGGTATTTAGATCCGACCATGAGCGGCTCCCGCATCCACCGTGCCAAAGATGCACGGGTGCCTTCAGAAATTTCGAAACGCACAGGTTTCTGCGTCTTACTCTGCAAAACCGACGCGCGCTCCCTGATTTGGCCTGACGCCATGACATCGACCACCTTCATCTTCACCAAGTCGCAGCCGCGCAGCTTGCTGTCTATGGCAAGATTGAAGAGGGCCAGATCACGATGGTTTTCGGCCAGCTCCAGCCGCACCCTGATCGCCCAGACATGTTTGGGCTTGAGCGGCCTTTTCTGGCCGACGATCCGGCCTTTGTTCCAGGCTGGGCGCAGTGCGCGGATGGCGGGTAAGTTTGGTGTTTCCATGATGGACCCTCCGATCCACCACGCCCTCCCACATCGACAACCCGACGTTGACCCGGCCAACTTATCACAGGATGCCGCGGCGCAATCGAGGTCGGCTAGGAGCCCAACTAGTACCTTGGTTTCTTTCGCTGAATGCGCTCGCAGAAACTTCCTTGCGGCGACGCGGCTGAAACCCATGCTGTGTTGCAGAAAGAAGAGCGGCCGTTCATTCAAGTCGCAGCAAAAAATATGAATAAAATAATATTCCGGGTCAGTCTCGCCAATGGCCAACCGTCCTTGGCTTAACACTCTCGGACATCTTGAAGTCTTTCCCAAAGTCGGCGGTGTCGTGAAATTGCATAGGCTTGGTCGTATGGGATTCCAGTAGCCGCTTGGCATATGTGTCACGGTATTCTTCGCATTTTTCATCGCCAACCCGGACCGGGGCCCACGCAACAAACGGCGGCAAGACGTCAAAGCCAGTGTAGTGCAACATCCCATGGTGAATGTGCCAAAGCGCAACATTCATATCACCCAGTAATCCATCAGGTGAAAACATCGTATTGAACCCACCGGTTGAGGTGCAGACCATAGCGCGCTTGCCCTTCAATCCGCCAGTTTCAAAACGCATTCCTGCGCCATAAACCAACGAGTTCAAAAATACGCGATCAACCCACCCCTTCATGATTGCCGGCATCGAGAACCAATAGAGCGGGAACTGCATGACCAAGACATCACACCAAAAAAGCTTGTCCAATTCTGCAGTGATATCGGCTGAAAGCTCTTCATTCTGCACGGAATGTTTCTGTTCCCGGTCATATTGAAGCCGTTCTGGAAATCGACGCGTCTTGAAGTCGTTCTTTGAGGCAACAGGCTCAAAGTCCATCGCATAAAGATCAGAAATTCTGACTTCATGTCCTGCAGCAAGCAACTGGGCCACAGCGTGATCCAACAAAGATCTCTGAAAGCTATGTTCATTTTCTGGGTGGGCAAAAACAATGAGATACTTCATTTTGTACACTTCTCTTCTCATATTGGCAGATCATGATCTGCTTGGATCTGATCAGAAAACCTAGCGCTGTTTCATACATCAGCTTGGGTAATTTCCATCAAACGGCCAAAACTTGCACTGCCCCCGATCTACTTTTCGGATTCCGCAGACGGAACTGCGATCTTGGGATACCAACGCGACAATGCTTGCCAGTTTCCTGAAAAGCCCTGCGCGTGAATTCGAGAATGCCCCGCACCAAAGAAGTCAGCCTCCGGTGCGGGAGGTGTCTCTAGGCGAATGTGACCCCATTTTTGCTCATCGGCAGGTCTGTCACACGTGGTCCATTTGCAGCGATTGCATTGGCCAAGGCTGGTGCCGCAGGTGGTGTGCCTGGTTCCCCGACACCAGTTGGTGCCTCGGCTGATGGCACAATATGCACCTCAATGGCCGCGATATCCCTGATCCGCAAAGGTTCGTAATCGGGGAAGTTGGACTGATCAACCACGCCTTCGGTTAACGTGATCTCGTCGCGCATTACGTGCCCTATACCATAGCCGATACCACCCTCCATCTGCGCTTTGATCACATCCGGGTTCACGGCGATGCCGCAATCAATGGCGCAAGTGACTTTTTCGATTTTGATACCCTCTTCAGCAGTGCCCGAGATTTCAACAACCTCAGCGGCGTAACTGTTAAAGCTTTTGTGAACCGCGATACCCTGACTGCGCCCCGCGACGGCTTTGCCCCAGTTGCCTTTATCAGCCGCCAGTTTCAACACGCCTGCAAGGCGATCCTGATCCTTTTCACCACCACCTAGAAGTGCCAAACGGAATTCAACCGGATCACGCCCCGCCGCTTTGGCCGCCGCATCCATCATGGTTTCCATCACGTAGGCCGTATGGGTGTGCCCAACCGAACGCCACCACAATACCGATGTAGCCTTGGCCACATCTGTCAGGCCCAAGAATTGACCAGGAATAATATAAGGGCTGCCGAACACGCCTTCGATTGAGGTATGGTCAACACCGTCATGCACAAGGGCAGATGCAAACGGGGTGCCTTTTACAATCGACGGGCTTGCAATCCGGTGATCCCAGCCAAGGATATTGCCGTCGCCGTCCAGTCCCACGCGTACACGGTGCGCTACGGCAGGGCGGTAATACCCTCCTGTGATGTCATCTTCGCGTGACCAGACCAATTTCACCGGCCGCGTGCGGTCCGTGATGACGAAGGCCAATGCCGCCTCAACCTGATAATCTGCGGTTGGTGTCGCCCGTCTGCCAAACGATCCACCTGCCAACATCGTGTTGATGCGGATTTTCTCCATCGGCAGTTGGAAGATTTGCGCCATTGCCATATGCGGCCCAGTCGGTTGCTGCGCGCCATCGTGCAACAAGATGCCACCATCTTCGGTGGCTTGGATCGTGCACGTCAGAGGCTCCATCGGGGCGTGAGCCAGCAGCGGGAAGTAGTAGGTATGGTCGATGACTTTATCAGCCCCGTCAATCAGCGCGGCAGTTGCGGCCTGATCAGACTTCATCGCATTGAATTCTGGGTCAGTGTTTACAGCCGCAATCAATCCTGCGCGGAATTCATCGGAACTGCGAGATTCTGCGGCAGAGAAATCCCACTCAACCGTCAGAGCGTCGCGGGCTTGAAGCGCACCCCAGGTATTTTCAGCGTAAACCACAACACCTGCTTTGTTGGGCAACGCCGCCGCACGAATAAAGCCCTTGATTGACTGCGCCTCGCTGTCGTCAAAGCTTGCGACGGTGCCTCCCATGCGGGGCGTACGTGCAATCATCGCGACCATTTGGTTCTCTAAATGCAAATCCATCGCGAATATGGCACTGCCGTTGGTCTTGGGCGTTGAATCCTTGCGACGCACATCGGGGTTCCCGATGAGGCGGAAGTCCTTGGGGTCTTTCAAAGTCGGGTTCGCGGGCGCGTCCATTTCTGCGGCTGCTGACAGGAAATCAACCATTGGTGCGGCTTTATCCCCACCCGAGATTACGCCGTCTTGCAACGTGAGCGTTGTTGGCTCAACACCCCAAGTTTTTGCAGCCGCGCTGATCAGCATTTCACGCGCAGCGGCACCTGCTTGGCGGTACTGCATAAACGAATTGGCCATCGCGGTTGAGCCGCCAGTGCCTTGGAACGGACCAAAGAACAGGTTGTTATATTTGCTGGGGTCCGAGGGTGCGAAGTCATATTCGATAGCATCCATCGACAAGCCAAGCTCTTCGGCAATAAGCGTGGTCAGACCGGTTGCCGGACCTTGTCCCATCTCGAAATGTTTAACAACAGCCGTGACAACACCATTGGCATCGATCTTAACAAAGGGGTTCAGTTGCGCAGAACCATGTCCTGCAGCAAGTGCACCATCAGGGCGGATGCCAATAACCAGCAGTGCGGCACCAGCAGCTTTTAGAAATCCTCGGCGAGATGTATTCAATGTCATATCAAGTCTCCATGATTTCTGATGCACGTTGGATCGCGGCACGAATGCGTTGGTAAGTGGCACATCGACACGCATTGCCGTCCATATAGTCGTCGATTTCTGCGACGGAGGGTTTGGGGTTTTCGCTCAGCAAGCCAACAGCGGACATGATCTGACCGGACTGGCAGTAACCACACTGAACCACATCCAATTCGACCCAAGCGGCCTGAACCGCCTGCGCTTCTTTGGAGTTAACCCCTTCGATTGTGGTGACGCTGGCCCCCTCAAGATCCTCGATAAAGGTCTGACAAGAGCGCACGGGCACGCCGTCAACATGGACGGTGCAGGCACCGCAAGCGGCAACGCCACAACCGAACTTGGTTCCGGTCATCTTTAGCTCATCGCGGATTACCCACAAAAGTGGTGTGCCCTCTTCGGCCTCCACCTTATGCGTTTGGCCGTTTAAATTCAGTGATATTGCCATGGTTCTATTGAACCTCCCTATGTGTCATCTCTTGGTCATTCTTTTTCACAAGTCAGGCCCGCATGATCCAAATGCCCGTGCGGGCAAGAATTGCGGGCCATCCGAAGATTTACTTGGATTGGGAATCGAATATCGATTTAAGCATCATACGCCGTGGCATAAGTGGCATAATCCAATTGGCCATGAAGCGCAGTGAACGTTGGTTGATTGTCACCAGCTTGCCTGCCATCATCGCATCATACCCATGTTTGGCTACGCTTTCAGCAGTTGCAAAACCGCCCTGAACCATGCTCGTACCTTCAAGTTTTGCGACCTTCACAAATTCGGTTTCAACTAGTCCCGGCGCAAGAACCGTGCATGTCACGCCTTTATCTTTGAGCTCTTGATCTATCGCCTGACTGAACGAATTCACGAATGCTTTTGTTGCATAATAGACAGCCTGATTTGGGCCCGGCATGAAGCCAGCAATCGACCCCACATTTAGGATCTTACCTGAACCTCGGGCCCCCATCCGAGTTGCGAACTCATGTGTCAACGTCACCAGCGCTGTCACATTTAGATTGATCATCGCAGTTTCGAGCGCCAAATCCCGCTCGACATGCAGACCTTGCCCGCCAAAACCCGCGTTGTTGATCAGAATATCAACGTCAAATTTTGCATCCGTTACTGCCTTTATAAGATCGATGGCACCATCGGGCGCACCTAAATCAATAGCGAACACATGTGCCGAAATTTTATAGTCTTTTTCCAATTCATCTTTCAACGCTACGAGTTCGGCCTCGCGGCGCGCGGTAAGAATGACATCACCGCCTTTAGACGCGTGATACCGGGCAAATTCTTTTCCAATTCCTGAAGATGCGCCGGTGATGAGAGCTGTATTTGACATGATGGGTCCTTTAGAGAACTGGAACGTTCACAATTATGGGTTCTTTGATTAGTTGATTGCCGCGTTCAATTAGGTAAAAAGCCCGATCAGCAGCGGCAAGTCCGACACCGCTGGCACCGCCCGTTAAGACGGTCCATCCTCCGTGTTCAATTGCATGCTTATACATGGGTCTTCTCCCGTAATGGCTTAGAGCCCGAATTGATCCTTCATGCCGCCGATGAATGCTTTGTCATCTAGGGCTTTGCGGTTGTTCAGCAGCTCGACGGCATCGGCACCAGCGCGATAACGCAACGTATCGGTTCCATCCGTGACCGCGTCATAGATAACTTCCGCCACAACGATCGGCTGTGATGCACGAGAGGTCGCTTCCTCACCTCCCCACGTTGAAAACAGAGCCTGAACGACAGGCTGGTATTCCGACAACGTCTCGTCGTTGACAAAGTCGAACGAACGCCCTCCAAAGTCGGTTGCGATCATTCCGGGTTGAACAATTTTGACCTTGATGCCTGCTGCTGCAAGTTCGTAGTGCAGGGATTCCGAAATACCTTCGACGGCAAATTTGGAGCCATGATAGAGTGCGCCAAGCGGGAAGGTCATTTGCCCACCAATCGACGAGATATTGACAATTGTGCCCGCGCCCTGTGCGCGAAGATGAGGCAGAACAGCCTTGGTGGTTTCCAGCAAACCAATCACATTCGTATCAAACTGACGACGGATGCGGTCCATCGGAAATGCTTCGAGCAGGCCATATGCGCCATAGCCCGCATTGTTCAGCAGCACGTCGATCTTACCAAACTTTTCAATACCCTTTGCAACGGCATCTTCAATCGAAGCCGTGTCCGTAACGTCGAGGCGCGTGACAAGAATGTTGTCGTTTCCAACAAGGTCTACTTCATCTTGAGGGGAGCGCATTGTCGCCACGACCTGCCAGCCTCGAGAGGCAAAAAGCTTGGCTGTTTCTTTGCCGATACCCGACGAAGCGCCAGTGATTAATATCGTTTTGGACATGGAGAGGCTCCTCAATGAATATCGCCTCAAGCTAGCATCACGTGCACCAACCCCACTGCCTAATCTTCCGAATGACCTGCCCATTTCTCCAAAGCTATGGCTTTGGGTGTTATCCTAGGGCAATTTTTCCTATAATTAGCAGACAAGGGAGGCCGTCTGATGGTGCCAGAAAATTTTATCAACGACGTTTTTCACTATGTTGAGGTGAATGGCGGTTTGGGGAGAGGCTGCAGCACAGATGTGGATGGGCTGTTCGCGTTTGGCAATACAGCGAAGACAGAATGCTCGACCGCAATCTATGATCCCATCATGTGCTTAGTGCTGCAAGGAACCAAAGAAGCCTACATCGGCGGCCGTGTGCTCCGTTACGGCGCGGGGGATTTACTTATAGTGAGCCATGCAATCCCCGTTGAGTCCGCAGTTATCCAAGCCACTCCGGAACAGCCTTATGTCGCACTTGTCCTTCGTTTGGATCTGGCGTTGGCACGCAGTCTCTATGATGAAATTGACGGCATTGGAGAAACGGAAAGTGATACATATGCGCTCAACGTTGCTGCCTCTGATGCGGTGTTGATCGATGCCGTAGCGCGTCTTTTTCGTATGTCCCAAGACCCTACAGAGGCCCGAGCGCTGGCTCCGCTCGTTCTGAAGGAAATTCATTTTCGCCTTTTGCGCGCCCAGCACGGTGGCATGCTACGACAGCTGCTCAGACATGAAAGTTCGGCCAACCGAATTTCGAAATCCATAGCGATCATACGCTCGAATTTCAAAAACACCTTATCCGTGGCCAAACTTGCCACAGAGTCCGGCATGAGCTTGTCTGCATTTCATGAACACTTCAAATCGGTGACGGCCACAACCCCTCTACAATACCAAAAAGAACTGCGCTTGTTGGAGGCCCAGCGTCTTTTGCTATCAGGTAATGCGACTGTTGCGTCTGCTGCTTTTGACGTAGGGTACGAAAGCCCCACACAGTTTAGCCGTGAGTTCTCTCGCAAATTCGGCCTGTCACCGAACGATCAAAAATCTGCAAGTGCGCTATTTGCTGTATAGAATCCTGGCTGTCGACGGTTTCTATGATTTGGTTGCTCAATGGCTGCCTTTCGGCTCCTCGACTGTGATTTCAGGCGCGGCCAAAGTCGTCAATTCGCCACTCCAAAAGTTATAAAAGATAATCGTCGAGATGCGGTGAGCTGCAGGTTTGTCTGCGCCTAATAATTTCGAGCACAGTACAGCGCTGGGGTGGTATGAAAATCGTGCATCAGGATGGGTTTCAATGACCGGTTCGGTGGAATTCGCACGGTACAAAACATCAGCTGCTGCAGGCGCAAAACTCAATTCTGCACTTGCATTTTCTGCGAAGGCAAAAGTCGGGAAAGTCCGCTTTGCAGACGTCGGTTTAGATCGCAGCAAAGGTCCGTTTCCCCGCCCTTGGCGATGAATTCTGCGATCGGCGCGATGGCCGCGATTGGACCCAAACCCAACGCTCATACCTCCCCCTTATGCAAAAGGCCCCGCCGGATGGCAGGGCCTTTCACCAATTCCAAAGCGATCCGTTTATTGCGGGATGTCGCCTTCGATACCTTCGACATAAAAGTTCATGCCCGCCAGAGTGCCGTCATCGGCTGTTTCGCCGTCGCCCAGCCAATCACTGCCGTCCTGCTTTTTCACAGGGCCGGTGAACGCGTGATATGATCCATCCGCAAGCGCGTCTTTCAGCGCCAGCGCTTCGGCCTTCACATCCGCCGGAACCGCATCCGAGATTTCACCGATGCCAACCATGCCAGCGCCGATTCCATCCCATGTGTTCACCGACGTCCAGGTGCCGTCCATCACGGCCTTGGTGCGCGCAACATAGTAAGGGGCCCAGTTGTCGATGATCGAGCTAACGCGCGGCAGCGGAGCGTATTTCTCCATATCCGACGCCTGACCAAAGGTGATCACGTTGCCCGCTGCCTGTGCCGCCGCCTGCGGCGCGGTCGAGTCGGTGTGCTGCAGGATCACGTCCGCGCCCTGTTCGATCAGAACCTTGGCCGCGTCCGCCTCTTTGGCGGGGTCGAACCAGGTATAGGCCCAGATGATCTTGAACTGGACGTCGGGGTTGACCTTCTTGGCGTGGATATAGGCGCTGTTGATGCCCCGGATCACTTCGGGGATCGGGAAGGACCCGATATAGCCGATGATGTTGGATTTGGTCATCGACCCGGCAATATGCCCTTGAACGGCGCGCCCTTCATAGAAGCGCGCGGAATAGACGGAGACGTTTTCGGCCTGCTTGTAGCCGGTCGCGTGTTCGAATTTCACATTCGGGAATTTCTTGGCCACGTTGATGGTCGGGTCCATGTACCCAAACGACGTGGTAAAGATCAGCTTGGCCCCGTTCAGCGCCATCTGGGTCATCACCCGCTCGCTGTCCGGGCCTTCGGCGACGTTTTCGACATAGACGGTTTCAACCGCATCGCCAAATTCCGCCTCGACCGCCAGGCGGCCCTTGTCATGTTCATAGGTCCAGCCGCCGTCGCCCACCGGGCCGACATAGACAAAGCCGACCTTGGTGGTTTCGGCATACGCGCTGCCTGCCACAAGGCCCAGTGCCATCGCGGCCCCGGTCATGAGTTTTGTTAGTTTCATAGAGTTCCCCCTGGGTTCATTATTGGCCCCTTAGTTTGAGGCGTGGAAAATTCGTCCGAGCGACGCTGGCGCGCTGCTTTTGTCTGCTGACAGGATCACCAGCACAACGATGGTGATCAGATAGGGCGACATTGCCAGATACTCCACAGGAATGGCAACGCCTGCCGCCTGAAGATTAAGCTGCAAAACGGTTATGCCGCCAAAAAGATAGGCACCCAACAGGACCCGCCATGGTTTCCAGCTGGCAAACACCACCAACGCCAGCGCGATCCAGCCGACCCCGGCGGTCATGCCCTCGGTCCACTGCGGCACGCGCACCAGGCTGATATAGGCCCCACCCAGGCCCGCACAGGCCCCACCAAACATGATCGCCATGATCCGGATGCGGATCACCTTGTATCCCAGCGCATGGGCAGCATCGTGGTTTTCGCCCACCGCACGCAGGATCAGACCAACGCGCGTGTACTTCAGCACCGCCCAGACCGTCGCCACAATCGCGACCCCCAGATACAGGATCAGGTCATGACCAAACAGGATCGGGCCAACCACCGGCAAATCGCTCAGGATCGGGATATCCAGCTGCGGGGTGGGGGGCGGTTTCTCTCCGACATAGCTTTGCCCCATCAGCGAGCTCAGCCCCAGACCGAACAACGTCAGCGCCAACCCGCTGGCCACCTGATTGGCCAGCGCCACCTGCGTCAGGAACACGAACAACAGCGACAACACCGCGCCACCGATTGCGGACCCGATAAAGCCCAGCCAGGGTGATCCGGTCTCCAACGCGATGGCAAAGCCGCTGATCGCACCGACGATCATCATGCCTTCGACGCCCAGGTTCAGAACCCCGGCTTTCTCCACCACCAGTTCTCCCACCGCCGCCAACAGGATCGGCGTTGCCGCCACCATCAATGACGCGATCAGCAGGACGGGATTGATTGCACT
>Ga0070727_10005098_pt1 | contig 10869 bp, 8 predicted proteins | sample tdAd472_FD_66722 | JGI IMG/M metagenome (GOLD analysis project Ga0070727, IMG submission 66722) | Marine sediment microbial communities from the Atlantic coast under amendment with organic carbon and nitrate - tdAd47.2 | ecosystem: Environmental > Aquatic > Marine > Coastal > Sediment | place... | reverse complement strand
TGGAGCCACCGATCAGAGTCGAACTGATGACCTACGGTTTACGAAACCGTTGCTCTACCAACTGAGCTACGGTGGCCTAGGGTTTGCTCTCGGGGAGAGCGGCGATGCTGGTAGCGTGAGGCGGGCGGGCTGTCAATTCGGCACCCCGCGCGGTTACGCGTCGTCGTCGGACTCGTCGACGATTAGCTCTTCCTCGGTTTCTTCTTCTTCTTCTTTTTCTTCTTCGCTGTCGTCGTCCGCGTCATTGTCCTTTTCGGGCGCGGTGTACTTCAGATCCACGTCGGCATCCGCGAGTTGGGTCTCTAGGAGCTCCATCAGCTCGTCCAGATCTTCGCTGGACCATTCCTCGAGGATTTCCGAGATGAAGTCGTAAAAGTCGCCGCTGTCGATGCGGCGTTCGATTTCTTCGATGTCGTCGTCAGAAAAGACGCTGACCAGGTCTTCGCGCAGTGCATCGATTTCGCCATCTTCGATGGCGTCGGCAACCGAAAGCCGGACTCGCTGCATCGCGCGCTTGTTTAGGAAGATCTCCATCAGAAAACCTCTAAGCGGGTCGAATCGGCGCTACTATAAGAGAGGGGCGGGGGCTGTCAATCTTGTCTGCTCGGGATCCGACCCTCTATGCTAAGGCCGTGCCAACCCGCACCGTAGCCATCTGTCTCTGGGCCCTGTGTCTCGCCGCCCCTCAGTCGCTTCGGGCTGACTCGGGCGAGCTGCCGGGCGGACCACCGGAGCGGGAGGGGTCGATCGCCGTGGGCGCCGAAACCGGTCTCGTGGTGCCCCTGTCGACCAATCGGCTCTGCCCTACCGGCTATGAGTGTATCGCCGACGTCGGCTGGGCGATCGGTCTCGGCTTCTCCTACCGGTGGGCAAACGGTATCGGTTTGGGGTTCGGGTACGAGTTCTGGCTGCTCACGGCGAATGGTGTCTACGAAACCACCGTTCCCCAGATGTTCACCGGGCTGCTCCAGTACTCCTTCCTGCCAGACCGCTCGATGCATCCCCTATTGCGCCTACGAGGCGGCTTTCTGATGCTGGGCCCCTCCTTTCGCGTGGCCACGATCGGTGGAACCGCCGAGATCGGGGCGGGAGCGGAGGTCGAGCTGAGCTCGAATGCGGTCTTCTCGTTCCTGCTCACGGCGAACCTCCTCCGGACCCAGTCGTTCACCACTCAGTCGGACGGCGCGGTTCGAGCGGTGGACGGTGCGCTCGATGCCATGCTGGTTCTGCGGGTCGGATTCAATTTCTTGCTGTGAAAGCGCCCGAATCGCCTGAGATTCGGCCACCTGAGCGGTGGAGATTTCGACAGCTCGGCTGTAGGCTGTATCGTTATAGTGTCTTGGCGGGGTCAGTGGATGCAGGCGGGGGCTGAATGAGCGGCGACGCACACCAGAACGGTGATGGTCCGTCGGACGTGATCGAGGGTGGCGAGACGCTTGCCCCCGGCCCCGGTGCGGATAGCTGGAGCCGGCCTCCGCGGGTCGATTCCGGGTCCACCCCGGCCGGGATCCATTTCACCTTTTTCGGGCAGACCGATGTGGGTCTCGTTCGCGAGCACAACGAAGACAACTTCATGGTGGCCGATCTGAGCAACGCCTCGGGGCCCTTTCCCGGTGAGGAAACGGTGTCGGGCTCGGTTTCGGACCGCGGCATCGCCTTGGCGGTGTGTGACGGCATGGGCGGCGCGGCCGCTGGCGAAGTTGCGAGTCACATGGCCGTCGATGCGCTCTTTGAGACGTTGCGAGGTGACGGCGCGCCGACGGACCGCGATAGCTTTGCCCGACGTCTAGTCGACTCGATCGAAGAAGCGGGCGCGCGGATTTACCTCTCGGCCAAGAAAGACCGAACGCGCCGCGGGATGGGAACCACCGCAACGGTGGCAGGCCTCGTCGACAAGGTGCTCTTCGCGGGGCAGGTCGGTGACAGCCGTTGCTACATCTTGAGAAACGGCCGACTGAGCTTGATCACCAAAGACCAATCGCTCGTCAATCAATTGATCGAAGCCGGGCAGCTCTCCGAAGACGAGGCCGACGCCTTCGAGCACTCCAATATCATCCTGCAGGCGCTGGGCACCACCGAGCAGGTTGTGGTCGATCTGACCTTCGTCGAGCTTCGACGCGGTGATCGGGTGCTGCTGTGCTCCGATGGTCTGAGCGGTCTCGTTCATGACGAGGCCATTCGAGAGGAAATGGCCTGCGTGGGCCCGCTCCCGGAGCTTGCCGAACGTCTGATCGATCTCGCGAATGCGGCTGGAGGTCACGATAACGTCACCTGCATCGTCGCTGACTTCGACGGAGATGCCCTCGAGCCGCCGGAAGAGGGGGCCGTCCCGTTTTACCAGCAGTATCCGTTGCCACGAGGCAGTGACGAGCGGCCCGCTGCAGGGCCAACGCTGCCCCACGTGGTCAAGAGCATGGTGCCCCGCGCGATGCCGGCGCGCCGGCCGGCGGTTCGCGAGCTCATGTCCGATCCGCCGGGTCCCGTCTCGTTTTCCTGGTCGACCGCGGCGTCCGTGTTGGCGTTGCTGGGGCTGGCCGCGGTGATCACCATCGTGAGCGTAGGCCGGAGCAGCGATCCGGGCGCGTCTCCTACGCCGCCGCCTCCCGCCTACGCTGAGGCCGAGATCCCCGTCGAAGTGAAGGTTCGCGCAGCGCTCGAGGGCGGTGAGCTTTATGTCAACGGCCGAAGCTATGGTCCGTTGCGACTCGACGAGGCGATTCTGCTGCGGCTGCTTCCCGGCTCGTATCATTTCGAGGCCCGCGAAGCAGACGGAACCCAAGTGGGCAAAGACGTTCTCGTAGAGCCCGGCCTGCCGACGGAGGTCGAGCTCATTCCGCCTGCCGATTGAGGTCCGATCATGATCCGACTCCGCCAAATCAAGGGCGCCGACTCCGGACGTGAGCTCGAGTTCGATCAAGATCTCATCCGCATCGGTCGCATGCCTGACAGCGACGTGAACTTCGATCCCGAGGTGGACCTCGATGCATCCGGGCGGCATGCCGAGATCCGCAACGAGGACGGACGCTATCTTTTGATCGACACGGGCAGTCGCAACGGCACTTGGCTGAACGGCCAGCGCATCAAACACGCTGCACTCAGCTACGGAGACGAAGTCGAGTTCGGTCGCGGGGGACCCAGGTTGGAAATCGCATCGGTGCGAAATCGTCCAAGCAGCCGCGAGCCAACCGCGCGGATGTTCACAGGTGCACCTCCTCGGGACCCGAGGTTCGACCCGCTCGCCATGCCGGTAACGACAGCGACCCGGCTCGACGACCTCGTGGCTGGGCCAGGTCTTCTTCCGGAGGGTTTTCTCCCCTCCGACGCGCCTCCAAGCACACCGAGGAAGCGGCGGCGGCAACGAAGCTCCGCCCTTCTGTGGGGCGCAGCGGGAGTGCTTCTCATTGCGGTGGTCGCGATCGTCGTCGTTGCTTCGCTCCAGTAGCTTTTTTGACGGTGGTACTGGCGGAGCGCGAAAAGCAAGGGAGCCCATGTTTCCCGCTCGACTCGCGGCTTGGTTTCGTCCGGCCTCTCAAACATCCGAACCGCTCGAGGGGCGTCAGGCGTACCACTCGGACATTCGCGAGGTTCGGCCCGATGCTTGGTCGACGCATTCGCCGTCAGCGCGGGGACGCGATGTAGAGCGCGCGATGTGGCTCGCGGGCGTGAGCGCGCGTGACTTCTACGAGGTGGTGGACATCGACTTGTCGCCTCACTTGGTGACCCCGGTCGACGACATCATCGCGTTGTGCCGCCGCCAAGCGAAGGCATGCGAGCACCAGGCGCGGGAGCTCAGCGCCGAGCTTCCACCGCCAAATCAATACGGTCGTCCGCCGCTTCCATGGCACCGCACGAACGCGCGACACGCGCAGAGCCTCTTTCGCGCATCGCAAGCATGGGACGCGTTGGCACGTGCGCTACTCAGCAACTGCTGGAGCGAGTGATGTCTTCGATCATGCGTTCGAGCACGGCGTACGCCTTCTCTTTCGACTCCTCGAGATCGTCCTGTGCACGCATCGGTGCGGTTGCATAGAAGTAGTACTTGAGCTTCGGCTCCGTCCCACTCGGGCGCAGCATCGCGCGATGCCCGCCCTCGAGCTCGAAGATGACGACGTTGCTGGGTGCGAGCTCTTCGAACGGGGTCATACCGACGGGTGTCCATTGCACCCGCTGCTGGAGATCCAGCATGCGAAGCACGGCTTTTCCTCCGATCTCGGGCGGCGGCTCTTCCCGGTAGTGGTCCACCACGGCGTTCATCCGCGCTTGGGCATCGGCGCCTTCGAAGCTCACCGAGATCTGGCGGTCTGCGAAGAATCCATGCTTGCGCCAGAGCCCAATCAGAGCGTCGAGCAGCGTCTTTCCGTGTGCCTTGAGACGCGAGGCCATGTCGGTGATCAATAGCGCGGAGCTGATTCCATCTTTGTCGCGCACAGCCGTTGAGGGCGCGTACCCGAGGGCCTCTTCGTAGCCGAATACATAGGTCAAGCCTTCTTCCTCGAGCTCGAGCGCGCGGTTCTGAATCCACTTGTGTCCGGTGAGCGTTTGCTGCCAGCGTGCCCCGTAGCCAGCAGCGACCGGGCCGAGCATCGGGCTGCTCACGACGGTCGAGATCACCACAGGCTGGCCCGCCTCGCGATATCGACCGAGCAAATCGTCGGCCAAGAGAACGCCGATCTCGTTTCCCGAGAGAAGGTCGAAGCCATCCTTGTCGCGAACGGCAACCGCAACCCGATCACCGTCCGGGTCGTTGGCGATCACCAGGTCGGCACCGACCCGTTCGCCGAGGGCGAGAACGCGATCCATCGTTCCCGGCTCCTCGGGATTCGGAAACGCAACCGTGGGGAAGCGGCCGTCAGGGGAGGCCTGCTCGCTCACGCTGTGCACGTCTTCGAAGCCGGCACGTGCCAGCACTTTGCGGAAGGTGTCTTCCGCGACCCCATGAAGCGCCGTATAGGCGACGCGCACGTCGCGCCGTTCTTCCGAGCGGCTCACCATGGCGGCGATTCGCTCGACATAGCGCTCGCGCAGCGAGTCGGCTTCCCGAAGCAGCCCCTTGGCCCGCGCATCGTCGACACTAAGCCGAGGGATTTCGACTGCGGACGGCGCACGCCGAATCTGGTCGGCGATGCCGCGGTCGTTTGGAGGAATGATTTGAGCGCTGTTCTCCCAGTACACCTTGTAGCCGTTGTAGCCCGGTGGGTTGTGGCTCGCGGTGATCATCACACCGCCCGCGGCGCGAAGCTCCAGGACGGCAAACGCGAGCACCGGTGTCGGTACCAGGTCGTCGAAGCTCCACACCGGAATACCGGCACCAGCCGCGACTTCGATCACATCGCGTTCGAATACGTCGCTGTTGGGTCTGGCGTCGCGACCGACGCATATGCCGCGGGATGCCGCCTCCGGCACCTCTTGCTTCAACCATGCGCAAAGACCGGCAGTGGCGCGCGCTACGGTCACTCGATTCATGCGCGTCGGGCCCGCGCCCAACAATCCGCGAAGACCCGCCGTGCCGAACTGGAGCTCTCCCGCGAAGCGCTCTTCGAGCGCCGCAACGTTGCCCTGGTCGATCAGCGCCTCGAGCTCACGCCTGGTTTCGGGGTCCGGGTCCTGCATGATCCAGGACCGCGCTTTATCGATGATGCTCACGCTGCTCGCTCGCTTGGCGCTTCGTCTTGGATGTAGGTCCGCTCCTTGTACCAGACCGCAACGGGGATGAAGAGTAGCGCGGTGATCGCCATCGCGGCTGCAAAGAACAGGTAATACGAGGCACCGTCCAGTTTGCTCGTCCCGTCTGGATTCTGAATGAAGAAGTTCACCGTGGCCGTGAAGAAGTTTCCGATCGAGACACTCATCAGAAACGCCCCCATCACCAATGACTTCATTCGCTTGGGCGCCTGCGTGTACGAAAACTCCAAGGCGGTAATCGAGACGAGGATTTCCGCAGCAGTCATGACGATGTAGCCGCCAAGCTGCCACACGATGTTGATGGTTTCCCCGGCGTCGAGGCGCGCTTCGAGCCATGCCGGCAGCAGAAATGCAGGCACAGTCAGGAACAGCCCGATCGAGATCTTCCTCAGCGGCGTCAGCGGCCAGAAGCTATCGAAAGCCGGATAGATCACCCGGTTGAAGAGCGGAATGAACAGGAGCACCAAGGCTGGATTGAGCCACTGAGCCTGCGATGAGTCCCAGTCCACGATGAAGTGCCGGTCCATTCGTTCGGCCTGCAGGACCCACGCCGAGCCTTGCTGGTCGAACAGCGCCCAGAACATCGCGATGAAGGTGTAGATGATGAAGAGCTTGCCCAGCGCCGCAAGGCCCTCCCGGCTGAAGACCTCGCGTAGAAACGCCACACCACCCGGGGGGATGTGCACGAATTTCTTTCGACCCATCCAGAACACGACCGTCGCAAGCGCCATCAATACCCCCGGGACACCAAACGCGACCGAGGGGCCGAACCGATGGAGGAGGGGCTCGGCAAACAGGATCGACGCCAGCGCGCCAACGTTGATCGCGAAGTAGAACCAGCCAAAGACTCTTGGGAGCAGACCGGCGTTGGTCTCGCCGAACTGATCTCCCACGTGTGCCGACACGCAGGGCTTGATCCCCCCCGATCCGATTGCGATGAGCCCGAGGCCGAGCGCAAGCCCGATTCGCGTGTCGTCGAGCGCCAGCGTTAGGTGACCCAGGCAGTACACGATCGACAGCGCCAAGATCGTCCGGTACTTCCCGAAGAACGCGTCCGAGATGATCGCGCCGAAGATCGGGAAGAAATAGACGGCGGTGACGAACCCATGAAACCAGGTCTTGGCCTGCTCGTCCGTCATGAGGTCGAGCTCGCCCTGCGCGTTCATCAGGAACTTGGTCATGAAGATGACCAAGATCGCGCGCATGCCGTAGTAGCTGTACCGCTCGGCAGCCTCGTTCCCAACGATGTAGGGAATTCCGGGCGGCATCCCTACGATCGGGACCGGAGCTGTGCGGTACCTAGACGTCGAAGACATGGATGTGATCCTAGCGGATTCTTTCTGTATCAGCGGCTTTTTGCGGCGCTCCATGGGAGGGATTTTCTCCGCTTTTTTTTACCGCAATGGTACTAGGGGCAAGACTAATCGCGATATCGGGGGCTTCTGCTTACCGCAAGGATGCAATGGAGGACGGCGTGAAGAAGAGCGATGACCTAAGAGTGCTCAACCGGGGTTGGGTCGCAACGCTACTAGCGATGTTCGTGAGTTTGGTCGGGGCTGCCTCGGGCGCTTCGGCCCAGTCTGCGCAATTCGACCTGAATCAGTTCCGGCCGGCCGAATTGGCCACGGATGGCTTCGCCTCCAGCACCGCCGACGGCCAAGGTCACAAGCGCTTCGGGTTCATGATCTACATGGATTACAGCGATGATGCGCTGGTGTTCCAAGAGTCGGGTAGCTCCACGACCTCCGCCGTAGTGCACCAGCAGCTGACCGGTCATCTCGCCTGGAACTTGGGTGTGTGGGATCACCTCGTCTTTTTCATGGACATCCCCTACCACTTCATCATCGATGCTGGGGAGGGCGCAGGAAACAGCCTGCCCGGGGGCCCGGGCGGTTCGTTTGACTACCTGCTTCCAAACGGCGGTCACTTCGGTGACATGTACCTGGGCGCGCGAGGCAACCTGTACGGCACGCGGGACGATGTGTTCGAGATCGCGCTCCAGGCGACCATGACGATCAACACCTCGTCGCTTGCGGACGACACTCAGAAGTACGCCGGTCAGGTCGGCAACTCGCCCTACCTCGGTGGTTGGTTCGAGCTTCTGATGACCTTCAATGCAGGCGACGTCGTTCGAATTCCGATTCAAGCCGGCTACAAGCTCGGCACGCAGGTGCGGGTCACCGACAATCTCTTCGTCGGTAACGAGTTCACCTTCGGCGGAGGTCTCCTCTTCATGATCGCTCAGGACCAGTTCATGATTTCGGCTGAAGCCTTCGGCCGCACCGCGGCCAACAGCACGGTGAAGTTCTGGACTCGCGAGGAAACTCCGGTCGAGGTGCTCGGCGGCTTCAAGTACCTTCATCCAAAGGGTTTCGTGATCGGCGCGTCGGGTAGCGCCGGTGTGGCACCGGGTTACGGCGCTCCCGATTGGCGTGCCGTGGGCATGATCGGATTCACGATGCCCGCACCTGAGGTCGTGCTCGATGCCGATGGCGACGGAATCCTCGATGATGTCGACCAGTGTCCGAACGAACCGGAAGACTTCGATGGCTTCCAGGACGAGGACGGCTGTCCCGACCCGGATAACGATGGTGACGGCGTCCTCGACGTGAACGACGGCTGTCCCAACGATGCTGAAGACATCGATGGCTTCGAGGACGAAGACGGTTGCCCGGATCCGGACAACGACGGCGACGGCATCCTGGATGTAGACGACCAGTGTCCGAACGAGCCGGGCCCGCCGGAAAACAATGGCTGTCCGGACCCGGATCGCGACGGCGACGGCGTTCCCGACCGCATCGACAACTGCCCGGACGAGCCAGGCACCGTGGAGAACCACGGTTGCCAGGACGCTCAGCTGGTCGTGATCGGTGCGGGCCAGCTCGAGATCCTCGAGAAGGTCTACTTCAAGACTGGAAGTCACAAGCTGCAGAAGCGCTCCTTCGCGCTCCTCGACAACGTGGCGAAGGTCATGAACGCGCACCCCGAGATCGAGCTGATTCGAGTCGAGGGCCACAGTGATTCGACTGGCAGCCTCAAGTTCAACATGAGGCTGTCAAAGAGGCGCGCCGACACCGTGATTCGCTACCTCGTCGGTCGAGGGAAGGTGACCAAGGAGCGCCTGATCTCCGAGGGCTTCGGTCCCACCAGGCCGCTCGTTCCCGATGCCAAGACGAAGGAAGAGCTGGCGCAGAACCGACGCGTCGAGTTCCACATCGTCGAGACAGGCCCCGAGGACGCAGCGACCGAGACTCAGGAGGACGCAGCGAGCGAGACTCAGGAGGACGCAGCGACCGAGACCCAGGAGGAGGCTGCCCCGTAATCGCAGCTAGCGCGCCACCGGGCGCACCCACGGCGCGGCGGGTTCCAGGCTTTGGTCTGGGGCCCGCTTCGCGTTTAACGGGTTGCCTAGCTTGCGATGCGGACGGGCCAGCGCTTGCCGAGGTTCAAGCTGGCGAGCAGCTGCCGCGCCTGGTGAATGGTGATTCGGTCGTTGGGATCACGCCGGAGGCACCGGGCGATCAATACGCCGAGCTCGCGGGTCTCGGGGCGGTCGAGCAGCGCTCGCACCGCCTCCGGTTCTCCGTCGTGCGTGACGTGCTGGGTGATCATGTCCGCCTCGCCGCCGCCGTCGAACAGCGTCTCGCCCGTGTACGCCTCGAAAATCAAGCAGCCGAATGCATAGACATCCGCGGGAATCGCTTGAGAGGTGTCTCCCGCCTCCCAGATCTCAGGCGCCCCGTAGTTCGCGGTGCCACAACCCGGTCGCAAGTGTCGACCCGCGAGGCCGAAGTCGACGAGCACAGGCTGGGGTGGTTGACCCACACCCGTGATGGCATCGGCATTGCACACGATGATGTTGGAGGGCTTCACGTCCAGGTGACCGACCCCCACCCGGTGCATTGCGTCCAGGCCCGCGCCCACGCCGAGCAGTAGGTCTCTAGCACGCGCGAGAGAGAGGTCGCCCATCTCCAGCATGCGTTCGAGGCTTGGCCCTTCTACCAATTCCATGACCAAAATCGGCTTCGGGCGGGCGCCAGCGTCGAACGTGACGAAGCGCGCGATATTTGGGTGCTCTGGCAGTGCGAGTAACGCGCCGGCCTCCTCGCGGAACAGCCGGAGAAACTCGTCCTCGGACAGCGTACGCGCCGCGGCCGCAGAGTAGTCGGGCACCTTCAATGCAAAGAGCGGGGCTGTTTCGTCCTGCCGTTCTTCGGCGCGGCGCGCGATGAAGACGGAACCCACCGCACCGGTACCGACCGTTCTCACGAGATAGAATCCGCCGACGATTCGGCTGGGTGGCGCCCACGCCGGCAAGGGCGCATCGGCGTCGAGCTCCAACGGGGCTATGCTCGGCGCGCGCCTCGGGCCGTCCAGTGGAATCGTGCATAGGTGCTTGAGCACCACGCGTGTGAGGTCGGCAAATGCGCCGGCCAGATCGCGGTCGATCGCACTGACCGCAGTCGCGAACGCTCGATCGATCTCGGAGACCGAGGTCCGAAGCGCACGCTCGACCTCGAGCCCCATGCTCCAAATCGCTGCTGCTGAGGTCGGAGACTCTTCGCCCATCGAAGAGCCCAATCGCCGCCGAGCGCCGTTGGTGAGCTGGGCCATCGATGCGACGCCCCGTTCGAGGGCGGCCAAGGGCGTTCCCGAAGAGCGCTCGGAGACTTCGGTGAGCGAGCTCGAGGCGCCCACCGATCGGAGGCCACGCCCGAGAAGGGACAACGCTTGACGGAACGCTTCGATCCGAGCGGAGCGAGCAACCGGCAGCTCGTTTCCGATCGCCTTCAGTGCATCGGCCGCAGCTACCAATCCGTGCCCGTCCCGTTGCGCGGTGCGGGTTGCTTGTTGAAGCTTTGCATACGCCCGCAGTGCACTTTCGATCTCGGGAACCATCGAGGCCTCGGCCATCGTCTTGAGATCGTCGAGGTGGGGAACCTGCCCCGCTGCGGCGATCACGACATCGGAAACGTCAGCAATGTCCTCGCGTACCAGTGCATCGCACGTCCGGGCGGTCGCGGCGCAAAGCGTGCGACGAAGAGAGCTCTTTGGGTCGTGATGAACGCGATGGAGCAGCACCCGCTGCGTCAAGAGCCGCCGGCGGCGGACGAGATCTTTGCGTGGATCGACGTGCGGTCCGTCTGCATCGACGAGATGCAGCATCGTCCGGAGCTGGCGCAAGCG
>Ga0070727_10005095_pt1 | contig 10873 bp, 10 predicted proteins | sample tdAd472_FD_66722 | JGI IMG/M metagenome (GOLD analysis project Ga0070727, IMG submission 66722) | Marine sediment microbial communities from the Atlantic coast under amendment with organic carbon and nitrate - tdAd47.2 | ecosystem: Environmental > Aquatic > Marine > Coastal > Sediment | place... | reverse complement strand
CACAAGATATGTGAACAAGAAACGGTGACTGTGCCACAGCACATGCTGTCGTTTCTGCAAGAGCGTCCGTTCGGCTCAGTGGACCACTCAGAACGTGTTGGATATCGACAACCTGTTGAGTCGAGTTATCGCCAACTCAAGTCTCTGTCATCGGGTGGGCTAACTAGAGATGCCGTCGCCGTGCGCGGACTGGTCAAGTTCGCGATGCTATTCGGCTGCATTCTGGCTGCTGAGAATGTGCGGCGAGCGCTCTCGAAATTGAAAGCACATCTATCCGACACACCGCGGCAACTCTCGAGTCGGTTTCCGTGGCTGGATCTTAAGAATCCAGTCCTCCAAGCTCTGACTGACACGGCCAGTGACCGTGGCCCCCCGGATTGACAAGATGCAGGCGACACTGGGTATGTAGGTGCGGTCGGTATTTGTCGCGCCTGAGGCCAGGCACGGCAGGCGTTCTTGGTGTCTGAAGGAGCGGGTCAGGTGCTATTCCAGCCAGTTCGCTGACGGAGAAGCCCCTGCTATGACCGATGGGAAGCGTTCGGGCCCAGTGGAACCACTTTCCCGAACGAAACGGGCTGCTTTCCCGAATCTCCCTGTGGAGCGGGTGAGGGGAATCGAACCCCCGTATTCAGCTTGGGAAGCTGATGTTCTGCCATTGAACTACACCCGCGCAGGTTGGATTGTACCGATACCGCAGGGTCGCCACCGCTCGCACCGTCGCCCGTGATCGAAGGTAGGGTCAGAGGGTGACCGACCAGAACCCCGCGGAGAATCCATTTGGTGATGACTTCGGCTGGACCGCATACATCGAAGCCACGGCAGACAGAGAAGAGCCTGAACACTTTCTTCGATGCATCGACATTGTGGATGGCGAGGACGGAACCGGTCGCACTGTGGTCGACTACGGGTTCGGTGGCGGGGCACAGACGAGATCGTTCCTCAGACGAGGATGGACGGTGTTTGCCGTTGATGTCACACCGGGCGCCGCCGCTGCCTTGCTGTCACGAACGCCGCCCGATCTGCGTGATCGCCTCACCGTTGAAATCGGAGCGTTTCACGAAGTCGACCTTCCGCCAACCGACCTCGTATATGCCTCGTTCTCACTGCCGTTTGCTGGACAAGCGCTCGACGCTGCCGTGGCGAACGCGTTCGCGGCGCTCACTCCAGAGGGTGTGTTCTTTGGCAATTTCTTTGGCCACAATGACGAATGGGCAAGAGACCCGATTCTCCGGACCGTCGACCGCACATGGATTGACCGGACGTTCGCTGAGTTTTCGGAAGTGACGGTCACAGAAACCGATGCCGATGGACCCTTCGGTCTAGAAGGTGACACAAAGCACTGGCACTTCTACTTTGTTGAGGCTCGTCGCTGACGTCAGCCGGCGTGCACCATTTCGACGACCTCAGCCATCGCTTCAACGGCTTCCACGGAAGCGCCGGTCAGATCACACCGTGCCTCGCTGAATCCCATGTCCTGCAACGCCAGTAGATAGGCTGCCAGTTCCTCGGATGAGCCTGCAATGGCACCATTTGACGGTTCCGATCCCGGCGGTGCGAGCGAGTAGACGTCAATGGTCCTCTCGACGGTCGATGGATCTCGGTCCAGCTCCCCGCACGCTCGTTCCAACTCCTCAACGAGCGGACCAACGCGAGCCTTCAGATCGTCGATTGTCTCGTTGTAGGCCCACCAGTTCCAAGCGTCTGCGTACTGGGCAACGAGTCGAAGCATTTTCGGCCCAGCGCCTGCGATGTTGATCGGCGGACCGCCTGTCCTCGGACCCGTAAGAACCAACTCGGAGTCTTTCGCTGAGTAGAACGTGCCCTCGAAGTCGACGAATCCCGTCTTGAGAAGAGCGTGGATGATGGCAATCGCCTCGGCGAACCGTGAGTACCTCATGTCGGTTGGAGCTCCAAAGGCCCGGTAGTCCGAATCGGATGTGTTACCAGCACCGATCCCGAAGATGTACCGACCACCTGAGATCTCGTCGAGGGTGACAGCAGTCTTGGCGACAAGAGCGGGGTGCCGGTACGGAGAGTTGACGACCGACTGTCCAACGTGAATGCTTTGGGTTGCCGTTGCCAGTGCCGCCGCCATCGTCATGGACTCCCATGTACCGTCCGTCGCCGATTCCGATCGGTAGAGGAGGGCGTCTTCGAACACGAACGAGTCGAAACCGACGACCTCGGCTGCTTGAACCAGGGAACGCACGGAATCCCATGTGGGAGGGGGCGTGTCGCCGTCGGGTCGACCGTGAAGGGGTGTTATGAGTCCAATGCGCATCAGGTCACATTAAGCCAGAGCGTTGCCGTTCCTACGCGAGGAGAGAAATCGCTCCCCATGCGGATATCAGCACACCAACAGTGATCAACCAATAGGCGCGCCCAGCTCTGAATTCGCCTTCCTCGTCCTTGGGTTTGTCGCCTTTCCTGTGCTTGTAGATGGCGTACAGGTTCCCAATCAGCATCGCAAGACCGAGGGCAAGGGCAAGCTGCTTGATCAGCAGGTTCAGGTCGAGAATTTCCTCCACGACGCCAAGGTACTTCAGTCCTTGCGTAAATCAGGGCACAGATAGGCTGATGGGCTATGACCCCTCCGAATCACTCCTATCGGCTCGCCGCGCCCAGTCCGACGCGACGCGGAGCACTCTCGATTGCCATGTGGGTGTTCGGTCTGTCAACAACCCTGCTTCTCGTCGGTCTGTGGGGCAGGGCCGTGACCGTTGACCAGTCGACAGTTGCAGCCTCTGCGCAGGCGGTCGTCGATGCCGACGTAGCGCAGGATCGAATCTACGAATGGCTTGAAGGCGCAATCGCCGGCACCGAGGAGATCGGGTCGGAGCAGGCTGCCCTCCTCATCGACACGTGGAAGGAACGTCCTGAGTTCGACGAGGCGATTGACAACATCATCGGTAGCTTCGTTGGAGCACTTTTTGCAGCCCCTGGGTCGGAACCGGCTGTGGACATTCGCGAGGCAGTTGCGCCTGCCGTGCCCGTCATTCTTGAGGAGCTTGCAAACCAGAATCTGCCTGTCGATGAGTCAACGGTGGTCGCTGCCCTCGATGATGCCTCTGCGATCCAACTGGACACTGGCGGTGCTGGCAACGTGGCGGCCGTTGTGCAGGAAGCCAGAACGATGCTGAGCCGGGTTGTCGTCCTTTCCCTCGTCATGATGGTGATCTCAGGCATTGCCGCGCTGATCCTTGCCGAGGAGAACTACGCCATGCTCAGAACACTTGCGATTCGCGTCGCCCTGTCTGCGGTCTCGTTTGCGGTCCTTTTCAGATTGGGGTCATGGGCTCTCGACCCTGATGGCGGACGGTCCCCGATCGCGGCAGGGGGCTCCATAGTCCTCGGGTCCAATGGCCACATCTTCCTGGTGATAGCAATCATCGCAACAATGGTCGGAGCGGTCGGTGCATGGGTGGCCTGGAATCGGAAGGTCGCTGCCAGAGCGATGACTCTTCCAGCTCGTCAGCCCGGAGTGGCACAATCGAACGCCGATGCGCCCCAGTCATCAGCATTGGTTGACGACGACACCAAGGAGTTCGTGACCGTCTGAACCCCGACGGTTCGAACGCAAGTACGATGCCGCCATGTCCCGACCGTGTCATGTGCTCCGAGTCTTCACCAGAGGCTTCAGTGGTGGAAACCACCTTGGTGTTGTGAACGATGTCGTCGGTGTATCGGACGAGGAGATGCAGTCGATCGCTCGCGACCTCGGGTTTTCAGAAACCGTGTTCGTCGACTGGGTCAATCCGCGTGAGGACCCTGCCGTCCGGATCTTCACGCCCAAGCAGGAACTCCCCTTTGCCGGTCATCCTCTCGTCGGTTCTGCATGGGTGCTCAGCATGCTCGGCCCAGCGTCCACCGGACGTATTCGAACCCCCGTCGGGTCAGTGTCCTACGAAGTCGACGGTGAAGCGGTGATCGTGACCGCCGACATCCCCATGAGCGTCATCGAACCGGATGAGGTTGGTGCTGCCGTGGCCGATGCCGGTCTCCCGACCCCAATGGCCGTCCGCACGATCGGACTTCCGAAGCATTACCTGCTCGCAGAATATGACACGGCCACTGAGGTGCTTGCGCTTCGACCGGACCTTGATCGGCTCCAAAGCCACTTTGGGCTCTTGACCTTCGCCCGCGACGGCGCGGATGTCACGGCGCGGTTCTTCGTTCCGAGCGCGGGAATCCCAGAAGACCCAGCCACTGGCTCTGCCGCCGTTGCGCTTTCACACGAGTTCAAAACCAGAGGCGAGTCGGAGGGAGCGGTGACCGTCTCTCAAGGTGATGTGATTGGTCACCCGTCGACGATCAACCTGTCGTGGGGCGATTTCGGTGCGAGCATCGGAGGAACGGTTGTAAGGGACGAGGTCGTTCAGGTCCCGTGATCTCCTCGTTCCCGATGTGAGCGGTTGCGACGGGAAGTAGCATCGCCAATAAGAACAGCAAGGAGTTCCATGCAGACGTACACCACCCCAGGAGAGAAGACGGTCGCCACCGACACAAACGCGGTGTCACTCCTCCAGCGTCGAGCAGCGGCGGCCCCTGATCACGCTGCGCTTGCGTATCGAGACGGCGATGTGTTTGTCGATGTCTCAACCTCGCATCTGTGGGAAACAGTCCTCGATATCGCAGCTGGACTCGTGGCATCCGGTGTTCAGAAGGGCGATCGCGTCGCCTTGCACTCTGCGACCCGTATCGAGTTCACCTATTTCGATTACGCCATTTGGGCTGCAGGGGCCGCAACCACGACGATCTATGAGACGTCATCGGCTGAGCAGATCAAGTGGATACTGTCCGACTCTGGTTCCGTCGCGATTGTCACAGAGAACGCTGAGACGAAGTCGGTGTTTGACGAGGTGGCGAACGCGGTCCCCGCGTGCCGGTCGGCCTATGTGATTGCTGACGGCGCCGTTGCAGATCTCACTGCCCTTGCAACCGAAGAGTCAAGGTCCGAGGTAGCACGGAGGATCGCGTCAATCCGCCATGACGACCTCGCAACGCTGGTGTACACGTCTGGGACCACAGGGATGCCGAAGGGCTGCGCCCTGACTCATTACAACTTCGCATGGGAGGTCGAACAGCTCGATGGCTCTCTGGCTGCCCTCATGGAACCGAGCAATAGGACACTGATGTTTCTTCCTCTTGCGCACATCTTCGCAAGGGCAGTTCAGTCCGCGTGCGTATCGAACGGTGTGAAGCTCGGATTCTCCACGGGCATCCCCCAGCTTCTCGAGGAACTAGGGATGTTCAGACCCACGTGGGTGTTCTCGGTGCCAAGAGTGTTCGAGAAGATCTACAACGGCGCAAAGCAGAAGGCCGATGCCGAGGGCAAGGGCAGGATCTTTGACAAAGCAGCGGCGGTAGCGATCGCCTACTCCCAGGGGATTGAGCGTGGAAAGATCGGGTTCGGAACCAAGACGCTCCATTCTGTGTTTGACAGACTCGTCTATTCGAAGCTTCGGGCTGCGTTTGGTGGCGATGTTACGTATGCCGTTTCGGGCGGTGCGGCCCTCGGCGAGAGGCTCGGCCACTTCTTCCGTGGCATTGGCATCATTGCGCTCGAGGGTTATGGGCTCACAGAGACCACAGCCGGGGCGACGGTGAACCGACCCGATGCAATTCGGATAGGAAGTGTCGGCCGTCCCGTTGCCGGGTGTTCCATCAGGATCGGGGACGATGGCGAGGTCTTCATCAAGGGCGGTCAGGTGTTCCGCGGGTATTGGAACAATGAGAAGGCAACATCGGAAGTCCTGACGGAGGACGGTTGGTTTGCGACGGGCGACCTCGGGGCTTTGGACGCTGACGGGTTTCTGTCGATCACCGGCCGAAAGAAGGAAATCATTGTCACGGCCGCCGGCAAGAACGTCGCGCCGGCTGTGCTTGAGGATCGCATGCGGTCCAACGCCATCGTTTCGCAGGTGATGGTCGTTGGTGATGCCCGACCGTTTATCGCCGCGCTCGTGACCCTCGATGACGAATCTCTCCCTGCCTGGGCGGCAGCGAACGGGCTTGAGGATGTGCCTGCTGACGAACTCGCCGCACACGACAAGGTCGTGGCTGAGGTCGACAAGGCGGTCGCCTATGCCAACAAGATGGTGTCAAAGGCGGAGGCAATCAAGGTCTACCGCATTCTGCCAAACGACTTCAGCATCGATGGCGGCGAGCTCACGCCGACGCTCAAAGTCAAGCGTTCAGTTGTCGCGAGTCGGAACGCAGCGGTCATCGAGGACATCTACAGCTGACCCCACGTCGACGGCTCAGGGAACTCGGCAGGGAGTTGCGGCGTCATACAGGGTGACTCCCTAGCCTTGTAGGCACCGTGAACTTCAGAACATTGCTACTCCTTACCGCCGCGTTGCTTGTGGCTCTGCCAGCGTCCATCGCGTGGTCGAATGCCGAAGCCGCTGCGCGGCAGCTTCCTGACGGGGAAGTCGCACCGGTCATCTACTCGGTGCACCTGAGCGATCCGCAGGCTCACAACGAACTGCTTGAGGCCGATCTTGAAGTGTTGGCGCATGACGCCGATGGCGTTGACCGGTACGAGTACCGGTGGAACAGATCGACGGTTGGCTCCACTGCCTCAACACCAGCGGCGGACGCGACCGTCAGCTTTGCGTCGCTCCAGCCAGAGACTCGCTACGTCCTTGAAGTACGAGCTGTTGACATCAACGGATGGGCTTCGGACTGGGTGTTTGGGGCCGATGTGGTATCTCCGAAGCCGCCGGCGTTGATCATCGCTGGCGACTCAGTCGCATCCGGCTACCAGAGACAATGGTTCACATCAAAGGGCGATTGCCTCGATCGCGAGTACTCCTACGGGTCAACGGTTCATCGCGAACTGTCCGACTCGTTGCCTTCGCAATGGGCGCCGACCTATCGCAACGTGGCGTGGGCCGGTGCAGGGCTTCACTCGATGGCGAACGGTGGGTCCGACAGCTGTGGCGACCATCACGAGAGTCAACTCGATGCGATTGTGAATGCGGCTGACCCCTCCACATGGAACATCGTGGTTGCAACCGGTGGCATCAACTCAACCAACTGGTCCCGCGTCGTTGCCGGATTGACCAAGGACACTGCGTTCTCGTTCTCAGAACGCGGTGACCAACAGGCATGCTCCGCAGCTGTTTCGGACAAATGGGACCTCCCTGATAAGACGGATTCCGTCGCACAGGCCGCATCGAGGATTGCCTCGACCCTCAGCGAGCGCACCAACGCATCGCTCTTCTGGACGAGCTACTACACCCTCAACGGATCGAAGCTGGCACCCGGTTGGACGCCGATCGGCACGGAGTGCAACGATGAGATGTCGACGGCCATGGCGCTCCTCCACGACACACTCAAGCGTGGTCTCGGCGACCAAGCATCTTGGATCGATATCGATCTCGGGACGGTGGCAACCCAGGATTGGGGCGGTTGGCCACACCCTGATGAACGAGGCCATGAACGCATCGGACTCATCATCGCTTCAAAGATCGGCTAGCTGGTTCGATTCTGTCGTGTTCGTGTGTCACGATGGCGGCATGGACATCCCTGGCCTTCTTCATGCTGATCTCGATGCGTTCTACGCGGCGGTTGCCGTCAAGGAGGACCCATCGCTCGCGGGAAAGCCGATGGCGGTCGGAGCTGGCGTCGTTCTCTCGTGTACGTACGAGGCAAGGGAGTACGGCGTGCGTGGAGGCATGCCGGTTCGGGAAGCAAGAGGTCTATGCCCGAATCTGATCGTGGTCGATGGAACATTCGGCGCCTATGTCGAGTACTCCAAGGCTGTGTTCGCAATCTTTGAGTCGTACACGCCCCTGGTGGAGCGTCTCTCGATCGACGAGGCATTTCTCGACATCACGGGTTCTGTGCACCTCTTCGGATCGCCTGCCGATATCGGGCGATCGATTCGCTCGGATGTCAAAAATGAGACGGGGCTTGCCGTTTCCGTCGGCGCAACGCCAAGAAAGTTTCTTTCGAAGATCGCGAGCCAAGTCGCAAAGCCTGATGGATTGATTGTGGTCGAGCCAGGCGAGGAGCTCGAGTTCTTGCATCCTCTGCCGGTGTCGTTTCTTTGGGGCGTCGGACCTGTGACGAAGCGGAAGCTCAACGACATGGGCATCGTCACGATCGGAGACATTGCAACGACACCGCGCGATGCCATGCATGCGATGCTCGGCCCTGCCCACGCAAGCCATCTCTACGCGCTGTCGCACAATCTGGATCCCAGACCGGTCGAGACAAAGCGAAAGGCGAAGTCGCTGAGCGCGCAGTCAGCCATGCGAGCAAAGATCAGACAGCTCGATGAACTGACTCCTGTGCTTCACCGACTCACGGACCGGGTCGCTGGGAGGCTCCGTTCCAAGGATCTCACGGCTCGTACCGTCACGATCAAAGTGAGGTTCGGCGATCTGACGGCGATTACGAGGTCGCATACGATGCCGGCTCCGACGAACGCCACAGGGTCCATCGTGGACATTGGTACTCGGATGCTTGCCAAGGTGCTCCAAGAGTTTCCGCGGCACGAGACGACGCTCCTAAGTGTCGCGACTTCGGGAGTGTCACCATCAGACGCCACCCAACTGGCGTTCGGTGTTGACGACGACAACACGACAGCTGGATCGCCGCGTGAACTCGAGTTTGAGGCCTTGGATCGCTCAGTCGATGAACTGAGAGCCCGATATGGCGCCGATGTCGTCACACACGGGTCCGACCTTCTCTCCGGTCGTTCGCACTTCACAGACGGCCTTTCAAAGATCATGACCCCGGACGAGCTCGACGATGACCGTGCCGACGACTGAGCCGTTTCGTGTTCGCTGATGCAGTAGCGTTGTCTAATGCATCAATCAGCCGAGCATGTGCAAGCGGTAGCCGTCATTCCGGCCAGAGGGGGCTCGAAGTCGATCGAGAGGAAGAACCTCGCGATGGTGGGCGGTCGGTCCCTTCTGCATCGATCAATCGCTGCAGCGAGTGAGGCCGCTGCAGTAGGCACGGTTGTTGTTTCAACCGACGACTCAGAGATTGCCGAAGAGGCGAAGCGATACGGTGCGACCGTTGTGGAGCGTCCGGCGAACCTCGCTTCAGACTCGTCGAGGTCGATTGAAGCCGTACTTCATGTCATCACGGAGATGAACCTCGACGAGCGCACCGTGGTAGCAATGCTCCAAGCGACGTCGCCTTTCACCACGGGGATCGATGTGGACGCCGCGATCGGCCTCCTCTCGACCGGTTCGGTCGTGAGTGTCACGCGGGCCGAGCACCACCCGTTCAAGTCGTGCATCGTCGTTGATGGTCAACTCGCTCCTGTCGCCGAGGTTCCCGACCTTGAGGCGCCACGCCAGCTGCTACCGGTCGCCGTCCGCCCGAACGGCGCAATCTACGTTGCACGAGTCGGCGCTCTGGCCGCTGCCAGACGATTCTTCATTGAACCCGTGCTGCCATACACGATGGGTGCTGCTGCCAGCCTCGATGTTGACACCCAAGCCGATTTGGACCTGGCGAACTCGCTTGTGACCGACGATTAATCGTCGAGGAACTGCTTCGAAATCGGCACAGACCAGAGCCGGTCGCTTCTCAAAGCCTGCATGATCCGCTCGACACTGTCTCCGCTTCCGAAGGCGAGAGACGGCTCACTATGACCCGAGCTTCTTGCGGTGGCGATAGCGGCCTCGATTGAACCAGCATCGGGAGAGGCATCGATTATTGAATCAGCCGAAGCACGGCGAGACTGCCTGGACCCGATATTGACTGAAGGCACCCCAAACACGGGAGCCTCTCGTACGCCGGAGCTCGAGTTGCCGACGAGCATCTCGGCGTTTCGAAGCAACGCGAGGTAGAGCTCGAATCGAATGGACGGGTACATCCTGAACCGGGGGTTGCCCTCGAGTCGCTTGTAGGCGTCGATGATGGCCCCCGTCCCAGCGTCGTTGTTCGGAGAGAGCACGACGAAATTCCCGCTGTCGGCAATCAGAGCATCGACAAGGGCCTCAGCCTGTGAAGCGGTCTCCTCGTGCTCGGTGGTAACCGGATGAAACACAACAATTCCGTACTCGTCGAACGGTAAGTCGTACCTGCTCCTCGCTTCGGCGAAGGTCGACGCAGCTTGTGTTTCGAGCATCAGATCGACCTCTGGTGATCCGACAACCCAAATCGCTCCAGGCGATTCCCCCATCTGTTGAAGTCGCTGAGCGGCTTCTCGGTTCGAAACCAGATGGATGTGTGCGAGTTTGGAAGCGGCGTGACGGAGTGAGTCATCGATGCTGCCAGAGAGCTCTCCTCCCTCGATGTGAGCGACTCTGATGTTTCGCAGTGCTCCGACGATGGTGCCTGCGTGTGCCTCGATGCGGTCTCCGTGGAGGACGAGCAGGTCAGGTGGATCGTTGGCGACGTGTTCGGCGAGCCCGAGGATCGTGTTGGCCATGGCGATGTCCATTGCATCGCCTTCCTGTTGGTTCTCGAACATCGTCAGATTCGATAGACCCGAATCGATGACTTCGTTCACGGTGTAGCCGTAGCGGGTCATGAGGTGCATGCCCGTCACGAATATCTGAGACTCAAAGTCATCCGCATTCTGGACAGCGAGCATCAGGTGTTTCAGTTTTGAGAAGTCGGCCCTCGTACCGGTCACGAACAGGATCTTGCGTTGGGTCACGCCAAGTCACTCCATGCGATCTGCACGTCGGCTTCGAGATCCCGGGTGACGGCTCTCCCTAGGACGGCGTCATAGTCCTTGGCGAGGATCTCGCCTGTCCCCGGTCGTTTGACCCAAGTGTTGCCAGCGGTCAGCGGCATCCCGGCAGCGACAGGTTCGATGGTGACGACACTGGCGTAGGCAAAGTCGATGGTCGGCTGCTCATCCGTGAGAATCTCCTTGCTGCCCCCAAGTGCCTCA
>Ga0070727_10005094_pt1 | contig 10874 bp, 10 predicted proteins | sample tdAd472_FD_66722 | JGI IMG/M metagenome (GOLD analysis project Ga0070727, IMG submission 66722) | Marine sediment microbial communities from the Atlantic coast under amendment with organic carbon and nitrate - tdAd47.2 | ecosystem: Environmental > Aquatic > Marine > Coastal > Sediment | place... | reverse complement strand
ATGCCATCGATTCTGGCCGTTTGGCCCATGCCTTTGTCATGACTGGGGTGCGCGGGATTGGCAAGACGACCACAGCGCGTTTGATCGCTCGAGCGCTTAACTGCGTGGGCGTTGATGGTAATGGTGGACCGACCATTGAGCCCTGTGGCGTTTGTGAGCATTGCAAGGCCATCGCCGGTGATCGCCATGTGGATATCATGGAGCTCGATGCAGCCAGTCGCACTGGTGTCGATGATATCCGTGAAATCATTGAGGGCGTACGCTATCGTCCAACCTCGGCGCGCTACAAAATCTACATCATTGATGAAGTCCACATGCTGTCTAAAAGCGCGTTTAATGCGCTTTTGAAAACTCTCGAAGAGCCGCCCGAGCATGTGAAATTTATTTTTGCCACCACCGAAATTCGAAAAATCCCGGTCACTGTGCTTTCGCGTTGTCAGCGCTTTGACTTGCGCAGGGTCGATCAAGAAACTCTGGCCGAGCATTTCGCCAATATTGCAACGAAAGAAGATTCCCAAGTCGCGCCTGAAGCCTTGACCCTGATTGCCCGTGCCGCAGATGGATCGGTGCGCGATGGTTTAAGCCTGCTTGATCAAGCGATTGCCCATTGCGCAGGCGAAGTTGGCGAACAACAGGTCCGCGACATGCTGGGTCTGGCCGATCGCGCCCAGACGTTTGATCTGCTCGATTTGGTGTTTAAAGGCGAGATCAAAGACGCCCTGGCCTCGGTATCTGAGCAATATAAGGCCGGAGCCGATCCGGTGGTTATGTTGCAAGACATGCTTGAATTGGTTCATTGGCTAACCCGCCTGAAAGTTGCTCCAGATGCTGCTGAAGCGGGCATGGTTTCAGAAACCGAAAAAGTACGCGGCGGCGAAATGGCAACGGCTCTTTCCATGGCGGCCTTGAGCCGAGCCTGGCAAATGCTGCTCAAAGGCATCCAGGAGGCCAACCACGCACCCTCGCCTTTGCAAGCTGTTGAGATGATTTTGGTTCGCCTTGCTTATGCCAGCGACCTACCGAGCCCCGCCGATACAGTGAAGGCTGCTAAGGATGCGGCTATCGCTCCAAGCCCCAACTCTCCTTCTGGCGGTGCACCCAGCAGCAATGGTGGTGGCAATACGTCGGCGATGGGCTCTCCCATGGGGCCTGGGCCTTCCAGCGGCGGCGCGCAGCCACAGGCTGCCTTAGCACAGCCCGATTTCACACCAGCTCCAACCCAACAAATGCCGCAGCCGACCGGCGAAGTAGAGGCAATGCGCGCAGACCCTCAGCGGTTTGAAGACGTAGTGGCCTTGGCAAACGCGCGGAATGAGCGGATTTTGCACGCCAACTTAGTCAGCAACGTTCACTTGGTTGAGTTTGAGCCAGGGCGCATTGTGTTCAACCCAACCGAACATGCCCCATCCGATTTAGCTCAGACACTTGGCAAGTTCCTCAACACCAACACCGAGCGCCCATGGTCTGTCACCACATCGCAAGTGGCTGGCGAAGCGACGATCCACCAAAAGGTCGAAGCCGTTGAGGCTGAAAAACGCAAAGAAGCTGCCGAACACCCAGTAGTAAAAGCCGTGCTCGAAACCTTTCCCGGCGCAAAACTTGAGAAGGTCCGCGATCTTGGGCCGGAAGAAACTGTACCCCTAGACGACGATCCAGTAGGAGAAGACGACCTATGAAGAACCTGGGCGGCCTGATGAAACAGGCTCAGAAGATGCAGGAAAACATGGCCCGCATGAAAGAAGAGCTCGACGATATGGAAATCGAAGGCTCAGCAGGTGCTGGCATGGTTACGGTGGTGCTCACCGGCAAAGGCCATGCGCGCAAGGTGACCATCGATCCGTCTTTGGGCGGAGCAGAAGACATTACTGTTCTTGAAGACCTCCTCGTTGCTGCGATCAATGATGCCAAAAGCAAAGCCGAAGCTCAGGTGCAGGAAAAAATGCAGGAAATGACCGGTGGCCTCCAGTTGCCGCCCGGCATGGAGTTTCCGTTTTAAGGGGTTTTCATGACGTCAGACCTCGACCATCTGATCTCACTGATTTCAAAACTTCCCGGTCTTGGCCCGCGTTCGGCCAAGCGCGCTGTGCTGCATTTGATTAAGCGGCGCGAAGGCCTAATGGTGCCACTGGCCAGGGCCATGGCAGAGGCCGCCGACAAGATCAAAACCTGCTCACTCTGTGGCAACATCGATACCCACGACCCTTGCACCATTTGCATTGACCATAAACGCGATGAAACGATCCTCTGCGTCGTTGAGCAGGTCGCCGATCTATGGGCGCTTGAACGCACCCAGGCTTTTAAGGGGCGTTATCATGTGCTGGGCGGCACTCTTTCTGCACTCGATGGCGTGGGCCCAGATGATCTGGACATCCCCAAACTTGCCAGCCGGGCAGCCAATTCGGCGATCGTCGAGGTCATTTTGGCCCTGTCGGCCACGGTCGATGGGCAGACCACCGCCCATTACATTGCTGATAGCTTAGAAAACGCAAACGTCATCGTCTCAGGGCTTGCCCAAGGCGTTCCCGTCGGTGGTGAACTCGATTATTTGGACGACGGCACCTTAAGCACAGCTCTTAAACGCCGCAAACCCCTTACCTAATCTTCAGATGCCCTCAGCAAGTGCTGAAAAATGTCATGCCGGAGAAACTTGCCGTAAGATTTGATCGCTCTTTGGAAATCCTGGCTCTTCTTGGCCCTTGCCAGATTTTCAGAAATTTCCGCCACTCTATTGGCGATAGGTGATTTGCGGGAAATGGCAAGATAAACAGGGACCGACCCAAGATGAGGGTGGGAAATTTCCAGTCGATCCAAAACGCCGTTTTCTGCGGCTCCCCAGAGACCCATCAATTCATCGCCCGCCATGAAGTCTATACGGCCATGGGCAACCGCGAGGGCCAAAAGGCCAAAGCTATTTCGCTCTTCAATATTAAACAGTCCGGTTTTTGCCGCTTCATCAAAACTCTTAGACACGCGGGCATTGCGGATGCGTCCGATGAGGGAGCCTTTCAAGCTTTCCATGCTGCCATCAAAAGTCGCACTCGATCCTTTTTGGTGCAGCAGAGCCATTTGCAGATGGGCCAAGGGGGTCTCTGTGTAGGCCAGATGCTCTTCACGGTCAGGGCTTTTGATGGCGGGAATAAGGGCATCAATTTTGCCAGAGGTCGCAGATTTGAATGCCCGCGCCCAATTGCTAATGCGGAACTGTGGCTCAATATCGAGCGGCGCTAGGGCCTGCTTGATCAACTCGACCGCAACCCCTGAAACGCTACCTTTTTCATCAATAATAATGTAGGGCGGTGCGACGAGCCCACCAATGACCATCACGTCTTTAGCGTGGGTTTTTGCCGGCAAAGAAAGTAGGGCCAGAATAGCAATTAATAGGATCTGGAGACACCACCCCCTGCGGCAGTTCAATCGCTTTTGTTTTTGTCGCATCGGAAAACTGCCTTTCCGTAGAAGCCAACAGCATAACACATTTCTGGGGCTTCCTCTAGCAGGCGGGAGCTACCGGGAGAATTGAGTGAAGAGGATCAAGTATCCACTACTTTGGCGACATCAAAAGTATTCCCCTGGAGCCCCGTGATGGTAACTTTTGTTCCTTCGGGGAGATCATCTCCTCGGACCTTCCAAGACGAATCATCAACTTTAATGCGCCCCTCGCCACCAATGATTGCTTCGCTAAGAATAAAGGTTTTGCCAAGGTATTGCTCGCCGCGTCGCGACAACGTCGGGTTTTCAGACTGAATAGGCCGTAGTTTAAGGATCGACCGGCCAACAAAAACTGCGACAATGGCAAGGACGGCAAAGACAAGAATCTGTGCCTGCCAGCCAATTTCGGGCATAAAAAATACAATGCTGCCAACCACGGCTGCAGCAATAGCGAGCCAAAGAAACAAAACACCTGGCAAGGTCATTTCCAGAATTAGGAAAAGGGCTCCCGCGATAAACCAATACCAATAGATCGCATTTTCAAAAATTTCCATGGGGAGCTAGCCTTCTTTGTTCCAAGGACCAGACTTCGATCCGTCTGCGCCACCTTCGCCAAATGTCGCCTTTGCAATTTCCCCAATACCGCTGAGAGCTCCGATGAGCGATGAAGCCTCGAGGGGCATTAAAATGACTTTCTGATTGCGTGCCGAAGCTATTGTCTCAAGAGCTTGCGTGTAGCGTTGCGCCACGAAATAGTTGATTGCCTGGGTGTCCCCCTTGGAAATTGCCTCCGACACCATGGCGGTGGCCCTGGCTTCCGCTTCGGCCTCACGCTCACGGGCCTCAGCGTCCCTAAAGGCTGCTTCTTTGCGACCTTCGGACTCAAGAATGGCCGCTTTCTTTTCGCCTTCGGCTTTAAGAATTTCAGATTGGCGTTGCCCTTCAGCTTCCAAAATGACGGCCCGCTTATCGCGCTCAGCTTTCATTTGCCGCCCCATGGCATCGATCAAGTCTCGCGGAGGTGTAATGTCTTTAATTTCAATACGGGTCACTTTAATGCCCCACGGCGAGGTTGCCTCATCAACAACCGCCAACAGCTGGGCATTGATTTTATCTCTCAGTGAAAGGAGCTCATCGAGGTCCATCGACCCCATGACGGTTCTGATGTTGGTCATTGTCAGGTTGAGGGTGGCGCGTTCTAACTGGTTGACTTCATACGACGCCTGCGCAGCATCAAGGACTTGAAAGAAGACCACGCCATCGACGGTTACCATCGCGTTATCGCGGGTAATAATTTCCTGAGATGGAACATCGAGAACTTGCTCCATCATATTCATTTGTGACCCGATTTTGTCGATCAAAGGAATAATCAGGTGCAGTCCAGGCGACAGCGTTCGAGTATATTTGCCAAATCGCTCAACGGTAAATTCAAATCCTTGAGGCACTGCTTTAACCCCAAGAAAGACTAAGACGATCGATACAACGCCGACGATGACCGCAAAGATGGAAAACGCTGACAATACTTCCATGACACCCCCTAGATAGACCTAAGCTCCGAAACCAGTATACGCCAACAACGCCACTTGTAATCCCTCAATGCGTGTGTCTGTTTTTTAAATTCTATCCCAGCTCTTTAAAAGCCGCGACGTTGGCGGTTTCTTCAAGAGGGGCGGGCGGCTCTAAGGCTTCAGCGGGGCCGTCTTCTTCGAGCTCTACATTGCGGATTTTGTCGCCGCGTTTAAGCACTTTCTCAGCAGAGGTCTGAATCTGCTCCACATCGCGGTTTGCCTGATCAAAATGCTTTTGCAAATTATCGACCCGCCCGGAGAGACGCGAGACATCGCTCATCATAATCTCAACTTCTTTTTGTATCAGCCCCGCCTGTTCGCGCATTTGAGCGTCTTTCAAGACGGCGCGCACAGTATTAAGCGTTGCCATCAAGGTGGTTGGCGAAACGATCCAGACGCGACGCCGATAGCTTTCTTCCACAACATTGCGGAAGTTTGAATGGAGTTCGGCATAGACGGCTTCGCTGGGCAAAAACATCAGGGCCGATTCTGCCGTCTCGCCAGGAATGATGTATTTTTCGGCAATGTCTTTCACATGCTTCAAAATGTCTGCCGAAAAGGCCCGCCCAGCCTGGATCCTGGCCGTTTCATCGGACGCGTTGTGAAGAGCTTCAAAGCTTTCTAAGGGAAACTTGGAATCGATGGCAATGGAGCCAGGGGGATTGGGCAGCTGCAAGAGGCAATCGACGATCTTGCCGTTGGGCATTTTGGTCTGAAAGCTATAGGCCGAGGGCGGCAGGGCATTGACCACCAAATCATTAAGCTGAATTTCGCCAAAGGCACCACGGGCCTGCTTGTTGGCAAGAATATCTTGCAAGGTCACGACCCGGCTGGAAAGTTCGGTGAGGTTCTTTTGGGCCACGTCAATCACAGCCAAGCGTTCTTGCAGAGCACTCATGGTGACATGGGTCTGTTGAGCGTGGTTGTTTAAGCCATCTCCCAGCTTTTTCGAAACGTCGCTTAAACGCTCATCCAAGGCCTTGCTTAAGGCACGCTCTTGCGCTTGTAAGCGTTCGCCCAAGCCATTTTGGCCGGCTATTTGGCTTTCGTTTAAGGTTTGCAGGCGCACGGCGAGCTCCGACTGGGCCTTGGCCAAATAATCGGTCGCTTCGGCAAAGCGATCCGAATAGGCCGAGCTTTCGTCTCGGCCCTTCTCACCCTTTAAATAGAGGATGAAAATTCCAAGCACGAGAACCGTTCCCAAGATGAGAACACCTATCTCGAAAGGCGTAAGACCCAAGTTTTCGATGTTTACCATTCGTTCTCCCCAATGGGGCCACTTTGCCCCACATATGGCGGAATGTCCAGAGGCGGATCATCAATATCTTGTGGATGAACGGAGAAATTTCTTGGTCTTGCAACTGCCACAATTGATCGACAGACTGCTCAACAAAGAAGATTGATGAGGAAAAACCAAATGAAAACCATCTCCCTGGCCCTCGCATTTGCCGGCGCCCTTATGTCGACAACCGCACTTGCTGGAAATATTGCCTCCACCCCCGGGCAGAATCCTGATCTGACCCTTTATTCTGGCGGCTATGGGTTGATCCACGAGCAGCGAAAGGTTGACCTCGATAAGGGCGCTAATCAAATTTTCCTCCAGGGCATGCCCGACCAAACCCGCTCTGATTCGGTTTTGGCCTCGGGCAAAAACCTGACCATCAATCGACGTATCTTTGATTTTGGCACCATTTCCCGCGATGCCCTTTTGAAACACTCGCTGGGCAAAACCATTTGGGTCGTCAAAACGAACCCCGCCACCGGTGAAGAAACGGAGGTCGAGGCGAAAGTTTTGAGTATTCGAGGTGGATTGGTTCTGCAAATTGGTGGGCGCATCGAAACGGGCAATCCGGGACGGTTGGTTTTTAAAGAAATCCCTGAAGGTCTTCGTGCCGAACCCGCCTTGACCCTTATTGCAGATAGCGCCGCCAAAGGGTCGCAATCTCTCGACTTAGCCTACCTGACCGGCGGGCTAAATTGGCAAGCAAATTACGTTGCCCAAATTAACAAAGACGGCACGGCCCTTGATCTCACGGGCTTTGCCGAGGTGACCAACAATACAAACCGCACCTATAAGGATGCGTCGGTCCGTGTGGTCGCCGGTGAACTGCGTGGCCGCCCAACGCCACCCCGACCTCAGCTTATGCGCAAGAGCATGGCGAGGGCAGCTACCATGCAACAAGATCAAGCCGCCCCTGAAGCCCTGTCGCGCGAAAGCACAGGCGAGCAACATATCTATCGTCTGCCTGGCGACATCACACTTCAAAAATTCCAAAAACAACAGGTCACCCTGTTGAGCGCGACGAACATTCCGGCCAAGACCGACTATCACTTTTCCAACGGCGTCTACCGCCAGCACTTGAGGGGCCAGCCCCAAGCACAAAGGGCTGAAATTCGGCTGAAATTCAAAAACGAAAAGGCTGCGGGGCTTGGTATTCCTCTGCCCGCTGGCTCCTTGCGCTCGTTTAAGGGCCAGGGTGCCGACATGCTGTTTACCGGTGAAGCTTTCCTAAATCGCAAGTCCGATGGCGAAAAGGTATCGCTCACCTTAGGCAAGGCGTTTGATATCACCTTAAAACGCACTCAGACAGATTTTCGGGTCAAAGACCCCAAGGGGCGCGACCGTACGTTTGAAGCCGCCTGGAAGCTTGAGCTAACCAATGCGCATAGCAAGCCGGTTACCGTGGTTGTTGAAGAGGCCATGAGCGGCGCGTGGGAGATGCTTGAAGAAAGCCAACCCCACAAGAAACCAACCGCTGCCAAGGCCCAATGGACAGTTGAGCTAGAGCCCAACAGCAAACAGACCATCACTTTTAGGGCGAAGGTCGTGCCTAGATAAGAATGCCGATTACCGCGCCGGTTAAGCAGGTTGCCAGAGTACCTGAAACGAGAGTCTTAGGTCCCAGCGTAACGATTTCGCTGCGCCGTTCGGGCGCCATGGCGACCAAGCCACCAATCATGATGCCGAGCGAGCCGAAGTTGGCAAAGCCGCACATGGCATAGACCATGATCAACTGAGAGCGATCACTGAGCGCCCCTTCCGGGAGCTTCGCTAATTCAAGATAGGCGAGAAACTCGTTCAAAACAGTTTTGGTGCCCATCAAGGCTCCAGCTGTCGGCGCTTCGGCCCAGGGCACGCCCATCAGCCATGTTATGGGCGCCATGATCCAACCAAAAATACGCTGCAAGGTCAGGGCTTCGCCACCCATAGCCGGCAGGAGGCCAAGAAGCTGATTGACCAAGGCGACCAGGGCGACCAGCACAATCAGCATTGCGATAATATTGATCAGCAACTGAACCCCATCCATGGTGCCACGGGTAATGGCCTCCATGGTGCCGTGAGGGGCATCTTCAGCTGGCTCCAGGCCTCCATCGGTCGGGGTTTGGGTGTCGGGCACCATCAACTTAGACACCATGATCGCTGCGGGCGCACTGATTAGGGAGGCTGCCAAAATATGGCCCATGGACCCCTCGATCACCTTGGAAATAAACATCGCATAGAGCGCCATCACCGTGCCGGCAATTGTCGCCATGCCGCAGGTCATCACCATAAACAGCTCCGCCCGATTGAGCTTTGCCATATAGGGGCGAATGAGAAGCGGGGCCTCGACCATGCCGACAAACACGTTGGCCGCTGCACTGACACCCACGGCGCCGCCGACGTTGAGGCTGCGCTGCAAAGCCCAGGCAAACCCTTTAACGACGATGGGCAGCACCTTCCAATAAAACAAAACCGCAGATATGGCCGACATCACCAAGACCAATGGCAAGGCTTGGGTCGCCAACACAAAGGCGGCACCCGGATAGCTTTCTGTAAAGGGTAGATCGCCACCGCCCAAATAGCCAAAGACGAACTTAGTTCCTGCGGTGGTTGCTGCCTGAAGAGCTGAAACCGCCTGATTGAGCGCTAAAAATACATCCTGAAACAGTGGGATTTTGAGAAGAACCAAGGCCACGGCCAACTGGAGACCCAGCCCGGCAAGAGCGGTTTTCCAAGACACCGCTCCACGGTTTTCGCTCAAGCCCCAAGCGATGACAGTGAGCACAATCAGCCCGAAAGCACTTTGCAAAATTTCCATGGTTCCTCCCCGAATTTGGCCCAATGTAACCGGATTCGTGCTTGAGACAAATCTTGACGCCAGCGCCCAAGCGGCCTATGTGCTTGTCCGAGTGCGACTTAAGACGGAAAAATCTATGGCCATCTTGCCAATTCTCACAGCCCCCGACCCCCGTTTGAAGAAGAAAGCCAAACCGGTCGAGAAGGTTGATAAAGAAACCCGCAAACTCATGGACGACTTGCTCGACACCATGTACGACGCGCCAGGTATCGGCTTGGCTGCGCCACAAGTTGGTGTGTCCAAACGGGTGATCGTCCTCGACCTTTCCAATGACGATGAGGACAACAAACCCTATTGTATGGCCAACCCGGAAATCATCTGGGAGTCAGACGATATTCGGACCTATGAAGAAGGCTGTCTTTCGGTTCCCGAGCAATACGCCGAGGTTAAACGACCCAATAAGGTCAAGGTCCGCTATCTCGACCAGGAAAACGAAATTCGTGAATTGGAAGCCGATGAGTTGCTGGCAACCTGTATCCAGCACGAGATCGATCACCTAGAAGGCGTGCTGTTCGTCGATTATCTTTCCTCACTCAAGCGCAACATGATGATCCGCAAGGTCAAAAAGTTGGTCAAAGACGGGGCCAGCGCCTAGTAAATCCCTCTTCACTTTGAGGGGACTAGCGGTATCCCCCTTACAACCCGTGCTTTTGCAGCAACCTTCTAAACTGATGGTAACCCAGCCCTAAACGTTTAGCCGCTTCGGTTTGGTTGTGGCGGGTGACGGCTAAGGACTTGGTCAACAGGTCTTTCTCATAGCCATCGACGGCCTGACGGAAATCTTCCGGTAAGGGGGCGTCGGGCGTGTCGGTTGGCTCGTCTTCTTCACTCCATGGGCTGGCGAACGGATCAAAGATGATGGTTTCTAAGGGATCATCCAACGAGCCGTGGCGATGGACGCTCCGCTCGACGGCATTCTTCAACTCGCGGATATTACCCGGCCAGCGGTGGGCCAGCAGCGCGGTTTCAGCCTCATGGGTAAAACCAGGAAACAGGGGGCGTTCCAGCTCGCGGGTCATATCGAGGGCAAAAGCCTGAGCAAGCGTCAGAACATCCCCGGGGCGAGCGCGCAGTGGCGGCACATTGATCACATCAAACGCCAAACGGTCGAGCAGATCGGCCCTAAACAACCCTTCCTCGGCGAGTTTTGGCAAATCTACGTTGGTGACGCCAACCACTCGCACATCAACCTTTAGAGTTTCCGCTCCGCCAACCCGCTCAAACTCACCATACTCCAACACCCGCAGTATCTTTTCCTGAGTTTCAGCTCTCGCCGTAGCTATTTCATCCAAAATCAGCGTGCCACCGTCAGCCCGCTCAAATCGCCCTAAGTGGCGACCTTCTGCCCCGGTAAACGAACCGGCTTCATGGCCGAAAAGCTCGGAGTCTAAAAGGGAGGGCGTGAGGGCCGCACAGTTAACCTTAATGCAAGGGCCATCCCAACGTTTGGAAAGGAAATGGAGCCTCTCGGCAATCATTTCTTTGCCCGATCCGCGCTCTCCAATCACCAGACAGGATTTATCGAGTCCCGCCAGGTGGGAAACCTGCTCAAGGATAGCAATGAAGGCCGGGTCTTCGCCGAGAATGGATTGGGGATCGCTCATACCGATATAATAGCGAATTTCGCTACTATATGAAAATAGAGATTATCGTTATTCGCCATTTATGTTTGCTCGATATTATCAATACTCAATAATATCAACATGTTATTAGTTTGGCATGGCGGATGCAATGTAGGGAGCAAATCGCAACTTTTACT
>Ga0070727_10005093_pt1 | contig 10875 bp, 5 predicted proteins | sample tdAd472_FD_66722 | JGI IMG/M metagenome (GOLD analysis project Ga0070727, IMG submission 66722) | Marine sediment microbial communities from the Atlantic coast under amendment with organic carbon and nitrate - tdAd47.2 | ecosystem: Environmental > Aquatic > Marine > Coastal > Sediment | place... | reverse complement strand
CACAAACATGCCTCGCCGACGGAGACGCGGAATGCTGGCCTGAATCAGCCGCCCGACATCGCCCGCATCCGATGCTTCGACCGACTGCAGCGCTGACAGAATCGCCTGCAGATGCGCCGCGTGCTGCTTCGCGGGAACGAACAGCGGACGGTTCTCGTTCAGAATGACCGCCCCGACGGCATCACGCTGATGCAGCAGGAGCCGTGCGAGACACGCCGCCGCCTGGCAGGCGTACTGCAGCTTGCTGACCGTCGACAGCCCGAACTTCATCGAACCGCTGGTATCGACGGCGACGATCCCGTGCAGATTGGTTTCTTCCTCGTACTGCCGGATGTAGTACCGGTCGTTGCGAGCATAAACCTGCCAGTCGATGTACCGAATCTCGTCACCGGACGCGTAAGACCGATGCTGAGCAAACTCGCAGCAGCCGCCCTTCGTCGTCGACCGATGCTTCCCCGCCAGCAAACCATCGACGACGGTCCGTGACAGCAAATCGAGATGCCCGATCTGATCCATGATCCGAGGATCGACCAGATCCGACGGATACGAAACCGCAGCCCGGCGACCGTCAGATTCGCCCGCGTCCGATGTCCGTCTTGATCGAAAGAATGAGATCATCACACAAGTTCTGGCGGCAGGAATATGAAGGGGCAGGAATATGTCACAGCGGGGATCGACGACAGGACGTTCCATATTCCTGCCACTTCATCTTCCTGCCTCAATGACGCACTCATTTCTGCACTGGGGCTTTATCAGTCTTCTGCAGCGACGGCGTTGCCTGGATGATTCGCGTCAGGATCGAATCCGCATCAATGCCGGCGGCTTCAGCGTTGAATGTCAGAATGACTCGATGCCGCAGCACGGGCAGAGCGACGGCCTTCAGGTCACCCGTCGTTGCGTGGCAGCGGCGGTTCAATAGAGCGCGAGCCTTCGCGGCCATCAGCAGAGCGATCGTCGCTCGCGGGCCGGCTCCCCACTGCACCATCTGCTTCAGTTCGTCCGGCAGCGTGCCTTCTTCCGGTCGCGTCCCGCGAACAAGATCGAGTGCCGCTTCATATACATGGTCCGAAACAACGACGCTGCGAACCAGAGCCTGCATGTCGTGCATCTGCTCGCCGTCGAGCACCGTGCTGGTGTCGAACGAGTAGTCCGTCGTCTGCCGCCGCGCGATTTCGAGTTCCTCGTTTCGCTGCGGATACTGCACATGAATCTTCAGCAGGAAGCGGTCGAGCTGCGCTTCCGGCAGCGGATACGTTCCTTCTGTTTCGACCGGGTTCTGCGTCGCCAGCACGAAGAACGGATCAGGCAGTTTGTAAGTCTGCCCGCAAACCGTGAGCTGCCGTTCCTGCATGGCTTCCAGCAGAGCACTCTGCGTCTTCGGCGGCGTCCGATTAATCTCGTCGGCGAGGATCACGTTGCCGAACAGCGGGCCTTCGACGAAACGAAAGACGCGTTTCCCGGTCGTGTGATCCTCTTCCAGGATCTCCGTCCCCGTGATGTCACCCGGCATCAGGTCCGGCGTGAACTGGATCCGGCGAAACGACATATCGATCAGCGAGGCCAGCGTGGAGACAAGCATTGTCTTCGCGAGCCCCGGCATCCCCTGCAGGATGCAGTGCCCGCGGCAGAGCATCGCGATCAGCAACTGCTCGGCAACTTCCGTCTGCCCGACGATGATCCCGCCGAGCTGGCGACGCAGTTCAGCAAACTGTTCGTGTAACCGATCGACCGCCGCTGCGACATCTTCCGGAGACAAGGCGGCCTTACCGGCGTGTCCGTTGTCCCTGGGATGGCCCTGCGTTCGCGGTTCGGATTCCAGACGATTCATGAGTGGTCTTTCGTGAAACATTCTGTTCGCCAGCCAGCGATCGACCGATCGCACCTGACGCGGGTTCTACGGTGATGCGTTACGAGCCTCGTCGGCACTGACCAGCAGGTCGCCGTCAGTATCGAGATCAGCAAACTGTTCGTCGGTGCCGGGAAATTCCTGGCGGGAAAGATCGTTGTCCTTATTCCGATCCATCCGCACGAACCAGCCCGGACCGGGCTCCACCGGAGTCTGAGGCGTGCGGCCCACACGGCGAAGCTCTGCCAGCTCGCGATGCACGACCGCCCCCAGACCGAAGCACACGCGAATCGTCGCCTGGGCTTCACTGTTGCTCAGAACGCCGTCGCCATTTCGGTCAAACTGCTTGAGCTGCTCGGTCAGTGTCCGCCGTTCGCGAATTGTGAACCGGCCATCGTCGTTCGGGTCGATCGCCGCCAGCAGCGGATAGCCATCGTTGACGGCCCCCAGAGAAATCTGATCGCTCACGGATCCCTGCACCGCTGACACCTCAACCGGTTGTCCGTCGACGAACAGCGTCACCGAACTCTGTCCGGGACCGCCGGTCACGACAACCTGCGAAAACGGTCGCTTGCCCGTCGCTGATGGTACTTCGACCGTCAACTGCGACTTCGTCGGGTCGTTCGAATCAAACGCGATCGCCACGTTGAGATCAGGAGTCGCCTCACGCAGCGCCTTCAGTTCCGCTGTGTCAAACTGGCCATTTTCGTCAGCATCAAAACGAGGCACCGTCGGCACGGCAGGCGGCACATCGGCCTCGGCGGCGCACGCTTCCGCCAGCCGCACGTACATTGCCGCGGCAGCCTGTTCGTCGGGCAGCAGAAAGATCAGCTGTCCGGCGCCTGAGTGCCGCACGATCTTCCGTCGAGGATCCTCGGCAGAACGTTCCAGCTCTGCGTAGTCGACGACGTCGTTGCGGTTCAGGTCGCACTCCTCGAACGAAGCCGCAGCTCGAACGAGTTCCTCACTTGAGACCGAGCCGTCGCGGTCGCGGTCGAGAATGTGGAACACCGGCCGCTGATTGGCTCGAAACCGCTGAAAGTGATTCTTGAGCAACAACAGATTCGGGCCGTCAATCCAGTTCGTCAGCAGCCAGCGCAGCTCGTCCGCCGAAACCGGCTCACCAGTCACCTTGATCTGACGCCGCAACCGTTCGAGCACGTTCGCCGGCAACGAGTACGCCGGCACGCTCGGCGGTGTCACTTCCGACTGTTCGTCCGCAGGCTCATCACTCGCAGGCTCATCACTCGCAGCATCGCCGCTCACCGCATCGTCGCCGTCTGAGCTGTCTTCTTTCGACGCTGTGTCCGTCGAATCTGCGTCGTTTGAATCTGTGTCTTCGTCGTCGGACGTCACCTCGTCGGGCGTCGGCTCGACAGCGGAAGCTTCACTGGTTTCTTCTTCCGCGGCGTCGGTACCACCCGAGAGTTCGACTTCCGCCTTCACAGTTCCTTCCGACAGTGCCTGGGATTCAGTGACCGGTTCGGGCTGCGGTTCCGGTTCGCGTTTCAGCTCTTCCAGAAGCTGCTGAATCCGGGTTTCGCGCGCCATGCGAAACGGCTTTCCGTCAATCGTCACAGCCGCCTCAACAAGCAACGGCTGCCCCGGAAGAACGAGCACGAAGCGCAATGTCGGATCGCTCTGCCCGGCATCGTCCGCCAGGTCACGGCGGCGACGATCGAGCTGGTACTGCGGCAGTTTCCCCCCCGGCAGCGTCGGGCCGACTGCGGACTGACGAGCCATCGCCGGGGCCTGCCGAGCATCAGCAGCGTCCGGCTGCCGTGCTCCAATCACGCGGACGCCGGACGAGAACACAGTCGGCGTGTGGGCTTCCTGAGCGGAACCTGCCGACGCGATCGCCGAAACGATCAATCCGCCGAGCCCGCCGATTGTCCATTTCCAGCCGTTCATGCCAGCACTTCTTTCACAGGACTGCCGTCAGAAATCGGCATCGGCCGTCCGCTCGGCGCCATGACTGACGCGCCAGCACCAACGCCGACAGCCTCGGCCAGCGTCGCCAGCAAATCTTCGACACCGATCTGTCCATCGACGACCGCCGTGCCGCCTTCGTTTGTCTTGCCAAATGCCTGGCCGCCAGCGATTCCTCCGCCAGCGAGCACCGTCGACCACGCCGCTGGAAAATGATCACGACCGGCGCTCGAATTGATCGTCGGCGTCCGACCGAACTCGCCCATCCACAGAATCGTCGTCGATTCCAGCAGTCCGCGGTCCTCGAGATCCCGCATCAGCGTCGCCCAGCCGGCATCAAGCTCCTCGGACAGCGTGCGAACCGCATTAAAGTTGTCCGAGTGCGTGTCCCAGCCGACCCCGCCACTGCTGGTTCCCAGCGACACTTCAATGAAGGGCACCCCCTTTTCGATCAAACGACGAGCGAGCAGGCACCCCTGTCCGAAGACCGAGCGACCATATTCTTCCCGCAACTTCTCCGGCTCGCTGGACAGGTCGAACGCCTTCGCGTCGTCGCTGTTCATCAACTGAACGGCCCCCTGATAAACGGTGTTGTGCGTCTTCGCCGCGCCGCCGCGAGTCGCCAGAAAGTCCGCCTGCAGCTTCTGCCAGATGTCCAGCCGCTTATTCATCCGGCCCTCGGAAATTCCGGCAGACCGTTCAAGCGACTGAACCTTGAGTTCCGCGAAGCCTTGAGCGTTATTCGTCATCGCCCCCGGAATATCGCTCGCCCCAACGAACAACGGACCAAACCGAGGCCCCAGAAATCCTGCCCCGAAAGCGTCCGAGTTGAATGCTCGAAACGCTCCGACCGCGACGTTGCCAGGCAGCGCGAGTTCGCCATCGAACAGATGCCGCGCCAGCGATGACCCAATACTCGGATAGTTGATCGGCCCGGCCGGAGTATGCCCGGTCCGCATCAGATACGTGCCTCGGCCATGATCGCCTTCATTCGTACTGAGCCCGCGCATCACCGCCAGCCTGTCCGACATCGCTGCCAGCTTCGGCAGATGCTCGCTGAATCGCAGCCCCGGCGACGCCGTCTGAATTTCCTTGAACTCGCCGCCGTTCGCGTGTCCCGGCTTCATGTCCCAGGTGTCCGTCTGCGTGGGTCCTCCGCTCATCCAGAGCAGCACGCAGTGACGCTTGCGGTTCGGATTCGCCGCGAGCTGATCGGCAAACGCCGGGAACCAGCCGCTGACACTCGCCCCGCCGATGCCGGCCGCCAGCGAACCAAGCAGTTGTCGTCGTGAGAGTCTGGCCATCGCACTTACCTTCTTGAAACCGGGAGACTTCTGTGACTCAGGCAGGAATATCGATTGGCAGGAATATGACTTCTGACTTCTCAGTCTGATTTTCCTGCCAATGCATATTCCTGCCGCCTTCCTGTGACACCGGCAGACTGACTCAGTGATTCAACGTAAACTCGGCGCTGTTCAACAGCGCCCAGAGGATGTCCGACAGGCCTTCCCGCAACTCCGCATCCGTCGCGTCGTCGGCGATGTAGCCCTGCAGCAGTTCCCACTCGACGGGCCGAGGCCGCCGCGACAACGTCGCCAGATACAGGACCTCAATCCGCTGCTCGTTACTGAAGAACGGAGCTTCCAGCGAGGCCAGCAGGCCGCTCGTCGAGAGCCCGGTCGCTCCGGAAATCAGCGTTCCGTTCATCAGTGTCAGCGCCTGCGGAATGCCGCCGAGATACTCGGTCGACTTCCCGGCGGGCGTCTTGAACTGCTGGATGAACTGATCACGCGACGCGTTCGCAATCCGGTCGAGACTGAATCCGTCCGGCATTGGCCCCTGCGAATCGAGCAGCGTCGCGACAGCAATGCAGTCGTAAACCTGCTCGGCTGTCAGCGTTTTGACGTTCATCTGAGCGAACAGTTCGAGCCGCCTGGGATCGTCCGTCGCCGCACCGCTCGACCGGCGATAGGCCGTCGACAGCGCCACCGTGCGGAACAGCTCCCGCAGACTGAAGTCCGTGCCGACGAAGTATCCACCGAGCAGATTCAGCAACTCGGGCGAGACCGGCGTGTGCTGCGTCCCGAAGTCGTCAATCGGGTCCACGATCCCCTTGCCGAACATCTGACCCCAGACGCGATTGGCCGCCGCCCGAGCGAAGTACGGGTTCTCGCGACTCGTCAGCCAGTCAGCCAGCTGCTGCCGCCGCGCCCGATCCCGCCTCGATTCGGGAATCGCGGCGCCATTCAGAAAGGCCGGCGTCACGACGGTCTCGGTTTCCGGAAGCATGACATCGCCACGGTCGACATCCCGAACCCGCATGACAGTCGAGACGTTTTCCAGGTCCCCCTGAGGCCGCGAAATCTGAGCGAAGAACGCCGCGAACCCCCAGAACTCTTCCTGCGCCCACGGCTCGAACGGGTGATCATGACACTGGGCACATTCAAGTCGCATTCCCAGAAAGACCCGCGACGTCCGAGCGGCCAGCTGTTCCGGATCGAGCTTCACCGCCGAGTAGAACAACAGCGGCCCGGACCGCGACAGGCGTCCCTCCGCGAGCAGCAGACTCCGGACGACTTCATCATACGAATCGTCACTCGCGAACCGGTCGGCGAGCCAGCGATCGAACTCCTGCACGCCGCCAAACGCGGTCAGGTCGACACCTTCCGGAATCAGGAACGACCGCCACACCGTCGCCAGGTGCGACGCGTGATCCGGGCTCCGCAGCAGCCGATCGACGACGGCTTCGTATTTATTCGTCGACTTGTCTCTCAGGAACTCACGAACTTCAGTGACGCCCGGAGTTCGCCCGGCCAGGTCGAGATACACGCGACGCAACAGCTCTTCCTCGTCGGCCAGCTCGGCCGGAGTGATCTGGTTCTTCTTCCACAGGCCCGTCAGCAAAGCATCAACCTGCTCCACAATCTCAGTCGACCTGGCCTTAACCGGTTCGACGACCGGCCACTTCGACGGAGCATCGAACAGCGTCGGCGCGACGGCTGCAGCCACCGCCGCCGGCTGGTCAGCGCTCGCCAGCGGACGATCATTCGCGGCGACCTGCGTACCGTCCTGTGCTTCATCTCCGCCCGACCCTGTGGCCCCACCATGACCTTCCGGCTTCAGATCCGAACTGGCAGTCAGCCGCTCGCCCTGCGCATCGAGATCGACAACCGCCAGCCCGCTCGGAAACTCACGTTCACGAACTTCTGCGACACTGACCGACGGATACGACAGTGAAACCGGCTGAGCTTTCCCGACACCATCGAGCACCTCACACGCCAGCGGCAACTCGGTCTCCGGATCGAGCATCAGGCTCAGCGTCAGCGGCTCACGATCAGCCACCTCGAAGGTCACCCGCAAATCAACACGGTCAGTTCCCGAGACACTGACCGTGCTCCATTTCTCATCGATCGCCCGCGCCCGCCGCAGCCCGAGCGGCTCGTCACCGCCGTCGGCACCGCCCACCAGAAAACTGACTGCGAGACTGTCTCGCACATTCCCCGACAGACCAGACACCGGCCGCCGAAACATCTCCGTGGCGCCGGAACGCCGCTCAAGCTGCACGCCTTCGCGCAGATCGATCAGCCGCGAGCCATCGACCGTCCGGACACTGACAACCTCTTCGGACAGCGACAGCAGCCGCGTTTCTGTTTCACTCGCGACCTCAACAACGCCGTGTCGTTCGAGCGCCGCCAGCACCGACGCCCAGGCGTACGACGGCGAGCTTGAACTGAACACGACGCCGAGTACCACCAGCAGCGCGACCGTCCCGGCAATCGGAACCGCTCGCCGCAGCCGCGAACCGCGCACCATCACGTCCCGCAGCCGACCGGCCCAGCGAACTGCCGGACGGTCAACCAGCCGAGGCGACTCGCCCCATTCGGCAGTCACCGCCCGATCGATTCTGACCAGCAGCGACTTCGGCACCGGCGGCGCGGAATACGCATCCCGGAGCCACTGTTCGAGCTGCGGATCGTCCAGAGATTCCGCGCCAATTTGAGGCTCATCAGCCGCAGAGTTCCGCGCTGCGTCATCCAGAGCCGCGTCGCCAGCCACCAGGCCATCGTGATTTGTTGAATCGCTCATACCGACGTCACCGTGTCATTCCCCATTGGAAACAGGGATCGGATGCTCCGCATCCGCCGGACGCTCAACGGCTTCCGGTTCTGTGTCTGAATCTGTATCCGCACCTGAATCTGAACCCGCTCGTACTGCTGATCTTCGCTGACCCCTCGGCCGCTCTCCGTCGTCATCGTCGGCTCCCCGCTCGCCTGGCTGATGCCCCGGCGACGACTCGGAAGATTCCCGACCGTTCGCTGGCGACGCCCGATCCGCACTCGACCGAACGGCTCGCACCGTTTCCGCGGACACCTCGTCGGTGTCCCTTTCCATTCGTGTCCGAAACTCGCGTCGAGCCCGAAACAGCACGGACTCGACCGCCTTCTCTGTCAGGTCGAGCCGATCGGCGATTTCACGCACACTCAATCGGTCCACGTATTTCCATTCGAGAGCCAGCCGGGACGCGTCGCCCATCGCGTCGAGAACCTCGCGAATGGCAGTTCGCCGCTCTTTGAGTTCCTGCGTTTCGACAGGATTCCCGTCCGCACCATCACCCGCCCCCCCCGGAACCTGATCGAGCAGATGTTGCACGCGCGCCGCCGCTCGAAAGTGATCGTTGACCTTGTTCGCCGCGACGCTTCGCAGCCAGCCCCCCGGATTGGCGATTTCCTTCTCAGGATCACCCGCCGCCGCAATCAGCGCCAGAACCGCCTCGCTGACAATATCTTCCGCCAGATGCCGGTCCCCATTCACACGGACGTACACAAAGCGCCACACCGACGGCACCCAGCATTCACTCAAATGCCGGACAGCCGCCGGATTCCGCTCACGGAGTCCTCGGACCAGATCGGATTCGCTCAAGATGACCTCAGTCTGCACTGATCATCAGATTGGAAACGCCTCTCAGCAGCGATTTCGCCCGCCTCGACCGACCGCCAGAACTCCCGTCGTCTCCGAGAGTTCCGATCAGCCTTGCGTTGCTGAGTAGTCGCGTCGCCACCGAGTTTCACGCGGAAACTCTTCCCGGAATTCTACGGAAACTCGTCTCGACGCCGCACCCGCAGCAGTTTTCCTGCCCCAGGGTCCTCCCTCAGGCGAGCCCACGGCGTCAGCCGTGCGGTTGTTTCGCGTCAGTCAAACAGTCCCTTCGCGTCAGTCAAACAGTTGCTTCACCTCCGCCAAACAGTCCCTTCGCGTCAGCCGAAAACCAAAAACCACACGGCTGACGCCGTGGGCTCGCCTGTTGGATTCTCGGCGACTTGTGCGGGACAGGCGGCGACGACGAACCCCGGGAATCCTCGCGTGTTTCACTGTTCTCCGGCGACAGTTCTCTGATCAATTTCCGGCAGGGACTATGCTGCGCCGCTACCGGTCGGCGCCACGCCTTTCCAGAGTTTCACAGAATGCATGCAGCAATCGTCCAGTTTCTGATCTGCCTGGCTGTCGTCCCGGCACTTGCCATCCAACGCGACGCCCACGCATCTGACGACCACGCACGCAGCGCGATCTTTGCGGAACAGCACGCCACAGACGCGGCCCTCGACCTGCACCGGACTGCGGTCGCGCTTCCGCCCGACGAGCGCTTCGAACTTCTCTCACGCTGGATCCTGCCCGGCCCGGAGCACCCCACGCTGCGCCTGCACGCAGCGTTCTCACCGACCGGCCTGCCTCCGGCTGTCGCGACGTCGCTCGGTGAATCGATTCCGAAAGCCGGACAGCGACTTCCCAGCGGCGGACGGCTCGTCTCGCCCGTTCTGGATCTAATCGACACCGCCGCCGAACTCAGCCAGCTCGACGACCTGCGCCGGCAGCTGACCGCCTGGCAGCCGCCGGACACAACATCTGAGCGAAAGCGCACGGCCATCCTCGCGCTGATCGAAATCGCTCGCGGCGATGCAAACGCGGCACTGCCGCATCTGGAGAATCTGCTCAAGTCGCGGACGGCCGGATCGGCGCAGGATCTGGCAGGCCTGCGGTCTGACACGGCCCGACCTTCGGACGCGGAACTTCTCGTTCTCGAACGAGCCCGTGACGAGCCCGCCTTGCAGGAACTCAGCGGAGAACTGATCGCCTTCTTCCGCCCGTGGGTGCTCAGCGACTTCGACCGTCCGGTGCCTCACCGTTACGTCAGCGGGTTCGTCGCCCGTCTGTTACTCAAACAGGAGAAAAGTCGCTTCGCCGAGGAACCGCTCCGGCGGCAGTCGCAAACTCCTCTGACACAGTGGCAGGCCGCCAGTCGCTCGACCGCACAAACACGCGGCGCGGGCCAACCCAACGCCGACTGGCTCTGGCAACCCGGTTTCGTCGGCAACGTCGACAGTCACGACACCGACTATCTCGTCTTCAACACGCCGCTGACCGACAACTACGCAGTGGAAGGCGACGTCACTGGCTTCGAATGGCGCGACACGTCACTGCTCGTCGCCGGCAACTGGGTCGCCCCGGTCTACACGCACAAGCACTTCGACAGCGGGAGCTTTCGAGGCACACGGCCACGCACAGCGTTCGACCCGCCGCTGACCAAAGTTCGGTCGCTGATCCATTACCGTACGGTCGTCCGCGACGGAACGGCCACGACCTGGTTCAACGGTCGGCCGATTCACTCGGAAACCCTTCCGGAAAACGCGAGTCCCTGGGTCGCCATCCGCAGCAGCGCGCGACACGACGGAGCCGTCCAAAATCTGCGAATTACCGGCTCGCCGACAGTTCCCGACGCTCTGCATCTCTCGGCCGTTGAATCGCTCAGCGACTGGATTCCGTACTTCGAAGGCGTCGAATCGGATGTGAACCAACCTCTGTGGTATGTCGCACCGCGCGGCGGAGCGGACAACGAAATCACTGGACTGGGCACTCGCGCCGGCGAGGTCATCACGCCTGCCGAGAACCAGCCGATCGCCGGAACCCGGGAAAGTCTGCTGCGTTACTTTCGACCGATGGCCGAAGACGGCGAGATCGAATACGAGTTCTACTACGTGCCCGGCCAGCTTCAGGCACACCCGGCACTCGACCGGCTCGCCTTCCTCCTCCTGCCCGACGGCGTC
>Ga0070727_10005092_pt1 | contig 10875 bp, 4 predicted proteins | sample tdAd472_FD_66722 | JGI IMG/M metagenome (GOLD analysis project Ga0070727, IMG submission 66722) | Marine sediment microbial communities from the Atlantic coast under amendment with organic carbon and nitrate - tdAd47.2 | ecosystem: Environmental > Aquatic > Marine > Coastal > Sediment | place... | reverse complement strand
ACGGAAATTGCGCGCCCGGTCATGCATTCAATGGACATTATGCAAGGAACAGGGATCGTTCCTCAGCCCGGCGCAGCAAGTCTGATGGATGATCTTCCGCGCACTCAATTGTTGTTCGAATTCGTGCGCTTTTCGTAAGTGCGAAGCCCTCCCAGTCCGAGCATCCCCATCAGGATCATAGAGAGCTCAGCCCAGTCGAGCGCCGGCAATAGCCCAACGTCGAAAACCGGCCCGCCCAGATAAAGCGCCGACACATTCACAGCGAAGAGCAGGAACGGCAGGCCAATGAATTTGTATGCGAGCGCGATGCCACAGCACCAGCCGATAAACGGCCGCCAACCGCTCTTAAACAGGCTTTGCGATGCCGCCTCTATCTTGTTTATTTCCACCTGCCCAAGCAATGCCTTCACTTCGGCTTCGAGAAACGCCAGGTCGCCCTTCTGCTTCAATTCTTCGAGCCGTTGGAGCGCTGCCGCCTGCTCGTTCGGGTCGGGCCAAACGCGCTTGATGAGCGTGTCCGCGAGCCCGAGGCCCGCACTGATCGGATCAAACGCCATTGTGCAAATCCCTATCCGTTATCGTGATCCAGACTTCCTCTCCCGCGTCGATCGCGGCGAATATTTCCCGCGCGAGTTCTTCGTAGGACGGTCGGCTCTGTTGCACATTCATGGTGTCGCCGCGCCGTGCCATAGCACCGTAGCCGACGAGGATGCAGCCTTCGGTATGGTCATCGGTGTTGCCGGTATGAATGTAGATCCATTCGAAACCGGGCACGTCCTGCAGCCAGATCATGCCGCGGTGCCAGTCGCCGTAGCGTGCCCGGTACTTCGGCGCCATGCCGCCCGCGATCCGAATATCGATGCGGTATTTGCCGGCGGGGATCCGGGTTTCGCCCGGCACCTTGTCAATGCGATACTCGTCCTCGCAGGTAAAGGATTGGAATCGGCCGTTGACGAATAGCGCTCCGATTGTGCTGTCGTCGTCGGATGCCAAGCGGTCGAGGGTGAGTTCCATTGTCAGCGCGCCTCCCATCCGTCGCCGGCCACAACGACACATTCGCCCTTGCCCGCCAACTCGGCATAGACGATGAACTGTTGCTTGTCCGGCTGCACCATCAGGCGCGTGAGCGGCGTCAGCGGCGTTATGCGGGGATCGGTGACACCTTGGCCCACTTCGACGAAGCCCTCGCGGTCCAGCCGTCCAGACAGTCGCCCAAGGTCATAGCAAGGGCCATTGACTTGCACGACGCCGGAAGCCGGGCCGAGCGATACTTGCGCCGGATCCTCCTCCGACATATTGGCACACGCGGACAGCACAACGGCCGCCGCAATTGCAGCAATCCATGACATACGCATGGTACTTCTCCTATTGTGAGTTAATCGCGCCCCTCGGCAATGGCGCTCATCTTGTCACCGGCTCGCTTGTTGCGCTGTTGCTCCAACGCGGCTTTGCCAAGGGCAGGAGCCTTCTGCATCACCATACGGGCAATGCGGTTCTTCGCTTCTGTCAATCGATCAATCTCAAGGCGCTTCTCAGCGGGACTCATGGACCGGGAATTGTAGACAGACCGCATGGCGCGGTTGATATGCGCCATTTGCGTTGCCACCCTATTGACGCCCCGCGCGACCGCAATCTTGTCGGCCTTATCGGCGAGCAGACCTTTCGCCTCTTCTGTCATTCCCCGCCGCTCGTACTCGCGCACAGTGTTGAGCAAGACCGATGCCTCTCGGTTAAGCTCATAGAAATCGTTCATATAGACGGTGCCGCGCGCCGGATCGTCACGCACGAAACTACCTAACACAGGTATCTCGTCGATACGTTTCTCCGGTTTCTCCGGCATATCGCCGAACAGTCGTACAGCGGAATCGGATACCGATAAGGCGTATGTGCCGAGCGCGCCGAAGTATCCGCGCACCAGCGCCTCGATGCGCTCCGGCGACCGCGCCTCGCCCATGAAGTCCGGCATTGCCTTCCCAAGCATCCGGGCGGTCTCGCTCGTCCAAGGCGACCATTGTGCCTCCGGCGAAAGACGCTCCAGGCTCTGCCCGACAATCGGCCGCCCCGTGAAGGACTCCCGGTTGGCCCACTGTTCGACCATCGGCTTGAACAGTTGTGGGATTGGGTTCATCGCGAACGTATCGGCGAACATTGCCAACATGCGCTTGGCCGCCTTTTCGCCATCGTCCTTCTCGGCAAGTAACCGGATCATACGTTCTGGTACGGTCGAGAAGATGGCGCCGACCTCAAAAGGCTTCGGCATCCTGAAATGCTGGTCGCCCAACCAGAAATGATAATAAGCGTCCTTGTCCCAGTCTTCGAGTTCCTGATATCTCTCATCGTCCCAGTTCGCCGCAAGAAGGGCCATGCTGGCCCCCATCAGGATCGAGCCTCGCAGCCAAAAGGCTTTCGGGTTATCTCGAGCACCGCGATAGAGACGATAGAGCCCTTGAACACGCGCATTCAAGAACGGCACGGTTTCTGCGAGAAACCGCATGGCGGCGAAATCGCCACGCATGGAGAAGTCCATCAGGTCAAGCGCCTGGTAGGCTGCTTCAGTCTTGCTTCCCCCACTCTTCTTCACGGCCTCGGCGACGGCGATGCGGTTGGCTGCTTCCGACGCTTGCCCGATGCGGTGCCAAAACTCCCAGGCTTTCTTCGGGGAGTCGATGATGGTGCCCCTGTCGGTCCCGCGGTGTTTGGCATCCATTAGCTTGCGCACGTCTTTCGGGTCGGTGCGGTAGAAACCGCCCGAGCCGCCACCAGACGCCATGATCTGCGCCAGCGCAGTATCACCCTTGAGCGCCTTGATGAAGCCTTTCACGCTGTCAATGCCGGGCTTCACGCCGCTGCCGCCGTAGAGTACCCAAGCGCTCAACGTATCTCGAACGGCGTTGCGCAGCATAAAGGCGGGATCAGCCGTGACACCTTCGGTAAGCACGCGCCGAGACATCCGCAGCACATTCATAATGCCGCTCAATTGAGCCGGGTTCAGGCTGGTGACGGAGCGCAATAGAAGCGGGTCGTTTACTTGGTAATACGCTGGCTTCCCGGCGATCATTACCGAGATGACATCCGGCGCTTGTGGTGCCGTCATCTGGAACATACTCAGGATTTGCTCTTTTTCCGAGCTGGCAAGTTCGTCGATCTCAACGCCCATTTCGCGGAGACGCTTTGCCGCCTCCGCCGCTGGCACCAATGCCGGCTTGAAGTCCATTCCGACCGGCTCCATAGCCCCGGTATCCTCAACCAAAGCCGTGACCTTCTGCATAGCGAGGTTCTTAAAGCTGCGATCGACAAGACTGGTCATGGAGAGAACCATGTTCTCCAGCGGGTCGTTTACCTTGCTCTCACCGCCCTTCAGGGTACGGATACCGGAGCGTTGATCCGCCAGGCCCGTGCGACCCTTTCGCGCGCCCATGATCGTCTCTTCGTCTTCCAGCACACGGTAGAACGGCACGTAGTCCGAACGCTCCCATAGCGCCCGTTGCTCGCGGTTAATGAGCCCTGCCGCCTCTGCCATGTCGAGCATCCGGCGATTGAACGCCATCCATTCGTCCAGCACTTCTCGGAACTCGGGGTGTTGCTGTTCGAGCGGGAGCAGTTCGTCGATCATGTCTTGCGTCAAAAGCGCCTCGCGGCCTTCCTGGATCAGACGTTGTGAGCGATTGGCAATCGCCCACCCTTTCCAAAGCCGCAGCGTCCCGGCCTCGGCCAGCGGTGCGAAGATATCCTCAAAGCCTTTACCGAAGGATTCATCAAGTGCGAACCAGCCGTTCTCGACCTTCAAAGGCCCATACCTCAACACAGCCGCCATGACGGACTGCAGGTTCTGCGTCATGTGGGTTGCCTTGAAGGGCGACATCTCGGCGGATAAGAGATCGCCGAACGCGGCTTTCTCGTAAGCCTCGACAACGGCGAATTGATCGAACCAGCCCTGCTTTTGTGCAAGCCCACGACGGTCTTTGAATGCAGCAATCCCGTCGCGCAGTCGCTGGCTTACCGGCTTGTCGGTAGCCGCGATGATTTTGGAGATAGTCTCTTCGTACTCGCCGGCATCTACCTCACGACCGAGAGAGAAGCGGATATCTTCGGGGTTCGATTCATCCGAAAGTCTCGGGGCATCCTCTTCATTCACTGGTACACCGCTGCCCCTTTCGACGGCCCGGCGCGCCTCGCGCAATATATGCAAAAGATCGGTATCGTTATAGCGCGACAGGCTCAGAAACCCGTGCTTGCGCAACCATTCTCGGACTGCGCCGATGACCTCTTTGAAAGCGCGCTTGACGCTCGGGCCGTTCTGCTCGGCGATGTGAGCGAGCAATTCGTCCATCAATATTTGCTCGCGCGTCTCGCCCTGAACGCCCTGCTCATAGGCGGAAAGGTCTAGGCCGTACTGATCCGAAATCCGCGCGAACCCTTCGGCACCGCCAATCGCTTCATACAATTCCCCCAAGGCGGAAGATAGACGCGGCCCCGCAATCAAACGCAGCCCAAGGTGTCCATACCCTTCATGGAAAAGGACTTCCTCTACCTCTCGCGTCGACGCTATATTCTCACGCACGAGATAGATGGTGCCATTATGATATACGCCGCGTACATCGCTGCCGTCGCTGTCCTGCTTGCGTGCGGCTTGCTGTATTACCGACGGAAGGTCAGAAAACCCCTCTACCGGACGTACGGTTACATCGTCACCCCACCGGGCGGTAATCCGCTTTACGATCGCATCGAGTTTCACTGCATCAAGCGGAGAGACTGAACCGCTGCGCTGGGCGCGGCTGAACGAAATATCCTCGCCCCCCTCTTCCGGGGCCTGCGGTGCTTTCTTCTCTTCATCCTCCTTTAGGGTATCTTCGATTTCCGCCTGCCGGGCGCGCAGACTGTCGAGCTTCTCCTGTTGGTCGAAAGGTTGTCCCGTGAGTTTATCCGCCTTCTCCACTTCATCTCGAGCGCGCTCTAGGTCGCGCTGGTCTCGTTCCAGACGCTTATCAAGATCCGTCATGCGATTGCTGAGTTTCGTGAGAGTTCCTCCGCCCTTGAACTCTTCCAGCGTGTTCTCCGCGTCCATGTCTACCGGCGCATCCAGCGAGACAGAAACCCAAACCTGTTTGTCGAACGAGTTCATATCCACCGTCATCGCCAGCGGGAACCCGCCGAACTCGCCAATAACCTCATTGTAGGGTTCTGCGGTATCGAGGTATTTGCTGGCCTCTCGGATTGCGACCGCCTCCAAAGCCTCACCGGCGGGGGTCCGCTCGTCGTAGGTCGCGCCCTCGATCGTCACCTTGAAGGCATCGCCCTTGACATCCTCTCGCATCGGCATGGTCTGCTCGATGCTTCGAATCTTGTTCTCGATTGCCTTAATACTCTCGACCGCCGCCAGGCGGGACTTGCGCAGACGCCATTGCGATTGCTGGTGCGCGGTCTCCAGCCGCTCCAAGCGCTGCACTTCGCCGTCGACCTCGGCTTTCTCCATAATCAACGGGTTCCCCGTAGCCAACGCCTTGACCTCGGCATAGGAGAGCGCGCTACCGTCGACATCCTCGACCTCGCGCGACCCGGTGCCGCGCATGACTTGCTCGATAAACCGCGCTTTTCGCTCAAGCGTCTGCCACATATAGATATCGAATGAACCCTCGGTGACATACCGGATAACCTCGGCCTCGGGGTTCTGATTGCCCTGACGCATGATACGCCCGTCGCGCTGCTCAACATCTGCGGGTCGCCAAGGAGCATCCAAGTGGTGCATAGCGACCAGACGTTTTTGCACGTTGGTCCCGACACCCATTTTCTGAGTAGAACCAAATATCACCCGCACCTTGCCGGAACGCACATCCTTGAACAGGTTTCCCTTTTTGTCGTCGCTATCGAAATCGTGGATGAAGGCAATCTCGCTCTCGGGGATTCCGGCTTTTACGAGCCGCGCGCGGAGCGCGTTATAGACCGAGAACGAACCGTCCTTGCTCGGCGTCGAAAGGTCGAGGAACACCATTTGTGCCCCGCCTTTGCGCGGGTCTGTCTGGCCCGTCTCCGGGTCCGTGTATTCGTTCTCCGCCGTGCGGTCGTGGACCTCTTTGATCCGCTCGGCCGCCGCCGCCAGTTTGGCGCGGTCCTCGGTCATCGGCATTCCGACAAGACGCATATCCAGCGCAGCTTTCCGCCCATCGCTGGTGATCTTCAGCATGTTGTCTTCTGTTGGCTCCACCTTCCGGTTGCGCACATCTTCCGCGCGCTTGACCAGACTCTGAACGTACTCTTCCAAAAGCGGTGTCGGTTCGACGACGACAATCTCCGGCTTGCCACCGGCGAGATCCGGTTTCGGCAGTTTCAGGTCCGACGCGGTTTTCACGTCCGCGACATCGGTGAACATTTGCGATAGTTCCGGCACGTTCACGAACTTGGCAAAGCGCGTCGACTGACGGAAACTCCCGCCATCAGGCGATAGCTCGTAAGCCGTCACGGTGTCGCCGAAGGCGCCTGCCCAAGCATCGAAGTGCGTCAGCCCGCGTTGCGCCAGCATCGGCATTTGCAGATAGCGTTGCATGGTGAACATCTCGGCGACGCTATTGCTGATCGGCGTTGCCGTCATCGCCGTGATGGTCCGCCCCGGGTTCTGGCGCTCAAGATAGTTGATCTTCAGGAACATATCTTGCGCACGCTCGGAAGCGGACGCGCTGATACCCTGCATCTTCGTCGGGAACTCTAGGTTCTTGAACAGGTGGAACTCATCGACAAAGAGATAGTCGATGCCGGTATCTTCAAAGGAAATTCCGGTATCTTTCTTCTCCTTGCCCTGCAGTAGTTTGAGTTTCTCTTCTCGGCGTTTCTTGGCCTTTTCCAATTCCTTGACGCTCGGCGCGCCCTTCCCTTCAGCCGCGCGCGCCTCCTGCATCAGCGTTTCGTATTCTGCGATCTGTTCCTTGATAAAATCCGCTTCGAACTGGGGTTTCACCGGAATTCGCTCGAACGAGGAATGCTTGATAATCACCGCATCCCAATCCCCTGTGGCTGCTCGGGCCACGAACTGACGGCGCTTGGCGCCCTCGAAGTTCGCTTTATCGGCAATCAGCAACCGGGCCGACGGATAAAGCAGCAGGAACTCGCGTGCGAACTGTTCCAGCATGTGGTTCGGCACAACATAGCCCGGCTTGTTCACAAGCCCGATGCGCTTCATTTCCATGCCGGCGGCGATCGAGGTAAACGTCTTGCCCGCCCCGACTTCATGCGCGTAAAGCGTATTGCCGTTCTGAATCGTGCGCCACACCGCGTCTTTTTGGTGCGGCCGCAGTTCGATGATGTTGGACGATCCCGGCAATTCCAGGTGACTGCCGTCGAACGCCCGCGGCGCCATATTGTTGAATTCGTCGTTATATTTCCGAGCGAGGCGGTCCGCGCGCGCGTCATCTTCCCAGACCCAACGCGAGAAGCGGTCCTTGATTTTCTGTTGAGCGGCACCGGCCTTCAGGGTTTCGTCAGCATTCTTGACCGTGCTGCCGTCTTCCATCCTGTCGACGACTACCGGGGTTTTGCTGTTCAGCGCGTCCTCGATCAGATCATAGGCGCTGCGCCGGCCAGTGCCCCATTCCTCACTGGCTGCAACACTGCGCCGCGCACCGCGCCCTGTGAGACGCCAGAGACCCAATTGTGGCACATGACTGACCGATGTACCCGTATCGCCCAACAGTTCGGAAATGAACGCCTCGATATCGCCAGGCGGTATCCAAGGACTGCCGAGACGTGCCACAATTTCGCCGGGCGCCAGATCGACAGGTTGCGCCGCTTCCAACGCCTCGACGTTCTCAGCATAACTCTGGTCGCCCTTCGCCATCTTTTGCGCGAGCGCCAGCTTGTCCCTGACATTGCCCGAAAGATACTGATCTGCGGCTTCCCATTGGCCGGTTCCAGGGTTGCGGTAAATCCTACCCTTAAGCCCCTCGATAACCGCAGCGCGGTCCATGCCGGATATCTCGGCCATATAGTCGAGGTCGACCGCTCCGTGCTCGCTGAGAGACGCAGCCAGTGCATCGTTCACATTCTCGATATCCCGAACGACGCGCTGCGGGGATTTCACACGCTTGGAGAAAAGCGGAGACTTCGCCGCCTTCCCTGTCTCTTCATTGTAACTTTCAAGCGCCAGCAACAGCGGATATGCGGGGTCTTCCTTGAACTCCCTCAGATTCGGATAGACGTTGTAGAAGTATTCCTTCCGCTCTCCGGCCTTGTTGGTGGAGACGCCGCGCCGGGTCTGATGCTTGTTCACCGGCCCGTGCTTCTCGACGAACCTGTCGTAGGTCTGGTTGAGCTTCTTCTGCGTCGCCGCCCAAGGCTCCTTACCTTTGCCGTCCCATTCCTGCCCCTGTTCATCGAGCAGTTTGCGAGCAAGATCACGCAGTTCGATCAATTGTTTGACGCGGCCCTTGTTCTTCGCGGAGACCTTGGCAGGCACGCCTGCGCCATACTGTTTGGTATGAATGATGTTATTATGGACGAAGAGAGAGCCTTCCTGCAGATCGCTCGGCGTCTCGGCGCCCGATAGCACATCGTCGCGTGCGCCATCGTTTCGGGTCGCGGGATTGTCGCTTTCGATAGGATCGAACCCGAGACCGGCGGCTTTCGCCCGCACGGCGATACGGTTGAGAGCGTCAGCCAATTGTGCCTCAATCGGGCGCGACGTATCCGGCTCCACGGTCATCGTATCCTTGCCGTACATCGAGCCCGTCATCGTGAGCTTACCCAGCACATCGCGCGGGTTGCCCTGGAAATACTCGTTGAACCGCATGTCCTCACCGCTCGACACCGCCCAGTTCTCACCGCGGGGTGTCTCGCCGGGCTTGCGCTTGCGCAGAATAATGAGATCCGTCACGACTTCCGTCCCGGCATTCCCTTTGAAAGCCGTGTTTGGCAAACGGACGGCGCCGACCAGATCCGCGCTTTCCGCCATCGCCTTGCGGAACGACGGATTTACCGCGTCCATGGTGAACGAAGACGTGATGAACGCCATATATCCACCGGGTTTCGTGAGCGCCAGCGACTTGGCGAAAAAGTAATTGTGCAGGCTGTATCCCGGCTTGTTGTATTTGGGGTCGGTCGGCTTGAAGTTGGCGAACGGCACATTGCCGATCGCAAGGTCGAAACTGTCCTCGGGCAGTACGGTCTCTTCAAAGCCCTGAATACGGATATCGGCGCTGGGATAAAGCGCACGCGCAATCTTGCCCGTGATCGGATCCAGCTCAACGCCCGTAAATTTGATGTTCTTATCTGGGGAGAGCCCGAGGAAGTGCCCGACACCCATGCCCGGCTCCAGCACCTTGCCGCGCTCGAACCCGAACGTCTCCATGCCCTTCCACATGGTACGGATGACTTCGGCGCTGGTGTAGTGGGCGTTGACGGTGGAGAACCGCGCCGCGTCCCATTCTTCCTCGGTCAGGACTTCGCGAAGGTCGGACCGCTCTTGCGCCCATTGCGCGTTCTTCTCGTCGAAGACTTGCGGCATACCGCCCCAACCCACGAACTTGACGATAGACGCCTGTTCCTCGCGGGTCGCGGGGCGTTTCTCTTCCTCGATTTTCTTGGCAAGCCGTATGGCTTCGAGATTGGTGCGGAACTTTACCTTGGGTCCGCCGGCGCCTATAGCGTCGTCGTCGGTGATCCGGTAGTTCTGTCCTCGTAGGCTCCCGTCGGCCCGATCGCTTCCGCGTCCTCTTCCGCTCTCGGCAGAAACTCGCTGTTCACCACTTCCTCTGCGTACAGCTTCGCCTCGCTCCGCATTTGCATCGTTTTGGTCGCGTCGGCCAATGTCTCCCACTTCTCCGCTTCGGGCATCTTGCCCATCTTCTCGCGGAGATACCTGTCCTCGAGGCTGGCCTGCATTTCCTCGGCTTCCTTGCCCGTCGAGGTCAGGTGATCGTGCAGACGACCGCTCTCGCGCAGGCGTGCGTACTCCTGCGGCCGATTGGCCTTGAGGTGCTGGTCCAGCTTCACTGCGAATCTGTTCATCGGAATCGTTCTCCTGCGGCTGAATTGTACTCGAATTTACCGCGTTTGTCTCGTTTTCCGTATCCTCGCCTAAAGTGTCGAGGGCGGCACGCACTTGGTCTGGATTATCCATGCCAGAGACATCGACGCCGGCATCCTCCATCATGTCGCGAGCCCCGTTGTACCAGCCGCGCAGATAGGGGCGAATCTTATCGATGGCGGTCTCAAGGTCTGCCGCGATGGCGCGGGCCAGATCGGGGAACTTCCGGGCGCCCGCCTCGATGTGATAGACGGCAAGCTCGGTGCCGATGGCGAGAATTTCCGGGTCTATGCCGCTGGAAAGCTGATTGCGCAGTTTCTCTTTCAGGCGGGCGCGAAGTTCCTCGGCGCGGTCCTTTGTGACCAGTTTATTTTGAGAGCCGTAATCTACCGATTTCTGCGGTTTCGATGTTATGGAAGGTTCAGGCGTAATATTCGGATCTCGGCCCGGGAGGGTTTTAACCCGGCGCAAAACTTCGGCTTTCTGCTCGCCTGTCAAGTCCTTCCAAGACGGCTGGCTGATGCCACTCACGGCGGACATGACGTTAAACGTCACCATCACATCTGCTTCGCCATTCTCGTCCTTGGGCATAGCGCCCATACTTCCGCCCATGCAGGCACGTCATCTTCGTATGCGCCGACGCGCCGCAAGGCATCGCGCTGGGCTTCCTGCGGGGTATCGCCATAGCCACGGTCGACCGACCAAGGGGCCTCGCGCCGCCCAATAGCCGTATAGGCGCCACCCTTAACCCGCGCCTCTTCCGGGTCTTCGATACGCTCGGCATCGCCAACCTGATAGCCTTCAGGCGCTTCTATGCCGCTCTCTTCCGCTTCCTTCATTTTGCGGATGTTCTCTTGGCGCTG
>Ga0070727_10005091_pt1 | contig 10876 bp, 15 predicted proteins | sample tdAd472_FD_66722 | JGI IMG/M metagenome (GOLD analysis project Ga0070727, IMG submission 66722) | Marine sediment microbial communities from the Atlantic coast under amendment with organic carbon and nitrate - tdAd47.2 | ecosystem: Environmental > Aquatic > Marine > Coastal > Sediment | place... | reverse complement strand
AGGCTCTCAGGGTCTATGCCGGCGAGATGCGCGACAAGCGGGTGATGCGCGCCGAAGAAAAGGCGAACGTTCTACCGACCAAGTTAACCCTTGGCACAATGATGTTCACATTGCCGCCCCTGATGATTATTCTGATCGGGCCGTCGATTTATGATATTGCGGTGACGTTGTCAGCCACGAGATAGGCCGGAATGAAACTTTGGGTTGGGGTCATCGCCCTGTTAACGCTGCTGGCGGGCTGTGACGCGCCAAATACAAGGTTGGATCCGGCAAAGATCGGCATTGCCGGCGACCAATCGGATCAGGCGGTTGACGGTCTGATCGTTGGCCATCGCCTGATGGAAGCAGGCGAGTATGAACTGGCCCTGAAAGCCTATGCCAGGGCGGCGGGGGCACATGGGCTGAACGCGGATGTTCTGTCCTCCATGGGGGCGGCCAATCTGAAACTCGGGCGGTTGAACCAGGCGGAAACCCTGTTGCGCCGCGCCGTTGAAAAGGACCCGGACTCGGTCCCGGCCTGGAACAATCTTGGCGTCATCCTGATGGAAACCGGCCGAACCGGCGAAGCCCGCGCCGTTTTTCGTAACGCATTTGCACTGGATAACGGGAATTCTGACGAAATTCGCGAAAATTTGCGGCTCGCTATCGCTAAAACAGAAAAAACCGGATATGATGAGCCCAAGAAAAACAGGTTCGAGCTGGTACGGCGCGGCAAAGGCCGCTTTCTTTTGCTGAATACACCAGACGCGAACGAAGAGCAGTAAGGGGCATCCTCGCCATGCGACATCGCTCGATTGCGCTGTGCCTGGTCATTTCCGTCTTGGCGGTGTCGGCTTGTGACAAGCTGACCAAACCGGATGTCGACAAGAAAGTCGACGCCCTCAACGTCATTGACGCGACCAATCTGAACGACATCATGATGACGGTGGCCGACCCGAATGAGGCGGTTTCCTATTTCAAACGGGCCCTGAAACAGCAGCCCGATCGCATCGACCTGAAACGCGGTTTGGCGCAATCTCTGGTGCGCGACGGACGGGCCACCGAGGCTGTGGTGATCTGGGAAGAAATCGTCAGAGACAAAGACGTGACCAGCGAGGACAAGGTCTCCTATGCCGATGCGCTGATCCGCAGCAGCGAATGGAAACAGGCCGAAGCGGTTCTGAATTCGGTCCCGCCGACCCACGAAACCTATCGCCGTTACCGGCTTGAGGCGATGATCGCCGACAGCAACAAGGACTGGGAACGCGCCGACAGTTTTTATGAAACCGCCGCGGGCCTTACGACCCAGCCAGCCGGGGTGCTGAACAACTGGGGGTATTCCAAGCTGACGCGCGGCGACGAAAAAGCCGCCGAAAAACTGTTTATCGAGGCAATCACCTATGATCCGTCAATGTTCACGGCCAAGAACAATCTGGTCATGGCACGGGCGGCCCAGCAGAAATATTCGCTGCCGGTGATCAAGATGACCCAGATAGAGCGGGCCGAATTGCTGCACACATTGGCGCTGGCCGCCATTCGTCAGGGCGACAGCGATGTCGGACGCGGCCTCCTGCAAGAGGCGATTGACACGCATCCCCGGCATTTCGAAGCCGCGGTCCGCACTTTGGAAGCCCTGGAAAAGGCCGGATGAACCTGCTCTGGCTGTTCTTGCCGTCGCTGCCGGTCGCGCTTTGGGTGGCCTATAGCGATCTTTCGACGATGAAGATCACCAACCGCGCCGTTCTTGTGATGACCGCCGTGTTTCTGGTGTTCGGCCTGATCGCCCTGCCCTTCGACACCTATTTATGGCGGCTTCTGCAAGCTGTGGTCATCCTGGTCGTCGGCTTTGTCATCAACGCGCTTCGGCTGGTCGGCGGCGGCGACGCCAAATATGCCGCCGCCATCGCCCCGTTTTTTGCCGCCGCCGACTGGCGGCAGGTGCTGCTGATCTTCGCCGTCATGCTGGTCGCGGGCTATGTCACCCACCGGATCGCGGGCAAAATCCCCGCAATCACCCGCGCGACGGCCAATTGGGCCAGTTGGGAGGCCGGCAAGCATTACCCGATGGGTCTGTCACTGTCCGGCACCCTGATCGCCTATCTGTTGATCGCACTGTCATAGTCACCTTTAGGCGCATCAATGCGCCATGGTGGCTTTCGGTTTGCGGTTGCGGTCAACGGGGATCTCCAGAACCACCTCGCCAGCCTCTTCAAAGACCAGCGTGACCGTAACCAACTCGCCATCATCGAGGCTTTGACGCATCCCCATGAACATCACGTGATCGCCACCACGTTCCAGCAGATGCATTTCGCCGGCAGGCACTGCGATGCCGCCCTCGATCTCGCGCATTCGGGCAACCCCGTCTTCCATGATATGGGTGTGCAGCTCGACCTTGTTGGCAATCTCGCTTTTTGCTGCGATCAACCGATCATCACGCGTGCCATGATTGATGATGCCAAAAAACGCCGCCCCGGTTTTTGCATTGGGCGAAGCGGTTCGCACGTAAGCGTCGGAGATTTCGATATCCCCGGCCAACGCGGCAAAGGGAAGCATAGAGAACAGGACTGCGGTGGCAGCCGATTTGAAAAACGGACGGGTCATTAGAGACTCCTTTTGGTTTGAAGATAGAATGGACAAGTTCAAACCAGGAGGGGCGGCCCCCGCGTCATAGGCCCGCTGAACGGGCGGCGCAGAACGACAAATCGCGCCAGCGGCGGCACGCCCATGTGCAGATCTGCCGGCTGATGATCCCCTGCGACCAATGGCACGGGGGTGGCCAGCGTGATGTGACACGCCGGGCAATGGGCATCGGTCTCGACGGGATCGCCGTTTGCATCCAGGGTCACGACCCTCGTGCCATCGCCGCTGCAAATCACGATGCTTTGACCACCCGCCGAGGCATGACCCGGCAGCATGGCTCCGGCCAGGACAAGCGACAGGCTGAGAACAGCCAGCAGGAATATGCGCGAAACACCCATATCGCTTACATAAGATCTCGCGTGACGATTGTCACATGGGGCGATTGTCACAGGCTGAACAACAAAAACGGCCCCGTCCGCCGGGACAGGGCCGCTGATAACTTTCCGATGGAAATTGGATCAGGCCGCCGCCTGGGCCTTTTCGATCTCGCGCTTCACTTTCAGCGCGTTGACCGACAACTCGGCATCCTTGGCTTTGGCCAGGAACGCGTCCAGACCGCCACGGTGATCGACCGTGCGCAGGGCCGAGGCCGAGATGCGGAACTTAAACGAGCGACCCAGCGTTTCGGACGCCAGGGTGACATCATTCAGGTTCGGCAAAAACCGGCGTTTGGTTTTGTTATTGGCGTGGCTGACATTATTGCCGACCATCACGCCCTTCCCAGTCAGTTCACAACGACGCGACATTGGACAGGTCCTTAGGCTATAGCAGGTTGGGCACACCGCGTTTGCGGGCGCAGAATTTCGAGCCGCCTCTTTAGGGCGCCGATTCCATCGCGTCAAGGGCGTAGCGCGGTGAATCGCATCTCAATCGGACGAATTCAGCACGGCCAGTAATTCCGCCGCCGCCTGTTCCGGCCCAAGCGCGCCGTCGGTCACCTTTTGCTCCAGTGACGTTTTCAGCGTTTTGACCGCCGGTTGATCCAAAAGGGCGTGCAACCCGACCTCCAGCTCAGCCCGAAACCAGCCAAGCGATTGGCGGTTGCGGGTTTCGGCCCAAACGCCATTGGCCCTGCGCCAGTCGGCCAGCGCCTCCAACTCGGCCCAGGCCGCGTCCAGCCCGTCACCTGTGGCCGCCGAAACCGTCAACGCCTTTGGGAAATCATCTGGATCCCCGGCGCGGCGGCGCATCAGGCCCAGCGCACCGGCATAATCGGCACAGGTGCGCAACGCGGTCGATTTCAGCGCCCCATCCGCCTTGTTCACCAGAATGAGATCCGCGATCTCCATGATGCCGCGCTTCACCCCCTGCAACTCATCACCGCCAGCGGGTGCCAACAGCAACAAGAACAGGTCGGTCATCTCGGCGACCATGGTTTCCGACTGACCGACGCCCACGGTCTCGACGATAACCACATCGAACCCGGCAGCTTCGCAAAGCTGGATCGCTTCGCGCGACCGCCGCCCGACCCCGCCAAGGGTCGTTTGACTGGGCGAGGGGCGGATAAAGGCGTTCTTCTGCCGGGACAACTGCTCCATCCGGGTTTTGTCCCCGAGGATGGACCCGCCCGAGCGGGCCGAGGAAGGATCCACTGCCAGAACCGCCACTTTCAGGCCCTGCGCGATCAGCCGCATGCCCAGCGCCTCGGTGAAGGTCGATTTGCCGACGCCCGGCGTGCCGGACAAACCCAGACGCAACGCTTCACGCACCGGAAACCGGCGCAGCGCCTCCAGAAGGGTCACGGCGGTCTTGCGGTGATCGGCGCGCGTGCTTTCGATCAGGGTGATGGCCCGGGCCAGCGCCCGCCGCTCGCCGCTGCGTATCCGTTCTGCCAGATCGTCGATCTCGACCATACCGCGCCTCATTCTTCGGTCCTTTGGGTTTTGTCGCCAATGGCGCCGCTTGTCCAGCGCCAAGCCCCTTTCGGCTTGGGCGACGGCGATGCTAGGAAGGGCATGAACGACAAGGACCGGCCCGCCCAAATGCCTCATCCGTTGCCCATTGACGACGTGCTGCCCGCGCTGCTTTCGGCCCTTGCCAGCGGTACGCGCGCCGTTTTGCAGGCCCCGCCGGGGGCCGGCAAGACCACCCGCGTGCCGCTGGCATTGCTGGAAGCCGGGTTGTACACCGGAAAACTCCTGATGCTGGAGCCGCGTCGTCTGGCCGCCCGCGCCGCCGCTGAACGGATGGCCGAAACCCTGGGCGAGCCGGTAGGCGGGCGCGTCGGATACCGCATCCGGGGCGAAGCAAAATCCGGCAAAGCCACCAGGATCGAGGTCGTCACCGAAGGTATCCTGACCCGGATGGTCCAATCCGACCCGGAACTCTCCGGCATTGGCGCAATCCTGTTTGATGAGTTTCACGAACGCTCGATCCATGCCGATCTGGGCCTCGCCCTGTCGCTGGAGGTGGCCGAGGCGCTGCGCCCGGACCTGCGTCTTCTGGTGATGTCGGCAACTCTGGATGCTGCCCCCGTGGCAGCGCTTTTGGGCGATGCGCCGCTGATCACCTCTCAAGGACGGGCCTTCCCGGTCGACACCCGCTATCTCGATCATCCCTGGTCACAGCCAACGGGTCGGACACGGTTCGACGCCGCGCTGGCCGATTTGATCCTAACCGCCCATGCGGCGGACGAAGGCGATCTCCTGGCCTTCCTGCCGGGCGAGGGTGAAATTCGGCGCGTCGCCGCGCGCCTGTCCGGCGCGTTACCCGAGGCGACCCGCGTTCATCCTCTGTTTGGCGCCATGCCGTTCAAGGACCAGCGCGCCGCGATCCGTCCTGCCGAAACCGGGCGCAAGATCGTGCTGGCGACGGCGATTGCGGAAACCTCGCTCACCATCGAAGGCGTGCGCATCGTGGTCGATGGCGGGCAGGCACGCCGGGCCCGGTTCGATTCCGCCTCGGCAATGTCACGGCTGGTCACCGAACGGGTGACCCGTGCCGAAGCCGAGCAACGGCGTGGCCGGGCCGGGCGTGTCGCGCCGGGGGTATGTTACCGGCTCTGGACCAAGGGCGAGGACGGCGCATTGGCGGCCTTTCCGCCGCCGGAAATCCTGGCGGCTGATATCGCCCCTCTGGTGCTGGAATGCGCGCTGTGGGGTGCGACCGATCCCGCCGCCCTGCCCTTTCTGACCCCGCCCAACCCCGTGGCGGTGGCCGAGGCGCAGGCGCTGTTGCGCGATCTCGGGGCGTTGGACGAGACCGCCGCCATCACCGTCCACGGCAAGGCGCTGGCCCGTCTGCCGCTGCATCCCCGGCTGGGCCATATGGTCCTGTCGGGCGGGCCCGACGCGCCCTTGCTCGCCGCCCTCCTGTCCGAGCGGGACATTGTGCAGCGCGACACCGGATCGGTGTCCGCCGACCTTACCCTCAGGCTGGACGCGCTGAAAAACCCCACCCGGTTCGAGTCCGAACATAGCCTCAAAGTCAACCGCGCCGTCCGAAACCGGGTGAAAGACGAAGCACGGCGGATACCACCTGCGAACGAGGCCGCACTTTCGGTCGGGGGGCATTTGGCGCTGGCCTATCCCGACCGGGTGGGCTTGCGCCGCAATGGCGACCAGCCGCGTTATCTTCTGTCCGGCGGCAAGGGGGGTATTTTTGATGCCGCCGAGCCGATGGGGAACCAGCGCCTGATCGTTGCCTGCGATCTTGACGGCGACGGGACCGAAGCGAAAATCCGCATGGCCGCCCCGCTGAGCGAGGCGGAGCTTCGCCACATCCATGCCGGTGGGATCACCCGCCGCCATCAATGCCGCTGGTCCCGGCGCAACCGCAGCGTCGAAGCGGTCGAGGAGGAGTGTTTTGGCGCCCTGGTCCTCTCAAGCCGCGCCTGGACGGACTGCCCCGACGCCCAAGTGACCCGCGCCCTTGTCGACGGGCTGCGCCAGCTTGGCCCTGCGCAATTGCGGTTTGGCAAGTCGGCCAGACTGCTGCGCGCCCGCATCGAATGGCTGCGCAAGGCCGGGGCCGAGATGCCCGATTGTTCGGATGACGGGCTGATGCAGGCGCTGGAAAACTGGCTGCAACCGCATCTGAAACCGGTGCGCCGCCTTGGGGACATCCCCGAAGCAGTGTTTGATACCGGCCTTCGCGGCCGGCTCGACTGGGGCATGCAACAGACGCTCGATCACGCCGCACCGGCCTATTTCACCGCACCGACGGGCACGCGGCTGGCGATTGACTATGGCGGCGCGGCGCCTTCGGTCTCGGTCCGTTTGCAGGAAATGTTCGGCCTCAACCGGCATCCGGTGATCGGCCCGAACCACCTGCCGCTGGTGATCGAGCTCTTGTCCCCTGCCGGGCGTCCTTTGCAGGTGACCGCCGATCTGCCGGGCTTTTGGGCGACCTCCTACGGCGATGTCCGCAAGGATATGCGGGGACGCTATCCCAAACACCCCTGGCCCGAGAACCCGGCCGAGGCCGTCCCGACCCGCCGCGCCAAACCGCGCAAGTAGCCGGGACCGGAATTCTGCGCTAGGCTGTGCAAAAAACCGGGGGGCGTCGATGAGGCATATCTATGCACTGGGATTGATCGGGGCCGTGACCGGCCTGATCAGCTGGGTGGTGTTCTTTGCGGATGTCGAAATCCTCGCCGATTTTCTGGGCGCGATATTCGGTGTCGGTGTTGCGGCATACCTGTTTCGAACGACCGCAACGGCCCCGCTCCGGCTGGCATTGGTCGTGATCGGGTTTGGCCTGTCCTGGCAGATCGCCTTCGAGTTCGCCGGCACCTATTATGAGCGGATCGGCTCCATGACCCTGACCGGAATGATCGCGGGCGCCATAGGGGCGGCCATCGTCGCCGCAGCAGTCGCCACAACCAATGCCTCCTATCGCAAAGCCATTCCGGTCCTGCGAACACTCTGCCTCGGAGCCGGGTTCGGCGCATTCCTTGGCTGGGAAACCAATCTCGGCGCAGCGTGTCTGTTCATCGGCTGGCAAACCGCCATAGGGGCCAGTCTGGGATGGCGCGACCAGGCGATACAGGCCTGATCAGTCGCGCGGGTTCTTTTTGGCGATATAGGTCTGGTAGAGCCAGATCAGCGCCAGGGCCCCCAGGATCGCCCCGACAAACCCCGCAGCAATACCCATGACCGCCAGAAGCATGGCCAGAACAAGCCCGCCGACCAGCGCGCCCAAAACGCCAATCGCAATGGTCACGGGCACGGATGTGTCCAGATTCATCACACGGGTGGCGATAAACCCCGCAGCCGCGCCAATAATCAGCAGATAGAGGATGCCCATCTATCCCTCCGTTTGTGTCTTCACCGATCAATATGGGGCAGGCAGGCGGAAAATCAAAGGGGGTTAGCGAAGGATCGTGCCCACAGGCAGGGCAAAACCCCGCTGCAACGCCTCGGCCGTCATCACCGATTTACCGGCCCGTTGCAGAACCAGCAGGCGCACAGCCCCCTCGCCACAGGCAATGGTCAAATCCTCGGCCAAAACCGTGCCCGGCGCGCCAGCTCCCTCGGCCAGACGGCTGTCGAGCAGCTTCAGGCGCTCGCCCCCGACCGCGCACCAGGCCCCCGGAAAGGGCGAGAGGCCCCGGATTTGCCGGTCGATCTCCACCGCCGGACAGGTCCAGTCGATCCGGGCTTCGCCCTTGTCGATCTTATGGGCATAGGTCACGCCCACCGCAGCCTGTGGCACGGCCGTCAGCCGGTCGAGCGCCGCCAGAGCCTCGACAATCGCGGCCGCGCCGATCCCGGCCAGACGATCATGCAGCTTGTCCGTCGTATCCTCGGGCCCAATCGGGGTTTCGCGGCGCAGCAGGACCGGGCCGGTATCAAGACCTGCCTCCATCTGCATGATGCAGACACCGGTCTTAGTATCCCCGGCCATGATCGCCCGATGGATCGGCGCCGCCCCCCGCCAGCGCGGCAAAAGCGAGGCATGGATGTTCAAGCAGCCCCGCGCCGGCGCGTCCAGAACCGCCTGAGGCAGGATCAGCCCATAAGCCACGACCACGGCAATTTCAGCGTCCAGCGCGGCAAAACGGGCCACCTCTGCCGGATCCTTGAAGTCGCGCGGGTGGCGAACCGGCAGGCCCAGCGCCTCGGCCCTTGCATGAACCGGTGTTGGCCGTTCTTTCTTGCCACGCCCGGCCTTTCGGGGGGGTTGGCAATAGACGGCCGCAATATCGTGCCCCGCCGCCACCAGAGCGTCCAGCACCGGCACCGAAAACTCCGGCGTTCCCATGAAAACAACCCGCATCGCCTATCTCCGTTTTCGCAGTTTGGCGGCCCGTGCCAGCAGCATTTTCCGTTTGACCGGCGACAAACGGTCGAAATACATCCGGCCGTTCAAATGGTCGATCTGATGCTGGACCGATGTCGCCCAGAGCCCGACAAAATCCTCTGTGATCCGCGCGCCCCGGTCATTGGTGAATGCCACCGTCACGGCGCGGGGTCGGCTGACCTTGGCCGAAACCCCCGGCAGGTTCGGACTCGCCTCGTCATGGTCGCGCATCTGGGCCGAGGCGTGCAGGATTTCAGGGTCCGCCAGCCGGATCAACTTGCCCGCCCCGTTAGAGCAATCCACCACCGCGAGCTGCTGCATTACCCCCAGTTGCGGCGCGGCCAGTCCGACGCCGGGCATGGCATACATCGCCTCGGCCATCTCATCCCACAGGGCGCGACTCTCGTCGGTGATCTCGCCGACCGGGGCAGCAGCGCTTTGCAGACGCTTGTCCGGCCAGGCAAGAAACGGGCGCGGGCTCACAATGCGCGGGCCCGTTCGGCCTTCAGCTTTTGCATTTTCTTGGTGATCATCGCGCGTTTCATACGGCTCAGATAATCAATGAAAAGCTTGCCATTCAGATGGTCGATCTCATGCTGCGCGCAGGTCGCGCGCAAGCCGTCAAAAGTCTGTTCCTGCAACTGACCATCACGGTCAAGGAACCGCACGGTGACCTCGGCAGGCCGGGTGACCTCATCAAATTGTTCGGGGATCGACAGACAGCCTTCCTCGTGGACGTTCATCTCGTCCGACGCCCAGGTGATCTCCGGGTTGATCAACACCATTGGGTCCGGCTCGTCCTCTTTCTTGGCGCAATCCATCACGAACAGGCGCGACAGCACCCCGACCTGCGGTGCCGCCAGGCCGACGCCCGGCGCCTCATACATGGTTTCCAGCATGTCGTCGGCCAATTTGCGCGTCCCGGCATCGACGCCTTCCACAGGCGCACAGACCTTTTTCAGGCGAGGGTCAGGGTGGATCAGTATATGTCTCAGTGCCATGCGGCTGATCTAACCAAGGCAGCGACAGGATTCAACCATCTGCCGTGTCGCGCCAGCTTGCCGAAAAAAGTAACGCATCGGTTACATATGTAACCTTGACGTAACATCCGAATCAGCCCATATGTCACCTACAGGTTACAAAATGACAGGTTCAAAACAGGAGATACCTCATGACCGCAACCGGTTTAACACTGATCCGAAACAGCGCATTTTCGGCCCTTGGACTGATCCTTCTGGCCTATGGGCTGGCGGTGATCCTGACCGGCCAGCCAGACCCGGTCTCGCCCATCATCCCGGGTGCGGCCAGTGCGATCACAGCACTTCTGGTCACCGCCACCGCCCGCGCCGCAACCGCCAAAGCCGCGCGAATCACCTGGGATGAGTTGACCCGGAGCGAGTGGGCACGCGCCATGCAGACCGGCTGGTGGGTTGCGGTCTGGATGTACCCGGTGTTCGGGCTGGCGCTTTTCACCGACCTTGTCACCCCGGCCCAGACTTTTGCCGCCATGGGCACGCTGACCGGTGCCGCGCCGTTTCTGTGGTTCCTTCTGGCATGGCTGCGGGGTCGGGTCTGATGGCCGGGCTGGCCAATGAATTGCGCGCCCACCGTGTCCAGCGCGGGCTGACACAGGCCGAACTGGCCGAGGCGGTGGGTGTTTCGCGCAAAACCATCAACACGATCGAAAACCGGGTCTTCGTCCCCTCGACCCTTTTGGCCCTCAGGATCGCGCGCTGCCTTGGCGCCAGTGTCCACGACATTTTCATGCTTGAAGAGGATGACTGACTGACTAGGGTGTGCGCTGCGATGACGACGGAGCCAGCCCATGAATTTTGACGAGATTATCGACCGCCGCGGGGCCCATTCTTCCAAATGGGACAAGATGGAAAGGATGTACGGCGTCTCGCCGGATGACGGGATCCCGATGTGGGTCGCCGATATGGATTTCCGGCCGCCCGACTGTGTCCGCGACGCGTTGCAGGGCATGGTCGATCACGGGATTTTCGGCTATTAT
>Ga0070727_10005089_pt1 | contig 10881 bp, 10 predicted proteins | sample tdAd472_FD_66722 | JGI IMG/M metagenome (GOLD analysis project Ga0070727, IMG submission 66722) | Marine sediment microbial communities from the Atlantic coast under amendment with organic carbon and nitrate - tdAd47.2 | ecosystem: Environmental > Aquatic > Marine > Coastal > Sediment | place... | reverse complement strand
GGGTTCAAACCGCCGCCGCTGTCATCGTCGCAATACCAGCTTCCATCGGGCGCGTTGATGACGAGCGTCGTGTCTTCGGCCGATGTTGCCGACACATACAGCGGTAGACTGCCAGGCTGAAAATTCAGCCGGACATCGGGAGAATTGGCAATATATCCAGCACATTGTGGGCTGATCTTGGCGGCATCATTTGCTCCGCCAGAAGACAGGTTGACGATATAGGGATCGGGCGTGAAGTCACCCGAAAGCGTTACCGTTTCATAAATCGGATCGGCATTGACATCTTGCGCAATTGCCGGCGTGGCGAAGCACAGCGTTAGCGCCGATGCGGCGAGCAGTTTATTGTTCATGATTGTCCCCCTTCGTGATGAAGTCAGGTGTGCGAGCAAGACGGCCCGCCACGATAGACCATTACCTTTGCGCATCGCGCGCGCATTACAGTTCCAGCGCGCGACCAAATCCGCCCGCCGGTTCAACAAGCGAGAGACCCGGGATGAGCGCGTCGAGCACGAGGGTGAATTCGAAACCGATCATTGAGGCATTCGCGCTCGCTCATTCGTTGTGTCCGCGTCCGACAATAGCAGAACCATCTGGAGATTGCAGCGGGCATAGGGTGTTGGCCACAATTCATCGCCAGCCAGTTTTCGGAAACCCCTGCGTCCGTACAATCGTGTCGCCGCTGCGAGGCTGTCATTGGTCTCCAGCCAGATCGCATCGTAGCCGCGTTCGACCGCCTGCTCGCACAGCCATCCGAGGACGGCAGCACCGACGCCTTTGCCCTGCGCTTCCGGATCAGTGGCCAGTTTCACCAGTTCGATCCAGCGCTTACCGTCAGCAGGATCGTGATGCGGCAAAACGAGCGCACCGCAGCCAATGACCCGCCGATTGTCCTCGGCGATGGCAATCAGGCCGCCCTTGGCGATGATCGCGGATTGCGGATCGGTCAATTGCGCATTGTCGCTGTCTTCGATGTCAAAATCCGCTTCGATCCAGCGCCGGTTGAGTGCTGCAAACGCCGCGCTGTCCGCTGCGATGAAATGGCGAACCCGGAAGCTCACTTGGGCACGCCCGGAAAGTTCACCAGCACATCATAGGCTGCCTTGTCCGCCACGCCGGGAATACGCGCGCCATTGCGCAACAGGAAGGCATGTTCGACGATCCGCGCCTGTTGCTCGATCCCGTATTGCGCCAGTTTCCATCCCGGTTTGAGCGCATAATCATAGCGCGCCCACGGCATCCGATTGAGCACCAGAAACCAGTCCCCGCGCGTCTGGGTCTGCCAGACATGGGTCATTTCATGGATGAAGAACGCCTGCCGATGGAGCGGCGCATCGGCGAAATCATCGCAATAGGCACTGCTATCGGGGTGAAAATGAATGTGTCCGCGCGGAGCCATCGTCACGCGCCTCGGCTGGAAGAACGCCCATTTGCGGCGCCGGATCGTGACTTTGGCACAGTCGATCGCCTTACCGAAGATCGAGCGGACGATTTCGATCTCGCCCGCGCTCAACGGGCGCTCCCCACCAATGGGGCAGGCAAGCGCCGCGCTGTCTCTCAACCCTCTTCGCCGTCGCTTTCACGCGGGTCTTCGCCAGCGGGATAGGCGGTGACCGGGAAGCTGCACTTGTCGCCGCCAACAAAGGTGAGCGTGGCTTCGGTTTCGCCGCCCGGTTCGGTGCCTTCGCCCATTCCCAAAGCCATCACATGCTTGCCGCCGGGTTCAAATTCCAGCGTCTCGCCCGCCATGACCGGCTGGGTAAACAGCTCTTGCATGTCAACTTCGCCGCTCCATTCAGCGGTTTCGTGCAGCGCCGCGCTTTCTGCGCCGAGCACGTCAGCGGTGCGGATTGTTACCTGCGCATCGGTATCATTGGTAATGGTGAAATAGACTGCCGCTGGATTGCCGGAAACAGCGGGCAGCGCCAGCCAGCCATCGACCACGGAGATGCCGGGCGCGCAATCGCCAGCAGCTTCTTGTGCAATCGGAGCTTCCGCCTCACCACTGCAGGCCGTGAGAGTAATCACCAGCCCGGCGCTTGCCAGGGCACCCAAAACACGCATCGACTTCATAATGTTTCCCTCTTGGACAATCACCATTTTCTAGGCGCTGGCGTCCCTTGTGCCAAGCGAAACCGCACCTATATCCGCGTTCGAGTAAGACCTTTTTAGAGCTGCCGAATGGCTTTGCCGAACTGGCGGGAAGCCGACAGCGTAGCGTCCAACGTATGAAAGAGATGGGGAATTATGAGTAAGATTATCGGTATCGACTTGGGCACCACCAATAGCTGTGTGTCCGTGATGGAAGGCGGCAAGCCCAAGGTTATCGAAAATTCCGAAGGTGCTCGCACGACGCCCTCGATCGTTGCCTTCACCAAGGATAGCGAGCGCCTGATCGGCCAGCCTGCCAAGCGTCAGGCCGTGACCAACCCGGACAACACTTTGTTCGCGATCAAACGCCTTATCGGTCGCCGGTTTGACGATCCAACCACCAAGAAGGACATGGACCTCGTTCCCTATAACATCGTCAAGGGCAAGAATGGCGATGCCTGGGTCGAAGCGGGCGGCGAGCAATATTCGCCCAGCCAGATTTCTGCCTTCATCCTGCAAAAGATGAAAGAAACCGCCGAGAGCTATCTTGGCGAAACCGTGACCAAGGCGGTCATCACCGTTCCTGCCTATTTCAACGATGCGCAGCGCCAGGCGACCAAGGATGCCGGCCAGATCGCCGGTCTTGAAGTAGAGCGCATCATCAATGAGCCGACCGCAGCCGCGCTCGCCTATGGCATGGACAAGGACGAGGGCAAGACCATCGCCGTGTATGACCTTGGCGGCGGCACCTTCGACGTATCCGTCCTCGAAATCGGCGATGGCGTGTTCGAAGTGAAATCGACCAATGGCGACACCTTCCTGGGTGGCGAGGATTTCGACAATGAGATTGTCGAATATCTCGCAGACCAGTTCAACAAGAAGGAAAACATGGATTTGCGCAGCGACAAGCTCGCGCTCCAGCGTCTCAAGGAAGCCGCAGAAAAGGCCAAGATCGAGCTGTCAAGCTCGCAGACCACCGAAGTGAACCTGCCATTCATCACCGCGCGCATGGAAGGCGGTTCGTCCACCCCGCTGCACCTGGTCGAAACGATCAGCCGCTCGGATCTGGAAAAGCTGGTCGGCAAGCTTGTCGATAAGACGCTCGATCCGTGCAAGAAGGCGTTGGAAGATGCCGGCGTTTCCAAGGACCAGATCGACGAAGTGATTCTGGTCGGCGGCATGACCCGTATGCCCCGCGTGCGCGAAGTGGTCGAGAAATTCTTCGGCTCCAAGCCGCATACCGGCGTGAACCCTGATGAAGTCGTGGCCATGGGTGCCGCCATCCAGGCTGGCGTTCTGCAGGGCGACGTGAAAGACGTGCTGCTGCTCGATGTGACGCCGCTCTCGCTCGGAATCGAGACACTGGGCGGTGTGTTCACCCGCATGATCGACCGTAACACCACGATCCCGACCAAGAAGACGCAGGTCTATTCGACCGCCGAGGACAATCAGAACGCGGTGACGATCCGCGTGTTCCAGGGCGAGCGCGAAATGGCAGCGGACAACAAGCTGCTTGGCCAGTTCGACCTTGTCGGCATTCCGCCCGCACCGCGCGGCGTTCCGCAGGTGGAAGTCACCTTCGACATCGACGCCAACGGCATCGTCAACGTGTCGGCCAAGGACAAGGGCACGGGCAAGGAACAGCAGATCCGTATTCAGGCTTCGGGCGGGCTCAACGAGTCCGATATCGAGCAGATGGTGCAGGATGCCGAAAAGTTTGCCGACGAAGACAAGAAGCGCCGCGAAAGCGCCGAAGTCCGCAACAATCTCGACAGCCTGGTCCACGCGACCGAGAAACAGCTGGAAGAGAATGGCGACAAGATCGACGATGGCCTCAAGGGCGAAATCGAAACTGCCGTTGGCGAAGCCAAGACTGCGCTCGAAGGCGAAGACGTCGAAGCGATGAAGGAAAAGAGCCAGAAGCTCACCGATGTCGCCATGAAGATGGGCCAGCAGATCTACGAACAGGATCAGGCCTCAGCCAATGCCGGTGCCGCCGATGCGGCCGCCAGCGACGATGCTTCCAAGCCTGCTGAGGAAGAGGAAGTGGTCGAGGCTGAGTTCACCGAAGTGGACGACGAGAACAAGGGCTAATCAGCCTGATGGAAGCCGCAGCCGCCACCGACGCCAACAGCGCCGGTGGCGGTCCGGTTTTGGGGACCTTGCATGTCTACTGGTGAAGTCGATTTCTACGATTTGCTCGACGTGGCCCGCGATGCGGACGCGGCGGCGATCAAATCCTCCTATCGCAAGAAAGCCATGAAGTATCACCCGGACCGCAATCCGGGCGATGCCGAGGCCGAAGCCCAGTTCAAGATGATCAGCGCGGCGTATGAGGTGCTGAAAGACCCGCAGAAACGCGCGGCCTATGATCGCTATGGCCATACCGCATTCCAGAATGGCGGACCCGGCGGCGCAGGCGGTCAGGATTTCAGCGACCTTGGCGATATCTTCGAGACCATTTTCGGTAGCGCCTTTGGCGGCGGCGGCGGTGGGCGTGCTCGTCCGCGCCGGGGCGCGGATTTGCGCTACGACATGCAGATCACGCTCGACGATGCCTTCCACGGCAAGACCACGCAGATCGAAGTCGAAGTTTCAACCGCCTGCGACACTTGTACCGGGACGGGTGCCGAACCGGGCACCTCACGCCGTCGCTGCGAATTGTGTCATGGTGCTGGCAAGGTGCGCGCCAAGCAGGGCTTTTTCGTCATCGAACGGCCATGCCCCAATTGCCACGGTGCGGGCGAGGTTCTCGAAGCACCGTGCAAGGACTGTCGGGGCGAGGGCAGGTCTGACACTCTGCAAACGCTCGAAGTCGAAGTTCCTGCCGGGGTCGATAACGGAACGCGCATTCGGATGTCGGGTCGGGGCGAGGCGGGGCCGCGCGGTGCCCCCGCTGGCGATCTGTACATCTTCGTCCATGTGAAGCCGCATGACGTTTTCGAACGCGAAGGCACGGCGCTGTTCACGCAGGTTCCGATCAGTTTCACCAGCGCCGCGCTGGGCGACACGATCGATATTCCCGGTCTCGACGGAGAAACCCACTCGATCGAAATTCCTGCGGGCATTCAGTCGGGCAAGCAGTTGCGCAAGCGCGGGGCAGGCATGCCCGTGCTGCAAGGACGCGGGCGGGGCGATCTGGTGGTCGAAGTGATGGTTGAGACGCCGACCAGACTCAGCAGCCGCCAGAAGGAAATCCTGTGCGAATTCCGTGAAACCGAAACGGGCGAGGAATGCCCGGAGAGCCGTGGTTTCCTGGACAAGCTCAAGGACGTATTCGGGGCCTGATTTCCTCCCTCGATGTGGGAGGTTCTAACCAAGCTTTTGAAGGATTTCCTCGCGCAGGCCCGCGACGAGGTTTGCGTCGCATAGCCCACGTTCCACCTCCTCGTCGCAAATCGCCAGGAAAGCGTCGCGCTTGAACGCCAAGCATTGGTCCGCTTCGAAGCCGCCGGGAACGGTTGAGCAGACCAGATCGATCATCCGTTCCGCCCCGTGCAGGCGACCCCACATGTAATCGTTCTCGCGGTAAAAGCGGCTGAAAAAGGCGCCGAAATTGTAGAATTCGGTGCCGCGCAGGGTTGCCTCGGTGCCGCCTTCACGCAGGCTGCGGGCATCGTCCGGGCTGATCCGGTCGACCTTGACCGGATCGAATTCGGTCAGGCCTTCATTGCGCAGCAGCGGCAGGGTCGCAACATCGTAGAACGGAAATCCGAGATAGGTCAGCAGCACCTTGCGGCGCAGGTCCTTGGGCATCGCCTCCATCGCTTCCGCAATGATTTTCTCCGCCCCGAGATCGGTCGCCCGCAACGCCCTGCGCTCAGCCAAAGCAGCGAGCAATGCGCCTGGATTATCCACCGCATTGACAGCAATTTCAGGGAAGTCTGGCCCAAGCCCGGCGGGATCTTCGCGCAGCGAATAGAGCGCCAGCGCGCGGTAAACCTGCTCCCGCGCCGCTTCCAAACCTTCGTCAGAAATATCAGGATCGGCATCCCATTCGCGTGACAATCTACGCGCCAGCAGGCGCAAGCGGCGAATGCGGAACGCCAGATCATGGTCGCGCAGGAAGGTGATCGCAGCTTCGCTCGCACCTCCACCCGGCGCGCTCAATCGGTTGAGGCCTCGATCATTGATTGCCTGCCACAATCCGGCGGAGAGCTTGTCGATATCCGGTCGCCATTCGTCGGGCGCGGCGTTGTGGGCAAGCTCTGCAATCCGCTCGACAATGCCGGTCAGCTTGGCCTGGGCATAGGAGTTGAACGCATAGCCCGCTCGCTCCGCCGCCGCCTGCTGGGCTCGTGAACGCCATGTAGCAAGCCGCTTTGGCGTCGGTCGATCGAAGAAAAGTGTGCGACCGAACAGCTTCTCGACCGCGCCTTCGACCTCGGGCCGCAGTTCCCCGACGATCTTGCGCAATTTGTGCGCTTCACGGGTCTGCGCCTCAAGCGTTTCGAGATTGTCGCGGATCGGCTGTTCGCGAGGGATCGTGGAAAGCGACCCGACGATGGCGGAGAAGAACCCGACCGGGCGCACGTCCTCGCCGCGTTTGCTTGCCCGGCGCCGCGGCGTCGGATCGATATAGACAAAGCGTCGGTCGACCTCGCGCTGTGCGGGACGTGCGTTCAACCCCTCCATCGCGCCCGCAAACGGCGCGTTGACCAGCACCGATCCATCGATCAGCGCAACGTGATCGACCGTATCGTGTTCGACATTGGTGGGCATGATCCGCCGCAAAAAGGCGTCGCGGCTCGACCAGTCATCGGGCGCAAGCTGGTCAATCTCGCTGACATGGAGCGGCGGAAATGCCCCCGGAAAACTCGCCGTGGCACGCGCTGCCAGTGTCAATTCGCACAAATGGGCAAGGCTGTGGCCACCTGTATCGGGAGTGTGCACCCGAAAATTGATCGGCATCCGATGCTCGGTCTCCTCGACCAGCGGCGGACTGTTGAGCCTGAGAACCTCCCGGTGGCCGCGATAATCGGTTGCCGTAACCAGCAGATCCAGCGGATGGCCGGGAGGGAGCAGGGGATCGCCGACTTCCTCGGCTGCCATGGCACACAATGCGTCATAAAGAAGTCTGGTAAAGCCCGGACCTGAGAAAGGCGGTTCGAACCAACGGCTACGCACAAGGCTCGACAGCTTTCGCCTGACCTCTGCACGCGTTTCCATCGCCACGCTTTCGCTCACCGCATTGCCCGGGCGATTGCTGAGATACCAGACAATGGGCCGCATAAAGGGCTTGGCGGCTATGTCCGACCACGGGCGCGCTTCCTCAGCGACCAGCTTTTCGACATCGGCATTCTCGAGCCAAAGCTCGGTCAACGGCTCCAGATCCTGCCCCGAATGAATGGCCTGCGCGAGGAACACGGCATTGATGCCACCCGCGCTGGCGCCGGTGATGATATCGGGCAGCATCCGCAGCCGCAGGCCGCAGTCGCTCTCGATGCTCTTGAGCAGGTTCAGATAAACCGCTTCGACACCAGCAGCGGGGCCATCGTCCCCGCTGTGGAACGTCCGGCTGGCACGCGCCAGCTTCCAGATCTCCTTGGTGACGCCATGCATGTAAACCGCCAGGCTAACGCCGCCATAGCAGACCAGCGCGATCCTGAGTTCTTTCTGCCGCATCGCGGTAAGAGTGGCAGATAGATGAGCAAATTCATAGGGGGGAGGGAGCACTATCCTCTGCTTGAATCATGACTTGTGTTCTTTTTCTGTTCCAGCTAGTCGAAGGCGCATGGCAAAGCCCAAAAGACGCTATATTTGCACCGAATGCGGCGGTGTATCGACCCGGTGGCAAGGGCAATGTCCCGATTGCAGCGAGTGGAACACGCTGGTCGAGGATGCTCCCGAAACCAAATTCACCGCCAAGCATGATCTTTCGAGCGGCGGGCGCGCGATTGCCTTTGAAGCGCTTGATGCACCGACCAAACCGCTTGCTCGTCGCACCACCGGGCTGGCCGAATTCGACCGCGCTCTGGGCGGCGGGCTTGTGCCGGGATGCGCCATTCTGATGGGCGGGGAACCGGGGATTGGCAAGTCTACCCTGCTGTTGCAAGCGGCTGGAGCCATCGCGAAATCGGGCGGCGATGTCGTCTATGTCAGCGGTGAAGAGGCGACCGGCCAAATCCGCATGCGGGCCAAACGGCTGGGGCTGGCCGATGCGCCGCTCAAGCTCGCGGCGGCGACTTCGGTGCGCGATATCCTCACGACGCTGGGGAAGGGCGGTGCGCCGGACATGCTTGTGGTCGATTCGATCCAGACCATGCACTCCGACATGATCGAAGGCGCGCCCGGAACGGTCAGCCAGGTGCGCGCAAGTGCGTTCGAGCTGATCCGCTATGCCAAGGAAACGGGCACCTGCCTCGTGCTGGTCGGCCATGTCACCAAGGATGGCAATATCGCCGGACCGCGCGTGCTCGAGCACATGGTCGATACGGTGATGAGTTTCGAGGGCGAGCGCAGCCATCAGTATCGCATCCTGCGCGGCCTCAAGAACCGCTTTGGCGCGGTCGACGAGATTGGCGTTTTTGCGATGGAAGGGCAGGGGCTGGAGGAGGTGTCCAACCCATCGTCGCTGTTCCTGTCAGGCCGTGAAGAACCGATCGCGGGCAGCGCCGTATTCCCCGCCATAGAGGGCACACGCCCGGTGCTGGTCGAAATTCAGGCACTGATCGTGCGACTGCAATCGGGCGCGACCCCGCGCCGGGCGGTGGTCGGCTGGGATAGCGGGCGACTCGCCATGTTGCTCGCCGTGCTCGAATCGCGCTGCGGACTGAGCTTTTCGACTGCGGAGGTCTATTTGAACGTTGCAGGCGGTTATCGCCTGTCCGACCCGGCCGCCGATCTTGCCGTTGCCGCTGCGCTGGTTTCCGCACTCGCTGACAAGCCATTGGCCGCCGATTCGATCTGGCTGGGCGAAGTCTCGCTTTCGGGAGAAGTGCGCCCGGTCGCGCATTCGGCGCTGCGACTGCGCGAAGCAGCAAAGCTGGGCTTTTCGCATGCGTCCGGCCCGATCGATGGCGGTCAGGACGTGAAGAAACTGGGTTATAGTGACATTGGCGGCGTGGCGTCACTCGTTGACCGGGTGATGGCCAACGCATAAATGCGTAGGCGATGACGGCTTTTGATCTGATTGTGCTTGTGCTCGTCGGAGTAGGAGCGATTGGCGGTTTCATGCGCGGTTTCGTGCAGGAAGTGCTGTCGCTCGCCGCTTGGGTGCTCGCAGTGCTGGCCATCCGATATTTGCACACCGATCTGACGGCTGCGATTTTTGAATTCATGGGCTCGCCCATCACGGCCAGCATTTTCGCCTTCGCCCTCCTGCTCCTGATCCCCTATGCGGCGATGAAGTTGATCGCCCGTGTGGCCGGACGCAAGGCGCGCGAATCTGTGCTCGGCCCGATCGATCGCGTGCTTGGCTTCGGTTTCGGAGCGCTCAAGGGCGTCATTATCGTGATCGTGGGCTTTTCACTTCTGGTGCTCGGTTATGATTCTATCTGGGGAGCCAAGGGACGTCCCTTGTGGATCATCGAAGCGCGCACTTACCAATTGGTGGACGCGGGCTCGCGCGCGATGGTCCAGATCATCGATGAACGGCGCGCGCGTATGCTCGATGAAGAGGACGAGGGCGCGGCGGGCACGTGAGCGCACAAAGGCTCTACACTCCTGCGATGCTCGCCGCTGCGGTGGAGCTGGCGCAATATCCAAGACTGGAGAGCGCACCCTTGCACGGCAGGGCGCGCTCGCCGAATTGCGGTTCATCGTTGGAGCTCGATCTGGCGGTCGATCCGCACGAACGCGTCGCGCAAATCGGGATGATGGTTCGGGCCTGTGCCGTCGGGCAGGCCGCTGCTGCCATTTTCGCCAGACATGCGCGTGGTCGATCCCTCAAGGAAATCGCAGCCGCGCATCACGGCCTGATCGAATGGCTAGGAAGTGACGGCCCCACACCCCACTGGCCCGATCTCGAACTGATCGCGTCAGCGCGTGACTATCCCGGTCGCCACGGCGCGGTGCTATTGCCGTGGAAGGCGGCCATAACAGCCCTTTCCAGCGTGCCTGCTTCGGGCTAGTCCCCGGCGCTTCTTACCAACGGGGGAGCACATGGCGGAAACTGCCGCAGAAGAAATCCGCGAACCAAGCGCGAAGGAAATTCGCCTGGTTATCGCCGCAAGCAGCGCGGGCACGGTGTTCGAGTGGTATGATTTCTTCATCTACGGAACCCTGGCCTACATCCTGAAAGACGCGTTTTACGACGTCGACAATGATACGCTGGGCTTGCTGTTGGTCTGGTCAACCTTTGCCGTTGGCTTTGCCTTCCGCCCCATTGGCGCGATCCTGTTCGGCTATCTGGGCGACAAGCTGGGCCGCAAATACACCTTCCTTGTCACGGTTACGCTGATGGGAATCGCGACCGCCGGGGTCGGGATGATACCAACCGTGACGACAATTGGCGTTGCCGCGCCGATCATCGTCATCGGTCTACGCGTGATTCAAGGGCTCGCACTGGGCGGCGAGTATGGCGGCGCGGCAATCTATGTTGCCGAGCACGCTCCGCCTGAAAAGCGCGGTTTCTACACCAGCTTCATCCAGTCGAGCGTTGTTGGCGGCTTCGTGCTGTCGATTATCGTCGTATTGGTGTGCCGCGCGCTGATCCCAGAGGAAGATTTCATCGCCTGGGGTTGGCGCATACCGTTCCTGCTGTCGATCATCCTGCTCGGCATTTCGCTGTGGATGCGGCTCAAGCTGTCCGAAAGCCCTGTTTTCAAGGCGATGAAGGCCGAAGGCAAGATG
>Ga0070727_10005087_pt1 | contig 10884 bp, 7 predicted proteins | sample tdAd472_FD_66722 | JGI IMG/M metagenome (GOLD analysis project Ga0070727, IMG submission 66722) | Marine sediment microbial communities from the Atlantic coast under amendment with organic carbon and nitrate - tdAd47.2 | ecosystem: Environmental > Aquatic > Marine > Coastal > Sediment | place... | reverse complement strand
GCCGAAGTCCGATCGCTTGATCGTGAACTCCGTGTGCATGCCCTGGCGAGCCCCGCGACTGGACTGGGCCTCGCCGGTCATTTTGATGGGCACGGTGATGGTCTTGGTCTGGCCGCGATAGGTCAGTTCGCCGGTGACCTTGACGGTCCCGTCCGGGCCGGCTTCTGCGGAATTGCTCTTGAAGGTCATCTGCGGGAACTGGTCGGCGTTGAAGAAGTCCGGGCTCTTGAGGTGCCCGTCGCGCCGCGAGTTGTTGCTGTTGACGCTCGCGGTTTCGACGGAAACGTCGACCATCGTGTTGGCCGGGTTCGCGCTGTCGATGCGGAACTTGCCGTCCATGCTGGCGAAGGTGCCGTAGAAGTACGACACGCCGCCGTGCTTGATCTTGAAGACGACCGAGGAGTGCACCGGGTCCACGGCGTACTCGTCTGCGGCGACTGAGGTTGCACCGACCGGCTGCGCCGAAAGACCGGGGACCGGGACGGGAGTCCCGGAAAGGGACGCGATCGTACCGACGGCGAGCGTGCCGGCGACGAGAAGCGATGCGGTGCGTGCGAACTGGTTCATGGTCGGGTTTCCTCCGAAGTGGTTCTCAGGTGCAGAGGTCTTCGCGTTTCGAAGCCCCGCAGAGTCAGGCAACAGAATGAATCCCGGAAGCCAAAGACTATTCCTTGTTTTCACAGACTTTCAAGGCCGACGCAACCCAACGGGGTGAAAATCGTCGGGAATGATCTGTAGAAGAGTAGGAAAAAGCTGATTCGGCCCGCTCAGGCGGGTTGCTGGCTCGGACCGCCCTTGAGTTCCCGGATCGCTTCCGGTCCGGGGTGCCCGAACCGTTCGCCGTCCTTCCAGGCCTTTGAGTTGGTCCCGTGAGCGGGAAGCCCGCCGTTGGCTTTCAGCATCCGGGCCGCGTGGATGAGGTTCCAGGTCATGATCGTCACGTTCCGGTTGGTGAAGTCGTTGTCCGGGCCCGGCGATCCATCATCGCGATACGACTTGCCCGGCCCCGCCTCGCCGATCCAGCCCGCATCGGCCTGAGGCGGGATCGTGAATCCGACGTGCTGCAGGGCGTAGAGCACATCGCGCGAGCAATGTTTGATGCCGTCCTCGTTGCCCGTGACCAGACAGCCGCCGACGCGCCCGTAATAGATGTACTGCCCCTTGTCGTTGGTGTCGGCCGAGTTCGAGTACAGGCGCTCGATGATGCGGGAGCAGACCGACGACTTCTCCCCGAGCCAGATCGGTGTGCCCAGCACGAGGATGTCGCAGGCGAGGACCTTCTTGTACAGCTCCGGCCAGTCGTCGTGGTCCCAGCCGTCTTCGGTCATGTCCGGCTGGATGCCGGTCGCGATGCGCAGATCGATCGGGCGGAGCGCCTCGATCTCGACGTTGTTCTTTTCCATGATGCGCTTCGACGCCTCGATCAGCCCGTCGGTGTGCGACAGCCGCGGCGATCGCTTGAGCGTGCAATTCAGGAACAGCGCGCGCAGACGCGGCGTTTCGTTCGTTAGGGTTGTCATGTTCCTGCCCCTCTCTTCGGCTCCGGTTCTATGAGTCGTCGCGCTCGAGCATCACCATCGCGAACCACTCGTTCTCATCCGTCCACATGGCGACCGGCTCCAGCCCGGCCCCCTTGGCCTCGCGCTCGATACGCTCGCGCGTGAACTTGCAGGAGTGCTCGGTCGTGATCGCTTCGCCCTCGGCGATCGGGAACTCGCGCCCGCCGATTGTTGCCGTCTGCGGGTACGCGCAGACCAGGCGCATCTCGATGCGCTCGTGCTCGTCGGACCAGATCGCCTCGTAATGGAACGCACCCTCGTCCAGACCCGCGCCGAGCTCGTTGTTGAGGCGCGTGATCAGGTTCCTCCCGAACTTCGCCGAGACGCCCTTCGGGTCGTCGTATGCCTCAATCATCACATCGCGGTCCTTGACCATGTCCACGCCCAGCAGGATCCGCCCGCCCTTGCCCGCGGCATCAGCGAACGCCCGGAGCAGGCGCGCCCTTTCCGGTTGGGGCATGTTCCCAATGGTCGAGCCGGGGAAGTACAGCACGCGGTTCTCGCTCGGGATCGGCTCGTCCGCATCGTCCAGCGCGTCAAGCCCCTCGTAGAAGCCCGCGCAGATCGGCTGCACCGTCAGCTGCGGGAACTCCTGAGCAAGACGCTCGCTCGACTGCGTGACCGCACTCTCGCTGATCTCGATCGGCACGAACATCTTTGGCGACTCGAGCGCCCGAAGCAGGATCGGCACCTTCACGGCGGCCCCCGCGCCCGGCTCGATGATGATCGCCCCCGGCCCGATCGCCTCGGCGATGTCGCCGGCCTTCTCTTCAAGGATCTCCGTCTCGATCGTCGAGGGGTAGTACTCCTCGAGATCGGTGATCTGCTCGAAGAGTTCGCTCCCGCGTGAGTCGTACAGGTGTTTCGGCGGGATCGCCTTCTCGCCCTCCGGCTGGCTCAGCGCTTCGATCATGTCCTGCTCGAAGGCGCTGGTCGCGCCGTCGCGGACGATGAGCGGGCGGAGATTCGAGGGGGCGTCGGTGTCCGTGGTGCCTGATGTAGTCATGTGATCCTTCGGACGCGAGTCGGGGTCCGCGTTTCGGGCGAGGCGCAGGCCCGCGAAGGCCCAGCGCGCGTGAGGGTGAAAGAAGTTCCGGTAGGTCAGCCGGATGTGGTCCTTGGGCGTGATGCACGACCCGCCGCGCAGCACGTACGAACCGCACATGAACTTGCCGTTGTATTCGCCGACCGGGCCCTCGGGCGGGCGATAGCGGGGGTACGGCTCGTGCGCCGAGCGCGTCCATTCCCAGACGCCGCCGGCGAACTGCGACCCGGTCGTCGCGAGCGGGTGCAGCGCGCCGTCTTCGAGGAACTGGGCGTTCTCCAGCGATTTTTTCCAACGCGGGGCGATCGCGGCTTCCCACTCCGCCTCGGTCGGAAGGCGCGCCCCGGCCCAGCGGGCGAAGGCCGTCGCCTCGTAGAAACTGATGTGCACGACCGGCGCGTTCGGGTCCAGCGGACGCACGCCGTGCATCGTGTACTCGCCCCACGAGCCGTCCGCGGCTTTCTCCCAGTACAGGGGCTTGTCCCAGCCGTCGCGGCAGATCGTCGCCCACCCATCGTCGAGCCAGAGCTCCGGTCGTATGTAGCCGCCGTCCTCGATGAAGGCGATGTACTCGCGATTGGTCACCAGGTGCGAGCGGAGTTCGAAGGGCTCGAGAAGGCGCTCGTGGCGCGCGCCCTCGTTGTCGAAGGCGAACTCGCTCTTCGCGGCTTCGGTCGCCGGGTGTCCGACGGCGACGATGCCGCCCTCGATCGCCAGCCACTCCGGCTCGACGTCCGCGCTGCCCACGCCGCGCCACTCACCGCTCACGCTGTACGCGGGGCGAGTCGGGTTCTCGAAGAGCGTCCGCTTGATGTCCATGAGCAGCAGCTCCTGGTGCTGCTGCTCGTGCTGGATGCCGAGTTCGAGCAGGGGCAGGATCTTGCGCAGGGTCTCGTCGTCGGACGCGTCGATCACCCTGATCACGCGCTCGTCGACGGTGTCGCGATAGGCCATGACCTCGCCGAGGCCCGGGCGGGTCAGCATGCCGCGCTTCGCGCGCGGGTGGCGCTCGCCGACGGTCTGGTAGTAGCTGTTGAACAGCACGCGGAAATCGCGGTCGTAAGCCTCAAAGCCCGGCTCGAACGCTTCGAGGATGAAGGTCTCGAAGAACCACGTCGTGTGCGCCAGGTGCCACTTGGTGGGGCTGGTGTGCTCGAAGGCCTGCACCACCATGTCTTCCGGGCTCAGCGGCTCGCAGAGGGAGATCGTGGTGCGCCGGGCGTGTCGGAAACGGTCGAGAAGCGAGTCGGCCGTACCGATGTCGCGAGAAGCGATCGTGCTGAGGCCCATGACGGGGTCTTTCGTCGAGAGGAACTCGTCCATCAACCCTACCACGCCCCCGAGTCGAAACGCGTGAAAGTTTGATCATGTGTCGGTGGGGTGTTCCTGTAGAACAGATGTGCGCATGAAAAAGCCCGCGATTGGGCGGGCTTGTTGGAAAGCGAGTCGGCCCCTAGACCGCCGCTGCCTCCAGCTTCATCGCACGCGCCACCGCACCGCCCATGTCGGCGGGGGTTTCGGCGATCTCGAAGCCGCACTCGGTCATCTTCTCGATCTTGGCGTCCGCCGTGCCCGAGCCGCCGGAGATGATCGCGCCGGCGTGGCCCATGCGCTTGCCGGGGGGGGCGGTGCGACCGGCGATGAAGCCGGCGATCGGCTTGGAGCCGTTCTTCTTGTACCACTCCGCGGCGGCTTCCTCGTCGGTGCCGCCGATCTCGCCGATCATCAGGATCGCGTCGGTGTCGGGGTCGTTCTCGAAGAGTTCGAGGCAGTCGATGAAGCCGAGGCCCCGGACGGGGTCGCCGCCGATGCCGATGCAGGTGGACTGGCCGAGGCCGAGGTTGGAGGTCTGCCAGACGGCCTCGTAGGTCAGCGTGCCCGAGCGCGAGACGATGCCCACGTTCTTGCCGAGTTTGGACTCGGAGCGGTGGGTGTTGATGTAGCCGGGCATGATGCCGATCTTGCAGCCGGCGTTGGTGTAGGGGTCGTCGTGCGACTTGCCCGAGCCGGTCTTGGGGCCGGGGGTGATCACGCCGGGGCAGTTCGGGCCGACGAGGTAGATCTTCTTGTCCGGGCCGGCGACGGCGTTGTGGTCGTCGAGCACCTTGCGGACCTTGACCATGTCCTGCACCGGCACGCCCTCGGTGATCGCGCAGATCACGCGGATGCCCGCATCGATGGCCTCGAAGATGGCGTCGGCGGTGAAGGCGGGGGGGACGAAGATCATGGTGGCGTCGGCGCCGGTGGCGTCGACGGCGCCCTGGACGGTGTCGAAGATGGGCAGGCCGTTGTCGTCCTTGGTGCCGCCCTTGCCGGGGGTCACGCCGCCGACCATCTTGGTGCCGTAGTCGTAGCAGCCCTTGGTGTGCAGCGCGCCGAAGGAGCCGGTGATGCCCTGGCAGATGACTTTGGTGTTGGCGTCGATGAGCACGGACATGGAGGGCGTCTCCTGCGGTCTGGTAGGCGATTGGCGTTGGGAAGCCGGGCCGATGGCCCGACGCTGAACGCGTACGATAGCCCGCAGCACCGGGGGTGTCACACCGCCGGAGCGCTGACCCGCCTTCTCTATAAAGGATCGCGATTCATGCCCCGATTCCAGCGAAACCGAGCCTCCATCACCGCCCTCGCGCTCACGGCGACGGCACTGCTGCCCGGCTGCGCCTCAACCACGCCGTCGGAAACCGGCGACAGCGTCTCCGGACCGGCCCTCGTTGCCGAGTCCCCGGACCGCCAGTGGACGGGCGTGGCGTGGATCGGCTCGTCGGGCGATGTGATCGTGAACTACCCGCGCTGGACCGACGAGTACACCAACGCCGTGGAGCGGGTGCGAATCGGCGCCGACGGCTCGGTCACGCGCGTGCCCTGGCCGAACCAGGCGATGAACACGGCCCCGAACCCCGAGTCGCTCAGCCCGTCCGAGCGGCGCGATGTGCTCGTCGCGGTGCAGGCGGTCCACACCGATCGCAAGGGGCGGATCTGGATCCTCGATACCGGCAACCCCGGTTTCGCCGGCGTGCTCGAGGACGGGGCCAAGCTCATCATGGTCAACCCGAGCACCGGGCGCGTGGAGCGGACCTACGCGTTCGACTCGTCCATCGCCCGTCCCAACAGTTACCTCAACGATGTGCGCATCGACATCCGCTACGAGCGGGCGTACATCACCGATTCGGGCATCGGCGGGCTGGTGGTGGTCGATCTGGACACCGCCGAGGCCCGGCGCGTGCTCGACGGGCACCCCTCGACGCTGGCCGAGCCGGACTTCACGCCGGTGATCGGCGGCCGGGCGTTCGTGGATCCCCAAACCGGACAGCCGCCTCAGATCCATGCCGACGGCATCGCGCTCTCGCCTGACGGGCGTCACCTGTATTGGCAGGCGCTGACCGCCAAGACGCTGTATCGCGTCCCTACGCGCGCCCTGGCGGACTTCACCGTCGAGAACGACGCGCTGATCGCCGAGATCGAGAACATGGGTCGCACCGTCGTGACCGACGGCATGGCTTTCGACGGTCGCGGCAACCTGTACTTCAGCGCGCTCGAGAACGACGCCGTGATGTACCGGACCCCGACCGGCGCTATCCGGACGCTGTGGTCCTCACCCAAAGTCGCGTGGCCCGACACCTTCAGTTACGACGCGGTCCGCGATGTGCTGTACGTGTCGACGGCGCAGATCCACCGGATGCCCGGTCGGGCGGGGCCCGGCATGCCCTGGCCGCCGTCCGAGCCGTTCCGCATTTTCCGGTTCGATCTGTCGGGCGCGAACTGAGATCGCGAGCGGCGCGGATCACTTGCGTCGATTGTAGGTGTGCTCCATGACCATCCAGGGCTCGCCGTAGGCGATTTCCCATGCCTCGAAGACGTGTGTGCCCTCGTCGACGATGCGGACGACGAACTTGACCGGCTTGCGATACTCGCCGGTCATGACCTCGTCCATCTCGCCGAACATCGTCAGCGTGGAGCCGTCGGGGCTCATCGAGCCGCGCATCGACGCGGTCCCCGTCCCGAACGAGTCCATCCAGACGCCGGTGAACATCTTCCCGGCCTTGTCGAACCCGGTGTAGCCGATGCCCTCGAAGGGCATGCCCATCATGTTGCCGTTGAAGTTCTGCTTCAGGAACCGGTTGCCGAGGACCATCTCGTAACTCGCGCTGGCCTGAGAGGTCATGGGCGGGGCGGCGGGGTCCCAGACGATCTTGGAGGTGACGTCCCAGTCGCCGACGAGTTGGGCGAGCCAGCTGTGGGGTTTGCCGGGCTCCATGGATTCCATGTACTGCTGCATCGCGGCCGCGGGGTCTTCCACCGAGAGGCCCGCGAGCGGGTGGCGTTCATCCATCTCGGGCATGCCCCCGTCCTGACGAGCGATGGCGAGCGTGCCAATAAGCGAGGCGGCGATGCAGGCGTGGGCGACGACGGGTTTGTTGATGCGCGGCATGACAGTTTCCTCCTCGTGATTTGTGCGGCGTTCCGGGACGATCCCCGGACCTTTGCTAGGATAACCGCGGCCCGGTGGGGCCGAGGGTCGAAATAAGCGGGCAGCCGCCGACCTTCTGGCGCGGGCGATTCGGTGGTCGCGATCCGTCGCGAGAGTTGATTGTGAATGAGGTGGTTATGCGCGCGATTGTGACCGGCCAGGTCGGCATGGACAAGAAGAGCTACCTGCAGGGCGTCGTCGACTTCGCCGGGCAGCAGGGCGAGACGGTCAAACTGTTCAACATCGGCGACATGATGTACGCCGAGGGGCGGGACATCCGCCCGGGCCGAATCCTCGACCTGCCGTGGTCGCGTCTGAACTCGCTCCGGCGTGCCGCGATGAAGGACATCATCGCCGAGGCGCCGAACCATGACCACGTGATGGTGAACACCCACGCCACCTTCCGCTGGCGCCACGGCCTGTTCCCCGCCTTCGACCTCGACCAGATCCAGCGCTTCGATCCGGACCTGCTCATCTGCCTCGTGGACAACATCGAGGTCGTGCATCATCGGCTCCACGAAGAACACGACATCGACGCGACGCTCAAGGACTGCATGGTCTGGCGCGAGGAGGAGATCCTCGCGACCGAGATCATCGCGCAGGCGCTGCACAAGCCGTTCTACATCGTCAGCCGCGGGCGGCATGTGAGCACGACGCCGACGATGTTCCGGCTGATCACGCGTCCGGAACTGAAGAAGGTGTACCCGAGCTTCCCGATGAGCCACGTCGTGGATATGCCCGATGTGCTCAAGGAGATCGAGGATTTCCGCGCCGCGCTCGCCAAGCACTTCGTGACCTTCGACCCGGCCGATGTGGACGAGAAACTGCTGCTCGACCAGGCCATCGCCGCGGCGAAGGAGGGTCAGGACTTCATCACCTACGAGCCCCACGCGTACGGCGGCTCGCGCGACATGCCGCCCCTGAAGGTGAAGGTGCGCGAGGTGCTGGATATCGCGGGCGACATCGACGGCCAGATCTACATGCGCGACTTCAAGCTCATCGACCAGTCCGACATGATCGTCAGCCTGGTCCCCGAACTGCCCGGCGGCGTGCCCGCGCTGTCCTCGGGCGTCGAGCGCGAGCTCCAGCACGCTTTCGAGCACACCAAGGAGGTGTACATCGTCTGGAAGCCCAAGAAGAACCCATCGCCGTTCATCACCGAAACGGCGACGAAGATCTTCGGATCCGTGCAGGAAGCCCTAACCCACTTCGAAGAAGTGGGCATGTTCGGGCAAGTGAACCTGTTCGGGCACTGAGGCGGAGGAGCCGACCGAACCCGGAGACTCCTACGGAAGCAGGCGGGCGTGAGCCTCAATGTGCCGGGCGTTCCTGCTGCAGGCTCGTGACCGGCTCAGCGAACCGTCGGTGCCACCCGATTTTGATAGACCGCTTGCTTAGAGCGGGGATACACAAGGCCAATCGCGAAGCACTTCGGCGCGCCGCGCCCGCTTGAGACGATGACGCGGCGCCCATGAAAAAGGCCCGCATCCCCTGTGCAGGATGCGGGCCCCTGTGCGTCCCGTTCGGGAGTGCCCCCCAAGCCACTCCGTCCCGGGTGGAGGATGTCCCCGTTTGGGGATCAAACGGACACGCCGCGCCTCTCGAACACGGCGTGCCCCGCGTCTCGTCGGCCTCTCACGATCGGGAAGAGGCCGACCACCCCCTCTCCGATCTCAACCGGCGAGTGCTCGACCCGGGTGCTTCGTCCCTCAAGCGGGCGACGGCGGGAACTCATGCCATCGTCCATCGGGCGGGAGCACGCGGGCCTCTCTCTCCCAACCAAGTTTCGCACGCTAAGGCCTTGTGGTTCCGGGCTTTGACTTAGAATACTGCAAAAAAGCAGGCGTGCTGCCTTTTTGCCCTACCTGACGCCAAAATCGCTCCCATCCCCTGATCCGCTACCCTTCTCGCCCGTGCGCTACCGCCTGACCATCGCCTACGACGGCACCGATTTTCACGGCTGGCAGCAGCAGTTCCAGCCCGTGGAGGGTGCCGCTCCCGATCCAGAGACCGGGGAAAAGCCCAGGACGGAGCTGCGCACGGTGCAGTCCGTGGTCCGAGCGGCGGTCCGCTCGGTCATCCGTGAGCCCGTCCAGGTCCAGGGGGCCAGTCGCACGGATTCGGGCGTCCACGCCCGCTGCCAGACCGCGGCGTTCACCACCACCGACGACCGGATCGGCCCGCCCGACGAGAAACTCATGCTCGCCATCAACAGCCGCCTGCCCGAGGACGTGCTGGTGACCTCCTGCGTCCGCACGCGGGAGGACTTCGAGCCGATCTCCGACTGCGTCCGCAAGGGGTACCGCTACCGAATCTACGCCTCGCTGGTCCGCCCGCTCTGGGAGCGGCGCGAGGTGTTCCACCTGCGCCGGGAGGTCGATCACGAGGCCATGCACGAGGCGGCTCGGCACCTCGTCGGCACGCACGACTTCGAGTCGCTCGCCTCGACCCACCACGGGCGCGAGAGCACCGTGCGCACGCTCCACCACTGCTCCGTCACCCGGACCGACGAGCACAACCTGCAAATCGATGTCTCGGGAGATGGCTTTCTCTACAACATGGTCCGGATTCTGGCAGGCACGCTGGTCGAGGTCGGCATCGGCAAGGTCTCGCCCGGCGATATCCCGGCGATCCTCGGGGCGAAGGACCGGCGCCGGGCCGGGCCGACGCTGCCACCGGAGGGACTCTGCCTGATGTGGGCGGAGTACCCAGAGCCGGACGGCGTCTTGGGCGACGCGCCGGAGTGGGCGAAATCGGGCGCAGGTCCGGGGTCGTGAGCGCAGCATGGGACTTCGCATCCTCCACATCTCGACGCGCCTGATCCTCGGCGGCTCGCAGGAGAACGTCGTGCTGACGTGCGAGGGGCAGACCGAACTGGGCCACGAGGTCCACCTCGCGTACGGCCCGATCTACGGCCCGGAGGGATCGATGCTGGAACGGGTGACCGGCTGGCGTTCGTCGGCAGAGCGCGTGATTTGTAATCTCGAGGTTACCGATCTGGTCCGCGAGCTGTCTCCCATCCGCGATCGGCGCTGCCTGAAGCAGCTCACCGAACTCATCCGCGAACTCAAACCCGACATCGTGCACACGCACTCCAGCAAGGCCGGCATCCTCGGTCGACTCGCGGCGTGGAAGGCGGGCGGGCGCGATGGAAAACTCGGCGTCGTCCACACCGTGCACGGCCCGCCGTTCCACCGGTACGAAAAGACCTGGCGCAACGTGCTGTATGTGGCGTCCGAACGGATCGCCGCGAAGCGATGCCACGCGATCATCAGCGTGTGCGACGCGATGACCCAGCAGTTCCGCGCCGCGGGCATCGGCAGGCCGGAGCAGTACACGACCGTTCGAAGCGGAATCGAGACGGGGCCGTACCTCGCGCCGATCTCGGACGAGGAACGCGCGACACAGCACGAAGCACTCGGGCTCTCGCCCGATGACTTCGTCGTCGGGACTGTTTCACGGATCAGCGACCTGAAGGGTCACGCGGATCTGGTTCAGGCGTTCACGCCCCTGATGCGCGAGCACCCTCAGATCAAGCTGCTCTGGGTCGGCGACGGCTGGCTGCGCGATTCGTTGGAAGCGAGCCTGAACGATCTGGGCCTGCGCGACCGGGTGGTCATCACCGGCATGGTGGCACCTGAGGATGTGCCGGGCCTGATGAAACTGATGGATGTGCTTGCGCATCCAAGCTATCGCGAGGGCCTGCCGCGGGCGGTCGTGCAGGGCATGCTCAGCGGGCTGGCAGTCATCGCGACCGATGTGGACGGCACCCCGGAGGTCTGCATCGATGGCGAAACCGGCCTGTCGTACTC